>Ga0182739_1000034_pt1 | contig 350786 bp, 332 predicted proteins | sample eDN5th30CBELigBY_FD_128873 | JGI IMG/M metagenome (GOLD analysis project Ga0182739, IMG submission 128873) | Enriched backyard soil microbial communities from Emeryville, California, USA - eDNA 5th pass 30_C BE-Lig BY (version 2) (version 2) | ecosystem: Environmental > Terrestrial > Soil >... | reverse complement strand
GCGCTCTTCGGCCTCGGCCTTGCGCACGCCCTGCTCGCGCAGGCCGTAGGCCACGTTGCCCAGCACGGTCTTCCAGGGAAACAGCGCGTACTCCTGGAAGACCGGGCCGCGGTCCGGCCCCGGGCCCTGCACCACCTGGCCGTCGACCCGGATTTGCCCCGCCGAGACATCCTCGAAGCCGCCTACCATATACAGCAAGGTGCTTTTGCCGCAGCCGCTGGGCCCCAGGATGGACAGGAACTGCCCTTCGGGGACATCCAGCGAGATGTCCCGAATGGCGGTGTGCGACGTGCCTCTGGCGGTCTGGAAAGTCTTTCCCAGTTGCTCGATGTTGATCATTTTATGGGCGCGATAATATCTTTGCGGACAAAGTCGTCGATCTTCAGCGGCCTGGACAAGAAACCGGCCTTGTAATAGAGGTCCCAGGTCTTCTGGATGGAATCCAGGTTGGGCTTCATGTCCTCGTCGCGCGCGAAATCCTTGTCGGTCAACAGATACTTGTCGAGCAACGCAACAGGCGCACGCGTGACTTCCGAAGAAACCGCCACGGCCAGCTTGCGATTGGTCTGCACGATTTCCATTGCTCGCTGCAAATCTCTTACATAGTCCTTGACCACCTCGGGATGCGCATCGGTGTACTTCTTGCTGCAACTTTCAAAGATTTGCACTTGCGGGGTTTGAACCTCCGTCTGGGACGCCAGCTCGCGCAGGTCGCCTTTTTCCTGCGACAGCAGGGCGAAGGGTTGGTTCATGGTACCCAGATCGACACGCCCCGAACGGATCGCATCGGCCATGGGAGGGAAACCGACCTCCACGAACTTGACGTCCTTCTTCGTGTCTATCCCGTTTTTCTGCAGCCACAACACAAGGTTGAAGTAGGTACCCGAACCGTAGGTATTGACACCCAGCACCTTGCCCTTGAGGTCGGCGGCGCTCTTGATGGGGCTGTCTTTCTTGACGGCCCAGTACACCGTGAAATTACCTTTCTTTTCGTAGACGTGCTGGGCCACGATATAGGCCTTGAGCCCGCTTTCTATGAACCCCAGCGCCAGAGGCACCGGCGCCATGGTCGAACAGTCGGTCACATTGGCGCGCAAGGCTTGGGCCATGGGGGAAGTACCCTGAAACTGGATCCACTTGATGGCGTATTTCTTGCCCAGGTCGGGGAACATCTCGGGCCGCTTCATCATCAGGTACTTGGCTTCTTCGGCGGGAATGGTCCACCCCACGTTCAACACGGGAACATCGGCCGCCAGAGCCGGCGCAGCCACCATCAACGCCCCCACGGCCGCCAGCATCGCTTGAACAGGCTTCTTCATTGTCTAGTCTCCTTTTGCCACGTTGGAAATAGCACCTTGACCAATCCCCATACCTTGACGTTTTCATGGGCATGGATCCGCATCCGGCGCCGCTGTGCTTCATAGTCAACATCCTCGTACTACCCTGCCGCCACAAAAAAGAATCCGGCGTTCAAACACCCGCGCTCCTTACGGCTCACAACCGATAAGCCGTCCATGGCATACGCCTGCCGAACAGATGAAATCGCCCGGCGCCTAAACGGACTCGGCCGCCTGGCGATATATTCGAACAGCGCAAGAAGCCTCGAACCCTTGCCTTTGGTACTCGACCAGCTCCAGCTGGTTGCCCCAAGGATCCAGAAAATAAATTACCCGCAAGCCCGCGCAAGGCCCTTCGTCAAATGCCATGGGGCCGCTCATGACACGTATCCGCCGCTCTTTCAGATACTGTATTGCGCGGTCGATATCCGAAACCTTGAACGCAATATGATGTCCTCCGAGGTCGCAATTTCGCGGCGGGCTGGCCCGCCTTTCAATAGGCCTGTCATACTGGAACAGCTCCAGCATCAGGTTAGGCCCAACCTGCAGCATTGCTATCGTCAACCGGGCATCCGCCACATTGACGTGCGCTTCGCACCAATCTCGCCCGTCGTCCATCGCAGGCATTTCTTTAGCGTCGAAGGGCCCGATCCGATACAACGGCACACCGCCAATGACGTCCGAGTAGAACTCGACCGCGGCGTCCAGATCGGGCACGGTAAGCGCCACATGGTCCACATGCATAAGCCCCGGGAGGCCACTTTTGCTCGTTTCCGTCATGACAGGATCTCCATGATCAGCGTCGCATCGGATGGATGGCGACTATTACATTGGCATTCCGGACGGCGGCGCCAATACCCTCGTGTCCAATTGAAGCGTACGCTTGGCCAGAAGCCAGCTATCCGCCGAGCGCACCCATCGGTCGTAATACCGGCCCACCGCATACAGCTTGGTGTTGCCTTCCGCATCCGTCCGGAAAATCGACACCGACGACACCGTATCCGCATGCGCCGGCTCGAAGGAAAACGTGGCCGCGGCAATATGATGGGTGCGCAAGCCGGTATTCCAGGTATGCCGATCGGCGGACATCAGCAGGCTCTCGAGGGCCGGCTTGGTCAGATCAAGCCATGCGACCGTTTGCGCTATTTCCGGGACGATGGACACCACCTGGTATTCGGCATCGTCGCAAAACGAAGAGAGATATCCTTCGAAGTTTTCCTGATCCAGGCACACACCGGTAAAAACGATCAGTTCATTGAGCTGGATTCGATCATCGGCTTTCATATTGCAATTTCCGAAGAATTGGCCATGGAACCCGTCTGCGCCATAGCGATATTGAATGGCGCGACACCCATCAAGCGCTGCCACTGGGCGTAAAAACTTCGCAGCGGCGCATCGTCCGTTGCACGATTGTCATCTTCACGCGCAATGATGGAGTACGGCAACCCACCGCTGGCCATGTTGGCCCACTGTGTCTCGATGGCCCAGATGTCCTCGGGAAGATTCCTGCCCAGCGGACCCCATACCTGGTTATGCTGGCGCACCCTGGATCGCCGCTGATCCGCGCTATCGCCTTTGGGCGCAAGCCCGCGGCATTCAAGAATGGTCAATCCCGGCGATACAGGCACCAGGGAATCCATGCGAACAACTGTCGAACGGGCATTGATCATGCAATCAGGGAAAAGATCGACGACGATGTGCATATTGGGCGCCATGCCCGCCAGTGTTCCTTCGCTTCTATCCCCCAGCCGCAGCTTCCCATAAGCGATCCTGGCCGGCTGAAATGTATGATGGCCATTCGGATTCAGGAGCCACTTGCGCTTCATGTATTCGGGCTGCGAAAGCGCCGTGGTCCGGTTCAGGAAATGCAGCAATTCGTGATAGCCTTCGCAATTCGTCTCGACAAAGAGCTTCCAGTTCGCCCTCACTTCGACCCGGTGATAGTGAAAGACCTCCAGGTCTTTTATGGGCGTAGCAATTTCATCGAGCGCAACCCCGAGGAAGTCGTCCAGGCTTTGCCCCTCTTCACTGTCATCGACCTTGACGAAAACCAGCCCGTGCCGCAAACCGACGGGTACAGCCCGCAAGCCGATGCTGCCCGGCCGCACCACATCATGTTTGTATCCTTGCGGCAGAGGAATGGTTACGCACTCGCCCGCGGTCGAGAAAGTCCAATGATGATAGAAGCAGCTAAGGCGATGCCCTCGCAAATTGCCTCGAGCTTCGCGCAGCAAGCGAGCCCCCCTGTGAGGACATATATTGAGGAAGGCGCGTACGGCGCCGTCCTCCCCCTTGACCACGAAAACAGGACTGTCGGCCACACTGACAGCCCGGTAGTCGCCGGCCCGCTCCAGCTCGCTTTCATGGCATACGAACTTCCATTGCCGCTTGAAAATCCGCGCCATCTCCGCTTCGAACAAAGCCTCGTCCGTATAGATACGGTTATCAAGGTAGTGCGTCTGCGGCAAGTCGGGGACGCTATCCCATGTCCATCTGCTCTGCGCGGAGGGAGCGGCAGAGATTTGCTTGGCCATCATGACTCCTCGTCAAACTGAATGATTCGATTCCGAATGCCCATAAAAAGCTTTTTGACTTTTGTTTCACTATTAGAAACATCGTTTCAATAATTATATTTCCAAGCTGGGAGGCACAGACAATCGGGGTTTGCACCTATCCCACAGAATGGGCGAATGCCGGTAATCGAAACTCATGGATCGCCTGAAATCATCAAGCAGCCGTATGATGCGAAAAGCCTCGACAAACATCAGCCCGGAACGAAGAACGACAAACGCGCCGCCGGCAATCTCCCGCCGCTCTCGGGTATTTACGCACCGTCAAAGGAACCACCACTTATGGCAATAACCATTGCAATCACCGCCCCCGGAAATATGGGATCGGGCGTGGGCGCGCTGCTGGCGCGCAACGGGGCCAGGGTACTTACCTCCTTGCAAGGCCGCAGCGCATCCAGCGCGGCGCGGGCGCAGGCCGCGGGGATGATCGCCGCCGGCGACGAAGAACTGGTCGCGGCGGATTTCCTGCTTTCCATCCTGCCGCCCAAAGAGGCGCTGCCCATCGCCGAACGCCTTGCTCCAGCACTGCGGGCCGCGCCGCGCAAGCCTGTCTACATCGACTGCAACGCGGTCTCGCCGGAAACGGTTCTGGCCATTGAACGGGTAGTGAAGGACACTGGCACGCCCTTTCTGGACGGCAGCATCATCGGCCCGCCGCCCAAAGCCGAAGGCGCCAATACCGGCGCTGCCACCACTTTCTACCTGTCGGGAAATGTGGAAGACGCCGCCTCCAGGCTGGCAAGCGCGGGCCTGGACGTGATGGCGCTGGATGCGCCGGTGGGGGCCGCATCGGCCCTGAAGATGAGCTACGGCGGCATCACCAAAGGCCTGGCCGCGCTGGGGTCGGTCATGTGCCTGGCGGCCGACCGCTACGGCGTGGGGCAGGTGCTGAGCGACGAACTTGCCGCCAGCCAGCCGCAGCTATTCGCGTGGCTGGGCCGCACCGTGCCTGGCATGTTTCCAAAAGCCTACCGCTGGGTCGCCGAAATGGACGAGATTTCCGCCTACCTGGGTGAACGGCCGGAGTCTGATATCTACAGCGGCATTGCACGGACCTATGAGCACTTTGCCGCGGACTGGGCTGGGGAACAAAGCGATGCCAAGGCGCTTGCACGCATGCTTCGCGGCAACGTTTAGTAGCAGAAAAACATAAGCCCGGCGTCGGGTGCAAGGCCCGTTCCCTTGAGTTGCTCGTCGCGCCTCGGTACTATCGACGATGTATGCGCCGCAAGGCAGCATACCCTGCCTTGCAGGATTGCACTGATTCACGCTTTTTCCACTTGTCAGCCGGTAGTATTCAACGGAGCGGTGTATGAAGAACTCAGCAAGCAGTGATCCCACCTTATCCCATTCCCACAGTCCCAATGCTCTGCAAGAACTGGAGCGCCGATTTCTAGAGGCCGAGCGGCACGACCCAGCCTCTCCCTATTACCAAGGAACGACACCGCAAGTCACTCCGGCGCGCAGGCGGTTCATGCTGGGGGCGATGGCCGCCATCGGCACGGCTGGCGTTTCCGGCATGGCATCGGCGGCAACGCCAGGCGCCAGAGAGCGCAACGTTCCCCCCGACGCAACCAAGGTTCAAGGCGTTGGCGTTGCCACCGACGATGGCGGCTATGGTTTGCGTTCCCAGTTCGAAACCGAAGTCCGAACACGCTATCCCACGAAAACCACCGAGTCGTCCTGGAGCTTTACGCCCCTGCAGGACAGCATAGGGATGATTACGCCATCGGGCCTGCACTACGAACGGCATCATGGCGGCATCGCCACCATCGATCCCTCCAAGCATATGCTGTATGTGCACGGCATGGTCAAGCAGGCCAAGAAGTTTTCCATGGCCGACCTCAAGCGCTTTCCCGCGCTGTCGAGGATGATGTTCCTGGAATGTTCCGGCAACGGGCTTACGGAATGGGCCAAGCCCACGCTCAAGACCGTTCAGGGAACCCATGGGCTTACCTCCACTTCCGAGTGGGTCGGCGTGCCTCTTTCCACCATCCTGAACGAGGCTGGCCTGAAACCGGGGGCAAAATGGCTGCTTGCCGAGGGCGGCGACGCGGCCGTCATGACACGCAGCATACCCATCGAGAAGGCCATGAAGGACTGCCTGCTTGCCTACGGCCAGAACGGCGAAGCCATCCGACCCGAGCAAGGCTACCCCCTGCGCCTGTTCGTGCCGGGATACGAAGGCAATATGTCGATCAAATGGCTGCGCCGCATCGAGGTCTCCGACATGCCCTTCATGACCCGCGAAGAAACTTCGAAATACACGGATCTGATGCCGGACGGCACCGCCCTGCAGTTCTCCTTCCTCATGGAGGCCAAGTCGGTCATTACGTACCCGTCCGGCGAGATGCTGCTGCAAAAGCCCGGCTTCTACGAGATCTCGGGCCTGGCCTGGTCGGGGCGCGGCGCGGTAAAACGCGTCGAGGTTTCGGTGGATGGCGGGAAAAGCTGGCGCGACGCCACGCTGCACGGCCCGGTGCTGCCTATCTGCCACACCCGTTTCACCCTGCCCTGGGAATGGGACGGCAAGGAAGCCATCCTGCAAAGCCGCTGTACCGACGAAACCGGCTACGTCCAGCCCACCATCAAGGCGCTGGTGGACGAGCGAGGGCTATCTTCGGTTTATCACTTGAACGGCATTCAAAGCTGGAAAGTCGCCGCAAGCGGGGAGGTGTCAAATGTCCATCACTACTAAGCAAACGCTTATCGCATTCGCTGTGGGGCTCGCCTGTACAAGCGGCTTCGCCGCGCAAGCCGAAGGGTCGACAGCCACATCCGCCTCGGCTGAATCCCCTCATCACTACGGGTTCGGCACCAACGTTGGTCCCGAGGAACTCAAGCAGTTCGTCTCGCCCCTGCCGGACGGCCGCGGCCTGCCGAAGGGCTCGGGCACGGTCATGCAAGGCGAAAAACTATATACGCAGCAATGCCTGGCTTGCCATGGCGCAAACCTTGAAGGAGGAATCGGCGACCGGCTGATCGGCGGACGCGGCACATTGGCCGCCAAATCGGGCCCACCCGTTAAAACCGTGGAAAGCTATTGGCCCTACTCGACAACCTTGTTCGACTACGTCAAGCGCGCCATGCCGTTCACCTCACCCAACAGCTTGTCCAACGACGAGGTCTACGCTCTTACCGCCTACATCTTGTACAAGGCGAACATCGTGCCGCAAGACGCCAACATGAACCAGGACACACTGGCCAAGGTAAAAATGCCCAACCGCGACGGGTTCAAGCCGGCCGACCGATAGCAAGGGCCGCAAGCCGGGAAAACCCGGCCGCGCAAATGCATCAGCGGTCGGGTTTGCAGCGCCTTAACAACAATCGCCGATACCAATAGGCCGCAAGCCAGGAAGCTTATTACTTCATGGATCCAGTGGCCCCTTCGCCAAGCCATTTCTTGTTTATGGCGGCCCACGTGCCGTCGGCCTTAATGGCGGAAATTCCCTCATCGAGCTTCTTCAGCACCTGGGCGGATTTTCCCTTGGGAACCGCCAAGGCCAGCGGCAGCTCGAGAAAGAGCTTATCCGGCGCGGTGACTTTGCCCGGATGCAGCTTTGCGGCAAGCACGGTTCCAACTTGAAAATTCAAGGCCGCGGCATCCGCCTTGCCCGAAACGAGCTGGCTCAGGCTTTCCTCGTAGTTCGCGGTTACCACCAGTTTGACCTGCGGCGCATTTTTTTTGATGTATCCCGCCAAGGGCCCTGTTTTCGGAGTGGTCACTGTTTTCCCAGCAAGCGCGGACAGGCCTTCCGGTGTTTTCTGCGGAGCCAGCACGAACAAAGCACCTCCGGTCGGCAACAGCGGCGCGCTGAAATCGTAGATGGCACGCCGTTGCTCGGTAATGGCAATGGGAAAGACCGCATCCGCATCGCCCTTTTCCACCGTCGGCATCATTTCCTTGAAAGGAACGGGCACGAAGGAAATGCTTATTCCAGCGCGCTTCGCCGCCGCTTCCAGAATATCCACGGCAAGCCCCTGCGATTTGCCCTGCTCGACGCTGGCAAAAGGTGGGAACCGCTGGTCGTGCACGACACGAAGCGTTTGCGCCGCACAGCTCTTTCCTATGAACGTCGCTGCAACGGCCATGGGAATGAAAACCAGGCACTTGCGCAACCAGGCATTGACTGTAGACATCGATTTCCCCTGATGGTGAAAAATTAAAAGATACTGCGGATAATGCCTTGACCAAGCCCTCAGTCAGCCTCGTCATCCACGAAATGATAGGTGTAGCTAATATCTTCGCTGGTTTCCACCTTGCTTAATCGCCCGGCGGTCGGCGCGGGGAAGTGTGCAGGAAACAGCAAGGTGCCCAGTTCCGCGTGCTCTTTCATGAACGCCAGGCGCGTGGCGCGCGATTGGTTCTGGTCGAAGCAAAAGCGCGTACTCCATTTCGGGAAGCAGCATTGCAGCGGGTGATGAAGCAGGTCGCCGGTGATGATCGCGGATTCGCCTTCGCTGTTGATTTCGACACAGGCATGGCCGGGCGTATGGCCCGGCGCGGGAACCAGGCGCAGTGCGGCATCGATGCGGTGATCCGTCTCGACCAGGTCGGCCAGGCCGGCGTCGAACACCGGCTGCACACTGTCTTCGATATAGTCGCCGGTGCGCTCGAGCGCGGTCTTGCCTATTTCGCTGCGCCAATAGGCGTACTCGGGCTTCACGAAAAGATAGCGGGCATTGGGAAAGGTGGGCACCCATTGGCCGTCTTCCAGCCGGGTATGCCAGCCGACGTGATCGACATGCAAATGGGTGGACAGCACGATGTCGACTTGTTCGGGCTCGACGCCAGCCTCTTGAAGCCGTGACAGCCAGTGCCAGACGGCGCCATCGAACTCGCCGCGCACCCGCTGCTTGCAGTCGCCCACACAGGTGTCAACCAGAATGGTCTTGCCGGCGCTGCGCAGCAAATAGCTTTGCATGGCGATTACCAGCCGGTCGCTGGCGGCATCGTATAAATGGGGCCCCATCCAGCCGGCCTGGGCGGCGATTATCTCGGGCGTGGAGTCGGGGTAAAGCTCCGCGGGATGCAGCAAGGGGCCGGAAGATTCGACCAGTATCGTCACCGTAACGGCGCCGATGCGAAAAGTGCGTGGTGTATCGTTCATGTCTCGTTGTTTTGATATGGTGATGCCATCGTACTACGCCCGCCGACTGTCGAATAGCTCCCGCGCGGCATGGCGTCGGATCGTTCAGCGCACGGTCAGCAAGCCGGCTTCTGGCGAAAACGAACGGAAAGGATTGAACATCATGAACGATGAACGCAAGATAGCGCCGGACAGCACGGCGGCGCGGGTCGCCTTGTGGCGGGCCCTGCATGTCCAGGCGGATCCTCCACCGCACGTGATCGAGGATGAAATCGGCCTCAGACTGCTGGCCCCGGATCCCGACTGGCGCAGCCGCGGCGACATGGATCTGCAATTCACGCTCCCCTTCCGGGCGTCGATCGTGGCCCGCGCCCGCTACATCGACGACCTGGTCGTGGAGCAAGCTGGTCAAGGCGTCGAGCAGTACGTCATTCTGGGCGCCGGCCTCGACAGCTTCGCGCAGCGAAGGCCCGATATTGCCTCCCGGCTGAAGGTATTCGAAATCGACCCGCCCGGCCCGCAGGCCTGGAAGCGCCAGCGCCTGGTCGAGCTGGGCTTCGGCGTTCCCGGCTGGCTGCATTTCGTGCCCGTCGATTTCGAAGCCGGGGAAGACTGGCGGGCCAAGCTGGCAACCTCCGGTTTCGACGCAGGCAAGCCGGCCATCGTGGTCTCCACCGGCGTCAGCATGTATCTGACCAAAGAGGCGAACGCGGCCACGCTGCGCCAGGTTTCGGCTTTTGCCCCAGGTTCCACGCTTGCCATGACTTTCCTGCTTCCGCTGGAAATGGCCGGCCCCGAAGTGCGGCCCGGGCTCGAGATGGCGGCGAAAGGCGCGCAAGCAAGCGGAACACCGTTCCTGAGCTATTTCACCCCACACGAAATCCTGACCCTGGCCCGCGAAACCGGCTTTGCGCAGGCGCGCCATGTTCCCGCGTCAGACCTTGCGCAGCGTTACTTTGCAAACAGGGAGGACGGCCTGCGTCCGCCCGACAATGGAGAGGAACTGCTGGTGGCCAGCACTTGACTCGCGGGTTCACGGCCCGGCGCGCTTTTCGGCTCCCCTCATGCGCGAAGGCGACGCCAGCCCCGGCGCCGCAGCCAAGCATGCATGCCGTCGAAAGAACACGCGGCCAGGCAGTTGGCCAGGTCAGCGAGGCGTAAGCCTTAGCAACCGCCCCCCTTCCTCGTCCTCGATCAGCCACACCGCGCCGTCGCTGGCCACGGCGACATCGCGTATGCGATGCCCCAAAACCCAGCGTTCGGCCTCTTTGGCGCCGCCCTTCCCGTCGAAGGCGATACGCACCAGGCCTCTCTCCACCAGGCCACCGATGAGGGCGGAGCCACGCCATGCGGGGAACATGGCGCCCTCATAGAAGGCCAGGCCCGCCGGCGCAATGACCGGCGTCCAGTAGACGACAGGGGCTTCGAATTCGGGGTGGGTGCCGTGACGGGGAATGGGCGTGCCGTTGTAGTTGTCGCCATTGGAAACCACGGGCCAGCCGTAGTTGCGTCCAGGCTGGATGAGGTTGAGCTCGTCGCCGCCGCGCGGGCCCATTTCGTCAAGCCAAAGGCGGCCGTCGGGCGCGAATGCCAGCCCATAGGGATTGCGATGGCCCGTGGTCCAGGTCTGGGCCTTGACGCCGCCCTGGCCGGCCATGGGATTGTCCTTGGGTGTGGAGCCGTCCAGGTTCAGGCGCAGCACCTTGCCCTGCGCCAGGTCGGGGTCTTGCGCGGTCCGGGGCTGCTGGCGGTCGCCCGTCGTCAGGAACAGATGCCGCCCATCGGGCGGGAACGCGATAATGCCGCCCGGTTGACCGCGACTGCTGAAGCGGTTCTGTCGCCAGATGATGGCAAGGTTGGCGAGGCTTGCCGCGCCGCCGGACTCGCGCAGTTGCGCGCGGGCCAGCGCAAGCGCGCCGCCGCCGCGCCCGGGTTCGACAAAGGTGAGATAAATGCTGTGGTCGCGGGAAAATGCGGGCGAAACGGCGACGTCGAGCAAACCGTTCTGACCGCTGTAATACACCTTGGGAATACCGGCCACTTCTTTCTTTTCGCCCTTCTGCGTCGTGATGAACAGCTTTCCGGGCTTTTCAGTGACCAGCAGACGGCCGTCGGGAAGAAAGGCGATGGCCCAGGGATACTCGAACGTGGCGACGCTGTCCATGGTAAAGGGCTGATCCGCGCTTGGCTGATTCCGGCCAGCGTTTTCCGACGCGGCGCGGACCGTCGCAGGCATCGAAGCCAGCAAGGCCGCGCTGGCCAGCGTCGCGGCGCCGATGATGCCGGGAATGGAAATTTTCATTTTCATGGTGCGGCCAGCCTCGCTTCATTGAGGTCACGCCGACACGGTAGCGCTTTTTTACTTCACCGTCACACCCTCACGCTATGCCTGGGCTTTGCAGCGGCAGTTCGCCAACGGGACGCCTACGGCGGCGTAAGAGCCCACCCTCGCGCAAGGCCGGGCCGAACCTCTAGGCTTCCAAGCCCACTTCCTTGATCAGCGCCCTTTTGCCCGAATCGGGATAAGGCAGGAAGGCGCCCAGCAAGGTTGCCCCGACCACGGCGATGGCCAACGCATACAAGGACATGGTGAAATCCGGCGTGTGTCCACGTATTACGCCGATCAGCCATGGCGCGAAGAACCCCGCCAGCCCGCTGATGGCATTGATCAGCGCCATGCCGCCGGCCGCGCCCGCCCCCGAAAGGAAAGTGGCGGGCAGCGTCCAGAACACGCCGAACGTGCCGATGATGCCGGCCGCCGCAATGCAGATGAAAACGAAGGACAGCAGCGGCATCGATGAAGTCAGCCCGCTTGCCGCCAGGCTGATGGCGCCTATGCCCATCGGCACGGCCAGGTGCCAGCGGCGCTCGCCCGTCTGATCGGAATGCTTGCCGTTCAGGATCATGGCAATGGCCCCCAGCAGGAACGGAATGGCCCCGGTGAGCCCGATCTCGATGATGGACATATGAGTCATTTGCTTGAGCACCTGCGGCAGCCAGGTGGATACGCCGAAAAAGCCGACGCCCATGCAGAAGTACGTAATGCCAAGCATCCACACCAAGGGAGTCAGCAAGGCTTTCTTGAAACTGGAGGTGCCCACCTTCTCGGCGGCCTTGTGCTCGGCCGCCAGGGCCTGGATCAGCCAGTCGCGCTCGGGCCCCGAAAGCCATTTCGCCTTGGCCGGCGTATCGACGATATAAAAGAACGCAATGACGCCGAGCACGACCGCTGGCGCGCCCTCGATAATCATCATCCAGCGCCAGCCCGAAAGGCCGGCGACCTCGTGCGAGGCCGACATGATCAGACCCGAAATCGGAAACCCGATGACCAGGGCGATGATGTTGGCGCTGAATACCTGGCCAATGGCCTTGCCCAGATACTTGGCCGGAAACCACGATGCCAGGTAATACAGCACCGAGGGGAAAAAGCCCGCCTCGACCACGCCCAGCAGAATCCGCCCCACAACCAGTTGAGTTGGGGTCTGGGCGAAAGCAATGGCTATGGCCACCAAGCCCCATGTGAACATGATGCGCGCCAGCCATTTACGCGCACCGAAGCGATGCATCATGAGATTGCTGGGCACTTCGAACAGGATGTACCCGAGATAGAAAATACCAGCGGCAAAGCCGAACATTTCCGGCCCCATGCCAAGCTCCTGGTTCATCTGCAGCGCCGCGAAACCGATGTTCGCCCTGTCCAGGTAATTGACGAACCATCCTGCAAAGAGCAGCGGCACGATGCTCCACGTCATTTTTCTTATGATTTTTTTCTCATCCATTGTGTCCATACCCACCTCGTTTGATTTCAAAAAACAGACCTGGCCGATCCGCACCCGGCGCGAATACCCGAATGCTTCTCGCCGCCGTCATAAAGCCATGAATGAACCCTCTCGCCCGCCGGCATTCGGCAGGCGTCGGAGGGCTTCAAGCAACTGACTCGTCTGCGACAAGATGCTGGGTAATATGAAACAGCCGCCCCTCGAACAAAGGCAGAATCTCCTGCATCTTGCTTTTCAGTTCCTGACGCACAGGAAAGGTAAACGCATGATTCATGGCCTCGACCGAGTCGTAGACCGACTCGAAGGTCATGTACAGCGACGGGCCGCCGTCTTCGATTCCCTGCTCCCGCATTACGCGCACCGACCTCACCCCGGGGAAGCGCTTCATGATGGGCACGACCTCGGTTGCGATGAAGGCATCGAATTGCCGGACGTTCTGCGGCAATACCTTGCCTTCCAGGTACGCGGTTCTGACTATCATGATTTCGTCTCCTTTCGACCCGCGCCGTTACACAGACGGGCCCACTTGAACCGACAAGGCGCCGATGGCTTCGATCTTCGCATCGATGCGATCGCCGACTTTCAGGAAAGTGCGCTTCGGGAACCCCACTCCGGCGGGGGTGCCCGTAAGCACCACATCGCCTGGGTCGAGCGTCATGATGTTCGACAACGTGACGAGCTGCTCGCGGATGTCGAACACCATGCCGCTGGTGCGCGCGTCCTGTTTGACCTGACCGTTCACGCTTAGCTCGAGCGCAAGATTCTGCGGGTCGGGAATGAAGGCCGCCGGGATCAAGCGCGGGCCCAGGGGGCAGCAGGTATCCAGCGCCTTGCCGGCCACCCAGTCGAGCTTGTAGAAGGTGTCGGGCGCGCTGTTGAAGTCTCGAGCGCAAAGATCGATGGCCACCGTGTAGGCCGCCACCGCATCCAGGGCGTTGTCCAGCGTCAGCCGCCGGCTGCGCTTGCCGATAACGACCGCCAGCTCGATCTCCCAGTCGAACATTTCCGTACCCAGCGGATACTCGACCGTGGATTCGTGCCCGACCACGGCATTGCGCGGGGGCTTGAAGAAGAAAAACAGCCGCTGCGCCTCCTTGCGCAGATCGGGCACGCCCATTTCGGCCAGATGGTCGTAATAGTTGGCGCCGGCGCACAGGACTTTGCCCGGATACAACAGCGGCGCCAGCACCTTGACCTCGCCGCGCGCCAACCCCGCCGCCGGATCGCATTGCGCGGCGGCTTTCTGCAAAACGGGAAAGTGCTTGTCCCACTGCGCAAACAGCGCCACGACGTCCTGGGGCAGGCCGGTTTCGGCGGCCACGGACTCCAGCGGATGAAACCGGTCGTTGATTTCGATGCAGCCAAGCACCTTGCCGGCATGTTCTACGGTGGAAAGGGCAAAAGACATAGTGTTGCTTCCTTGGGAAATCGTCATTAGATGGCTAAATTTTATAAATTCAAATTAAATTTATAAATTATAGTTTTCCCTAAGAAATTCATTAAAATTTATAAGTCGATACCCGTAGAGCTATACTTTCCCCATGACTTCCATAAGCGCCGATTCCCTCGCCAATTCTGCCGCCGCGTCGGAAAAGACGCGGGCAGAACTCGCCTATAAATTGATCAGCAAAGACTTGCTGGCGGGCCGGTTCGAACCCTCGTCGCGCCTGCGGCTCAACGAACTGAAGCTGCGCTACGACCTGGGCCTCAGCCCTTTGCGCGAGGCGCTTTTGCGCCTGGCCTCAGAAGGGCTGGTGGTTGCCGAGGGCCAGAGAGGCTTCGCCGTGGCGCCGGTTTCAGCCGTGGAGCTGATCGACCTGACCCGCACGCGACAGCAAATCGAGGCCATCGCCTTGTCCGCGGCCATCGCGCAAGGCAATGAAGAATGGGAAGCGAATATTCTTTCGGCGTTTCACCGCCTGTCGCGCACGCCGTTGCCGGACAGCATGGACGACTTCGACGCCGTCATGAACTGGGAATCGCGGCACCGTGCTTTCCACGACGCGCTGGTGGCCGCCTGCGACTCGCCGTGGCTGCTGCGATTCCACTCACAGCTTTTGGATCATTCCGAGCGCTATCGCCGGCTACGCATGATCAGCCCGCCCCCAGCGGCCGCAAATTCCGCACGCGACCGCGACACCGAGCATCGCGAGATCATGGAGGCGGTGCTGGAGCGCAATGCGCCCAAAGCCTGTGAACTTATGAACAAGCATCTGCAGCGCACGGCGGACGCCGCATTTCCCAAGGCGGCAACGAAAGCCGCCTGAATCGGCCAGGCATGGCCGCAGGCTGCGTATTCAATACAACCTGCGGTCGAACAGTGTAGAAAAACCTGTCTTTGCAGCATTGCCGGCCCCTGGTCTGCCTGGCGTCAAGCGTGACACGGGCATAAGCCCGAAAAACGCTACCTACAGCTTACTTGACCTCTTCAATGCTCTTGACGTTGTTCGAGTTCACCTTGACTTCCTTACCGTCCTTCTCGTAGGTGACGAAACCGTCTTTGCTATCGATCTCGGGCTTATCCGCCGTCATGGTCTTCTGGCCATCCTGGGTGGTCACCTCGGTTGGCGTAGAGCACGCTGCAATGCTCCCGCAACCCGCAACCATCAACGCGAACAGGAATTTCTTCAAGGTCATGATAAGACTCCTTATTGACTCGTAGCTAGAACTTTCAGAGTAACAAGGGCCTCGCCACGGTATTGTGAAGTTTTGTCAGATCAAGCCACAAAACCCTACCCTACAGCGGCAAAGCATGCATACCGCGCAGCGCCGGCAAGAGTATCCGCCGCCCCGGATTAAAAGGCCGGCAATACCAGTATGGGCGGCCGGGAGAAATGCGTAACGTTCGTCAGCGGCTCGACACCGGAACTTACTTCGATTCCTTATAATGTTTCAAAATATTATGGAACGGGGAACTCATTGTGAGCGGCAAACAACAGCTTTCAACCTTGATGCGCGTAGTGGTGGTCTGTGGCCTGGCCAGCCTGTTCGCAGGATGCGCCAGCATGTCGGCCGAGGAATGCCGTACCGCCAACTGGCGCGAACAAGGCATGCGGGACGGGCAAAACGGCCAGCCGCGCTCTTACCTGGAAGCGCATCGTGAAGCCTGCGGGAAAGTAGGTGTTGTACCCAACGCCAGCCAATATGAAGCGGGCCGCGCCATTGGCATCAAGCACTACTGCACGCCCGCCAACGGGCTGAACGAAGGACGCCAAGGACACAGCTACCGCAATGCCTGCCCGCCCGAACTGGAACCCGCATTTCTGGATCGCTACAAGGCAGGCTACCGCGTCTACCAGGCCCAGAAGCGCGTCGACTCGCTGGTATCCGAACAACGGAACAAACAGTACCAACTGGACAAGGCCAAGGACGACAACGCACGCGACTCGCTACGGCGCCAGTTGCGAGACCTGGATTACAGCCTGCGCAGCGCGCGCGACGTGCTTTCGTACGAGGAAAGCCGGCTGCGTTAGCGCCGGTTGCGCATCTATTCCCGAAACTGCGTAGGCATGGACGGAAAACGGGACTCGCCTTCCTCCGCATCCACGCCAAAGGTAAAGGCACCGAGGGATCCGTCGGATCAGGCCGGGGCGACGCCAAAGCACCCTCGCCCGACCGCCGTCAGGCGCGCCTGCTCATCGAAGACGTCCACGTCTACGACGCCGATGTTCTTGCCGACGCGACGCACCAGCGCCTTGGCCAGCAAAAAACCGCCTGTGCTGGGCCGCAAGTAATCAACCCTGAAATTGATGGTGGGTACAGTCGCCTGGGTACCCATGACCACCGTAAAAGCGCCCGCTGTATCGATCAGCGCGGCCACCGCCCCGCCATGAAACTGTCCGGAGGACTCGATGCGTTCCAACTGACTTCCCTTGGGCATCTTCAGCTCCAGTGTGCCGGCCCCCACATCCATATGCGTGCAGCTCAACCCTAAAAAGCGGATAAGCGGCGAACTGTCCATCAATTGCTGTATCTGCTCCCGAGTCATCGTTGTTGATTCACTCATGCTTCATTCCTTTCTTCTATAACTTTGCGTGAACATCGCCGTGCCGGCTCAAGCCCGGCCCAGCACTGTTTAAACAAGACGGCTACCGTCCATCCAACTCTGGATAATGGCGGAACATGCCGTCGCCGAACGGCAGGCGTCGATCGCTGGCGAAGTAATCCTGCAATTCGGGCAGATCGGCCACTCTTTGATGCAGACCCGCCAAAAGCGGATAGCTGTGCATGATGGCCGCCATGCGCTTGGGGAAGGCAAACAGCAGGCCGTCCATCAATAGATACAGCGACAGATCGGCATACGACCAGCGCGCACTGCTGGTAAGCCAGCCGTCGTAATGCGAAAGGACCTTCTCGAAATACGCCAGGTACTTCGGCAGCCGCGCCTGGCGAAAGTCCTGCGCGCGGCGCAGGGCCTCCACTTTTTGCTCTTCGTAGTACATGCCGGATGCAATGGGGTGATGAACATCGTGCGCTTCGACCACCATATCGGCGATAGTAAGCTGCAACTGGTTCACCCAAAGCCGGCCCGCCGTGTCGGACGGCGCCAAGCCATGCTTTTCCCCCAGGAACAGCAGGATATTGGCGGTCTGGGAAATGGTCATGCCGTCGGCAATCAGATACGGCGGTGCAAACGGCGGGCAGGCGCGGTCGCTCAGCATATCGTCGATCAACCGCCGGCTGTCGCCATCGCCCTCGCGGGCGCAATCCCGATAGGCAATGCCCGCCGCCTCGAGCGCCAGCCGAACGAATTCGCCGCGCCCGGGAATGCCATTCCAATACCAGAGTTCATAGATCATGACGGTTCCTTGGGAAAAATTACGCCATCAGTCAATCACCCACCTTATCCCTCATGGTCACGAACTCTTCGGCGGCGGTGGGGTGTATGCCGACGGTGCGGTCGAATTGGCGTTTGGTAGCGCCGCATTGCAAGGCTATGGCCAGGCCCTGCATGATTTCGGCGGCGTCGGGGCCGACCATGTGGCAGCCGAGCACGCGATCGCTGTCGCGGTCGACCACCAGTTTCATCAGCGTTTTTTCCTGGCGACCGCTCAAGGTGTTGCGCATGGGGCGGAATTTGCTGCGGTAGATGTCCACCTGCTTGCCCGCTTCGCGCGCTTGCTGCTCGCTCAAACCCACCGTGGCGACGGGCGGCTGGCTGAATACGGCCGTGGGGATATTGCTTGGGTCGAACGATGTGGGATTGCCGTTGTATAGGGTTTCGACCAGGGCGCGTGCCTCGGCGATGGCGACGGGGGTCAGGTTGTGCTTGTTGGTGACGTCGCCCACGGCGTAGATATTGGGCACCGAGGTCACCGACCACTCGTCGACCAGCACAGCGCCGTTCTCGTCTGTTTTGACGCCCGCTTCCGCCAGCCCCAGGGTGCTTGTATTGGGCGCGCGGCCGGTGGCGTAAAGAATTTGGTCGCAAGGCAGAACCTGGCCGTTGTTCAACCTAACCTCCAGCCCGCCCGACACTTTTTCGATACGCTCGACCAGAGTTCCGCTAAGAATATGCATGCCGCGCCCGGTCAGCTCTTCCGCCAGGTGCGCGCGGACGTCCTGGTCGAAGCCGCGCAGGGGAATATCGCGGCGCACCACCAGGGTCACATCCGCCCCCAGGGCCTGGAAGATGCCGGCAAACTCCACGGCAATATAGCCCGCGCCGACGATCACGATACGCTTGGGCAACTCGGCCAGTTCAAGCGCTTCGTTCGACGTGATGGCATGCTTGATGCCCGGCGTGTCCGGCAGGGTCGGATAGCCGCCGGTGGCGATAAGAATGCGTTCGGCGGTAACCTTGCGTCCACCGATATCCACAGTATGCGCATCGACAAGGCGGCCTCGGCCTTCGATCAAGGTAACGCCGGCATCGGCCAGCATTTTCAGGTAAATGCCGTTGAGGCGGTCGATTTCGCGGTTCTTGGCCCGGATAAGGGTTGGCCAGTCGAACGTGGCCTGCGGAATGTCCCAGCCATAGCCTTTCGCGTCGGCGATGTCGTCGGCCACATGGGCGCCGTACACCAGCAGCTTCTTAGGAACACAGCCCCGGATGACGCAAGTCCCACCCACCCGGCTGTCTTCGCAGATGCCGACTTTCGCGCCGTAAGAGGCGGCGCGCCGCGAGCCCGCAACGCCACCCGAACCGGCGCCGATGGTGAAGAGGTCGAACTCGTAGTCGCTATTCCTTGCCTGAGCCATGCTGTTGTTCCGTCCTTGTATGAAAACCCCGCCTAGTGTGCAACAAGCCCGGCCCGCATGCAAACCAGGCGGATGAAGCCCAGCGAGGCGGCGGCCGTAAACGGCACAAGCACGCCTGGCGCCGCCCGCGCCCCATCGGGTACGGCCGGGCAAGCCGCGAACTACTTTCCAATGGGGAAAAGCCTGCCGCCTATCAACGCCATGAGCGCCAGCACGATAAGCGCCGCGCCGTAGTAATCGCTGGCGGCAGCCAAGCCGATGACATTGGTGAGGACACCGGCCAGCACTGCGGGCAGGCAGAACGCCAGATAGTTCATGATGTAGAAGGCGGCCATCAGGCCCGCGCGCTCGTGGGGCTGCGCCACGGGCAGCAAGGTGCGCAACGCACCAAGAAACCCAAGCCCGAAGCCCAGGCCCGACAAAGCGGTTCCTAAAAAGAACAACCACATGGCACTGCCGTGCACGCCGCCCAAGGTGGTGGCCACGCCCAGCGCCAGAGACGAAGCGCCAACCACCAGCATACGTTGCGGCGTCCAGGCACGCAGCACGACCACGACAGCCGCGGCAGTCAACGTCAGAATAGCCACCATGACGCCGCCAACGACGGGATCGTGCACACCTGTAACCTGGGCGATCAGGGTCGGGCCCAACGAGAAATAGAAACCGCCCAGCGCCCACCCCGCCACGTCCATGGGTGCGATAAGCAACAATACACGCCAGGCATGGCGCGGCACGGCCACGGTGGGCAGCATGGCTGCCAGCACCCCCGGCCGCCTGACGACCGTCTCGGGCATGAAGCACGCGGCCAGGGCCTGCAAGACCAGCACCACAAGCAATACGACATACACGAGCTGCATGGGCGCCGGCGCAAACTGAACCAGGATACTGGCCCCGAACGCCCCCACAGCCAGGCCTATCATGGGCGCTACGCTGTTGATCATGGGACTGCGCCTGCTGTCCAGATCCATAAGACCGGCCGTCAGCGCGCTGGTGGCCGCCCCGGTGGCCACCCCTTGCACGATGCGCGCGGCAATCAACATGGGAACGGCACTGGCCGTCATGAACACCACCATGGAAACGGCGTCCAGCGCCAGCGCGCTGGCAATCACGGGCCGGCGGCCGATGTGATCGGACACCGACCCCAGCACCAGCAAAGCCAGCAACAGGAAGATGGCGTACACCCCGAAGATGATGGTCAGTGTGCTGGCCGAGAACCCCCAATGCTCACGGTAAATACTGTACAAGGGCGTAGGCGCGCTGGAAGCCGCCATGAAAGTCAGCAAGGCCAGCGCCTGCAGCCACAGGGCGGCAGGCCGCCCCATCAGCCAAGGGGGTTGCGATGCCGTCAAGGTGGTTTGCCGTGTGCCCATGTCAGTTCGTTCCAGATTGGTTTATTTGAAGAATTCCGGCCCAAGGGCCAGAGCCTCTCCGCCACAATACGAAGGTGCACGCTTTGGCATGCAGCCAATTAACGCAAAAAATTTGCATTTACGCATTCTGCGCCGATATCGCTCTTAAAGCAAATAATTTGTGTTAACGTTGCAACATGAGCATTCGAGAAGGCATTCGCCCAGGCGGCCGCAGCGCCCGCGTCCAGGAATCCGTGCACAAGGCCGTGCGCGAACTGATCGCCGAGCTGGGACGCCACAACGTTACCGTACCCTTGATCGCGGCGCGGGCGGGCGTTACGCCGTCGACCATCTACCGGCGTTGGGGTGATCTTTCCGAACTGCTGGCCGACGTAGCGCTGGAGCGCCTGCGCCCCGATGCGGAACCGGCTGATACCGGAAGCGTCGGCACCGACCTTCTTGCCTGGGGCGATCAGTTCTTCGACGAAATGACCTCCGAACCTGGCAAAGCCATGGTGCGCGCCGTGCTGGCCTGCGCCGCCAATAACAACTGGCAAGCGCAATGCTCCGAATATACGCGCTCGCAAATCGAGATTATTCTTAACCGCGCGCACCAGCGCGGCGAAGCAGCGCCGGACGCCGATACGGTCATGGATCGTTTCGTGGCGCCCATCATGTACAGGAACGTGTTCTCCGGCAGCCAAATGAGCGCCGAGCAAGCCCGGGCGCTGATGCAATCCTGCCTGGACGACACCACGACAAACAGGCCCTAGATCGACATAGGCTGTGGCCCGTTCCGCCAGCCGATCCGTGAACGCCTGCACAGGTTTTTCCCGTAACCGAACGAGGTCACACATGTCGTCTACCGAAGCCCGCCCACCCTTCCCCCCTTTCACGCGGGAAACCGCCATTCAGAAAGTACGCCAAGGCGAAGACGGCTGGAACCATCGCAACCCCGATAAGGTCGCACTGGCCTACAGCCTGGACACACGCTGGCGCAACCGCTCGGAGTTCGTCCACAACCGGGGCGAAGCCCGGGAGTTCCTCGCCCGAAAATGGGCCAAGGAACTGGATTACCGGCTCATCAAGGAAATGTGGGCCTTTACGGACAATCGCATTGCCGTGCGCTATGCCTACGAGTGGCACGACGACTCGGGCAACTGGTTTCGTTCGTACGGCAACGAAAACTGGGAATTCGACACCGACGGCCTGATGAAAATCCGCCACTCAAGCATCAACGATTTGCCGATCAAAGAATCCGAGCGCAAATTCCACTGGCCTTTGGGGCGCCGGCCCGACGATCACCCCGGGCTTTCCGATCTGGGGCTTTAGGAAAATGCGCCGAACGCTTGCCATGGGCTCCGCCATGCTGCGGCTCCCAGGCAAGGCTCAAGAATCCATCCCTGTATACGGCGCGACCCGCTCCGCCAGCCAGTCCATGAACACTTGCACCCGCGCGGGAACCTGCCTGCGGTTCTGGTACAGGATGGAAACAGGCATGGGCTCGGGCGCATAGGCCGGCAGGACTTCGATGAGTTCACCCTGCTCCAGCAAATGGCGCATACCCATGACCGGCGCCTGGATAAGTCCCAGGCCGGCTACGCAGCCGGCCTCATAGGTTTCCGTGTTGTTGACGGTCAAGGCCGCGGGCATGGGCCAATAGCGCCTGCGCTTGCCATCGAACCATTCCCAGCCCAGCGGCTTGGCGCCAAGCATCGGATCGTACTCGATCAACCAGTGGTCGGCCAGGTCTTCCAATGTTTTGGGGCAGCCATAGCGCTCGACATACGCGGGGCTGGCGCAATTGACTACCCTTACCGAGCCCAGCGAACGGGCCACCAGCGACGACTCCTGCAGCCGGCCGATGCGCAGCACACAATCGAAGCCCTCTTTCACCAGATCCACATGCCTGTCCGCACTGCCCAGATCGATTTGCAGCAAAGGATGCTTTTGCAGGAATTCCGGCAACTGCGGCACCACCACATTCCGCGCCATTCCGGCCGGCATGTCGACGCGCAAGCGACCTTCCAGGCCCTCCGCCTTGTTGCGGAACATGGTTCGCAATTCGTCGACGTCCATCAGCACGTTCTTGCTGCGTTCATAAAACTGCTGGCCGTCCGGCGTAAGCTGCACACGGCGCGTGGTGCGATGCAAAAGGCGCGTGCCCAGCATGCTCTCCAGTTCCTGCACCGCCGTCGAAACGCTGCCATTGGGCAGACCCATATGGCGGGCGGCCTGTGTAAAGCTGGAAAGCTCCGCCACCCGCAAGAAGATTCCCATGGCCTGGATTTCATTCATCGCGCCCTTCCTGATTATGCTGGAATTCTGAAAAGTTTAATCCTATTATCAGTCTTTATCTCTATTTTTCCAGACAATACACTAGCGTCCATTCACTACTCTTTTACGAGGACAGACGCATGAACACAGGAAAAATAGCAATCATCACCGGCGGCACGCGGGGGCTGGGCCTGAATACTGCCCTGAAGCTGGCGGAAAGCGGCGCCGACATCATTCTTACCTATCGATCCAACGCGGCCGACGGCGCTGCCGCCGTGGCCAAGATACAAAAACTAGGACGGCAAGCAGTGGCCCTGCCGCTGGATGTGGCCGACAGCCGCAGCTTCGCGGCCTTCGCGCAGGAAGTGAAATCGGCGCTGGCCGCGAACTGGCAACGCGACTCCTTCGACTACCTCGTCAACAACGCCGGCATCGGCATCAATGCCAGCGTGGCGGAAACCACCGAAGAGCAATTCGATACCCTGGTGAACATCCACCTGAAGGGCCCCTTCTTCCTTACCCAGAATCTGCTTGGCCTTATCGCCGACGGCGGGCGCATCGTCAATATATCCAGCGGACTCGCCCGCTTCGCCCTGCCCGGATTCGCGGCTTACGCCGCGGCCAAGGGCGGCGTGGAAGTCCTGACCCGCTATATGGCGAAAGAACTCGGCCCGCGCGGCATCGCCGTCAACACCGTGGCGCCCGGCGCCATCGAAACGGATTTCGGCGGCGGCGTGGTGCGGGACAACGCCGACATGAACAAAGCCATCGCCAGCCAGACCGCCATGGGCCGCGTCGGCCTGCCGGACGACATCGGCGACGCCATCGCCGCGCTGCTCACGCCCGGAAACCGCTGGATCACCGCCCAGCGCATCGAGGTTTCGGGGGGGATGTTTATTTGAGGGCGGCAGGAATAACGGTAATCAAGATCACGGGAAGAATGCCTTTATTCAGCAGGGCACGCTCTTCTCCTGCGGGAATGAAACAACTGTCAAATTCGCGCAAGACATGCTCACGCCCATCGACAGCAACCGTGATCTCGCCCGAAACCACCACATAGACCCGGTCAACGGCAGAGGCGCTCAATTGAGCCCCTCCGTCAGGTTCAAAAACCGATAGGCCTACCTGATCAGGAAAAGGACTTATTTCACCACCCTGCATGCGATAGCCTCGCATATTGAAGTGCTTGGGTGCATCATAAGCCGGAGCATCGTTTCTAGTAGTGATCTGCATAAGAATAAAAGTAGCGGGGAAAGTTGATTAATGATGAGCAAGGCCGTTTACCAATACCAATGACAATGCGGGCACGAAGACCAACAGCAATATGCGCACAAGATCAGAAGCAAGGAATGGCATCACTCCCTTGGCCGTTTCCAGGTAAGGCACATCTTTTGCCAGTTTCTGGATGATGAAAAGATTCATGCCTAATGGGGGATGCACCAGACCAATCTCCACCACCATCAAAGCCAGGATGCCAAACCAGATCGATTTGTCGGCCACCGACAGCCCAAAGAAGTCCAACTGCATTACCACCGGGTAGAAGATGGGAATGGTCAGAAGGATCATGGCCAGTGAGTCCATGACGCAGCCAAGAAAAACATAGATCAGAAGTATCGTGAAAAGCACCAGCAACGGCGGTTGGCCGCTACTGATAACCCACTGCACCAGCTCCACAGGCATTTGAGTAAGCGCCAGCCCCGCATTCAACAGATCAGCCCCAAGCAGCACGAAGAAGATCATGGCTGTAGCCTGTGCTGTGCCCAGGATGCTCTTCTTGATACCGTCCCAGCGCAATCCCCCCTTGCTTACAGCAAGTAAGCCGCAGGCTGCGGCGCCAATGGACGCCGCTTCAGTCGGATTGGCCCATCCGTCGTAAATACCAACGATGACCACCACGAAAACCGCCAGCACTGGGGTTACCGCAAGCAGCGCAGCTAGTCGATCACGAAATCCCAACCGTTCGCCTGCTGGGCCAGCCTTCGGATTTAGGGTCACGACCAGGCGGATCACCAGCATATAGCCAAGAGTGGCGATAAGCCCGGGAATAACTGCCGCCATGAACAGCTTGCCAATCGACTCTTGAGTAAGAACGGCATATATAACCAGAGGGACGGAAGGAGGGATAAGAATACCTAGCGTACCGCCGGCGGCGATAGTTCCGGTGGAAAGTCTTCCGGAATAACCGTGACGGCGCAACTCGGGTAGCGCAACCTGCCCCATGGTGGCGGCAGTGGCCAGGGAGGATCCGCAAATCGCCCCGAAACCCGCGCAGGCAGCCGCCGCGGCCATGGCCAAGCCACCTTTCCAATGACCGATGAAAGCCGCTGCACAGCGGAACAATGCCTGGGACAATCCCCCATGCGTGGCAAATTGCCCCATCAAGATAAACAACGGAACAACCGCCAGATCATAATTGGACAGCCGTGCATATCCCAGGTTATTGATGGTATAGAGCAAGGCGTTGGCATCACCCCCATTCATTACCAAAAATGCAACGGCGCCTGCTGCAAACATGGCCGAACCAACATGCAGCCGCATCACCAGCGTGAACATGAGTCCTGCAAAAATCCATAACCCGACAGCTAGACCGCTCATACTGTGCCTCGCTTTTGCTTATTGAGGGAATACGCAGCCCGATAAGCTCCCCCTAGGGACAGCAACGCAAAGCTTGGCACCAGCAATGCAATGGGAATCCACATGGGGAACGAAAGCAATGTCGAAATTTCGCCCGAGGAAAAGGTATCGATGGCCTGCAACGCTGTACGCCAGGCAAGCAACCCTGCCACGGTCATGATTGCAAGATGCGCCACAGCGTCAAGAACAGAACGCGCCGAAGCTGACAACCAACCGCTGAAAGCATCCACTTTGATATGGTGGTCGTGAATTTCACAATAGGGTAGAAACGCGGCCGCCCCGATAGCTGTGCCCATCTGCATCAGCTCGACATCACCCTGTATTGGGGCCGCAAAAAGCTTACGCCCAACGATGGAGACAATAGACATCACGATCAGGGCAAGAAATATTACCCCTCCCGACACGGCCAGGCCGCTGGACGCCCGCTCGAGCAGGCATCCAAATGAGCTGCTACGCCGGCCTTGACCAGCACCGGCCGCTTCGGTGATGCCCGCAAGCTGATACGCCTCATTGAGTTCGCTCATGATGCGGCCTGCTTATCTTGATCCGCCCCAATCGAACGGGCTCCATTGCTAAGCGCTGCGCCGTCCAGACCTTTGGCGGCAGCCTCCTTGATCCACTCTTGCTCGACGACTGCCACCGCCTTGCGCATGGCAGCGTAATCTATTGGCTTGATTTCAATAATCTCATTCCCTCCTGCCTTGGCTTTCGCACGCGCAGCTTCAGTGGCTTGATCCCAGGCCTTGCCGGCAGCATCCACCAAAGCCTGCCCACTATTGCGATCGATTACTGCTTTGAGGTCGGCTGGCAAGCTTTCATACTTTTTCTTGTTCATGAGCAAGGTCATGGCCTGGGAACTAAACCCAGGCTCGCCAACAGGCGACTCGGTATGGAACTTGGTGACTTCATCAAGCTTGACCGAAGGAACCAGTTCCCACGCGGCCATGGCGCCGTCGACAACTCCCTTGGTCACCGCGTCGGTGATTTGTGGTGGAGGCATATTGACGGGCGTACCGCCCAGGGCAATGAGCATGCGTGACGCCATGCGCGAGCCGCTTCTGAGCTTCTCACCCGAGAAATCGCTCAAGGTCAACATGGGCTTGTTGGCCGTATCCATGACTATGCTGCCACCTGAATGAATTGCCAATACTTTGAAATCCGTGAAATCCTTCTGGGCGAACTTTTCGTAAAACTCCCACATGGCCTTGCTCGCAGCTGAACTGCCGGCCGGCATCACGAAAGGCAACTCCACGGCTTCGATTCTGGGAAATCGGCCCGTCGAAAATGCCGGAGATGTCCAGACGATGTCGGCAATCCCATGCTTTACTTGATCAACCAGTTGCGACGGCTTACCACCTAGTTGCATGGCGGGATATATCTGGCATTTGAGGTGGCCGTCAGACTCCTTATTGATCTTCTTGCACCAGGGCTCCAGAACATGCTGCTGGAAGTTGGAGCTTGGAGGCAGGAAATGCGAAACCTTCAGCGTCACGTCTTGGGCATAAGCCGCTGCCAGCGCACACGAAAAAAACAAACCAACAAGCCAATGGGAAATTTTCATTTTGTCTCCTTATCTAATCAATTCGTAATTCTGTTATGGTTGCCAGCCTCGTGCCAATTGCCTGGCCATCGTCAATGCATCGACATCTTCGATATCCAAGGCATGCGCTTCCGAATGCCTGGTGATACAAAAAACTCCGTACTGAACAAGAAGCCAGAGGCTCCTGGCCCGCCCCCCAATAATTATTTTTTGAGATTCCAACACACGGGCGAGACGCACGTCTAATGATAAATAGCGATCTCGGCATTCCTGCGAGTTATGCCGGAAAAATCAGGGCTGAATGCAGTATCATTTGCGGGGCATAAGGACACAAAAAACGTGCCAGAAAATCTGGCGCACAACCAATGATGTGCCAACCACTGGAAGGACGGGCTAGTGAAAGACATGCTGGACTCAAATCTGCTGAAGTGTTTTCTTGCCATTCTTGAAAATGGCAAGCTAACCGCAGCAGCCGGAGAATTGTGCCTCACGCAGCCCGCTCTTTCCAAAAGCCTGAAACGCCTTGAAGACGAGCTTGGTGTTCCGCTATTCGAACGCACACCATTGGGGATGGTCCCAACGGCATACGGAATTGCCCTAGGGCGCCGGGCGCGCCATATCCAGCTGGAATCGCGCAGCGCGCGCGAAGAACTGCAGATGCTGAGCGAAGGGGGCTTTGGTTCTCTTACGATCGGAATTGGCCCGTTATGGTCGGCATACGAACTTCCGGACATACTGGCCAGCATGATACGCAAGCGATCCGACATTCACATCCGAGTCGTTTCAGGCGTCCTGGATCAGCTTTTGCCGGACTTGCTGCAGGGCAAACTGGACGCCGTGTGCACGGTTCTGGATTTTCCCGAACATCCCGACCTGCAAAAGGTATTCCTATTCGACAGCGAGCACATTATCGTCGCGCACGAAAGCCATCCCCTTGCATCCATGGCCCTGGTGCAACCCGAAGACCTGCAGAAGCATCTTTTCGTCGGCCTGGACGGCGACTATGCTGGGCTGGCCCGTATGGAAAAGTTCTTTGCCCTGCATGGCCTGCAATCGCCAAACCTCGCCATGGAATGCAGTTCTCTTGAAACACTGCTATCGGCCTTGAAAACCGGTGGCTTTCTCGCCAGCCTTTCCATACAGTTGCTGGACAGAGGCCTGGCGATGGGCTTGAAGCGCATTAATGTCAAAGAATCGTTCTGGCGATTCCGCTCGGGCCTGGTATACCGACGATCCCCTCAACGCCCGCCCTTGGTTTGCGCCCTCGAACGCGAACTGCTGGAGCGATTCGCGCAATACAAGGAATAAGGCCTGTTGTCCCAGTCCTTGCCGCGCAATCCGTAGTTTTCAGGATTGATTCCTGGCTGCCAAACGGGCCCTGGCATTAACGGCCAGACAGGTATCCAGACGCTCTTTGGTTTGTGCCGCCTCCTCGGGAGACCACGAGCGAAACCCCATCCCCGCCTTCATACCCGTTTCGCCGTTCTTCACCTTGTTCTCGAGGTAGGGATGGGGGCCTGCCGTGCGATCCAGGTCGTGAATAAGCACATTGTGTATTGCCAACGTAAGATCCAGGCCAACCAGGTCGGATTGCTCCAGTGGGCCCAATACCGCCAGCCTGGCTCCAAAGCCCTCCTTCACTACGCGATCCAATGTCTCCGCACTGCAAACTCCGTCTGCAACCAGGGCGATGGCCTCGCGCTTTAACGCATGTTGAAGGCGATTTCCGATGAATCCGGGAATATCACGCAAAACATGTACAGGCGACATGCCTACGCCCTCAAGCAAGGCCATGACTTTCTCAATACACTCCGCATCGGTGCATTGAGCTTGCACGACCTCCACTAAAGGAACCAGGTGTGGAGGATTCCAGAAGTGAGTACCCAGCACCCGGCCCGGCGCCTTCAGGTCGCGCGCAATCGAGGCAATCGGGATCGCAGAGGTATTGGTGGCAAGTATGCAGCCGGGCGGCGACAGCGCTTCCAGTTGCGCAAAGACTTTGCGCTTGAGGTCGAGGTTTTCAGGCACAGCCTCGATAACCATACAAGCCTGGGAGACGGCCTGGGCCATATCTCCGGTGCATTGCAAGCCATCCAGGCGAACAGGCTGTTGCAGCAACTCGAATATTTCCCTGATGACGAAGGGAGCTTTTGCCAGGGACTGCTCGTCAAGATCGTAAAGCGCAACCTTATAGCCAGCCGCGCAGAAAATCTGGGCGATGCCGCAACCCATGCGGCCTGCCCCCAATACAGCAACAACGCAGTTGGAATCGTTCATGATAGCGATATCATGCTGCGGTATAGCCGCCATCAACATACATGATCTGGCCCGTGCAGAACGTCGACGCGGGGCTCAACAAGTAGATGGCCATCCCGATAAGATCCTCGACTTCACCGAGGCGTCCCGTGGGAATCCTGGATAACGAACGCGCTCGAGTCTGCTGACCGATCTCGTTGTCACCGTACATCCATTCAGTGAGTTTCGAGCGAAAGACTGTAGGTGCAATGGCGTTGACGGTAATACCATATTTGGCCCATTCCACCGCCAGGACTCGCGTCAGTCCATCGGTTGCGGATTTGGAAGCGCAATAGCCGCCATAGCCCGAATAGTTGCCATGCCTGCCGCGCACGGAGGACATCAACAACACCTTACCCTTGCGCTTTTCTGCGATCCAATACGAGCCCACAGCCTTGCACAAGAACCAGGGTCCCCGCACGTTTGCGTCCATGACCGACTGCCAATCTTCGTAGCTTTGATCCTGGATGAAGCCTGGCTTGTTGAAACCAGAAGCCACCACCATCATATCGACGCTGCCAAAGACATCAATCGCCCTGTCGAGCATCGCTTGGGCATCTTCAAGCGTATCCGGACGGCGAGCAATGCAGGTAACCTTGGCGCCCAAGCTTTCCGCCTCGGCCGCCACTGCATCCAGTTCGGTCTGCGAGCCGGACGCCAGAACCAGATTGGCCCCTAACGATGCCAGTGCCAGGGCCACGCCTCGGCCAAAAGAACCTGAGGCACCTGTAATCAATGCTGTTTTTCCGGCAACGTCGAACAATTGCGCGGGATTCCTGAGTACATCCGAAATCATTTTTTTGCTTCCAAAAGGTATTGAAGAGATTGTTGACCCTGAAGATCAATCGGATTACTGGCCTGTCTCGAACCGAAATTTCTGCTCGGGGTCGATTACCGCCACAACACGAATGCCGCATCCTTCGCCTTCGAACCAACGGAATGGGAAGCACATGAACGTGCATCGTTTCCCGGTGATTTTGTCCAGATCACCGCCCACGTTTTCAATGCCGGGAATACCGGCTGTCAGCATGACCTTGTGCGCCGGTTCCCATAACGGGAAATCGTCCAGCAGCGGATGCCCCTTTTCCTTGGCGTATTCTTTTTCGAGCCAGGGATGGGAAGGGCCGGTACCGTGCGAAACAAGTTTGGTTCCTAGAGGGTGGTCGAGCGCCTGCACATCGATGCCAACCAGCTTGACCTGCTTGTCGACAAGCCACTGGGCGGCATCTTTATATAGACCGGGGGAGTAGGCAAAGTAGTCATCGTTATCTCCCCAGTAGTGATGCGCGCCAGTGTTGATCATGACGATATCGTTGGGCCGGATCTTGGGCGTAGCGGCCTCCAGATCGTCGGCCGTAATGACGCCCCACTTTTCCTTGGGAATGGAAACCGCAACACCGGTGCCAAAGAATTTATACAGTTCGAAATCGGTTATGTAGGGCGTATTTTCCAGCACATGGATTGGAGCGTCCATATGGGTGCCACGGTGCATGCTGGCTTCGATTTCCTTGACCGATACGCCGTCTTTAGCGTGGAACTGAAGCGTGCGCACATTCAGAGAGGCGGACGACGGCCACTCAGGCATGCCATGCCCCCACTGCTGGCTAAGATTGAAATACTGCAAGGTTTCGGTACTCATTTGGATGCTCCCGGCATTATTTGTTGTTTCCAGATTCGATGCGGCACTTTCCGCTATCGTCCAGCATAGCGACAAAGCGCACGACACACGCATCGCCCTCGCCCCAGTTCCAGGGCATGGCGTGGAAAGTGCAGCGTTTACCCAATACGGAATCGACGTCGCCACCAACGTTTTCTATGGTCGGGATACCCGCGCCAAGCAGTGTTTTGTGCGCGATGTTCCAGTCCGGGAAATCATCCAGCACCTGACGTCCCGTTTCCGCAAGATACTCAGGGGCTAGATACTTGATTTGCGGCCCATTGCGATGCGGGGCAAGCGAAGTAGCCAAGGGGTGGTCGACAGCCGCGGTATCAACAGCAACCAGCTTGACTTTACGATCCACAAGCCATTGCGCAGCATCCGCGGACAAGCCCGGCGCGTAGCCAAAATACTCTTTGCTGTCGGCATAATGTCGATGCCACCCGGTCACAATGACCACGATATCGTGTTCGCGCACTTTCGGCTTCGCGTTCTCCAGATCCCGTTTCGTAACGAGTTCCCACTTGCCTTTGGGAATATCCAGTACGGCGCCATTGCCAAAAAAATTGTCCAGCGGCAACTTGCCGACACCCATGCCGCCCTGAACCAGATGCAGAGGGGCGTTGACATGAGTCGAGACATGCATCGTCGCCTTGTAGATCTGTGTCATGACGCCATGTTTGGCATGGTTTACAACCTTGTGAATCTTGATGTCGTCGAAGCCGGGCCAGGTCGGAGCGTTATACCCCCAGCGATGACTGAGTTCGACAAGTTTTAATCCGCTAATGGGATCAGTTACTGCGTTCATGAAAACGGTCTCCTTGATGCACAATTGCAGCGCGTAGAACAAATAAATCCGCGGTTATGCTGTGATGTGGAGACACTATGAAGGCGCGTCATTAGTGGGTCAATTGGCCATTTTTCATGCGGGGTTTCCGTTGAGTTATACCGCCTAGGCCAATCGGAAAAGAGCCAGGCCACTCCACCTTGCCACGCCAGCCACCCTTCCAATAACATGGCTATGTACCCTGCCTACCCAAAAACAATGCTATGAATAGTGCTTCATCCCAACAACGCAGTCTCACAGTCAAGGAGCAGCCATGAGCAAGAAAGCATCGGCGGTATGGAAAGGCGGGATCAAGGATGGCGGCGGCACCATCTCTACGGAAACCGGCGTGTTGAACAACGCGCCGTACGGGTTCAAGTCGCGGTTCGAGGATGGCAAGGGGACCAACCCCGAGGAGCTGATCGCGGCCGCGCATGCGGGCTGCTTTTCGATGGCGCTTTCGTTGATGCTGGGCAATGCGGGCTTCACCCCGGACAAGATCGACACGCAAGCGGCGGTCACCCTGGTTTCGAATGCCGGCGGCTTTGAAATCACGGAAAGCCATCTGACCGTGACGGCCAGGATCCCCGGCATCGACAACGCCAAGTTCCAGGAGATCGCCGGTCAGGCCAAGGCCGGCTGCCCGGTCTCCAAGGTGCTGAACGCCAAGATCACCATGGATGCCAAGCTGGAATCCTAGACGGCAGGCTTTCGATATGCCGCTGAACGGTGTGCCGCCTCTGGGCAAGAACACCGCCGCCAAGAGCTGAAACGCGGCCCTTCCTGGGCACATAGCCAAGGCAACCTGGGTATCGGACCAACACTCCCCCGGGCCAATCCCAAGCAAGCATCCAACTCGCGTGGGGTGCCGGTTTCATCTGCCTGCGCCATATGACGGCGGCGCAGGCTATAGTTGACCCATGAACCTGGATCTCTTTCCTTGCGAAAGCCCTACTGCCCACAGCGAAGCCATCGGGCCTTGCGCCTATGTGCTGCGCGGCTTCGCGCTGCCGAACGCGGAAGTGCTGGTCGCCGCCATCGGCGAACTGGAGCGCCGCGCTCCGTTTCGGCACATGACGACGCCGGGCGGCTTTGCCATGTCGGCGGCATTGACCAACTGCGGCCGGCTGGGCTGGACGACCGACAGGCGCGGCTATCGCTACACGACCAACGACCCCGAGACGGGACTGCCCTGGCCCGCGATGCCGGAAATGTTCACCCGCCTTGCCCACGATGCGGCGACGCAGGCGGGATTCGCGGATTTCACGCCCGATGCCTGCCTGATCAACCGTTATGAGTCCGGAGCGCGCATGTCCCTGCACCAGGACAAGAACGAGCGCGACTTCGCCGCGCCCATTGTCTCGGTGTCGCTGGGCATGCCGGCTATCTTCCTGTTCGGCGGTCATGCACGCAGCGACAAGGCAGCCCGCATCCCTTTGCTGCACGGCGACGTGGTGGTCTGGGGCGGTGAAGACCGCCTGCGCTATCATGGCGTGCTGCCGCTCAAGGACAAGCCGCATCCGCTGCTGGGCAGCCGGCGCATCAATTTCACGTTCCGTAAGGCCGGATGAGATGTGCCAAGGCCCACCCGGCCCGATAGAGCCGATGGAAGCTATCAATCCTTCGCCGAAAACTGCCTGACCTGGGTCAAAAACGCCTGGAGTATGGGCGAGGTGTCGTGGCGGCGGTACATGCAGCACAGCTCGATGTCGCGCAGGGCCCGGGATTTCAGCGGCTTGTACACGAGATTGGGCAGACGCAGCGTTTCGGCCGACTGGGTGGTAATACAGACGCCGAAGTTGCTGGCCACCAGGGCGAGGCAGGTGACGATGTCCTCGCTGTCCTGCTCGACGCGGAAGCGCACGCCCTCGGCGCGAAAGGCCGCGGCGATTTCCTGGCCCAGCCCGTACAGGGGCGCGTTGGGGTAGACCACCATGGGCTCGTCGTCCAGATCCTGCAGGGAAACCGAGTCCTGAGCACAAAGCCGATGGCCTTTGTACAGCGCCACCAGAAAGGGCTCGCGCAGCACGACCTCGACCGCCAGGTCTTCTTCGTCCGGCACCAGGCGATTGAAACCGATGGAAATGCGCCGTTCGCGCAGGGCCACGATCTGCTGGGCCTTGGTCATGTTGTACAGGCCGATCTTGACCTTGGGGCTGCGCTTGTGAAAGCCGCCCAGGATGCGGGGAATGGCATTGAGCACGCCCGAACTGAAAAAGCCTACGTCGAGCCGCCCGATGAAGCCTTCCTGGGCCAGTTGGGCCCTTTCCTCGGCCCGCTGGGTCAAGGCCAGGATATTGGGGACTTCCTCCAGCAGCGCCCGGCCCGACTCGGTCAGTTCGGCGCCCTTGGGCGTGCGCACGAAAAGCGCCACGCCCAGCTCGTCCTCGAGCGCCTTGATGTGCCGGGTCAGCGGCGGCTGGGTAATGTGCAGCTTTTCCGCGGCCCGCCCGAAATTCAATTCGTGCGCCAGCATCAGGAAATAGCGCATCTGCTTGATGTCCATGCGTCCCTCGATCCCCCAAAAAGGTACTGGCTAGATAATACCGATTCGGTATCGAGTTATCAAAATTCAGTATTGGACGGCATGGCTTTGCCGATGCCATGATAGACGACGCGGTGCACTTCCCTCCCTCCAGACAAAAGCATCCGCCGGGGACACGGAACGGCGAAAATCACCGGCCGCAAACCTACTATAGATACGCGAAGAGGCAGCCATGATCATTACCCGCCAACAAGACGTTACCGAAGCCGTGCTCGGCGAACTCGAACGCGCGCCCGACGAACGCTTTCGCGAAATCATGTCGGCGGCGGTGCGCCACCTGCACGACTTTGCCCGCGAAGTGAACCTTACCGAGGCGGAATTCCACAAGGCCTGCACCTATATAGCCAAGCTGGGTCAGATGACCACCGACTCTCACAACGAAGTCGTGCTGGCCGCGGGCTCGCTGGGCCTTTCCTCGCTGGTCTGTCTGCTGAACAACGGCGACAATGGGCAAACCGACACCACGGCCAACCTCATGGGGCCGTTCTGGCGCATGGAATCGCCCCGCGCCCAGAACGGCGAGTCCATCGTGCGCGGCCCGACTCCGGGGGAACCCATTTTCGTGCGGGCCTGGGTTCACGACCGCGAAGGCCGGCCCGTGGCCGGCGCGGAAGTGGACGTCTGGCATACCTCGGCCGAAGGGTTTTATGAAAACCAGGATCCTGGGCAGGCCAATATGAACCTGCGCGGCAAGTTCACCACCGACGAAAACGGCCATATCGCGTTCCGCAGCGTCAAGCCCGCGGGCTACCCCATTCCCATCGGCGGCCCCGTCGGCGAGCTGCTGCGCGCACAGGGACGGCACAATATGCGCCCGGCCCACATCCACTTCATGATCTACAAACCAGGCTACAAAACGCAGTTCTCGCAGGTGTATTCCAGCGACGACCCCAACCTGGACACCGATGTGCAGTTCGGCGTGACCCGCGCCCTGGTGGGTGAATACGTGCTGCACGAGAACCAGCCGGCGCCCTATGGCGATATACAAGGGCCGTGGTATTCGCTGGACTACCACTTCACCATCGAACCCGGCCAGGCCACCCTGCCCAAGCCGCCCATCACCGGCAAGGCCGAAGGCCCGCGCCCCCAGCTCCAGATTCTCAAACGCACGGAACCGGCCTGAAGGCCCCAAACTGCGCCTCGTCATGGCTTACAAGGAAACCCTGCATGAATCACGATGAAATCGAAGCGGCAGCCGCCGCGCTGCGCGAAGCTGCCCGCACGCGGCAAGGCATCGCGCCGCTGCGCACCACCTACCCGAACTTGACCATCGACTCGGCCTACGCCATCCAGGCTCTTAACACCCAGCAGCGCCTCAAGGAAGAAGGCCGGCGCGTCATCGGCCGCAAGATCGGCCTGACCTCGCTGGCCGTCCAGAAGCAATTGGGCGTGAACCAGCCCGATTTCGGCGTGCTGTTCGACGACATGGGCTACGGCGACCGCGAACCCATTCCCGCCTCGGCGCTGCTGCAGCCCAAGGTCGAAGCGGAAATCGCCTTCGTCATGGGCGCCGACCTGAATGTCGCCAATCCCGGCCAGCTCGACGTACTCAACGCCATCGACTACGCCCTGCCCGCCATTGAAATCGTAGGCAGCCGCATCGCCAACTGGGACATCCGCATTACCGACACCATTGCCGACAATGCCTCGTCGGGCGCCTTCGTGCTGGGCGGCACACCGCGCAAGCTGTCGGAGTTCGACCTGCGCCTGTGCGGCATGGTCATGGAACACAACGGCGAGCCCGTATCGGTGGGCGCCGGCGCGGCCTGCCTGGGCCATCCGCTGAATGCGGTCGTCTGGCTGGCCCGCACCCTGGCCAGGCTCAATACCCCCTTGCGCAAGGGCGACCTGGTGCTGTCGGGAGCCCTGGGCCCCATGGCGGCGGTCAAGCCGGGCGACGTCTTCGAAGCCCGCATCAACGGGCTGGGCTCGGTCGCAGCCGTTTTTGAACACGATACCAACGAGGCGCAACCATGAAGGCCCTGAACGACTACGCCGTCCTGCTCGACGATGCCGCGCACCATGCTCGCGAGGTCCCGCAGTTCGACACCGAAAGCCGGCTGTCGCTGGATGACGCCTACGCCATCCAGGCCGCCTCGATCCAGCGGCGCCTGGCGCGGGGCGAACGCCGCGTCGGCGTCAAGATGGGCTTCACCAGCCGCGCCAAGATGCTGCAGATGGGGCTTTCCGACGTCATCTGGGGCCGGCTGACCGACGCCATGCAGATCGAGGAAGGCAGCTCCATCGACCTGTCGCGCTATGTCCACCCGCGCGTCGAACCGGAACTGGCTTTCTTCCTGAAAAAGCCGCTGGCCGGCAAGGTGACCGGCCCCGAAGCGCTGGCCGCCGTCGAAGCCATCGCCCCCGCGCTGGAAATCATCGACTCGCGCTACAAGGATTTCAAGTTCACCCTGCCCGAAGTCATTGCCGACAACGCCTCGTCCAGCAGCTTCGTCATCGGCGCCTGGCGCGACCCGGCCATCGACTTCGGCAATCTGGGGCTTACCTTGAACATCGATGGGCGCGCCGTCCAGGTCGGCTCCACTGCCGCCCTGCTGGGCCACCCCCTGCGCTCGCTCATTGCCGCCGCGCGCGTGGCGGAACAGGCGGGCGAGCCGCTGCAAGCCGGCTGGATAGTCATGGCCGGCGGAGCCACCCCGGCCGAATGGATCAAGCCGGGGCAATACATATCCATCGACATGGAGCAACTGGGCCGGGCCGGTTTTCACACACAAGACTGAACTGCCTGCACACACGGAACCACCGCGACCCGATTCTGGAGCATTCAATGAACGACAAAGTAAAAGTGGCCATCGTCGGCCCCGGCAATATCGGCACCGACCTCATGATCAAGGTCATGCGCAACAGCAAGCACCTGGAAATGGGCGCCATGGTGGGCGTCGACCCAGCGTCGGACGGCCTGGCGCGCGCGCAGCGGCTGGGCGTCGCCACCACCGCCGAAGGCCTGGACGGCCTGCTCAAGCTCGACGTCTTTCCGGAAATCGACATTGTGTTCGATGCCACTTCGGCGGGCGCGCATGCCCGCCACAACCAGGTGCTGCAGGAGCACGGCGTCCAGGTCATCGACCTGACCCCCGCCGCCATCGGCCCCTACGTCATCCCGGCCATCAACCTCGAAGCCGAAAACGCCGGCAATATGAACATGGTCACCTGCGGCGGGCAGGCCACCATTCCCATGGTGGCGGCCGTATCGCGCGTGGCCAAGGTGCACTACGCCGAAATCGTCGCCTCCATCGCCAGCAAGTCGGCAGGCCCCGGCACGCGCGCCAACATCGACGAATTCACCGAAACCACGCGCAGCGCCATCGAGAAGCTGGGCGGCGCCGAACGCGGCAAGGCCGTCATCATCCTCAATCCGGCCGAGCCGCCGCTCATCATGCGCGACACGGTCTTCGTGCTGTCCGAGCTTGCGGACCAGGCCCAGGTGGAGGAAAGCATAGAAAAAATGGTGGCCGCCGTGCAGGCCTACGTGCCGGGCTACCGCCTGAAGCAGCAGGTGCAATTCGACGTCATCGATCCTGCCAGGCCTCTCAATGTGCCGGGCATAGGCTTGCGCCACGGGCTGAAAACCTCGATCTACCTGGAAGTCGAAGGCGCCGCCCACTACCTGCCCTCTTACGCAGGCAACTTGGACATCATGACTTCCGCCGCCCTGGCCTGCGGCGACCTGATGGCCCGCCGGCGCCAGGAGTCCGGCCTTTCACGCGCACGCAAGGAGGCCGTGTAATGGCCGCGAATAAAAAACTCTATATTTCCGACGTCACCCTGCGCGACGGCAGCCACGCCATCCGCCACCAATACAGCGTCGAAAACGTCAAGGCCATCGCCACCGCGCTCGACCAGGCCGGCGTCGACAGCCTGGAAGTCGCCCATGGCGACGGACTCGAAGGCTCGAGCTTCAATTACGGCTTCGGCGCGCACAGCGACGTGGAGTGGATCGAGGCCGCCGCCGAATGCGTCAAGCAGGCGAAAATCGCCACCCTGCTGCTGCCCGGCATCGGCACCACGCATGACCTGCGCCGCGCCTTCGACGCGGGCGCGCGCGTCGTGCGGGTCGCCACGCACTGCACCGAAGCGGACGTCTCGCGCCAGCATCTCGAATACGCCCGCGAACTGGGCATGGACCCCGTTGGCTTCCTCATGATGAGCCACATGACCACGCCCGCCAACCTGGCCAGGCAGGCCAAGCTCATGGAAGACTACGGCGCCACCTGCGTGTACGTGGTCGATTCGGGCGGCGCGCTGGGCATGAACGACGTGCGCGACCGCTTCCGCGCCTTCAAGGATGTGCTCAAGCCCGAGACCCAGACCGGCATGCATGCCCACCACAACCTGAGCCTGGGCGTGGCCAATTCCATCGTGGCCGTCGAGGAAAGCTGCGACCGCAACGACGCCAGCCTTGCCGGCATGGGCGCCGGCGCCGGCAATGCACCGCTGGAAGTCTTTATTGCCGCGGCCGAACGCCTGGGCTGGAACCATGGCTGCGATCTTTACAAACTCATGGACGCCGCCGACGATCTGGTGCGTCCGCTGCAGGACAGGCCGGTGCGGGTCGATCGCGAAACCCTGGCCCTGGGCTATGCCGGCGTGTACTCCAGCTTCCTGCGCCACGCCGAAGTCGCCGCCGCCAAATACGGCCTGAAGACCGTGGACATCCTGGTGGAACTGGGCCGGCGCAAGATGGTGGGCGGCCAGGAAGACATGATCGTCGACGTGGCGCTCGACCTGCTTGCCGCCCAATCCCCCGAAACCCAGCTGAAATCCGCATAAGGAGGACTGCCCGCCATTCAACTTTCTTTGCGACATGCTCACGGTCGATGTATCGACTACGGCAATCCAAAAACAAACATTCCCTGGAGAAGACATTGAAAAAAGCATTATTGACGGCATTGGCCACCGCGTGCCTGGCCACGACACCCCTGGCGAGCCATGCCGCCGAACCGTTCAAGATCGGCCTGATCATTCCCATGACGGGCCCCTTCGCCTCGACCGGCAAGCAGGTCGAAGCCGCCGCCCGGCTGTATATGCAGCAGAACGGCGACAAAGTGGACGGCCGCCAGATCCAGCTCATCGTCAAGGACGATGGCGGCATCCAGCCTGAAACCACCAAGCGCCTGGCGCAAGAGCTTGTCGTGCAGGAAAAGGTCAATGTCATTGCCGGTTTCGGCCTGACGCCGCTCGCCTTTGCCGCGGCGCCCATCGCCACGCAATCCAAGACGCCCATGGTCGTGATGGCGGCGGGCACGTCGTCCATCATGCAGAAGTCGCCATATATCGTGCGCACCTCCATGACATTGCCCCAGACCACCGCGCCCCTGGCCGACTGGGCGGCCAAAAACCCTAACTCCCACATCAAGTCGGTCGTGACGCTGGTATCCGATTTCGGACCGGGCCACGATGCCGAGAAGGTCTTCACCAAACGCTTCACGGAAGGCGGCGGCAAGATCCTGGGCAATCTGCGCATCCCGCAGCAGAACCCCGACTTCTCGCCGTTTTTGCAGCGTGTCAAAGACCTGAAGCCCGATGCGGTCTTCGTCTTCGTTCCCTCCGGCCAGGGCAGTACGCTGATGAAGCAGTTCGCACAGCGCGGGCTGGCCGCCGCGGGCATCAAGCTGATCGCCACCGGCGACGTGCTGGACGACGACCTGCTGCCCAGCATGGGCGACGAGGCGCTGGGCATCATCACTTCCCAGCACTACTCGACCGCCCACGACTCGCCCGAGAACAAGGCCTATGTCGCCGCGTTCAGAAAGCTTACCAATAACAGCATGCGGCCCAACTTCATGTCGGTGGGCGGCTATGACGGCATGCATCTTATTTATGCGGCGCTGAAAAAAGCCGGCCCCAACGCCACGGGCGACCAGCTCCTGGCGGCCATGAAGGGCGCCAGCTGGACGAGCCCGCGCGGCCCCATGAGCATCGACCCGCAAACCCGCGACGTCGTGCAGAACGTGTATATCCGCAAGGCCGAGAAGGTCGACGGCCAGATCTACAACGTGGAATTCGACAAGATCGAGCACTTCAAGGATCCAGGCGTCTAAACCTGCTTCCCGCCGCGTCCCGCTGGCTATTTGTTGCCTTTCCGGGACGCGCCGAGCGCCGCCTGCGGCAGGGCGCGCCGGCCGGTCACATGCGCGGCGTCATCGTCGGGCGACGCGCCTTCGGCGTTCACGAAGTCGCGCAAAAGGCGCAGGAACAGTTCCTGTTCGTCCGGCGCAAGCCGGGCAAGCAGCTGGTTCTTCATGTTCTGGATGCCGCCCTGCATACCTTCCAGCACCTCCTGGCCGGCGCGGGTCAGGGACAAACGCCGCTGGCGGCGCTTTTCGATGTAAAGCTCGCGCACGATAAGACCCTTGGCCTCGAGCCGAACCGCAGTCTCGGCGGTAGTCGAGTTGTCCAGGGCCACCAGCTTGGCCAGCGTAACCTGGTCGATGCCGGGGTTTTCATCCAGCGCCACCAGCAAGGCGTATTGCAGAGGCGTCAGGCTGTCGCGGCCGACATTGTCGTAGAACGACGCCACCACGATCTGCTGGGCGCGGCGCAGCAAATGCCCGGGGTGGTCATTCAATTCATGGGGGATACGCTGCGCTGCGGTCATGGGCATGGAACAGCTTGCTTGTGAAATGACAACGTGGCTATGGCAAGGCGGGAGCGCGCTCGCGCTGTTCGTCGGCCATCATGGCCTGCAGCACGCGCCGCCCGCGTATGGGGCCGCTATCCACGGCGATGGCGGTCTGGACGGGATTATCGCACTCATCGGGCGTCAGCGCCGACTGCTGCAGTTCGACCACCACCTTGTCCTCGTTGTGCGTTGCGTCCACGGCCTCCTGGATATAGCGCGTAAGGAACTCGTCGTCCTGGCGGAAATTGCGCACGAACGCCCAGAAATAATGCGTGGAGCTTGCGGTTTCGGGCGTGGCCAGGTGCATGACGCAGCCCGTGATCTCGCCCAGGCCGTCGCCTTCGTGCAGCGCCCGGCAGCCGACCTCGATCACGCAGATCGACGGCGCGTGGTAATTGACCGTATGCCAGCGGTGAATGGGCTTGGCGTACTTGCCCAGGTAGGTGTAGAACGGCGGCGCCATGGCGCCCACGACATCGCGGTGCACGCGCACGACGCTGCCCTGCTGGGACACCTCGATGGGGGACTCGGCCACGGCCGCATTGCCTATGGTCCGTCCATGCACGAAAGCCACGTGCGAAAGATCGAGCAGGTTGTCGTTGAGCAGGCGATAGTCGGCGTTCAAATGGCAATAGCCCTGGCTGGGGATCCAGTCGGGGTGGTTCAGCCGGCCCATGTCCGGAACAAGGCCCGGATCGGCCAGTGAGGGATCGCCCATCCATATCCATAACAGCCGATCGCGCTCGACGACGGGAAACGACCGGACACAGGCCGAGGCGGGGATTTTTTCCTGGCCCGGAATGCGCGTGCACTGCCCTTGCCCATTGAACGCCATGCCGTGGTACCCACAGACGACCTGATCGTTTTCCACATAACCGAAAGAAAGCGGCAGCCGCCGGTGGGCGCAGCGGTCTTCCAAAGCGGCGACGGTATCGTCGCCGCGGCGATACAGCACAACGGCTTTCCCCAGGAATTTGCGGGCCAGCAGCCCGCCTTGGACTTCGGAAGAAAAAGCCGCCACATACCAAGCATTTTCAGGCCACATCGTTCAGTCTCCAGAGTGCATGACAATGGTGAATTCCATTACGTATACGTAATGGAAAGTGTAGACAAGGGCGGCTTTTTGGGCAAGCACGATTTGCCCAGCGTTTACCCTTAAGAAACGCGCGGACCAGCCGCCGTGCCCGTTTGCCACGCGGTCTGGCCGGAAACGATTGGAAGAATTACATGGCGCCTACGGGCCAAATGGGGGATGATGTGCTTGCGCAAGGACACGCAATGCGGCACGCCGACGCAGAAGGATGCGCCCGGCGCGCCCCGGCTCAAGGAAACCCGCTATGGAAATGACACCCGTCTACACGCCGCAATCGCCAAGCGAAGCAACGGTGATCGCGGCGCTCATGGATGCGCACAATATCCGGTATGTCATGCAGGGGCAGGCTTTCGGGTCGATGTATCCGGGGCCTCTGTCGGTCAGCCTGAACGAAAGCATATTGCTGGTGGCCCATGAAGATGCCGAGCTTGCGCGCGAGCTGCTGGAGCCCTTCATCCGGGACGGCGTCAGGCCCTGACCGGCGGCCTTGCTAGAACGCGTCGACCTTCCATTCGTAGTCGACGGCCACTTCGCCCAGAATGCGCAGGCGTTCGTCGGCGCTCTTTTCCAGTGCCTCTTGCAGCCGCTTGTTGAAGCCTTCCAGCGTCGACTTGGCGCGATCCGCGAAATCGGGATCGACGGCCTGGTCTTCGTACTTGATGACGTAGGTCTGAGCCGCGACGCCCACCACGAAATACAGGCCCGCATTCTGCGGATCGGACTTCATGAGGTTGAACGCCTCTTTGTAGAAGATTTTGAATGAGTCGCTACCCGACTCTGAACGCTCAAAACGTTGCGCAATTTCTTTAAACGTCATTTCGTGACAGCTCCACATCAAAACGGGATCGGAATGCCGGCAGGATCCCCCATTGGAACCTGGCTGGCGCAAGCACCGGACGGCATCGAAAAACCAAAAAAATTACAGTAACACAAGCGGCCGGCGCCACCAAACACGCAGCCCCGCCGGCCGGCGGAATCAAAGCCTAGCCAGCAACTGGCGCAAATGGGCGGCGCCCGTCTTGCCTTTGTACGCTCCTTTCCAAAGCCTGGAAATCATTCCCTCGTAGACCTTCAGAGCCTCCGGCGCCGCGGTGATCGTGGCGATGCCATTGCGCACATTGGGCAGCGCGCCCATGTGGAAAGGGCTGACCGCCAATATCTTGTGCTTGGCCCCGACGAAGATCTGGTAGGTCGAGGAAGGCATGGAATCGTCGACCAGGCCGATCTGCACGTTCAAAGGCTCGCTTTCCATGAGGTCGGCCATGCGGCTTACCTCGTGGCGCGCGGCTTTGCGGCGCTCGGTCCGCACACTCGCCGGCAGGTTGGTACGTCCGACCAGGCCTATTTGCATGAAATGCTCGAGCTCCTGCAGGCCGATCAGGCTCAGCACGTGAGGATGGCGCTCTTCGAACGAATGCTTGCGCTCGATGATGAGCCGGATGACCTCATCGACTTCTTTGGACTTGAGCACCCCGCCGACCTGGGCCGGCGTGGCTTCGAGCAGCATGGTGCGCAGATGCTCCAGATAGCTGTCGGAAGTCAGCAGCAGTGAGATGGGTTCGAAATGCGCGAAGATACGCTCTGAAGCCCGCTCGATCTGGTGCATGCGTTCGAAAAAGCCCCAGGCGTTGGCGTAGTATTCGACTTCGACGCCCAGCAGCGAGGCGATGGAGGTGCCCAACAGATGGGCCAGCCGCTCGAGCATCTCGATCTTGACGATCTCGCCTTTTTCCATGCGGTAGACTGCCGCGCGCGAAACGCCAAGGCGCTCGGCGACGTCTTCGGCCTGAAGCGAAGCGCCGATGCGGTAGGCGCGCAGGCGGTCGCCCAAAGACACATAGTCCACCGACGACTTGAATCTTTTGATACTGGCGTCCATTTTCCCTTACCTTTCTTTCTTGTTCGACCGCATAGGCGCCAGTCCGCTTATTTATCGTAATGGTAGGCCGCGATTCCACCATGGGCCTGCGACCACCCCGCCGGATCGTCCAGGAATTCGGCCAGTTCTTTCAGTGCCGCGGCATCCAGGCGGCCCTGCTCGCGCGCCACGGCAAGCACGTCGCGCCAGGTGGCCAGCGCGTGCACGCGCAGCTTCAGGGCATCCAGGATATGACGGTTGGGAAACGCCGCGTAATCGAAGACGACGAACAAGTCCTCGACCACCGCGCCGGCGGCGGCAAGCGCCTTGCAGAACGCCACCTTGGACTGGCCCGCGGCCATCAGGTCGTCCACCATCAACACCTTGTCGCCCGGCTTGACCACGCCCACGATGCGGGTCTGCCCCGCCTGCTTCTTGCGCACGTATTCCAGCGGCAGGTCGAGCGCCTCGGCCATCCAGGCCGCCAGCGCGATGCCGCTGGCCTCGCCGCCGGCTACCGAGACGACATCCTGCAACGCGCCCTGGTCGCGCAGCAATTGCAAACCCCGGGCGACCAGGTCGCGGCGCACGGCGGGAAAGGAAATGAGGCGGCGGCAGTCCATGTACACGGGACTGGCCCATCCGGACGGCAGCCGGAAGGGCTCGTCCCGGCGCGCCATGACGCAACCCGTATCGAACAGCGCCGCGGCAACCGCGCGGCCGCACTCACTCGGCGAGAAAGCGTCTGTCATGATCAGGAGTTCTCCTTGGATGCGGCGCTCGCCGCAGCACCGGCATGTTTGTCGTAAGCCCAGGGCTGGGTCAGGACTTCGTGGCGCAAAGCCTCGTCAAGCTGGACCGGCGTCATCAGCTTGCGCTCCAGCACCACTTCGCGCACGCTCGTCCCCTTGGCATAGGCCTCGGCCGCCACCGAAGTTGCCGCTTCGTAGCCGATGTAGGGGTTCAAGGCCGTGACCAGGGAAATCGAGTTTTCCATATTGGAAAGCAGCTTCTCGCGATTGGCCGTGATTCCCTTGATACACAAGTCGGCCAGGGTATAGCAGCCGCTGGTCAAGTACTTGAAACTGCGGAACAGCGCGTGGGTGATGATGGGCTCGAAGGCGTTGAGCTGCAATTGCCCGCCCTCGGCGGCGAAGGTGACGGTCAGGTCGTTGCCGAACACTTCGAAGGCTATCTGGTTGACCACTTCGGGAATAACGGGGTTGACCTTGCCCGGCATGATCGACGAGCCGGCCTGCATGGGCGGCAGGTTGATTTCGCCGAAGCCGGCGCGCGGGCCGCTGGAAAGCAGGCGCAAGTCGTTGCAGATCTTGGACAGCTTGACGGCAATGCGCTTGAGCACCCCCGACAATTGCACAAAGGCGCCGCAGTCCTGCGTGGCCTCGATCAGGTTCGGCGCCGTGATCAGCTCGATGCCCGTAATGCGCTTCAGGGCTTCCAGCGCCTTGGCCGCGTAGGCGGGGTGGGCGGTGATGCCGGTGCCGATGGCCGTTGCGCCAAGATTGATTTCGTGGATGAGCAATTCGGCTTCGCGCAGGCGGGACATGTCTTCTTCCAGCATCAGCGCGTAGGTAGAGAATTCCTGCCCCAGTGTCATGGGCACGGCGTCCTGCAGCTGCGTGCGGCCTATCTTGAGCATGTCGGCGAACTCCAGCGCCTTGGCCGCGAATTCGCCACGCAAATGCTCCATGGCTTCCAGCAGGCGATGAATGCCCAGGCAGGTGGCAATGCGTATGGCCGTGGGATACACATCGTTGGTGCTTTGCGCCATGTTCACATCCTCGTTCGGATGCAGGAACTGGTATTCGCCGCGCTGATGGCCCATGATTTCCAGCGCGCGGTTGCAAATGACCTCGTTGGCGTTCATGTTGGTGGAGGTCCCCGCCCCGCCCTGGATGACGTCGACCACGAACTGGTCTTCCAGGGCGCCCTGGCGGATTTCCTCGCAGGCCGCCACAATGGCCTTGTATTTGTCGACCGGCAGCAGTCCCAACCCGTAGTTGGCCTCGGCCGCGGCCTCTTTCACGGCGGCCAGCGCGAACACCAGTTGCGGATACGCCGATACCGGAATGCCGGAAATCTGGAAGTTCTCTTTGGCTCTTAGTGTGTGCACCCCGTAATAAACATCGGCGGGAACCTCGCGGTTTCCGAGTAAATCGTGTTCGGTACGAAACAGCTTCATATATCCTCTTGTCCGATTAGGGCCTGTCAATACTGAAAAGAGCCGTACCCACCGGCCCTATCCGTCTTTCGCACTGGAGGAGGCCACCGCCTTGGCCTGCGGCAGTTCGTCGAGCGCGTCGCTCAAAACTTGAACGCCCAGCATGAAGTCATCGATCTCCATGGCTTCCTGGGGATTATGAGACCCGTTCTGGTTGCGCACAAACAGCATGCCGCTTGGAATGCCGGCATTGGCGAACAGCGACGCATCGTGGCCGGCCCCGCTGGGAATCACCTCGAAAGGAATATTCTCTTGGGAGCAGGCGTTCGACAGCACCTTGCAGATGCCGTCGTCCATGGTCGCCGGCTCGCTGAGCAGGCGGCGGTCGAACTCGAAGCGCACGCCGCGCTCTCGGCTGATTGCCGTGCACTCGGCGCGCATCAGCTGATAGAACGCCTCCAGCGTATCGGTGCTTTTGCTACGGGCCTCAATACTGAAGTTTACTCGCCCCGGAATGCGGGAAATGGAATGCTCGGCCGGATCGGTGTTGACCACGCCGGCGGTCACCACCAGGTCGGTGCCCCGCTCGAGCAGAACGCGCCAGTGCTCGTCCAGGCGCATGATGAGGTCGGCCACCGCGAACATGGCGTCGTGGCGCAGCCAGCGCGGCACCACGCCCGAATGCTGGGCGTCGCCCAGGCAAACCACATGATTGTGGCGGATATTGCCGCGTATGCCCGAAACCACGGCCAGGGGCAGCTCGCGCGCCACCATGACCGGGCCCTGCTCGATGTGCACTTCCAGATAGGCCTTGACGCGGGCGGTGTCGAACAGCACCTCGCCAGCGCGCACCGCGGCCACGTCGGCCCCGGCCTTTTCCATGTACTCGGCCAGCGTGGCGCCCGTGGCGCGCTGGGTCAGGGCCAGGTCGGCCTCGCTAAGCTTGCCCAGCAAGGCGCTGGAGCCCATGTAGGCCTTGCCGAACCAGGCGCTTTCTTCGCCCCGGAAAGCCACGGTTTCCAATGGCAAGGGGTCGCTGCGGCCTTCGCGCTGGCGCGCAATGAGGCACAGCAGCCCCGCCACGACCCCGGCCAGGCCATCGTAATTGCCGCCCTGCGGCACCGAGTCGATATGCGAGCCCACCCATGCCACGGCGCTGGCGGCCTTGGTGCCGGGACGGCGGAACACCAGGTTGGCGGCGCGGTCGGCCTCGACCTCCAGCCCTTCGGAAAGCGCCAGATCGCGCAGGTAGTCGCCGGCGGCGGACTCGCCCTTGCCAAAGCTTTCACGCGTGACGCCCACGCCGTCGAACGTCAATTCGCGTATATCTGCGAAGATTTTTTCCGCCAGAGACCGGAACTGGAGAAGATTCATGATGGCCGCCTCCCTGGGGCCTGTTGAAACCAAAAAACCTAACCCGACTGCTGGGCGAAACGCAGCCAGCGATCCGACAACTGGCGATCCAGCTTGACCTGGCCGGTCAAGGCGTGGATGTCCTCGACGCCCATTTCCCGGCATAAATCATGCAGGCCGTCGATGATCTTCTGCATGATGCCCGGGTCGATGAACGACGCCGTGCCGACCTGAACCGCGCTGGCGCCGGCCAGCATGAATTCCACCACGTCCTCGGCCGTGCGGATGCCGCCGCAGCCGATGATGGGAATGCGCACGCTGCGATAGCACTGATGCACCATCCGCACGGCGATCGGCTTGATGGCCGGACCCGACAGGCCGCCCATGACGTTGCCCAGCTTGGGCTTGCGTGTGCGCACGTCGATCGACATGCCCAGCACGGTGTTGCCCATGACGATGGCGTCGGCGCCCGCTTCCTCGGCGGCCTTGGCCACCGCCGCCACATTCGAGGCATTGGGTGTAAGCTTGGCCCAGAACGGGTGATGGGTGTTGCGGCGGATGGCGCTGACCACCTTGTAGGTGGAATCCACGTCCATGGCGAAGGCCATGCCGTCCGCTTCGAGGTTGGGGCAGGAAATATTGGCTTCGATCACCGCCACCTCGGGCAGCGACATGGTGGCGACGGCCTCGGCGAATTCGTCGACCGTATCGGCCGAAATGGACACGACCACCGGAGTGCCGAATTTGGTATAGGGCGGCAACACCTTGCTGCGGTAGTAATCCAGCCCCTTGCTGGGAATGCCGATGGAATTGAGCATGCCGCTAGGAGTTTCCGCCACGCGCGGCGTGGGGTTGCCGGCGCGGCTCTTGGGGGAAACGCTTTTGATGACCAGGGCGCCCAGATTGCCGAAATCCAGCGCCTCGCTGTATTCGATGGCAAAACATCCCGACGCGGGCATGACGGGGTTGCGCAGGCACAAATCGCCCACCCTGACTTTAAGATTAGCCAAACTCCACCTCCCCGACCACGTCGCGTATGGAAAACACCGGACCTTCGCGGCATACGCGCAGAAACTGCTTGTCGCCCTCGATATCGAACATGCGGACACAGGACAGGCACACGCCCATGCCGCAGGCCATGCGCTGTTCCATGGCCACCTCGCCCCGCGTTTGCGGGTAGTCCTGCAGCACGCGCTGCAGCAGCATGAGCAGCCGATGCGAACCGCAGGTATAGACAACGTCGTGGGGGTTTTCGTCGAGCAGGCGGCGCACCAGCGCTTCCACGGCCTCGACCGACGACGTGCCGTCGCTGTCGTAGACGCAATGCACCTGGGCAGGCACGCCCCGCAGGAATTCGTCGCGCATCAGGTCCTTGGGCTCGCGGGCCGACATGATGGCGGTGATCTCGATGCCCGCGCCGGCCGCGTATTGCAGCAGCGGGGCCATGGTGGCCAGCCCGACGCCGCGCGCCAGCACCAGGATGCGCTTGAACTGGGGTTCCAGGACGAAGGTGTTGCCCAGCGGGCCGACGATTTCCATGAAATCGCCCACCCCAAGGGAGGACATGGCCAGGGTGCCAACACCCGTGACGTTGTACAGGAATTCGATGGTGCCGGGTTCGGGCCCGACCCCATAGACGCTCATGGGGCGCAGCAGGAACGGCTGCTGCGTATCGGTAACCGGGCACTTAAGCTGATAAAACTGGCCTGGACGGGTTGCCCCCGCCAGGTCGGACTGCGCCGAAAGGCGCAAATACTTGTATCTATCATTCACCCAGCGATGCTCGACTACCTCACACCGATGGGATGCCACGTTCTCCGCGTTCCGATGAAAACAAGCCTTATCGGTCATGGAGTTTCCTCACTCAAAAATACAGCCGCCGGAAGGCGCCGGGCCTGTTGACAGGCCCCAGCCCTCCGAGATTGGACAAGACCGCTTTACTCCAGTTCCACGCCCTTGAGTTCGGGAATCAGGAATATGGTTGCAATCATGTCGATGACATAGATGGCGGCCAGCAGGGCGATGGCCGTGTGGAACGAGTACGCCGCAGCCAGGCCGCCCACGACTACCGGTCCGAAGCCGCCGACGGCCCGGCCGATATTGAACAGCGTATTCTGCGCCGTGCCGCGCGCTTCGGTGGGATAGGCTTCGGACATCAATGCGCCGTAGCCGCCCAGCATGCCGTTCACGAACACGCCCATCAAGGCGCCGCACCACAGCATGGTGATGGGGTCGGTAAGGCGCGAGTAGACCAGCACCATGATGACCGCACCGGCCTGGAACAGCAGGAAGCTGGGCTTGCGGCCGATGCGGTCGGCCAGTTGGCCGAATACCCAGATGCCGATGGCCATGCCGATGATGGTTACCGATGTCCAGACCGCCGACTTGGTCAGGTTGAAACCCATTTGCTTGGCCAGGTAGCTGGGCATCCAGATCATGATGCCGTAGTAGCCGAAGTTCTGCACCGAGCACAGAATGGCGATGCCGATACTGACCTTGGTGGTCTTGGCATCTTTGACCAGCAGCTTGAACGCCCGGCTATTGCCTTTTTTCTGGGCGCTGCGCACGAAGACTTCGGGCTCGTGCAGGCGGCTGCGGACAAACCAGGCAACCAGCGCGGGAATGACGCCCACGATGAACATGCCGCGCCAGCCGATATGCGGCAGCAGCAGCGGGGTGGCGATGGCGGCGGCCAGCACCCCGGCCTGCCAGCCCAGGGCCACATAGGACGACACGCGGCCGCGATGCTTGGCGGGCCAGGCTTCGGCGGCCAGCGCCATGCCGATACCGAACTCGCCGCCCAGGCCTATACCGGCGATGGTGCGGTACACCAGCAGATCCCAGTAGCCCTGCGCGAACGCGCACAAGCCCGTGAATACCGCGAACAGGACGATGGTCCAGGTCAGAACCCGCACCCGGCCGTAGTAGTCGCTAAGCGCGCCGAAGATGAGGCCGCCGGCAACGGCGCCGATGAGGGTCCAGGTAACCAGCGAGCCCGCCTGGCCCGGCCCCAGATGCAGTTCGGCCGAAATGGCCGACAGCATGAAGCCGAGGATCAGCAGATCGAAACCATCCATGGCATAGCCAAGGGTGGAGCCCGCCAGTGCTTTCCAGCCGTAGCTGGTGACCTTGTCCGGGTTGGCGGACACGCTCGCCGCCGAAGTTGTTCTAGCTTCCACTTTTTATCGCTCCTGTGATAGATGCTTGTTTACCCGCCGCACGCCCGGCAGACAGAGACTTCCGGAACAGCTTTGTATATATTTCGATCTTAATCTTATTTTTGAGATTTTCGCACAAAAAAATAATAAGTGGAAACCCTAGGTTACGGATTCACCCAGCCATGCCATCCATCAAAAATCCCTTAACTTTCATCAACGCGCAATTATTTTTCACCAACACACCCTTTCTTCCGGCAATCCCATCAAGAGCGGCCGAGCGTGCGCCGAGACAGCTCATGCCGGGTTTCGCCGCGCATGGCGGCGTCCGGCCAACGCTCCCAGCAACAGCAGCAGGCAGCCGATGAGCACGGCATATACGTAAATGGCCATTTGCAGGCCCACGCGGTCGGCCAGCAAGCCTACCGCCACGATGGGCGCGGTGGCTCCGATATAGGCACACAGGAAATACGTGGACATATTGGCGGTGCGCCGGTTTTCGTCGACACTGATGCCCGCGATCACGGCCGAACTCATGAACGAAAATCCCTGGCCCACGCCTCCGGCAATCATGCCGACCGCCAGCACGGCGACATCATGCGTTGCCACGCCCACGGAAAGCAGCGTGACCGCCGCCGCAAACCCCAGCATGCCCAGCACCATGCCCTTGAACGGCGCGATATTGCGCTGGGTCAACTGGATGACGGTGCACGCCAGAGCCATCAGGAAAAAAGCCGCCCCCACCACCAGCGGCCCCTTCCAGGGCAGGACCTCGCGCAACAAGGACGGCACCATCGAGGCGAACAGGCTGCCGACGGCAAAAGTGGCGAAGCCCGCGCCGCAGGCCAGGAAGAACGTGGGGCGCTTGGGACGATTGGGCAGCGCCAGCTGGGGCCGGATGGAAAGCGGCGCTCGCGTGCCGAAAGGCCCCAGCAAGTGGGCCCGGTAGCGCACGGCCAGGGCGATATTGCAGCCCGCGGCCACGAAGATCACGAGGTAGGGCAGAACCAGGGGCGCTACTCCTGTCTGGGCCAGCGCGCCGCCAACCACCGGGCCCAGCCCGAAAGCCACGCTTATGCCCATCGACGTGATCACCGATGCCACGTGCCTGTCGCGTTGCGGGTGGGCTTCGGCCAGGGCTACGGCGCTGGCCGTGGTCAGCAGGCCGTTGCCGAATCCAATGATGAAACGCGCAACGATCAGCACCCCGACGCCCGGGGCGATGGCGGAAAGGAACAGGCCCACCATGAGCAGCGACAGCGAGGTGAGGACGACGCGGAACCGGCCCAAGGCATCGGACAGGCGCCCGAAGCAGATCAGCGAAGGCAGCACGCCCACCATGTAGGCAGTGAAAATGTAGCTCAACGCGCTGGGAGGAATGTTCCAGGCGGTCTGGTACAGCGGATACAAGGGCGTGGGCAGTGAGCTGACCGAAAAACACAGGCTTAACGCCACCGCCACTGCAATAAAACCGCCCCAGCGATCAAGCCTGCCCGGCGTCGCAACTGTCATGTACACATCCCATTAAGCACAAGGCGTAATTATATGCCCCATGCAGGGAGCGCAACCGGCGCTAGGCAGCATGTGTACGCTCGAATTCCTTTTTGCCCTCGGCATCCAGCGCGGCGAACTCGCCGTCCGTCAGCGCCATGCCCGCGGCGGCAATGTTTTCCTGCAGATGGGCCAAGCTGGAGGTGCCCGGAATAGGCAGGACGACCGGACTGCGCTTGAGCACCCAGGCCAGCGCCGCCTGGCTGGCGGAAGCACCCCGCTTTTTGGCAATGCCGTCCAGCAGCGACCCCGGTTTGGCCAGGGCGCCCGCCGCCAGCGGGTGCCAGGGGATGAAGCCTATGCCCTGCTGCTCGCAATAGTCCAGCACGGCCTCGCTGCTGCGGTCGATGAGGTTGTAGCGGTTTTGCACCGTGGCGACCTTGAAATGCGCGGATGCCGCCTGGATGTCGTCAACGCCCACCTCGCTCAGGCCCGCATGGCGGATAAGGCCTTCCTTTTGCATCTGCGCAATGCAGTCGAACTGCTCGTCGCGCGGCACCTTGGCATCGACCCGGTGCAGTTGCCAGAGGTCGATCCGCTCGAGCCCAAGACGGCGCAAGCTCATCAACACGCACTGGCGCAAGTACTCAGGCCTGCCCAGCGGCGCCCAGATATCGGGGCCATGGCGAGTCAGCCCGCCCTTGGTCGCCACGACAAGGCCGGTATACGGACGCAAGGCCTCGCGGATCAGGTCTTCGCTGACATACGGGCCATAGCTGTCGGCGGTATCGATGAAATTCACGCCCAGCCCCGGCAGGGCCTTCAGCGTGCGCAACGCCTCGGGACGGTCGGCGGGCTCGCCCCATATGCCTTTGCCGGTAATGCGCATGGCTCCAAAGCCAAGGCGGTGGACGGGCAAATCGCCGCCCAGTTCAAACAGACCGCTGGAAGTTGCTGAAATAGCGCTATTCATGGGGTATGCTCCACATAGAGATCGGCAGCGACGGGAACGCCATGCCATCGGCGATGGCGCGTCAATGCACGCCACACCAGCCGCTGCCGGAAAAATTTGAAATTGCACGGGAAATGCCTGACTCCAAAGAAGTACAGCCGGGAAACGCCCGTGTCAACATCAACCCGCCATCCTCATAACAACACCAGGAGATCGCCATGACCACCATTTCAATGCTTATCAACGGCCAAAAAAAGCAGGCCGGCAACGGCGCCACGTTCGAACGGAAGAACCCGCTTGACGGCAGCGTCGCCACTGTCGCCCCCGCCGCCACCATCGAAGACGCCATTGCCGCGGTGGAAGCCGCGGGCAAGGCCTTCCCCGCCTGGTCGGCCATAGGCCCCAACGAGCGCCGGGCGCTGCTTTCCAAGGCCGCCCTCGCCCTGGAAGCCAAGACCGATGCGTTCATCGCCGCCATGGCGGGCGAAACCGGCTCATCCGCCATGTGGGCGGGCTTCAACGCCCATCTGGCCGCCGGCATGCTGCACGAAGCCGCCGCGCTGACCACCCAGATCAGCGGCGAAGTCATACCCTCCGATGTGCCCGGCAACCTGGCAATGGGGCTGCGCCAGCCGGCGGGCGTAGTGCTGGGCATGGCGCCCTGGAACGCCCCCGTCATTCTCGGCGTGCGGGCCATTGCCACGCCGCTGGCCTGCGGCAACACCGTCGTGCTGAAAGGCTCTGAAATCTGCCCCGCCACGCACGGTCTCATCATCGAGGCCATGCAGGAAGCCGGCCTGCCCGACGGCGTGGTCAACTTCATCACCAACGCCCCAGCCGACGCCGGCCCGCTGGTCGAAGCCATGGTCGCCCACCCCGCCGTGCGCCGCGTGAACTTCACCGGCTCCACCCGCGTGGGCAAGGTCATTGCCGCCGTCTGCGCCAAATACCTCAAGCCGGTGGTGCTGGAACTGGGCGGCAAGGCGCCCTTGGTCATCCTGGACGACGCCGACATCGGCCAGGCCGTCGATGCCGCCGCTTTCGGCGCCTTCGCCAACTCGGGGCAAATCTGCATGTCCACCGAACGCATCATCGTCGACGAGAAAATCGCCGATGCCTTCATCGAGCAGCTCACCAGGAAAGCCGTCGGCCTGCCCCTGGGCGATCCACGCAAAGGCCCGGTGGTCCTGGGGTCGGTGGTCGACATGAGCACGGTGACCCGCTGCAACGAGATCATCGACGACGCCCTGGCCAAAGGCGCCAAGCTGCTGTGCGGCGGCAAGGCCGAAAACACGCTCATGCCGGCCACGCTCATCGATCATGTCACGCCGGCCATGCGAATCTACAGCGAAGAAACCTTCGCGCCCGTCAAGGGCATCGTGCGGGCCAAAGGCGTGGAAGAAGCCATTGCCATCGCCAACGACAACCCCTATGGCCTGTCGTCGGCGGTCTTCGGCAAAGACGTGGGCCGGGCCCTGCAGGTGGCCAAGCGCATCGAGGCGGGTATTTGCCACGTCAACGGCCCGACCGTCCACGACGAAGCGCAGATGCCGTTCGGCGGCGTCAAGGACAGCGGCATCGGCCGCTTCGGCGGCAAGGCCGGCGTCGAGGCCTTCACCGACCTGCGCTGGGTATCGGTGCAAACCACGCCGCGCCAGTACCCGTTCTAAACCCACGCCCGGCGCAAGCCTCCCCCGCCGCTGCGGAAGGCCTGCGCCGGGTTCGACCAGCCCCGCAGCATCCGCACCATAAAGCCTCCCATGACAGCCGCCGCGTCCGCTCCGCTTCCCGATTCGCCCTATGCCGTCTTCCGGCTCGTCGTCACGCTGGCCCTCATTACCCTGGGCAGCAGCGCCATGTACGTCATTGCCGTGGTGCTGCCCTCGGTGCAGGCCGATTTCGGCGTGGACCGGGCTGCCGCGTCCTTGCCCTACACCCTGCTGATGATAGGTTTCGGCCTGGGCGGCATGGTCATGGGCTGGCTGGCCGACCGCTACGGCGTCATGGTGCCGCTGCTGATCGGCGCCGTCGGCGTGGGGCTGGGCTACGCCTTGGCCGCCGCGGCCGGCAATATCTGGGTCTTCGCCCTGGTGCACGGCGCACTCATGGGCTTTGCGGGCTGCTCGGCGTCGTTCGCGCCCCTCATCGCCGACACATCGCTGTGGTTCGCGCGCCGGCGCGGCATCGCGGTGGCGGTATGCGCCAGCGGCAACTACTTGAGCGGCGCCATCTGGCCTCCCATCGTCCAGCACTTCATCTACGACCTGGGATGGCGCCAGACCTATATCTACATGGGCCTGTTCAGCTTCGTCGCCATGGCCGGCCTGGCCCTGCTCATGCATCGCAGGCCGCCTTCCGTTTCGGTGGCCCTCGCCTCGCCCGGCTCTGGGCGGGCTGCTGCCGCCGGAGCCCATGCCGCGCCGTCCCAGCGCCCGTTCGGGCTCAGCCCGGCCACGGCGCAATTCCTGTTGTGCGTAGCCGGAGTGGGCTGCTGCGTGGCCATGGCCATGCCGCAAGTCCATATCGTTGCGTACTGTTCCGACCTGGGCTATGGCGCGGCACGCGGCGCCGAAATGCTGTCGCTCATGCTGGTCTGCGGCATCGTCAGCCGCCTGGTCTCGGGCGCCATCTGCGACCGCATCGGCGGCCTGCGCACCCTGCTGCTGGGTTCGGCCCTGCAAACCGTGGCCCTGGTGCTGTTCCTGCCGTTCGACGGGCTGGTTTCGCTATACGTTATTGCCGCGCTGTTCGGCCTGTTCCAGGGCGGCATCGTCCCGGCCTACGCCATTATCGTGCGCGAACACTTCCGGCCCGAAGAGGCCGGCGCCCGCACCGGCACCGTCATTTCGGCCACCTTGCTGGGCATGGCCCTGGGCGGATGGATGTCGGGCAAGGTCTTCGACCTGACGGGGTCGTATCAGGCCGCCTTTCTGAATGGCATAGGCTGGAACCTGCTGAACCTGATCATCGTCGGAACCTTGCTGTGGCGAACCCTGCGGCCGAGGCCGCGCGGCCCGCTGGCCGCCACGGCATAGCCTCGCACGCTAAAAATTGTCCAGCACCGCCCCGGTGCTGGCCGTCGAGCAGTTATTCGCGAACTTGGCCTGCACGCCCCGCGTATAGCGCGGCGCCGGCGCTTTCCAGGCCGCTCTTCGCCTGGCGATTTCCTCGTCGGGCACATTGAGCTGAAGCAGGTGCTTATGCGCGTCGATGGTAATGGAATCGCCTTCGTGCACCAACGCAATGCAGCCGCCCACGGCGGCCTCCGGCGCCACATGCCCCACCACCATGCCCCAGGTCCCCCCCGAGAAGCGGCCATCGGTAATGAGGCCGACCGAATCGCCCAGGCCGTTGCCGACGAGCGCGCTGGTGGGCGCCAGCATTTCGGGCATGCCCGGCCCGCCCTTGGGGCCCAGGTAGCGCAGCACCATGACGTCGCCGGCCTTGATGCGGCCTTCGAGGATGGCGGCCAGCGCGCTTTGCTCGTCGTCGAAGACCCGCGCCGGCCCGGTCATGGCGGGGTTCTTGAGCCCGGTGATCTTGGCCACGCAGCCTTCGGTGGAAAGATTGCCCTTCAGGATGGCCAGGTGGCCCTGGGGATACAACGGTTTGTCGAGAGGGCGGATGACGGTCTGGCCGGCGGGCGGTGTATCGGGAACGTCGGCCAGCAGTTCGGCCATGGTCTTGCCGGTGATGGTCATGCAGTCGCCGTGGATGAGCCCCGCATTGAGCAGCATCTTCATGACCTGCGGCACGCCGCCTGCCTTGTGGAAATCGACCGCCAGGTAATGGCCGCTGGGCTTGAGGTCGCAGATGACCGGCACGCGCAGGCGCACGCGCTCGAAATCGTCGATGGTCCACTCCACCCCGGCCGCGTGCGCAATGGCCAGGATGTGCAGCACCGCATTGGTCGAACCGCCGATGGCCATGACCACGGCCACGGCGTTTTCAATGGATTTACGGGTGACGATGTCGCGCGGCTTGAGGTCGAGCTCGATGGCCTTGAGCAGCACCCGCGCCGACTCGGCCGCCGATTCCACTTTTTCGTCGTACACATTGGCCATGGTGGACGAGTACGGCAGGCTCATGCCCAGCGCCTCGAACGACGAGCTCATGGTGTTGGCGGTATACATGCCGCCGCAGGAGCCCGGCCCCGGAATGGCGTGCAGCTCGATCTGCTTGAGGCCCTCGTCGCTAAGGCGGCCCGCAGCGTTTTCGCCCACGGCCTCGAACACGCTGACGATGTTCAGATCCTGGCCGTTGAGCCGGCCCGGCAATATGGTGCCGCCATACACGTAAATGGAAGGCACATTGGCGCGCAGCATGCCCATCATGCCGCCCGGCATGTTCTTGTCGCAGCCGCCGATGACCACCACGCCGTCCATCCATTGACCCTGGACACAGGTTTCCACGCAGTCGGCGATGACCTCGCGCGACACCAGGGAATACTTCATGCCCTCGGTGCCCATGGCCATGCCATCGGAGATGGTGGGCGTGCCGAACATCTGGGCATTGCCGCCGTTTTGCTCGATGGCCTGAACCGCGGCATCGGCCAGGCGCTGCAGGCCGCTGTTGCAGGGGGTGATGGTGCTGTGGCCGTTGGCCACGCCCACCATGGGCTTGATGAAGTCTTCTTCCTTGTAGCCCAGCGCGTAGTACATGGAGCGGTTGGGCGCTCGCGCCGCGCCCTGTGTGATGTTGGCGGATCGCAAACGCTTCTTCGTGGTCATGCTGGGCTCCCGGAAAAGAATCCAGTGTCGCACCACGCCCCGCTTTTTTCAACCGGATCGCGAATAAGGGAATAGCGGAACACGCCAGGGGCAGCCCCCTGAACCAAAGACGGAGCCGCTGGGGCTCCGTCTTTGGTTCGTGGCAAGGCCGATTGCTACTTGCGCCGGCTTAATTGGCTGACATCGCGCACCGCGCCCCGATCGGCCGAGGTGGCAAGAGCGGCGTATGCCTGCAAAGCCTGCGACACCACCCGTTCGCGGTTGACCGGCTGCCAGGCCTTGTCGCCGCGCGCTTCCATGGCGGCGCGGCGCTGCGCCAGCTCGTCGTCGCTGATCGCCAGGTTGATGCTGCGGTTGGGAATGTCGATTTCAATGGTGTCGCCGTCGTTGACCAGGCCGATATTGCCGCCCTCCGCCGCTTCGGGCGAGGCATGGCCAATGACCAGTCCGGACGAGCCGCCCGAGAAGCGGCCGTCGGTCAGCAAGGCCGAACTGGCGCCCAGCCCCTTGGACTTGAGGTAGGAGGTGGGGTACAGCATTTCCTGCATGCCCGGCCCGCCCTTGGGGCCCTCGTAGCGAATGATGACCACGTCGCCGGCCTTGACCTTGCCGGTCAGGATGCCGGCCACGGAGTCTTCCTGGCTTTCGTACACGCGGGCCTTGCCGGTGAACTTGAGGATGCGTTCGTCCACCCCGGCCGTCTTGACGATGCAGCCGTTGGGCGCCAGGTTGCCGTACAGCACAGCCAGGCCGCCGTCTTGCGAATAGGCATGCGCCTTGTCGCGGATGCAGCCCGCTTCGCGGTCGATATCCAGCGTGGCGTATTGCCGATCCTGGCTGAAGGCCACCTGGGTGGGAATGCCGCCCGGCGAAGCCATGTAGAAATCGTGGATTTCGTCGGTGGCCTGCTCGCTTTTTACGTCCCAGGTCGAGATGGCCCGGCCCAGCGTGCCGCTGTGCACATTGCCGACATCCAGGTTGAGCAGATCGGCGCGGGCCAGTTCGCCCAGAATGGCCAGGATGCCGCCTGCGCGATGCACGTCTTCGATATGGTATTTTTCGGTGGCCGGCGCCACCTTGCACAGGCACGGAACCCGGCGCGAAATGCGGTCGATGTCCGACATGGTGAAATCGACGCCCGCCTCTTGCGCCGCCGCCAGCAGGTGCAGCACGGTGTTGGTGGAACCGCCCATCGACACATCGAGCGCCATGGCGTTTTCAAAGGCCTGGAACGTGGCGATGCTGCGCGGCAAGACCGAATCGTCGTCGTGTTCGTAATAGCGCCTGCACAAATCCACCACCAGCCGGCCGGCCTCTTCGAACAGGCCTTTGCGGCGCGCATGCGTGGCCACCACCGTGCCGTTGCCGGGCAGCGACAAGCCCAGAGCCTCGGTAAGGCAGTTCATGGAATTGGCGGTGAACATGCCCGAGCACGATCCGCAAGTCGGACAGGCGCTGCGTTCGATCTGGGCGACTTCGGCGTCGCTGACGGCGCTGTCCGCCGCCTTGACCATGGCATCGACGAGGTCAAGCTTTTGAACCACTTTCTTGCTGGACGGATCGATGATCTTGCCGGCTTCCATCGGGCCGCCCGACACGAACACCACGGGAATATTGAGCCGCAGGGCCGCCATGAGCATGCCCGGGGTGATCTTGTCGCAATTGGAAATGCAAACCATGGCGTCGGCGCAATGCGCATTGACCATGTATTCGACCGAGTCGGCGATGAGTTCGCGCGAAGGCAGCGAATACAGCATGCCGCCATGGCCCATGGCAATGCCGTCGTCCACGGCAATGGTGTTGAATTCTTTGGCGACGCCGCCCGCCTGCTCGATCTGGCGCGCAACCAACTGCCCCATGTCCTTGAGATGCACGTGTCCCGGCACGAACTGGGTGAACGAGTTGACGACGGCAATGATGGGCTTGTTGAAGTCGTCGTCTTTCATGCCGGTGGCGCGCCAAAGAGCACGCGCACCAGCCATATTGCGGCCGTGAGTGGAAGTGCGGGAACGGTATTGCGGCATCTGTTTCTCGAGAAAAGGACAATGAGGTAACCCCGAATCATAACAAGGATCACCGTTTTCCCTCGAACATATCCACACGCGCACGGGATGAATACGGGCGAGGCCGCCTGCCGGGGCAGCAAAAAATCCTGAAAAAACAGGGCATTGAAAATAAAATGCGCCGTGACCGGCGCATCAGGGAGGGAACGACCGCCCCGCGTACGAGTTATTTTGCCTTGAGGCAACTGCTCATGAATGCCTTGCGGTCATCGCCTGTTTTGCCCTTGGCTTTGGCGTTGCAGTCTTTCATGCGCTGCTGGGACGAACTGAGCTGCTTCGTGCCGGCTGCGCTCTCGCCCTTCAGGCAGGAGCTCATGAACGCCTTGCGTTCGTCGCCCTTCTTGCCCTTGGCTTCGGCATTGCAGGTTGTCATGCGCTGTTGCTGGGCCGTCTTGCCGTTGGCGGGAGCCGCCGTGGCGGAGGCCGCCTGGGCCATGACGGGAACGGTCAGCACACCCCCCAATACAGCGGCGAAAGCCGCGGCGCGAATCGAAAAACGCATGGAACACCTCCTGTTCGTAGGAAAACGGGTGTGTGTATATTGACGCGAAGCTTTCATGCGCACAAGCATTAGTGCGTTTCAGCACTGCCTTTTTTGCAACAATTCTTAGGGGCAGCTGAAGGACCGGACAAGACGCAAATATCGGTGCAAGACCCCGAAAACCGGGCTCTGCCGCAAAGCTTCGCGCCATGCCGGCGCCCGCCACTCATTGTTCTTAAAACATTTCGTCGCCGCTTTTATGCGCCGCCCACATGTCCCGCGCCAGGGCCACCAGCAGCACGACGAGAACAGCGGCCGAGATCAGCGGCCACACCAGGATATACGCAGTCAAACCAAAAATACTCATTGAAATCTCCTTGTCTGGATCAAGCCCGGGCAGCGGCGGGCACGGCGCCCGAGGGCGAGCCGGTCAACGGGGCGGCATGTTCCGCCTGGAACGACACGACCCGCTCATCCAGCAGCGCAAAATCGAAATGCTCCCGCCCGCAAAGCGTGACCGCCACGCAAACAATGGCGCTAACCCCGTATGCGGTAAGCGAGCTGAGCAGCACGGCATAATCACGCAGGAAGCCGATGCTGTACGGCAAGATGGCCAGGACAGCCAATATGCCCAGGAACAGCCCGACCCTTTTGCCGAAAAAGCCGAAGGCCATCAGCCCCGCGACCACGCCAACGCCGACGGCGGCAAGAATTTCGAAGAACACCGCCACCGCCCCGGTCATGGGCAGCAGGCCGAATCGCGCCACCACGAACAGCGCCACCGCGCAGACGACGGCCGACGTGAATGCCTTGTTCGTTACCCGGCTCCAGTAGAAACTTATGATGACGGGAAAGACGATGGCTCCCCACAAGGCGCCGACAAACACCAGCATCATCAGGATATCCAGCTTGAAGCTGGCGAAGACGACGCCAAGCATCGTCGCCACGACCATGCTGAACCGGCCCCACCACAACATGCGCCGGGGATCCGGCTTGCCGCGTGCCAGGTTCTTGCCGTAGATGTCGGTCATGATGATGGACGACAGCGCGCAAAGATCGGCGTCGGCGGTAGAGGACAAAGAGCCGATGACCAGGATGAAGAACAGGCCGATGGCGAACGGCGGCAAGTACGTGGACGCCATTTGCGGGATGATGTTGTTCAGGTTTCCATCCATGGGCTCCAGGCCGATGAACAGCGCCAGCAGCCCCAGCATGCCCAGCCCGATGACAATCGCGCCATAACCTATGGTGGCGGTAATGAAGGTGGGCTTGATCAGGTCTTCGCGCACCGCGAACAGCCGTTGCGCAATGGTCTGGTTGCCCACCGCGTAGGCCAGTACCGCGACCAGGTAAGGCGCCCCCTGTTCCAGGAAGGCCTTGGTGGAAAAGAAATCGGCCTGCTGCAGGCTGAGATGATCGATATTGGCCGCCAGCATGGCCGGCCCGCCCAGATTGAAGAAGATCAGCGGAATGATGACGACGGCGGCCACGATCATGGCCGCCAGTTGCGCGAAGTCGGTCATGATCGACGCCCGGAACCCCGACCAGATGGTGTAGGCCAGCGTGCCGATACCGGCGATCAGCACGCCCTGGACGAAGCTCAGGGGGCTAAGCACCGAGACCAGGGCTCCGGCCGCCGTAAAGTTGACCATCAGGCTGATGCAACTGCCGACAATGTTGGAGACGGCCAATATCATCTGGCTGGATTTGCCATGCCGTGCATGCATGATCTCGGCCAGGGTATGCGCCCTGGGCGCCAATTTGCGAAATCGCATGCCGAACGGGTAGATGAAAAGTATCATCAGCGCGCCCCACAGCCCGTAATGCACCGGCCCCGATATGCCGAACTTATATCCGGCGCTGGCGCTGGCGTAGAACGACGCGGCCCATATCCACGTTGCAATCATGCTGGCCGCGGAAAGGCTGAAACCGACTGCGCTATTGGAAACCATATAGCCGTCGACGTTCTCGTTCTTCCGGCTTATAAGCAGCGACATCAGAAATGTCAGCACATAAAAGCCAATCAGCAGCAACAGGGTGGTGGAAGTAGGAAGCTGAAATAATGCCGTCCCTTGCATACGTCGAAAATCCTTGAATAGCAGTGTTGTCTTTCTGGTTCGTAGTGAAGTAAGCGATAAACAACTATTGATGCCGGTTTCGTCCGAGAACGCTGGGCGGCATGAACCCCAGACCATGGCCGCCGTCAAGGCGGCCATGGCTGCGCCCGCCCGGAAGCGGCTCATGACTGAGGCCGCCGGGCGTTGGCGCGAAGAACACAAACAGGGTGCCCTTGTATGCACGATGCAAAACCTGAAAGGGCGCCAAAGCGCCATGCTCGATTGCATCGGGTGCAAGTGCCGGCAGCTAAAGAGCCGGCGGATGTATCGCAGCCCGGAGGGCTGGTTGGTAAGGTTCGGCTGAAAAAGCCGGGCCGCTGTGCAGCGGCCTGAAGATGCGCTCCGACAGGCGCCAGCCTTTGGCGGCGGGCCGTTGGTACGCGAAGGCGTGAATCTTGCGGAATTTATTACATGAATCCCGCGAGGCTCGATTGCCATTGTAACAACCGAGCTGTCTCGGGTCCATGACTGTTACATCTCACCGACGCACATCGAGCGTCGACTCTCCATCACCCCCCAAGGCTCGGGCGTTTTTCCGCAGCCGCGGCGAGCCTCGCCAAAGCTTCCGGGATTGTTCCACTTTGGAACAAAAAATGCTGCGGGTAAACCCGAGATTCTTGCCTCGCATCCGGGTTCCCTAGAATGGGTTCATCGCCGTCAAGCGGCATGAAACCAGGAGGAACGACATTATGAAAACCACACTGATCATCGACAACCAGGAAGTACTCTCCACGAGCGGAGCGACCTTTGAACGGCGCCATCCGGTCACCGACGAGACCGTGACCAGCAGCGCGGCAGGCAACGCCAAGGATGTGTTGACCGCGGTAGACTCCGCACAAACGGCATTCCAATCGTGGCGGCATTCAAGTCCCTCGGAACGGCGCCGCATACTCCTCAAGGCCGCCGACATACTCGAAAGCAAAACCGAGGAGTTCGTCGGCGCCATGGCCGCCGAAGTGGGAGCCTCCGCGCTCTGGGCCGGGTTCAACGTATTTGCTGCCGCCAGCCTCTTCCGGGAAGCGGCAGCTCTAGCCACACAGATCCAGGGGGAAACAATACCCACGGACAAACCCGGCACCCTATCCATGACGGTCAGGCAGCCCGTCGGGGTGATCCTCAGCATCGTCCCGTGGAATGGCCCGGTGGTGCTCGCCGCCCGGGCTATCGCCTATCCCATAGTATGTGGCAACAGCGTTGTATTTCGCGCCTCGGAAGCCAGCCCGCGCACCCACCAGCTCGTCGCGCAGGCCCTGGTCGAGGCGGGGCTGCCTCCGGGCGTCCTGAACTTCGTCACCAACGCCCCCGAAGACGCACCGGAAGTCATCGACGCGCTCATCGCGCACAAGGCCGTGCGGCGCATCAACTTCACCGGCTCCACCCGGGTCGGCCGCATCATCGCTCAGAAAGCGGCGGGCCAGCTCAAGCGCTGCCTCCTGGAACTGGGCGGCAAATCCCCATTGGTCATCCTGGACGACGCCAACATCGACGAGGCGGTCAAGGCGGCGGTTTTCGGTTCGTTTCTTTACCAAGGGCAAATCTGCATGTCGACGGAGCGCATCGTCGTCGATGAAAAAGTCGCCGATGAATTCGTGGAAAAATTCGCCGCCCAGGCAAAGAAGCTGGTATCGGGCGACCCGCGCGTCAACCCCAACTGCGTCATCGGTCCGCTGGTAGCCAGCGGCTCGGGAACCCGCCTGAACGCCATGATCGACGATGCCGTGGCCAAGGGCGCGCACATCGCGGCAGGCGGAAAAGCGGACGGTGCCGTGATGCCCGCCACCATCGTCGACCATGTCAAACCGGGAATGAGCATCTACGACGACGAAACTTTCGGCCCGATTACGACCGTGGTTCGAGTAAAAGGTGTGGATGAGGCCATCGCCACCGCCAACGATACCTCTTACGGCCTGTCCTCGGGGGTCTTCGGCCGCGATGTAACGCGGGCGCTAAGCGTGGCCATGCAGATAGACGCCGGATCCTGCCACATCAATGGCGCAACGGTGCAGAACGAAGCCCAGGCTCCATTTGGAGGAACCAAAGACAGCGGATACGGCCGGTTCGACGGCCGGGCCGTGATCGACGAGTTCACCGAACTCAAATGGATAACCCTGGAGCCTTCCGTGCAGCAGTATCCGGTTTGACGCCGCCGCCGGGGCCAGCCGTCCTGGCGGTTCCCGGCGCAGCCCCGCCTGACGTTCCGTGTCGCGTCAGTCGAGCCGCCCGGCTTTTTCGGCGCGCAGGCGCCGATAGACGAGACCTCTCGAAACCTTCAATTTCCTGGCGGCTGCCGCGATGTTGCCGTTGCTCTCTTTCACGGCTTTCAGTATGAGATCCGCATCGGCTTCCCGCAGACTGGCGGGCTGCGCTCGGGAATCGGATACGGCGCCGGCCATGCCCGCCGCAACCTGGCCGTCCTGGGCCGCATCGGGCTTTGACACGGGAGCCGCAATCTCTTCCGGCTCGGCCGGCATGCCGCAAGGATCCGGCGCGAAAAAACGTCGACGGCCGTCTTGGACCGGCATTTCCACATGAACGTAAATCATCAACCCTGTCGGCAGCCTGAGCGCGGCAGGCCCGTGCAGTAAGACAAGCTCGCGAAGCCCGCAGCCCAGAAGGCTTTCGGCGTCGCCGTGGATGTCGTCGGTGATGCTGTCGGCCAATCCCAGAAAGCGGGAAGCCACCGCATTTCTCCAGACCACCTTGCCGGCAAAATCGATGCCTATGAGGCCTGCCATGGGCGTGTCCAGCAAGGACGGCGAAATCTGCATGCGCACCACGACGTGCTCGCTGGACTGGGCGATCAGCAGTCTGTTTTCTATCGTTGCCGCAAAGACGCCCACCACCGAAGCCGCGTCGAAGGTAAAGGCCTTTTCCTCGCTGGAGATATCCAGGATGCCGGCCAATTTTCCGTGAATGTCGCGTATTGGCGCAGCGGCGCAATGCATGGTGTTGCTTGTATCGAAAAAATGCTCCGGCCCCAGAACACTGATTTTCCGCCCCGTACGCGCCACGATGCCGGGAGCGGTCGTTCCCACGGCTTCCTCCGAAAGATTGACGCCCAGGCGAGTCGACAAGGGAATGATCTTTTCGTGGCTCCGCCCCACACAGGCGGATCCGATGATTACCCCGGAAGCATCCATCAGCATGGCCGCGCAGTTTGTCGCCCCCAATGCCGCTTCGACCGATGGCGCTTCGCTGTTCCATGACTCCAGAAGCAGATGGTTCTTGTGCATGGCCAACTGCACCCGGCTTTGCGAAACCTGCAGAAACTCCATGGCGCTGCGGGGATTCTGGCGGGCCCGCAGACAACGGGTCCATGATTGGAATATCGCCTCGTTCACGACGCCCGAGGGAAGCTGACCGTCTTCAAAATATCTTTGGCGCGCAAGCGTGACGCGGTCGGAGTGCGTGGAGAAAAAAGGCGAATGCATGGGCTTGTCTCCCGGTTGGCGAAGCGGCAACTCAGGCCTTCCGGCTGTCGACCTTGACGATGACGGCCATGGCGGAATCGCCGGCGGCGCAGCCCACGAACAAGCCGTAGCCGCCTCCTTCGAGCACCAGTTGCTCGATGAGCTCGATGATGGCGCGCAGGCCGGTCGGCCCCTGCGGGTGGCCCCATACCAGCGAGCATCCGTACTGGTTCATGCGCCGGGCGTCGATGCCGAAGCTCTTGGCCAGGACGATGTCGTTGACGATGAAGGGGTTGTGCGTTTTGATCGCCGCGATCTGGCTGATGTCCAGGCCGGCGGCCTCGAGCGCGCGGCGGGCCGCCGGAACCGGCGCGGCAGGCATGAACGCTTTCTTGACGCGCGCCTGGCCGAAAGCCACCAAGCGCACGTCGATGGATTTGTCGCGAGAAAAATCCGCCGCCCTGTCGGGGGTGGTCAGCACCATGCCGGCGTTGCCGTCGGCCGGATGCGTCTGGCCGCCATAGGTGACCGTGCCGCCGGGCAGCACGGGCTTCAGGGCGGCCAGCTTTTCGGCCGTGGTCGGGAAAATGCCCTCGTCGCCTTCGAGCACGCCCTGCGCGCGCTTGAACCGCGCGTCGGGCACCTCGAACGGCAGCTCCATGAAGGTGCGCAGGAAGGCCGAATCGTTCTTGCAAGCGTCCTTGTACTGATCGTAGCGGCACAGCGTAAGCTCGTTCTGCATGGCGGTGTCGATGCCGTGCTCGGCCGCCACGTTCTCGGCGGTCTGGATCATGGCGACCCCGGCGAACGGATCGCGCTCGAAGCTTTCAAGCACCATGTTCTCGTGCTCGCCGCTGCCGCCGGGACCGTGCGGCGCCGGATAATAGATTTGCGGCCCGTTCGAAATCCGGTCGGCGGTCACGGCCAGCGACACCGTGGCGGCGCCTTCGCGGATTTCGGACGCCGCCGTCTGCAGCACACGCGCACTGGTTGCGCAGGCCTGGCTGATGATCGGCCCGGCCACGGAAGTCGCGCCGATCTCGCCCATCAGCCAGGGCAGGCCATAGAACGAATTGCGCTGAGGTATGGACATACCCAGCACCCCGGCATCGAATGCATCCGGCTCGATGTTCCTGTGCCGCAATGCGGCCTTCGCCACGTGCGCGGCAAACCTCAGGCTGTGCAAGTGCGCCAAGCTTCCCTGCCAGCGCGCAAAAGGGGTCGACCAATAGGCTCCATAGGGAATGGCGATTTCCGTCATGCATCTCTCCGATATATGTATGAAGGGCGAGTCCGCCCGCACTGCCGCAATCATAGGTCGGCCGCGCCGTTTTTGAAACCCGGCCCCGATAAACTGCCCGTGCGCCCGCTATAATTCCGCCAAGGATTCCGTGCCCACATGAACACCGCCAACCTGCTGTCCGGCGACCGGAAGCTGCATGCCGCCGCCGCGCGCTATCTTACCCGCGCCCAGCGCCGCTCGTGGGCCATGATCCTGCTGGCGCTGATCGTCTCCGTCGAGTTCTTCGAAAACATCGTCTTCGTGTTCTCGGCCAGCCACATCATGGGGGGCATAGACGCCGACCAGCGCTCTTTCGCCCTGGTGCAGTCGGCCTACGCCATCGGCAGCATGTTGATGATCGTCAAGCAGCAATGGCTGGCCAGGCAATTCGGCTACCGGCACTACCTTACGGCGGCGCTTTCCGTGTTCATCGCCGGCACGCTCATGGCCGCGTCCAGCACGGGCCTGACCGAGCTGACCACCGCCCGGTTCATCCAGGGCGTGGGCGGCGGCGCCCTGTTCACCAGCAGCCGCGTGCTGATCCTGCTGATGTTCACCCCCGAGCATCGGCCGCGCGCGCAGCGCATCTTCATCATCGGCATCTTCGCCGCCTCGGCGATGGCCCCGGCCATTGCCGCGGAAATCATCGAGCACGGCGTCTGGCAGGACGTGTTCTATGCGGTCCTGCCGTTTGCCGTGGCCGCCGTGCTGGGCGCGTGGCTGCTGCTGCCCAACGCCCGCCCCGGCACCGTCCACGGCAAGCCGCTGCTCGGTCCGTTGCTGTGGTTCGGCGCCGCCGCGGCACTTCTGCAAATAGCCATGAGCGAAGCCCGCTTCGATCTGCTTTCCCACCCTGCCCGCCCGGCGCTGATCGCCCTGGCCGGCGCCTTGCTCCTGGCCGGCTTCCTGCGCCACCAATGGAATCAGCAAGCGCCCCTGCTCCAGCTCAGGGCGCTGCGCAACCCCGTCTACCTGACGGGGCTGGCCCTGTATTTCATGTACTACCTGCTCAACTACCTGAACGGCTACCTGTTCCCGATCTATGCCGAACGAGGCATGGGCCTTCCCATCCAGACCGTGGGATGGCTGAACACCTTCGCCGGCGCCGTCAGCTTCGTGGGCATACTGGTCTACCTGCGCAACGCGCGCCGCCTGAAACGCAAGAAGATATTGGTGACGGCGGGCATGCTGATCCTGGCCGTTGCCGCATGGCGGTTTTCCGTCATGCCTCCCGACGCCCCCGCCGGAGCCCTGATTCCCGCCCTGGCCATGAAGGGGCTGTTCGGCGTGATGGTCGTCATCCCCATCGCCGGACTCACATTCCGTAGCCTGGGCGAGGATTCCTTCGCCCACGGCTACCAAAGCAAGAACCTGATGCGCCAGATCGCGGGCTCGCTCGCCTCGGCCATTGGCTCGGTGCTGATGCAGAATCGCTGGCTGAGCGTGCACTCGGCGCTCGTGGATGAAACCGGCCGGAACGCCGCCACGACCCGCCAATGGCTGGAACACATCGAAGCCGCGTTGACCGCGCACGGCGCCAGCGCCGGCGAGGCAAGCCGTCAGGCCCTGGCGGCGCTGGACAACCTGATAAGCCGCCAAGCCATGTTGATCGCCAGCGAAGACATGTACCGCCTGATCGCCGTGCTGGCCATCTGCGGCGCCATCGTCATACTCGCCCAGCGCCGCATCTTCGCCAGCTAGGAGCCTTGGGAGCCGGCTGGGCTCGCGCCGGGAAAGCCCTTCCAGGCATCGTCGTAATCATCCTGCAGGTTGTCCGCGGTCAGCGCCGCCGGAGTCAGCTCGAAAGCGTGGCGGCTTTCGAACATGAAGGCCAGGGTGTCTTCCACAAGCTGGGGCTTGAGCTCGGCGGTGCTGGCTTTCTGAAAAGTCGCGGCATCCGGGCCATGGGGCAGCATGCAGTTGTGCAGGCTGATGCCGCCCGGCACAAAGCCTTCCGCCTTGCCGTCGTAGGCGCCGCGCACCAGGCCCATGAGTTCGCTCATGACGTTGCGATGGAACCAGGGCGGACGGAAGGTGTCTTGCGCCACCAGCCAGCGCGGCGGAAAGATCACGAAATCGCAGTTCGCCACACCGGGGGTGTCGGTGCCCGAGGTCAGAACGGTGTAGATCGACGGGTCGGGATGGTCGAAGCTGATCGTGCCGATGACCATGAAGCGCGCCAGATCGTATTTGTAGGGGGTCAGGTTGCCGTGCCAGGCCACGACGTCCAGCGGCGAATGCGATTGCTCGCCCTCCCATAACCGGCCAAGAAACTTATTGACGATGCTCACCCGGCCGGCCCCGGACTCGAAGGCCGCCACCGGGGCCAGGAAGTCGCGCGGATTGGCCAGGCCGTTGGAGCCTATGGGTCCGAGCTCCGGCAAGCGGAACGGCGCACCGTAGTTTTCGCAGACATAGCCCCGCGCGCTTCCATCGCAAAGTTCCACGCGAAAGCGCACGCCGCGCGGCAAGACGAGGATCTCGCCGGGGTCGGCGCGCAGGCGCCCCATTTCGGTATGCACCAACAGCGCGCCCAGTTGCGGCACGATCAGCAGCTCGCCGTCCGAGTTCACGAAATAGCGGTTTTCCATGGATTGGTTGGCGGCATACACATGGGCGGCCACCCCGCTGTGCGCGCGCACATCGCCGTTGCCGGCTATGGTGGTCATGCCGTCGATGAAATCGGTTGGTTCCGCCGGCATGGGCCAGGGGCTCCAGCGCAGGCGGTTGGCCGGTGTTTCCGCCTCGTGGAAAGGCGCGGAACGCCAATTGCGGTCATCGATTCGTTTGAAGGGACCATGCATGGCGCTTGGGCGCATGCGGTACAGCCAGGTGCGCAGATTCCTGTCGCGCGGCGCGGTAAAGGCGGTGCCGGACAAGAGCTCGGCATACAGGCCGTAAGCCGCTCTTTGCGGCGAATTCCGTCCTTGCGGCAAGGCGCCGGGCAAGGCCTCGGTGGCGAACTGGTTGCCGAAGCCGCTTTGGTATTCCAGGACATGCCCATCGGCAGGCTTGGAGGCGGCTCCGGATCCGCCGGCGCTGTCGGCGCCGTTTCTGTGGTCGATGCTCATAAGGAATTCCCTCCATCGATGACAATGCGCGCCCCCACGGCCGTGCGCAAATGCGTGATGCATGCCAGCACGGCCAAGGCCACGTCCTCGGGCGTAACAATACGGCCCAGCGGCGTGCCCTGCGCCCTTTTTTCCAGCTCGGCATGATCCCTGCCCTGCACGAAGCCGGTGTCGACCGCCGCGGGCGAAACGCACAGGAACCGCACTTTGGGCGCAAAGGCCCGCGCCAGGGAGATCGTCATCGTGTCCAGGGCCCCCTTGGCCGCGCAATAGGCGATATTGCTGCCCGAGCCCGTGAACGCCGACACCGAGGACACATTGACGACCGTGGCCTTTCCCGAGGCGCGCAGCAGCGGCATGAGCGCACGGATGATGGAAAAGTGGCCGGCCACGTTGGCATTCAGGATATCGACGAAACAAGCGTAGTCCATCTCCTCCAGATTGCTGTGCGCAATGCGTTTCGTGAAGCCCGCCGAATTCACCAGGATATCCACCGTCCCGAACGCTTCCTTCAGGAAGGCGGCGACCCGCTCATGCGCGGGAATGTCGGTCAAGGGTATGTGCAGGATCCGATGGCCGCTGCCGGGCAGCTCGCGCCGCAGCTCCTCGGCCTGGGCTTCGCCCTTGTTGAAGCCGATGACGACGGTAGCGCCCTGCTCCGCCAGAAGCCGCGCACAGGCCGCGCCTATGCCGCTGCTGCCCCCGGTGACGACGGCGGTTTTCCCCGCGAGAGGCGGAGTGTTGATCTGCGGAACAGCAGTCATGTAGCACCTTTTGAACACCAAATGAATTTATTGCGCTCACGGGAAAACCCGATTTGGCGGCCGCCCGCCCGTTCGGCCTTGCGCCGCACCCATTGCGCCAGCTCCGCATGCGCGGGCTTCTTTGTATTAGAAGGCCCTGCTACTTATAATTCAAACGAAATAATTTAATTATTTGATGAAAATATCGCATGAATCCCGGACCAACGCTGAAGCAGCTCAAAGCATTCGCCGCCATCGCCGCAACGGGCAGCTTCACCGAAGCGGCCATGGCTCTGCACCTCACCCAATCCGCCATCAGTGTGCTCATCCGCGATCTGGAACAAGAACTCGGCGTACAGCTTCTGGATCGAACCACCCGCAAAGTCACGGTCACGGAAGCCGGCCACGAGCTGCTGCCTACGGCCCAAAGCATCTTCAACAACCTGGCCGCGACGGTCGAGCGCCTCAACGACATCCGGGACAAGAAAAGCGGAACCTTGCGCGTGGCCGCGCCGCAATTGATGGCCAGCACCGTGATGCCGCGGCTCATTTCGCAGTGGCTCGGCGAATACCCCGGCATCACGGTAAAGCTGCACGACACCTTGCCGGAGCGCCTGCTTTCCGTGCTGCGCGACGGCGAAGTGGAGCTGGCCATCGGCCCCGACCGCTTTCCAAGCGGGCGGGAGGCCGGCAACACCCGTGAGATCAGCGAGATTCCACTGTTTCGGGACCAGCACCAGCTGGTCTGCCCCGCGCACCACCCGCTGGCTTCCAAAAAAGTGGTTCGATGGGAAGAAACAAGCGCCTGGCCTTTCATTGCCCCCACCCGCGATGCCTTCGCCAGCCTTTCCGCCACCCTTCAAGCGCACGGCATCGCCATGGCCAAGCCCGCCCACGAGGTGTCGTACGTCACGACCGCCATGGGCATGGTGGCCAACGGCATGGGGCTGACCACCTGCCCCACGTCCTCCGAGGCTCTGGTCCACGCCCACGGCCTGGTCATGATCCCCCTCGTCAAGCCCGTGTACTATCGCCAGATATATATCTACTACATGGCGGGAAAGAGCCTGTCCCCCGCCGCCAACAGCTTCATCAAGAGCATCCAGGCCTGGGTTTCGCAAAGTCCAGAAGCAAAACCCCAGACAACCACTGGTTACTACTGATAACAAGACCCTTTAAAGTATCGTAAAGTGCTTTAACCCTAAAGGAGGTGTTATGAAGACAAAATTCTCATTGTGCGGCGGCGCGCTGGCGCTGGCATTGGCTTTTGGCGGCGTTTCAGCCGCGCATGCCGACGTAAAGATAGGTTTCATGGCAACGTTGTCAGGCCCGGCCGCGGCCCTTGGGCAAGACCAGTACGACGGCTTCATGCTGGCGGTGGACCAACTTGGCGGCAAGCTCGGCAACACGAAAACCACCATCATCAAGGAAGACGACCAGCTCAAGCCGGATCTTGGCGTCCAGAACGTGCGCAAGCTCATCGAGAAAGACCACGTCGACGTCATCACCGGCATCACCTTCTCCAACGTGCTCATGGCCATTTCCAAGCCTGTGGCCGAAGCGGGAACCTTCCTCATCAGTTCCAACGCCGGCCCGGCTCCGCTGGCGGGCAAGCAATGCAACGCCAACTTCTTCTTTACTTCCTGGCAAAACGACAACCAGGCCGAGGTCGTGGGCGAGTACGCCAACCAAAAGGGCTACAAGAACGTCTACCTCATGGCCCCCAACTACCAGTCGGGCAAAGATCAACTGGAAGGCTTCAAACGCTTCTTCAAGGGCAAGGTCGTCGGCGAGGTATACACGCAGCTCAACCAGCCGGACTACTCCGCCGAAATCGCGCAACTCCAGGCCACAGCCCCCGACGCCGTCTACGTGTTCTACCCCGGTGGCATGGGTGTGAACTTCATCAAGCAATTCCGCCAGGCCGGCATGCTGGGCAAGCAGCCTCTGCTCAGCGCCTCGACGGTCGACGGCACCACCCTGCCGGCTCTCAAGGACACCGCCCTGGGCGTCATCTCGGGAACCTTCTGGGGCCCCGACTTCGACAACCCCGTCAGCAAGAAATTCGTGGCGGACTTCGAAAAGAAATACAACCGCATTCCGTCGCAGTATGCCGCTCAGGCCTACGATTCGGCCCTGCTGATCGACAGCGCGCTGCGCAAGACCGGCGGCAAGGCCACCGACAAGGACGCCTTCCGCAAAGCCCTGAAAGCGGCGGACTTCAAGTCGGTGCGCGGCAACTTCAAGTTCGGCAACAACCATTTCCCCATCCAGGACATGTACGCCTTCGAAGTCGCCAAGGACGACAAGGGCCGCGTTTCGCTGAAAACCATAGCCAAGCCGCTGACCGACCACCAGGACGCCTATCACACCCAGTGCGCCCTGAAGTAGCCCACTGCCGGCAATCTCCGGATTGCCAATAAAAATAACAAAGCTTCCCTGCCGCCCAGGCCGCGTTTTTCGCGGCTTGCGCGGCGGGAATCATGTGCGGGCCACGCCATTCGTGGCAGAATCGCTAATAACGACAACCAAGTGCGCTGAGGCTCAAGGCGTTCTCGGGCGCACGCCGATCAAAGGAGGCTTACCTATGGCATTCTTTTTCCCCGATCAGGACGGTCTAAGGCGCGTGGGCGCCGATCTGGGCATGGATCTGACCCCCGCCGAAGCGGGCAGCTACCACGAGTTCCTCAGCGCCATCACACCGGCCCTGCGCATGATCGAGCAACTGCCCGAGCCCGCTGCCGAAATCAAATACCCGCGCACTCCCGGCCATCGGCCCGACGCCGCCGACAATCCCTGCAATGCCTGGTACTACAAGACCAGCATCAAAGGGGCGCCGCAAGGCAAGCTGGCGGGCAAGCGCATCGCCGTGAAGGACAACGTCTTCGTGGCCGGCGTCCCGCTGACCAACGGCGCCTCCATACTCGACGGCTACGTGCCTGAAACCGACGCCACCATCGTCACGCGCATGCTGGACGCCGGGGCCGAAATCGCCGGCAAATCCGTCGCCGAATACCTGTGCTTTTCCACCAGCAGCTCAACCGCTTCCACCGGTCCCGTCGAGAACCCGCGCGCACCGGGGCATACCACGGGCGGTTCCAGCAACGGCAGCGCCGCGCTGGTGGCGGCGCACGAGGTCGATATGGCCATCGGCGCCGACCAGGCCGGCTCCATCCGCATGCCGGCGTCGTTCTGCGGCATTGTGGGCCACAAGCCCACCTACGGCCTGGTGCCGTACACCGGCGTGCTGGGCATCGAATACTGCCTGGACCACGTCGGCCCCATGGCCGACACCGTCGAAGAATGCGCCCAACTGCTGGAAGTCATTGCCGGCGACGACGGCATCGACGGCCGCCAGAAAGGCGTGCGCACCCAGGCCTACACCGAAGTCCTCGGCCAGGGCGTTCGCGGCATGCGCATCGCCCTGGTCAAGGAAGGCTTCGGGCGGCCCGAGTCCGAGCCGGGGGTGGACAAGGCCGTGCGCGAAGCGGCCAAACGGCTGCAGGCGCAAGGCGCGGTGGTCGATGAAATCTCCATCCCCTGGCACAACATCGGCTCGGCGCTTTGGCTGCCCATTTGCATCGAAGGCTCGTACCACAACCTGGCCCACGCCCACGGCATGGGCTTCTACGGCGTGAACGGCGCCTACTCGCTTTCCTTCATGCGCGCCATTGCGGGCTGGCAAGAGCACATCAACGAACTGCCTCCCACCATCAAGGGCGGCCTGCTTACCGGTGCAATCTTCGCCCGCCATGGCGGAAGGCTCTACGCCAAGGCGCGCAACCTGGTCCAACGCTTGCGCGCCGAATACGACGCCCGGCTGAACCAGTACGACGCGCTGCTCATGCCCACCACAGCCATGACGGCCACGCGCCTGCTTCCCGACGACGCCTCGCCCAAAGATGTGCTGGTCGCCAGTTGGGGGCCGGTCAACAACACCTGCCCCTTCGACATTTCCGGCCATCCGGCCATTTCCGTATGCTGCGGAACCTCGGAAGACAAACCGGTCGGGCTCATGCTGGTAGGCCGCCACTTCGAGGACGCCACCCTGTTCAGGGTGGCCGATGCCGTGCATCAAAAGCTGGATTGATCAGCAGCCTCGGCGGCGGGCGGCCAGCCTCGCCCGTTGCCGCCTCAGTCCGGCCGATCCAGCAGAAGCAGCCGGCCCAGCTCGCGGGTGGAAGGAACCCGGCGGTTCTCGGATTCGTGCAGGTCTTTCTCGTCGGACGACAGGTTCTCGGCGATTTGAACCAGCACTTTCCGGGCGATCAGCACGTCTTCAAGCGCCAGCCCATTGATGGCGACGGCATTGACCTCTTCGGCCAGCGGCAGCAGGTGCTGCTTCAAGGCCCGGCCTTTTTCGGTCAGGGAAATGTAGATATTCTTCTTGTTCCCGGCTTTCTGGCTGCGGTGCACATAGCCCAGGGACTCCATGGCCTTGATGGCGGCAAACGTCGTCGGGGCGGAGGTGCCCGCCAGTTCGCTGAGCTCGCGCTGGGTCAGGCCATCGTGCTCCCACAGAATACGCAGGAAAGACCAATGCCCGAACGAAACCGAATGGTCGATCAGCCGTATCTGCAGCGCGCGCTCCATGGCCCGCCGCGCATCCTTGATCAAGTGGGCAAGGCGATCCTGGGGCACGGCGTCGCGCCAGTCTTTCTTGTTCAACATGATGTTTTTCTATCCGATTCCATAAGCCTGCGCATCCACCCGCCTATTTCCGAAGCCGCGCCAGTGGCGCGGTACGAAAGCAATTTCTCCCTCACTTTACCGCAGGAACCTGAAAGCGCATGGAAACGCCGCCCGCGCCCGCTGCCGACTGCAAAATGGCCAGGCAGACCTCGGTGGTTGCGCGGGCCCACAAGGCATCGTGCACCGGCGGCTGCCCCTGCCGCAACGCGGCCCAGATTTCATCGACGACTTCCGAGCGCGGCACGGCGCTCTTGGGCGTCGGCTCGAAGGTGATTTCGCGATCGCCGTATATCATGAGCCCCTGCGGTGTCAGCTTGATGTCGGCGCCCTCGGCGGAAACCAGCACATGGCCGAAATGCTGGTGAAACCGCGTTTCCTGGCTTGAGGGCGCCTGATAGCGCTCGCCCCCGTAGCCGCTTTCCTGCTTGAGCCTGGCCTCTTCGGCTGGCGATCCGTACCCCGCCAGCCGCTGGCGCGCCAGGTCGTGCCCGCATCGAGCCTTGCGGATCCCCATTTCTCCGATGCCATCCATCAATTCGTCGCTGTCGTAGTGCGCATAGCCGCTATAGGTAAGTGTGGCGAACGCGCCGCCCTGAAAGCCCAGCAAGGCGCCATAAGCGCCTTCGGTGGGCCGGCCGGCATCCCATCGGCCCGTGCGGGCCGTGACCGAGTCGACCATGCCGCCCATCAAGAGCCGGGCGATATCGACCTGGTGCGCGGCCTGGCTGAAAACCACGCCGCCGCCCTGCGCGGTGTCGAGCTCTTCGGGCCGGCGGGGCCGATACAAAAAATCCGTGTAATTGAACGCGTTGAGCATGCAAACCCGCCCGTAGCGGCCGGACTGGAGCAGGCGGGCGGCATGCAGCACCGGCCCATCGAAGCTATGCGAATGGCCGACCACCAGCACGGTGCCGTGCCGCCGCACAGCATCGACGATGCGTGTGCAGTCGTCCAGGTTGATGGCCATGGGCTTCTCGACCAAGATGGCCTTGCCCGCTGCCGCCGCAATCTCGGCATGCTCGGCATGGAACTGATGCGGCGAGGCGATGTATACGGCCTCCACACGGGGATCCCGGCACAATTGCCCGATATCCGGGTAGGCAGCCCCGCCGAAGTCCTGTTCGAATCGGCCGCGCGCGCCCGGCCGGGGATCGGCGGCGGCCACCAGGCGCACCCGCTCATCCGCCATGAACGTGGGCAGCATCAGAGTGAACGCGCGCCCCAACCCTACTACTCCCAAGCCGATCGCTTCTTCGTTTGCCATCCTGTTCTCGCAAAGAAAACTGCATTGATGATGGAGCGTTTATAACGCCCGCTCCCCAATCCGGCCATCCGGCGGCACTCGGACTCGAACGCGCCGCATCGCCAAGCCGCACGCCGGCATTGCATTAATGTTAGAGATCTAATAATATTAATAGTACAGGAATAAACCACGATAAGAAATTATTTTCGCTGCCGCGGGCTTGCGCCATACACCGCGCCAGCAAGGAGATAACGATGACTCCCGAGGAAAACGATCTTTTGTGCCGCGTCGCGGGCGATGCGCCCATGGGGCAGCTCATGCGGCGGCATTGGACGCCCGTGTGCCTGCTCGAGGAAGTTCCCGAGCCCGACGGCACACCGGTCCGGACACAGGTTTTCGGCGAAGAACTGGTGGTGTTCCGCAATACATCCGGCCAGATCGGCCTGATCGGCGAGCACTGTCCCCATCGCGGCGCCTCCCTGGCGCTGGGCCGCAACGAGGAAGACGGGCTGCGCTGCCTTTACCATGGCTGGAAGTTCGACATAGGCGGAAACATCCTGGAAATGGTTTCGGAACCCGCCGGCAACCGGATGGCCGCGGGCATCACGCACCCCGCCTACCCCACGCAAGAATGGGGCGGCATGGTGTGGGCCTATATGGGGCCGCCCGAGACCATGCCCGAGTTCCACCCGCCTGCCTGGGCGCCCAACGATCAGGTCAAGGTAACAATCGCCAAGGCTGTGCTGCCGTGCAACTGGGCCCAGGTGCTGGAAGGCGCCATCGACTCCGCGCATAGTTCGAGCCTGCACTCGTCGGACATGGTGCCGGCGGAAGTCAGCGGCGCCGAAGCCACCGAAAACAACTGGCTTCGCCCTTCCACCGACAAAGCGCCCCGCATGCAGATCGACCGGACCGGCTACGGCTTCCGCTACGCAGCCATCCGCAAGCCCATACACAATGCCGACGTCAACGACTACGTGCGCTCGACCGTCTTTGTCGCGCCCTCTACCGCCTTGATTCCGCCCAACAATCTGTACAACGTCGCCAACATCAACGTGCCCGCAAACGACACGACAACCGTGTTCTATTTCATCGCCTGGGGCCAGCCGTCGCAAACGCCCGATACCGCCGCGTGGCGCAAGTTCCTGGGACAAACGGTGGGCGTGGACCTGGACGACGACTACCGCCCCCTGCGCAATCGCGACAACCATTATTGGCAGGATCGGCAGGCCATGAAGGCGGGCAACTTCACCGGCATTACGGGCTTTCCGAACCAGGACATTGCCATGTGGACCACCATGGGCCCCATGGCCGACCGAAGCCACGACCACCTTGGCGCCAGCGACATCGCCGTCGTGGAGTTCCGCAAGCAGATGCTGAAGGCCGTCCAGGCGTTCCAGGACACAGGCAAAGCCATAGGCACCGGCGCCGATGCGATTCCCGCGGATGTCTGTTCCTTCCAGACCATGGTGCCCAAAGGGAAAGACTGGAGATCCTTTCGCGTCGCCCCCGTGTGAACAAGCCCGCACTGAGCCGGCCGCGACACGGCGCCTCTGCGGCGCGCGCTTTTTTCGCAAGGCGGCCTGGCATCGCGGTACACTTGCGCCAATGTGCCGCCTGGCCGATTCGCGCAGGCGAATTCGAATTGGCCAAGCCGCGCACTCGGCAATCCCGCCGGTCGGCAACCAGCCATGGGCATGAGCGCAAAAGACCAAAACCCTTCCCCGAGCAGCGTCGAGCTACCGTTGTCGCGAAGCGTGGGCTATCAAATCCGCACCACGCACCGGCTGATCCAGCGCTATCTGCAGCTTCGCATCCACCCGCACCGGGTGACGCTGGGCATGTGGTATTTTTTGCGGGTGCTCTGGAACGAAGACGGGCTCACGCAGCGCGAGCTTTCGAACCGCGTCGGCGCCATGGAACCGACCACCCTCAGCGCCATTCTGTCGATGGAGAACCGGGGCCTCGTCAAACGGGTCCGGGACAGCCATGACCGGCGCAAGTGGAACATCTTCCTCACCAGCAAGGGCCGCAAGCTCAAAGACCTGACGCTGCCTCTGGCCGCCGACGTCGTCAACGAAGCCGTTGCCGGGTTCTCCGAACAGGAAATCGATTTGCTGCTCAAGCTGCTGGGAGCCATTCAGAGCAATATCGGGGCGCGGCTCGACGAGTTCGACACCCAGGACTGACCGCCCCACCCTCAGGCTCAACACGCTAGCGAATCAGCGCCGCAAGCTTCGCCGCCATCGGCCCGGAACGTTCCGACAACGCTTTGGCCCCGCCCGCGCCGGCGCCAAGATATTTCTCGACGATGTCCGGCGACCGCAAAAGATCTTTGGCGGGGCCGGACATGGTCAGGCGCCCGTTCTCGACCACGTAGCCGCGATCGGCGATGGCCAGCGCCTGGCGCGCATTCTGCTCGGCAAGCAGAATCGTCAGCCCTTCGTCCCGCAGCCTTTCGATCAGCTTGAATATCTCGGCCACCAGCAAGGGCGCCACGCCCAGCGAGGGTTCGTCCAGGATGAGCAGGCGCGGCCCCGACATCAGGCCGCGCGCGATGGCCAGCAGTTGCTGCTGGCCGCCGGAAAAATTGCCGGCCGTATGATCGAAGCGCTCGCGCAGAATTGGAAACAGCCCGCACACCCGCTCGAGCCGCGCAGCCTCGGCCTCTTTGCCGCTATCCGCCGCCCCGTAGCCGCCCAGCCGCAGGTTCTCGGCCACGGTCATGCCCAGGAAAATCTGGCGGCCCTCCGGCACATGGGAAATGCCCAGCGTAAGCCGTTCCGCCGGCGAGAGCCCGGTAATGGGCTTGCCCTCGAGCAGTATCTCGCCCTGGCGCGCATGCATCACACCCGAAATGCTTCTCACCAGGGTGGACTTGCCCGCGCCGTTGGCGCCGACCAAGGTCACGATCTCTCCCTTGGAGAGGGTGAGGTCGACATCGTGCAACACGTTCGCATGCGAATAGCCGGCGGATACATTGCGCAACTCAAGCAGTGGCATGATCTTCCCGTCCAAGATAAGCCTGAATCACTCTTTCGTTGTGCTGGATCTCGGCGGGAGTCCCCCGGCCGATAACCGCGCCGGCATCCAGCACCACCACCTGGTCGGCAACGCCCATGACCAGCCCCATATTGTGCTCGACCAGCAGAACCGGCACGCCGCTGGCGCGAACCGCCTTGAGCAATACCGCCAGATCCTCGGTTTCCCGGTCGTTGAGGCCGGCAGCGGGTTCGTCCAGGCAAAGCAGCCGCGGCTGGCTCATCAGGGCGCGAACGACTTCAAGCAGCTTCTGCGCGCCCATGGGCAGATCGACGGCATGGGTATCGCGCTCTTTCAGCAGGTCCACCAGATCCAGCAGGCCTTCGGCCCGGCGCCGAAGATCGGCCTCTTCCCTCCGGCTCGACCGCCCCCAAAAGAACTGGGACAGCGGCGCGCTTTTCAAAAGGCGATGCCGCCCCATCAGCACATTCTCGAGCACGGTCATGCCGGGAAATACGCGCGCCGATTGATACGTGCGTATCAGCCCCGCTTGAGCCACCTGGATGGGGCTCAGCCCCTTGATGTCCCGTCCGTCGAAGCGAACCTCCCCCTCGTAGGGGAAGATATTCGTCATCAGATTGAAGACCGTGGTCTTGCCCGCGCCGTTCGGGCCGATGAGCGCCGTGATCTCGCCTTCCCGCGCGTCGAACGTCACGTCCGACGCGGCGCGAACCCCGCCAAACGATTTGGACAGCCCCCGTACCGACAACACACACGGCCCTTGAACGGAATCAACCGGATTGCTCATGCGGCCCTCCTTCCGGACGTATCCAGCGCCGCCTCCGATGGCCCGGAACGGGAAGTCCAGCGCACCAGGCGCTCGGCGAACGCGCCATAAATACCTTGGGGCAGGTACAGGAAGCACACGATCAGCAACAAGCCGCTGGCCAGGGTCTTGTAGTAGGCAAGCGACTGGAAGATGGTGGGCAGCAGCGTCAGCAAAATACAGCCGAACAGCGAACCCACCAAGGTGCCCTCGCCGCCGATGACCATCATGGAAACCAGCTCGAAAGACTTGTTCACGCCCACCATGTCGGGCGAAAGAAAATTGAACGAGAACGCGTACAGGCTGCCGCTGAGCGACGCCAGCACGGCGCTGATGGAAAACACGGCCAGCTTGTGGCGGACCACATTGACGCCCAGCGCGCCGGCCGCCATCTGGTCGGTGCGGATGGCGATGATCGCGCGGCCGAAGCGCGACCTGAGCCCACCGAACAACAGCAACAGCACAATGACGCTCACCCCCACGGCCAGGTAATACATGGACACGGGTGTATCGAAATCGAAGCCCGCCATCGAGAACGACGGCACGCCGACGAGCCCGGAGGGTCCGCCGGTAATGTCGATGAACCCCACGGCGCAGGAATCGACGAGCAGGGAAAACGCCAGCGTCGCAAGCGCCAGGTACAAGCCCCGCAAGCGCAATGTCACTACCGCCAGGACCAGGGCGCACACCAGCGACAACCCCATGCCGGCCAGAATGCCCAGCAAAGGATGGACATCGTAATTGATGACCAGGTAGCCGGCCGTGTAGCCGCCTATGGCCATGAACCCGGCGTGCCCCAGGCTTACCTGGCCGCAATACCCCATGAGCAGGTCGAGCCCGATCAGGGCGATGAACTGGATGGCCGCGATGGTGAGACTGCTCATGACCCCGCGGGAGGTAATGAAATGCGGCAAGGCCAGGGCAATGACCAGCCCCGCCACCGCAAGCCATATCGCCGTCCTGGGAGGAAAGCGCAACAAATGCCCCTGCACGCGCTTTTCGTCGCGCACGTCGAGGCGCCGCACCACCTTCGAACGGATCAGCCCGCCGGGCCGCCACACCAGGACGCCAAGCAGAATCAGCAGCGCAATGGCGCTGCTGAAAAGCGAGGACACATAGGCCGTGGCCAATTGCGTGGCCAGCCCCAGCAGCAGCCCCCCCACCAGCGCCCCCGCCGAGGAGGACAAGCCGCCGATGACCACGGCGATGAAGCCCGAAATCGTGAAAAGCCGGCCGATATCGAATTGCAGCGTCGTGGTGGGCGCAACCACCACGCCGGCAATGGCGGCCAGCGCGGTGGCCAGCATGAAGCTCAACACCGTGACGCGGGGCACGTTCACCCCCACGAGGCTTGCCGCGACGGGATTCTCCGAACAGGCCCGCAAAGCGCGGCCCAGCCTGGTATGCCCGATCAAATACCACAGCCCGGCCAGCACCACGGCCACCGTCGCCAGCACCCAGAAGTCCTGGGTCGGAATGCGCACGCTGCCGATCGAGATCGGATTCTGGCCCGAAAAAGGCGGAGGCGCATACGGCTGGCTGCCCCACACGATAAACGACAACCCCTCCAGCAGCGTCAGCATGCCGACCGTGATCATCAGGACATTGGAATTGGAAAGCCGGCTCAGGGCCGGCACGAATGTCACGGCGCCAAGCACCGTCCCGAAAATGGTCGTCAGCACGACGGCCAGGGGCAAGCCCACAATCGGCGGCATGCCCAGCGTTTCCGTGAACGTGAACCCGGCCAGCGCGCTTACGATGACGAAGCCGCCCTGGGCAAGGCTGATCGCGCCGGTGACCCGATAGACAATCGAGAAACCCAGCGCGATCAACGCGTAAATTGCCCCAACCACCAGCCCGTCGACACAGATCTGAATAAACTCAATCATTGTTCAGAACCTTCGACTTTGTTTTTATGAATGGGCTGCTTTTTTACAGTGCTCCGCCACCGGCCTTGCTGACGACGGCCCATTTGTCGGCCTTGACGTCCCAGCGCGTCACCACGACGTTGGCAGGCCCAAGGCCCCGCTGCGGGAATTTCTTGAAGTCGTAGATACCGTTGATGCCGGCAAAGCCCTGCAGCCCGGCCAGATGCTTGCGCAGGTCTTCGGTCGTTGCATTCTTGGGCAGCGCCTTCAAGGCCTCCACCACCAACAGGGCCGGATCCCAGGCGAAGGTGGACGGGCCGTCCGGCTTGACGTTTGCCTTGGCATACGCGTCGAAGAACGCCTTCTTGGCGGCCGCGACATTGTCGGCGACTTTCAACAGATCGGACTCGGGCCATTCGGGCGACGGAATGTAAAGATCCTTCGGCAGGAAATCGGCATATTGCTTCATCTGCTCGTAAGTCATGTTGCCGTCCGTGGTGGCGATGGGAACATTCAGCCCCGCGTCCTTGATGGCCTTGAAAACCGTGCCGATCGGCCCGCCGGTGGACCACGCGATGACCACATCGGGATTGGCGCCCTTGATGCGCTGTATCTGGGCCGAAGCGCTCATGTCCTTGGTGTTGAACTGCTGGTCGGCCACAATGGAAAGCTTGCCGAACTTGCCGGAGTCCATGAGTTCCTGGATGTTCCGGTGCGCGTCTTGCCCGGTCGCGTCGGTAGACGTAAGCAAGCCGATCTTGGTCCATCCCTTGTCGCTGAAATACTGCAGCAGGCCTTGCGCCAGCGCCTTGGTCGAAATGCTGGAACTGAACACATAGCTGCCGCTTTTCGGGTACAGAGACGGCGAAAAACAGTAATTGACCGGCCCTTTCGCCTTGAACAGCGGCGCCATGGCATTGCACACCGACGAAATCGCCGACCCCAGCACGACCACCGGATTGCCGGCCTTGATCTGGTTGACCATGGGAACGGCAACCTGCGGGTGGGTTTGATCGTCGTGAAAGACAAAATTGATCTTGCGGCCGTGAATGCCGCCCTTCTCGTTCTCCACTTTTTGCAGCAACTGGAGCGCCGTCTGCTCTCCCTTGCCCAGGAACGCCGCACCGCCCGTCAAGGGCAGGACCACGTCGATATCGTAGGTATCGGCGGCTTGCGCCCGGCCCGAACCCGCCACCACCAGCAACGCGCATGCCAGAGCGCTTAGATAATTACTTAGTTTCAAAACTAATTCTCCTTTGAGTCTTGTTTTCTAATATTTTTTTCTTCTTCCACCGGAACTGTCAGCCTTGAAAACGAGCAGCCCGGGAATCAAGCTTCGAAACCAGCTTCGGCGACCGCCGCAGCCTGACCGGCAAGCAAAAAACAGCCGGCAAATAAAATGAATTCGCGCTGCGGGAACTGCTTGTTTTGTTTTTGAAGCTTACTGCCGCCATGGCAAATCCGCAATAGGCCGGGCTGCCCGAATCCGGGAAAACACCAGCGCGCCGCCGCTGCCGCCGCGGGCAAGCGCCAGGCTCGGCGCAACGCGGATTCGCCGGGTTTGTTGATAAGATGCGGGTGTGGCGGCTCCCCCCGGCAACCCTATTTTTATTCATATAACAAGCAAAAACACCATGCGAACCTATCGATACGAACGCACCCTGCAATGGAGCGAGTGCGACCCGGCCGGCATTATCTTTTTCCCAAACTACGCAATCTGGATGGTCGACGGCCTGACCAAGATGCTCACGTCCCTTGGCATCGACGTGCACGCGGTCATCGGCCCCGAAACCCGCCACGGCCTGCCCTCGGTTCAGCTCTCGATGCAGTTCATCAAGGCCCCGCAGCTTCTCGACCAGGTCACCCACGAAATCCACATCGAAAAGATCGGCGGCACATCCATCACCGTCAGGCACCGCATTTATCAAGGCGAAACGCTTTGCATGGAAGCCACCGAGACCCGGGTCTGGGCCTCCTACTCGCTGACCTATCCGCCAACGCTGGCGGCGGTTACCGTGCCCGATGATGTGCGGGAGATTCTTTCCCAAGCCTGAAACGCTTCGCTATAGGTACGTCGTCAGCGACAAGCCACGGTTCAGCCTGCGGTTTACCTCTCGGCGCATTGCCGGTGGCGCATCGCGCAACACGCCAGGCCAATCAGCCTGCGCCTGGCGAACACACGCCTTGGCAATCTGCAGCACCCGGCTGCGGCGCGCGACCCCAGCCTGCGCGAGCAGATCTTCCAGTTGGCGCCACGTGAGTTCGTGCAACTTGGCGTCAATGGCACGATTGATTCCATAGTCGGCATCGGGCGCTTCGGAAAAGAAGGAGCTCACACTCACCGGGTCATAGAGTGGCGCCAATGCCGGTGTCACGCCATCTTTATAAAGCAATGACCAGTTCTTTAGATGGGCATCGGTATTGCCCATCAGGATGAACGCCACGTACCGATTCACGAACTCTTGCACATCGTGCACCGGCCTGGCCGACAATTGATCCAGAATGCGCGCCATGGCTACAAAGTCGGGCTCAAGCCCCTTTCCATACTTATGTCTTGGCTCGTAACCAAGCACCTGGGCAAATTCCTCCATGTGAATTCGACTTCCATCGGCGCCACGGTCAAATCGCCTGACTGCAAGAATTTCGGGGAACGGCACGGTCTCCGAAAGCTCCGCGTCTTTGGGGGAGATGACTTCGGCCTGCGCGCAGTCGAGCCCCAATACTTGCATCAACTGATAGCCGACATACTCGTTTCGCACCAGATCAGGATGCCGTGTGGACGGCAGCTTCAAGATAAACGAGCCCGTCTGGCCATATCGGCGAACCGTATAGCGACGCCCATCGCGAATCGCCGAAAACTTGGTCACAACGCCCGGAATGGCGGCGGCGTCTTCCACAGGCAGCTCGACAAAGCCCGGCTCCAATACGTCCAGACCCAAGGATGTGTGCCACAAGCGCACAGGATCGGGAATTCCTTCGTCAAGCGGAACCGGCTCGACCTCGATGCCTCCCATGAGGTCGTGACCCGCAGCAGCCAGTAGCTCGAATTCATCGTCGACCCGACAGCCTCTTTCGCGTGCAAGCCGCTCCCGGTTATGTCCCTCCGGCAGTAGATTCTGAAAAAAAGCAGGCCATTTACCATCGTTCCGCACCAGCCGGACATCTCGCATTGCAGTCAGGATGGCCTGTGTACGCACCTCATCCGCCCCTTGATAACTCAGCGACAGAAGCGGGCGATTTTCGTCCTGAATATAGTTCCGGTCGAAGGACACTCGTAGCACATCGCCATATTGCGAAAGGTATCCGATGGCTCGCTTGCCATGCGGGCCATGCAGGTACAGCCGAAGATATCGGATGAACGTACTCATCTCCCACCGGAATTGGAAAGCAGATCGTCCACCACGGAGGTTGGCGCATCGACCCCCACGGGCTGGCCAAGCGCCCGCCCCCCGGAGCGCACAAAGGCTTCCAGGTCTTGCCGCAACGCGCGGGGAACCAGCATGAGCTCCATTCCCATTGCTCGGGCCAGCACAATAAGCGACGACAACCGCGGATCGGTAGTACCCGCTTCCATCTTCTGCACGGCCATGCGGCTCAAGCCCGCCAAGTCGGCAAGCTCCGACTGGCTTAGCTTTCTGGCCTGGCGGGCTTCAGCATATTCGGTAAGCAATTGAGCCATTGTTCGCTCTCATTGTCATATAGTTATCTTTATTATATAAAAGCTAATTAAAGATAGCATATTTATCTCATCGTAATAAAATATAGATAATAATAGTTATCTTTCTTACTTAAAAGATAACTATTATTATCCTATCTACAGAACCATCCAATCTCACTATTGCCAGCTTGTCACACTCAAACGCATCGGGCGCACAGATACCGGGCGTATCGACTCAAGCTGGACGGCCAGGGCAAGATAGAGCCCTTGCTGTAGTGCGATTGCCAAAGTTCTAGAGTGTGTCCGGTCTGTGCGAATCGCAGCAGATCACAGCTTGACGCCGACGCGATCGGCAATGCCGCTCAATCGCTTGTCCAGCGTCCAGAGTTTGGTGTCAGCAGTCAGCAGTGCGGAAGCCACCAGCAGCATATCGATCAGCCCGCAGCCTAAACCATACAGTTGCCTGCTTTCCATCAACATCATGGCTTCTTCAATGGTTGCTTGTTGGCTCTGGCGCAAGCTCGCTAGATCCGCCAGGGTCTGTTGGCGATTGGGGGGAGTCCTGCAGGCAATTTCTCCGACAACCAGCGGGTGTGTCAATACCAGATCGCGTTCGAGCAAGTGAACGAGAGCGCTATTATGACGTTTGAAGTGATCTACCCAGACCGAGGTGTCGACCAGCACACCGCTCATGAGGCGACAGGCTCACGCCGACGGGGAATGCTTTGCATTTCAGGGCTCTTGGCACCCAATCGTGCCAGCCTTTTGGCGGACTGCACACGGACAAATGTTTTGACAGCCTCGCGAAACAGGTCTGATTTGTCCATTCCGGGATCCGCAGCCTCAAGCGCCCGCTGGTAAAGTTCGTCGTCGATAGTCACAGTCGTTCGCATGGCAGCCCCCATTTAAAGCATCAAATATGAATCAATCTTACATCAGTTATATCACCAAAAAATAAAAATCCATATCCATTATTTCCTGAATCACCATGCCGACCAATCTCACTCACAAGAACGAGCCGATCCTGACATTCGGCGCATCGCAGGAACTCGAAGCGCATATGTCGAATGCCTCCGGAAGCTCAAATGGCTTCTGGCTGCGGCTTGCGAAAGCCGGGGCCCCCACGCCCACCATCGGCAAAGAAGACGCCATCGAGGCCGCGCTTTGTTGCGGCTGGATCGATGGGCAGCTTGCCAGGTTCGATGAACACTACTTTCTCGTTCGCATGACGCCGCGCCGGCCCGGAAGCCGGTGGTCGGCGAAAAACCGCGACACCGCTGACCGTCTGGAGAAGGAAGGCCGCCTGCGGCCAGCCGGACTCGCCGAAATCGAAGCGGCAAAGGCCGATGGACGATGGGACGCCGCCTACGCCTCCCAGGGTACAGCCGAAATCCCGGAAGACCTGGCGGCTGCGCTTGCGTCGAACGAAGCAGCCAGGCGCTTCTTCGAGACCCTGGATCGCGCCAATCGCTACGCCGTCATCTACCGGGTAAACGACGCCAAACGAGCCGAAACACGCGCCAGGCGCATCGTGAACTTCGTGGAGATGCTGGCCCGCGGTGAAACGATACACCCTCGCAAGGCTTCCAGGACGTCAGCGGCAAAAAACAAAAAGCCCTTGCATGACAAGGGCTTGATATTGAAATGATTGGTCGGGGCGACATGATTCGAACATGCGACTCCTGCGTCCCGAACGCCTTCCGGATCCTTTATGGAGTAGCAACTTCGCCTTTGTTCGATCGAGCTAGCCGGGTCTTGCCCTGCCTGACAGATCCCTCGCCACTGTCTTGCCCCCTAACGCCGGCTGTCATACATAGTGGCGGGGCGTTTTGCATCGCGACAGTCGCGTGTTTTTCTTTTGTCATGGTGTGAGCGGGTAATTGTTCGATGTCCACTTCTCAGTCTAAATGCAGTTGCCCACGAGTCGACCGTCCTGATACCGCAGTCGACAAAACCTATAGCATCGCATGTGGTTAATGCGGCTACTGGCTGGCACTGACCCAATTCTCCACTTCAAGCGCCGGTATGCGCGTGAATTCCGAGACGTTATTCGTTACCAGCACAAGACCTTCACTGCGTGCGTGCCCCGCGATGTGCAAGTCATTCACCCCGATGGGCTGGCCCAGTTTTTCCAGGGCAGCTCGGATGGCACCATAGTGCTGGGCGGCCTTAGCTCCGTAGGACAGCACATCAAGGCGACTACAAAAATCCTCAATCGCTGACAGGTTCTCGCTGACCCGGCTGCTTTTCTCCGCTCCATGCAGAAGCTCAGCCAAGGTGATCGAAGATATTGCCATTCTGCTGGCGTTGGCGTTGAAGGTGGACAGCAGCTCGATGGGGCGCCGTTTCAAGACATAGATGACGATGTTAGTGTCCAACAGGTAGCGCAACATCAGAACGACTCTCGCTCAGACTGGTGTTGGCTGGCGCGTTCGGGCATGAAGTCATCGCTGACGGTGGAGCCACCCACGAAGAAGCTATCCCAAGTCTGCCCGACCGGCGCGATGATGCGCTCATGCCCCCTGACACGCACTTCCACCTTGTGCACGCCTTCGGGTAGGCGCACGTCTACAGGAAGTCGAACAGCCTGTGTGCGGTTATTGATAAAGACAGTTCCAATAGACATTCTGTCACCCTTTCAGTCAGAAGGTATATAGCAATTGTATATTGCAATATGGCGCGGGTCAAGATTGAAGAAGCCAGAAATACCTATTTGCAGTTGGGCACCCTGGCGACGGACTCTAAGCTGAAAAGAGGTCTCCAGTTGCAGAAGCACAGCGCGACGGCCCTGCGTGAACTGCTTCTCCAGATAGGCTTGGGTATGATCCTTTTGGCCATACCGGAATTGCCTATCAAGCGACGATTGTGAGCGCACTCGGACCAGCCAAGGCGATCTGTTGCGGATATTGCTGGAAGGGGGTTGATTCCTTCCAAGACATACGGACTCTGTTTGGATTGGGAGTACCGTATAGGTAAATCAGGCTATTCTTGCCCGGCGGGCATGAGGCATCTCTCAGATCAGATTCGCTGATTGACACACAATTGCCACATATTCGACTTTTTATGCGACAACACCCGCAGCCAAAAAAAAGCCCTTGAAATTCAAGGGCTTTTTTGGAAATCGTGGTCGGGGCGACATGATTCGAACATGCGACTCCTGCGTCCCGAACGCAGTACTCTACCAGGCTGAGCTACGCCCCGACTTGCAACATACCCGGCAAGCCTTCGGGATGGCGGCTTGCCTTTTACCGGAAAAAGCCTTGCGGCCCGGTCCTGGGGGGTTCTTTCAGCGGTCTCGCTCGACCGCGAAAGAGCAAAATTTTAGCAAAGATTCGCGTTGCGCGGAAATCGGGAAGGAAGACAAGGCTTCCCGGGCCTTTTCCGCCTCGGCCACAGCCGCTTTGCGCGTGTATTCCAGGGCGTCGGTTTCGTGGATGGCGTGGGCCACCGCCTTGAAATCCGCTTCACCGGTCTTGATGGCGTCTTGAATGAGCTGCCGTTGTTCGGGGGTGCCGACTTCCATGACACGGATCAGCGGCAAGGTGGGCTTGCCTTCGCGCAGGTCGTCGCCCACGTTCTTGCCCAGGGCCTCGGCGTCGCCGCTGTAGTCCAGCATGTCGTCGATGAGCTGGAAGGCCGTGCCGACATGGCGTCCGTAGGCCGCGGCGGCCTCTTCCTGTTGCGGCGTGGCGCCGGCAATGATGGCGCCCACCTGGGCCGAGGCCTCGAACAGCTTGGCGGTTTTATAGCGCACCACCTGCAAATAGCGGTCCAGCGAGACGTCGGGGTCGTGCACATTGAGCAGTTGCAACACCTCGCCCTCGGCGATGATGGTGGTGGCCTGGGAAAACACCTGCATGATGCGCATGGTGTCGGCTTCGACCATCATTTCGAACGAACGGGAATACAGGTAGTCGCCGACCAGCACGCTTGCGGCATTGCCGAACACGGCATTGGCGGTGCTGCGGCCGCGGCGCATGTCGGATTCGTCGACCACGTCGTCGTGCAGCAAGGTGGAGGTGTGGATGAACTCGACCACCGCCGCCTGTATGTGGTGCATGGTGCCTTTGTAGCCGAGCGCGCCGGCGATCATCAGCAGCAGGGCCGGGCGCATGCGCTTGCCGCCGGCCCCGATAATGTAGTCTCCGACCGTGCGAATCAAAACCACGTCGGAATTGAGGCGCTCGCGAATGACTGCGTCGACGGCCTTCATGTCGTCGGCGACGGGAGCAATTATTTCGGCAAGATTCAAAAGACAATCCAGGTTTCAGGTAAGCACAAAGGCCAGACAACAAGCCGCTACTGACCCTCGCGCACCAGCCCCGCCCACCCGCTGGGCATAAGCGCAGTGGAAAACCGCCTATCAGAACCCGGCAATACAATGATGGAGCACTGCCAAGGCCGCAACGCCCCTGGGCGCCAGGCATGGCTTCGGCCTCTATGCCGCAATTCCGCCAGAACGGCGGGGTTGGCCTTGCGCCGAAGGTCAAGGCTACGATTATACGTTTTTGCGCAGGGCTTTTGCCCGAGACGGCCCGGCGGCAAAAAAACAAACCAGCGCGCCGCAGCGCGGGGGCCTGCTCAGAGGCTACCTTGAAGCAAGAGGGAATACCCGGCCCGGGCAAGGCAAAGCATAAAATTGCGATAATGTCGCTTTGCCATCCCGCTGCTTTCTGGAGAAAACCTTGAGTTCCATCGATCTGACCTCGCTCGTCAGCCGCGCCGAGCGCGTTCTGGCGCAACTCGAAGCCTGGTTGCCGCCCGCGCCTCCCGACATCGACTGGTCGGCGCAGGCCTTCCGCTGGCGCAAGAAAGGCGCGCGCGGCTGGCTGGACGCGGTTCAGAACGTTTCCCACATTCACAGCGACGATCTGCAGCACATCGACCGCCAGAAAGACATCATCGACCGCAATACCCGCCATTTCATCGAGAAAAAGCCGGCCAACAATGTGCTGATGACGGGCGCGCGCGGCACGGGAAAAAGCTCGCTGGTGAAAGCCATGCTGGCCGCCTATGCGGATCGCGGGCTGCGCCTGATCGAGGTCGACAAGTCCGACATGGGAGATCTGGGCGACATTGTCGACATCGTCAGCAAGCGCCCGGAACGCTTCATCATTTTCTGCGACGACCTCTCCTTCGAAGAGGGCGAGCCTGGCTACAAGGCGCTTAAATCGGTGCTGGACGGCTCCATCAGCGCCTCGGGCGACAACGTGCTCATCTATGCCACGTCCAATCGGCGCCACCTGATGCCCGAATACATGAGCGAAAACCTGGATGCCAAGCACCAGACGGACGGCGAAATCCACCCTGGGGAAACGGTCGAGGAAAAGATCTCGCTGTCCGAGCGCTTCGGTCTCTGGCTGTCGTTCTATCCGTTCAAGCAGGACGACTACCTGGACATCGTGTATTACTGGCTCAAGGAGCATGGGTGTTCCCAGGCCGACATCGACGCCTCGCGCATCGAAGCCCTGCAGTGGGCGCTGGAGCGCGGCTCGCGTTCGGGCCGGGTGGCCCGCCAGTTCGCGCGCGACTGGGCGGCGCGCCATGTCTAAGCCATTCATCGACGTCGCCGCCGGCCTTATCCTGCAAAAAGACGGTTCGCTGCTGCTGGCCGAACGGCCGGCGGACAAGCCGTGGCCGGGCTGGTGGGAATTGCCGGGAGGCAAGATCGAACCCGGGGAAACCGTGCAGCAGGCGCTGGCGCGCGAGCTCAAGGAGGAACTGGACATCGACGTCAGCGTCTCCACGCCCTGGGTGACCTATGTGCACGAATACCCGAAGAACATCGTCCGGCTGGCGTTCTGCCAGGTCACGGAATGGCAAGGCGAACCCAAAGCCATCGAAGGCCAGACGCTGGCCTGGGTGAATCCCCGCAAGACTCTGCCCGTGGGGCCCCTGCTACCCGCCACCCTGCCGCCGCTGCGCTGGCTGCAATTGCCCGACCGTTATCTTGTTACCTCCATAGGCGGCCAAAAGAACCTCCCGGCCTTTCTTGAAAAGCTCGCGCAGGCCCTGCGCGCGGGGATCGAGCTGGTGCAGTTCCGCGAGCCCGACTGGGCCGCCGCGGCCCCCGAAGCCGAGATCCACCAGGCGTTCCAGTCTGTGCTGGCCTGCTGCCATGAATTCGGCGCACGATGCCTGCTGAACAGCGTGCACCCCGAAAGCTGGCGGCCGCTGGCCGACGGTGTGCACTGGCGGGCCCAGGACGCCTTGCGTCAGGCTTCGGCCATGCAAAGCCAGGCCGCCGCGCAGCAAGGCGCAGCCACGCACGGCAATGCCGGCGACAATCCGCCGGCTTCCGCCGCCCAGGCCCCGGCCCCCGACGCGCACTTGCTGCCGCGCAGGCTGACCGGCGTTTCCGCCCATACACTGCAAGAACTCGACGCCGCGCGCGCCCTGGATGCCGACTTCGTGGTGCTGGGCCACGTGCTGGAAACGGCCTCGCATCCCGGCCAGCCGGGCATGGGCTGGGAGCAGTTCGCAGCGCTGGCGGAAAAATCAGGAATGCCTGTTTTTGCCATTGGCGGGCAAAGCGCGGCTACCCTGCAAACCGCGCGGCAGCACGGCGCGCACGGCATTGCCGGAATGAGGGCGTTGCTGGAAGCGGCGGAAGCGCGCTAAGGCTTTGCCGCCGGCTCCACGATAGGGGCCTGTGCCTGCCCATCAGCCCCATTGACCCCATCGGCCGCCGCGGTTTCGGACGCGGACCGCGCCTCGCGAACCGCCTCGCCGCCCGCCTGCCAGCCACCGCCCAAGGCGGCGATCAACTGCACGCTGGCCACCAGCCTGTCGGCATTCATGGACAAGGCCGAACGCTCGGCGCTCAGCGCCGTGGCTTCGACCTGTACCACGCTCAAATAGTCGATCATGCCGGCGTTGTACTGGTTAAGGGTAAGACGCAGCGATTCGCGGGCCGCCTCGAGCGCCCGGTTCTGCGCCTGCTGCTCCTGGCCCAGCACATGCACCTGCACCAGGTAGTCCTCGACCTCGCGCATGGCCGTCAACACGGTAAGGCGGTAAGCCGCCACCTGCGCATCGTAGGCGGCGCGGGCCTGGTCGACCTGCGCCTGCCGCGCCCCGCCGTCGAACAGCGTCAAGGCCAGCGAAGGACCCAGCGACCAGAAATTGAAAGGCGCGGTCAGCCACTGCGCCCACTGGCCGCTGCGATAGCCGCCTTGCGCGCTAAGCGTCAGGTCGGGAAACCAGGCTGCCTGGGCCACGCCGATCTTGGCATTGGCCTCGGCCGTGCGGCGCTCTGCGGCGGCCACGTCGGGGCGGCGCTGAATCAGGACGGAAGGCACGGCAACCGGTATGTCGGGCACCGTCACCGTGGTTTTCTCGGGCGTCAAGGTAAATGCCGAAGGCGTCTTGCCGACCAGCACGGCCAGGGCATGCTCCAGTTGCGCGCGCTGCCAGTTCAAGGCCAGCTGCTGCACCTTGGCGTTTTCCAGCTGGGTACGGGCCGCCGCAACGTCGGACTGGCTCACCATGCCGACGGCCAAACGATTCTGGGTGGTCTTGAGCGAACGTTCGTAGGCCGCCACGGTCTGCTCGTAAAGACGTTTTTCGGCATCCAGCGCCCTGAGCTGGAAATAGCTTTGCGCCAGGGTCGACTGCATGCTCAGGCGCGTATTGGCCAGGTCGGCGGCGCTGGCCTGCTCGCCGGCGCGGTTCGACTCGACATCGCGCCTCACCTTGCCCCATAGGTCGGGCTCCCAACTGACGCTGCCCGTCAGGGTATATTGGTTGCTTGCGCCATTGCCATTGCCCGAAAAATTCGACCCCGACGAGTTCGACGAGCCGCTGCCCGAGCCCGAGCGCGACATCGAAGCATCCACGCCCACCGTCGGGAAAAACGCCGACCTGGCCGACTGCACCAGGGCCTGGGCCTGGCGGTATTGCGCCTCGGCCTGCGCGATGGACAAATTCGAGGCCAGCAATTCATCCATCAGGCGATTCAGTTCGGGATCTTCGTACAGCTTCCACCAGTCGCCGCGCAAGGCCGCATCGCTCGGAACGGCACGGATCCAGCCCTGGCTTTCCTTGTAGCCGGTTCCCACGTCGACGGCGGGCCGCTGATAATCCGGTCCCACCGCGCATCCGCCCAGCAGCGCCAACGCCAGCACACCCGCCGCATAGGGCCGCAGCCGCTTGATTCTGGTTCTTGTTTTCTTGCTCATAGTGCGTATTTCAATATTGCCGCCGTCCGGCGCCGTTAACATTATCGCCGCCAACTACGGCTGCTCGGAGACCAGCCGCCTGCGATCCGCACGCCGCTGGCGGCGCCGATTGACCCATATGCCGAAGCGATCCAGATACAGATACACCACCGGCGTCGTATACAGCGTGAGAATCTGGCTAAGAATGAGCCCCCCGACGATGGTGATGCCCAGAGGCCGGCGCATCTCGACCCCGGCGCCGGAAGCCAGCACCAGCGGCAAGGCGCCGAACAAGGCGGAAACCGTGGTCATCATGATGGGGCGGAACCGGATCAGGCAGGCTTCGTAGATGGCATCGCGCGAAGACAGCTTGCGTTCGCGTTCGGCCTGCAACGCAAAATCCACCATCATGATGGCGTTCTTCTTGACGATGCCGATCAGCAGGAACACCCCGATCAGGGCAATCAGCGAAAACTCCTGGCCCAGCCCGATAAGCGCCAGCAGCGCGCCAATGCCCGCCGACGGCAAGGTCGAAAGTATGGTGATGGGATGCACATAGCTTTCGTACAGCATGCCCAGCACGATGTACATGGTGACCAGCGCCGCCAGGATCAGCCACGGCTGCTGCGACATCGACTGCTGCAACGCCTTGGCTGTGCCCTGGAAGCCGCCCTGGATCTCGGTGGAAGGCATGCCCGTGCGCGCCACGGCGTTCTGGATGGACTGCGTCGCCTGCTCAAGCGTTACGCCGGGCGCCAGGCTGAACGAGATCGACTCGTCGGCAAACAGGCCCGTATGCTGCACGCTGAGCGGCGCGGTGCCGTTTTCGAAGCGGGTGAAGGCCGACAGCGGCACCCGGTTGCCGTCGGAGGTGACTACCTGCACTTTCTTGAGAGACTCGGCGTCCTGGGCGTCGCGCTGGTCCACAGCCATGACCACATGATACTGATTCAACGGGCCGTAGATGACCGATACCTGGCGTTGGCTGAACGAGTTGTTCAAGGTCGACGAAATAAGCGACATATCGACGCCCAGGCGCTTGGCCGCATCCCGGTCGATGGTCATATTGATCCGCCGCCCCTTGTCCTCGACATCGTTGTCCACGTCGACCAGTTCGGGCAAGGCCTGCATGGCCTGCTGCACCTTGGGCAGCCATTTTTTCAGCAGATCGAGGTCGCTGCCAAGCAAGCTGTAATCGTAGGCCGCCGAGCCCTGGCGCCCGCCCAGGAAAATGTCCTGCTGCGGAACCAGGGTAAGGCGCGCGCCCGGAACGTCCAGGAACTTTCCGCGCAGGCGATTCACCACGTCGTTGGCGCTTGCCTTGCGCTCGGCCAGGGGCTTGAGCTGGATCATCAGAAAGCTGCTGTTGCTGCCTCCGCGCCCCCCCGCGAAGCCGGTCACGCTCTCGATGGCCGGATCCTTCAGGAGAATATTGCGGAACTGCTCCAGCTTGGGCCGCATGGCATAGTACGACGTACCCTTGTCGACCCGGAAAAAGCCCAGGAGCTGGCCGGTGTCCTGCTGCGGGAAAAACCCCTTGGGCACGGCGGTATACAAATATACGTTCAGCCCGACCGTGGCCAGCAGCAACAGCATCATGATACGGCCATGCGCCAGGGCCCAATCCAGCGACGTGCGGTATCCGCGCCAGAACCGCTCGCCCACCGACCGCGCCAGCCAGCGCAGCACACCCGAACGCCGGGGCCTGGCGGGCCGCAGCTTGAGAAGACGCGCGCACATCATGGGCGTAAGGATGAGTGACAGCAGCAAGGAAACCATGATGGTCGCCGACAGCGTTATGGCGAACTCCCTGAACAGCCGGCCCACGATACCGCTCATCAGCAAAATGGGAATGAACACCGCCACCAGCGACAAGCTCATGGCCACCACGGTGAAACCCACTTCCTTCACCCCGCGCATGGCCGCGCGCAAGGGCGGCACGCCTTTTTCCACATGCCGCATGATGTTCTCGAGCACCACGATGGCATCGTCCACCACGAATCCGGTGGCCACGATCAGCGCCATCAGCGATATGGTGTTCAGGGTAAAGCCGAACCACCACATCAGGCTGAAGGTCGTGATCAGCGAGGCGGGCACGACAATGATGGGAATCAGGGCCGCGCGCCAATCACGCAGGAACAGCAGCACCACCAGGACCACCAGCGCCACGGCAATGATCAAGGTGATTTCCGCCTCGTGCAGCGAAGCACGGATGCTGGGCGTGCGGTCCTGCGCCACGGAAAGCGTCACCTGGGCGGGCAGCATGGCCTGGAAACTGGGGAGCTGGGCGCGGATGGCGTCGACGGTTTCGATGACGTTGGCATCGGGCTGGCGGCGGATAATCAGCAGGACGGCGGTTTTATCGTTGAAGAACCCGAAGTTGTAGACCTCTTCGACCGAGTCCTCCACCGTGGCAATATCTTTCAGGCGCACGGGCGACCCGTCCTTCCACGCGACGACCAGAGACTGGTACTGCGCCGCGCGGTTCATCTGTCCGCCCGAGCTGATCGTCCAATGATAGCGGTCGTTCTCCACCGCGCCGTTGGGCCGCATGGTATTGGCATTGGACAGCGCCGTGCGCACTGTATCCAGCGGAATCCCGGCCGCCACCAGCGCCTGCGGATTCAGGCTGACCCTGATGGCCGGCAGCGAACTGCCCCCCACGTCCACCTCGCCCACGCCCTGCACTTGCGCAAGCTTCTGGGCCAGCACGGTGGAGGCCAGATCGTACAACTGGCCCTGGGTCTGGGTGTCGGAGGTCAGCGCCAGCACCATGACGGGCGCGGAGTTGGGGTTGACCTTGTTATAGGTGGGGTTGTTGCGCAGGCTGGACGGCAGCATGGTGCGCGCCGCATTGATCGCCGCCTGGACGTCGCGCGCCGCGCTGTTGATATCGCGGCTCAGGTCGAACATGAGCGTTACGCGGGTCGAGCCTTCGGTACTGCGCGAGGTCATCTCGGTAACGCCGGCGATCGACCCCAGGGCCTGCTCCAGCGGCGTGGCCACGCTGGAGGCCATGGTTTCGGGGCTGGCGCCCGCCAGCCGCGCCGAGACCGAGATCATCGGAAAATCGACCTGCGGCAACGGCGCCACCGCAAGCAGCCTGTACGCCAGCAAGCCGGTAAGCACCATGCCCAGGCACAGCAAGGTGGTCGCCACCGGCCGCACGATGAACAGGGAAAAGAACCTCATGGCGCCGCCTCGTTGCCGGCCGGCCTGGAGGCCGCCCTGCCCTTGGCCCGGCGCGCGATGCGGTCAAACATCAGGTAAATGACCGGGGTCGTGAACAGGGTAAGCAACTGGCTGCACAGCAAGCCGCCCACCATGACCAGGCCCAGGGGTTGGCGCAGTTCGGAACCAGCGCCGGTGGCCAGCATCAGGGGAATGGCGCTGAACAGCGCGGCCAGCGTCGTCATGAGGATGGGACGAAACCGGAGCAGCGCAGCCTCGTGGATGGCCGCTCGCGGCGACAGGCCCCGATGCCGCTGGGCGTCGAGTGCGAAGTCGATCATCATGATGGCGTTCTTCTTGACGATGCCGATCAGCAGGATGATGCCGATGATGCCTATCATGTCCAGCTCGCCGCCCACCAGCAGCAAGGCCAGCAAGGCCCCGATGGCCGCGGACGGCAAGGTGGAAAGAATGGTGACGGGATGGATATAGCTTTCGTACAGAATGCCCAGGACGATGTACATGGCGACCACCGCGGCCAGCAGCAGCCACAGCGTGCTGCTCAGCGAAGCCTGGAAGGCCCGGGCCGCGCCCTGGTAGCGGGTTTCTATGGAGGCCGGCATGTCCAGCCTGGCCTCGGCCTGCGCAATGGCATCGACCGCGCTCGACAATGCCGCCCCCTTGGCCAGGTTGAACGAGATGGTGGCCGCCGGGAACTGCCCCAGGCGTTCGATGGCGAGCAGGGTGCTGGTTTCCTGGACCTTGGCGATGCTGGTCAGGGGAACGGGCGCGCCGTCGGAGGTTGCCACATAGATCTGCGACAGGGCGGCCGGGTCCTGCCTGAACCGCGGCGCCACCTCGAGCACGACCCTGTACTGCGCGGACTGCGTGAAAATGGTGGAAATCAGCCGCTGCCCGAACGCATCGTACAGCGCCTCGTCGATGGCGGAATTGGTGATGCCCAGGCGGGCCGCCGCATCGCGGTCTATGCTAAGTACCGTTTGCAGGCCATTGCTTTGCAGGTCGTCCGCCACATCGGACAATTGCGGCAACTGGTTCAGCGCCGCCACCAGCTTGGGCACCCATTCGACCAGATTGGCGCTGTCCGGATCCGACAGCGTCATCTGGTATTGCGTGCGGCTGACCCGGTCTTCCACGCTGAGGTCCTGCACCGGCTGCATGAACACCTGGATGTCGGGCAGTTTCTTCAACTGGCCGCCCAGGCGCTCGATAATGGCTTGCGCATTGTCGCTGCGCTCGCTCACGGGCTTCAGGGCAATCTGCATGCGCCCGGTATTGAGCGTGGAGTTGGTGCCGTCGATGCCGATGAACGACGACACCGCCGCGACGCCGGGATCCTTCAATATGGTGTCCACCGCCTGCTGCTGGCGTTTCGCCATCGAACTGAAGGAAACGGTCTGCGGCGCCTGGCTGATGGCCTGGATGAGGCCGGTGTCCTGCTGAGGGAAGAAGCCTTTGGGCACGACAAGGTATAGCAGGGCCGTTACGGCAAAAGTTCCCAGCGCCACCCAAAGCGTGATGCGCTGATGGGAAAGCACGACCTGCAGGCCCTGGTCGTACTTGTGTATCAGCCAGTCCATGAACTCGCCCATCCTGCGCTGAAAACGCCCGTACTTCATTTCGGATTCCGGCCGCAATAGACGCGCGCACATCATGGGAGTCAGGGTCAGCGAAATGACCAGCGACAACAAGATGGCCACGGCCAGCGTAATGGCGAACTCGCTGAACAGGCGGCCGATGACATCGCTCATGAACAACAGCGGGATGAGCACGGCGATCAGGGACAGGGTTAGCGACACCAGCGTGAAGCCGATCTGCGACGCCCCCTTCAAGGCCGCCTGCAAGGCGGTTTCGCCCGCCTCGATATATCGCGCAATGTTTTCGATCATGACGATCGCGTCGTCCACCACAAAACCCGTTGCAATGGTCAAGGCCATCAGCGTCAGGTTGTTGACGCTGAATCCGGCCAGATACATGATGGCGAACGTGCCGACCAGCGACAACGGCACGACCACGCTGGGAATGAAGGTGGCGCGCCAGCTGCGCAGGAAGACGAAGGTGACGAGCACCACCAGGAAGATCGCCAGCAGCATTTCGTATTGCACATGCTGAACCGAATCGCGTATGGTCTGCGTGCGGTCGGTGGCCACGCTGACATCCACGCCCACCGGCAGGGACTGCTTGAGCGAAGGCAGCATGGCCTCGACCCGGTCGACCACGTCGATGACGTTGGCGCCGGGCTGGCGCTGGATGTTCAGCAGAATGGCCGGGGTGGAGCCTATCCAGGCCGCCTGGTTGATGTTCTCGGCGTCCTGAACCGCCGTGGCCACGTCCTTGAGCCGCAGCGGCGCGCCGTTTTCGTACGAGATGATCAGGTTCTCGTAGTCCGAAACCGAGCTGAGCTGGTCGTTGGCGTTGATGGTGGTGGATCGCAAAGGCCCGTCCAGATTGCCCTTGGGCTGATTGACGTTGGCCCCGGTAATGGCGGTGCGCACATCGGCCAGCGTAAGATTATGCGCCGCCAGCGCCTTGGGATTGGCCTGGATGCGCACGGCCGGCCGCTGTCCGCCGGCAATGCTTACCAGGCCCACCCCCGAAATCTGCGACAGCTTCTGGGCCACGCGAATGTCGATCAGGTCTCGTACCTTGTACAAAGGCAGCGTGGGCGAGGTAATGGCCAGGCTGATGACCGGCGTGTCGGCCGGATTGACCTTGTTGTAGATGGGCGGCGACGGCAGATCGCTGGGCAGCAGGTTCGAGGCGGCATTGATCGCGGCCTGCACCTCTTGTTCGGCCACGTCCAGAGGCAGGCTGAGGTCGAACTGCAGCGTGATCATCGACGCGCCGCCCGAACTGGTCGACGTCATCTGGCTCAGGCCCGGCATCTGGCCGAACTGGCGTTCCAGCGGCGATGTGACCAGCGCCGTCATGACGTCGGGACTGGCGCCCGGATACAAGGTGGACACCTGGATGGTGGGGTAGTCCACTTCGGGCAAGGCCGAAACCGGCAACAGCTTATAGGCCAGAAAGCCCGCGATCAGCAGAGCCACCATGGCCAGCGTGGTGGCAACCGGGCGAAGTATGAAAATGCGCGACAGGTTCACGGCGCCCGCCTATCGACGGCGCGAATGCGGCCCGGCTGCCTTGCTGGCGGCCTCCGCGGCTTTCTTGGCGACCTCCGCCTGCGCTTCGGGTGTGACCACTTCGATTGCAGCGCCTTCACTCAACCTGTCCACGCCATCGGTCACCACCTTCTGGCCGGACTTCAGGCCGCTGACGATGGCCACGCGCCCTTCATCGATGGCGCCTGCCGTCACTTGCTGGACATGCACCTTGTTGTCGTCGTTGACGACGTAGACGAACGAGCCGATGGAACCTTGCTGCAACGCCTCGACGGGAATGACCACGGCGCTCGGCTCGGTGCTGACCAGCAGCCGCACGTTCACGAACTGGTTCGGGAACAGGGCCTCGTCGTCGTTGGCGAACCTGGCCTTGAACTTGACCGTGCCGGTGGCCACGTCGATCTGGTTATCCACGGAAACCAGTTCGCCGGTTGCCAGCTTGTTGGTGTCGCCCCTGTCGTAGAGATCGACGCGCAATGTCTTGCCGGCGTGCATTTGCTCGAGCACCATGGAAAGCTGAGATTGCGGCAAGGTGAATACGGTGGAAATCGGCTGGGTCTGGGTAATGACCACCAGGCCGTCGGTGCTGGAGGCGGAAATCAGGTTGCCCTGATCCACCACCCTCAGCCCCAGGCGGCCACTGATCGGCGCGGTGATGCGTGTAAAGCTCAGTTGCAGCCGGGCGCTGTCCACGGCGGCCTGGTCGCTTTTCTGCGAACCCAGGTACTGCTGCACCAGGGAGGCCTGCGTATCGACCTGCTGCTTGGCGATGGAGTTTTGCTTGTACAGCAATTGATACCTTTGCAGATCGCGGCGGGCGTTTTCCAGCAGCGCCTGGTTCTGCTTTTGCTGCCCGATGGCCTGGTCCAGCTGGACCTGATAAGGGCGCGGGTCGATCTGCGCCAGCAGGTCGCCCTGCTTGACCTTTTGCCCGTCCACGAAGGCGATCTTCTGCAATTCGCCGTCGACGCGACTGCGCACGGTAACCGTGTTGTAGGCGGTCACCGTGCCGATGGCCTTCAGGACGACATTGATGGGCGCCGTTTCCACCGGCGCGATCTTGACTGGCACTTTTGCGCCCGCCATGACCGGACCGCCCCGCCTGCCGAATGTTTTTTGCGCGCTGCCGATGCTGGTCAATTTACCCGAAACCCAATACCCGCCTCCCGCCAGCACGGCCAGGATAATGAGCCCCGCCGCCCATTTCCGGGCTCGCGGGTGTCGGTTCTGTGCGAAGCCAGATTCGGGCATACGCGTTTCTCCATCTTGTTATTACGCAACGCCGCTATTTTCCCCGATTCGCTCCCCGGCTGCCAAAAAAAATGCACTCGCTGAAATAGGCCGCAACAACTTCCTGGCCTGCTGCGAGCGGGACCGACAGAAATACGCCTGGATTCGCCATTGCGGCGAGGATGCCGGCGGGCTGCGCCAGATGCGCCAGCACAGGCCCGCCAAGCGCCAGAACCTGGCCCTGGCCCCGGCGCCGGCCGGAAGCCAGCTATACGTTGCAGCGCGCCAGCCTGAACGGGATATTGCGGGTCACGGGCTGGGGCTTGAGGTCGTTGTCCTGGGTGGAAAACCGCACCCAGATCACGTATTTATTGGCGCTGGTTTCAGGAAACACGCCCAGGTCGGCCTCGACCCATACCCGCAAAAGCTGGAAGGTCTTGCCGGTGAGCATTTCCTGGTAGGCCCCTTGCGGCGCCTCGAGCGAGACGATTTCGCTGGATTCGCGCAGCAGGCGCAGCACCAGGGCCAGGCCTTTGTACAAGGCCCAGAACGGCTCGATCCAGGTTTTCAGGTCGTTGACCCGGACCTCGTGCGGCTTGATCTGCCAGGCATAGAAAGAAGGGATGTCGGCGGGAGAAGACCCCCCCGGCACCGAGAGCCGGCCGCGCAGGCTGGCCAGCCATTCGTTGTCGCGCAGCACCTGGCCTATGCGCCCCTGCGCGCCAAGCTCCGCGGCCACAGTCTGCAGCTCGGCCACGATTTTATCCAGCGCCTGGACGTCGACGCCCGGATGCTGGCGCAGCCCGTTGCATGCCACGCGCTGGCGCTCCAGGTCTTGCAGCACGGAGCCGCGCAGATCGGTGCGGTCGGAGATTTCGAGCAGGTCGAACAAGGTGGCCAACGCGATTTGATGGTGATTGACGTTATCGCCATCCGCGAAGAAAAACAGCCTGCCGAAAAGGTGCTCGACCCGCAGCAGGGTTCTGACTCGTTCGTTGCATGGATACTCGTAAAGAATCACGCGACCAGTAACCTTTATTAGCTCATAGTTGATGATTGACCTTAGCTTCTTCACCCGCGTTGCGCGGCGGCGCACCAGCTTTCGTGCAACGCGCGCGCGCGACCGGAAAGGGCCGCCAGGGTAGTGCCCGCATCGTTGAGCACAACGTCGTCGGCCGCGGCAAGGCGTTCTTCGCGAGAGGCCTGCGCAGACATGATACGCGCAATAGTCTCGGGCGTCAGCCCGCTGCGGGCCCGCACCCTGGCGATCTGCGTGGCCGGATCGCAATCGACCACGCAGATGCGGTCGACTTTGTCCCGCCAACGCCCCGACTCTACCAACAAGGGCACCACGAATACAAGATAACACCCCTTTGCCTGGCTAGCCCGGGCCTGTGTAACTTGACCTATCATTGGGTGAAGAATCGCTTCAAGCCGCAAACGGGCGGATGGGTCCTGGAACACCGCTTCGCGCATGGCGGCACGGTCCAGGGCGCCTTGCGGCGTAATCACGCCCGGCCCGAAGGTCGACCGTATCGGCTCGATGGCGCCGCCGCCGGGGGCGGTAAGTTCGTGCGCGATGACGTCGGTATCGATGACCGCCGCCCCCCACTCCTGGAAAAGCTCGGCCACGCGGCTTTTGCCCGAACCTATTCCTCCAGTGAGCCCGATCCTGTACATAACGCCATCCCCGTCAATCCGCGCGCCAAAAACCTAAATGTAACTCAGGAAGCAGGACGATGGCCGAAATTCCAGCGGCAGCCAGAAAGGGCCCGAAAGGCAGCACCGCCGACAAGCTGCGGGTTCGGGCGCGGCACGCCGCGTACACGACGGCCAGCAGGCTGGCGCCCAACAGCGCGTGAAGCAGTGTCCAGGGGCCGAGCCAGGCGCCCAGGGCCGCCGCCAGCTTGAAATCGCCGTGCCCCATGCCGTCCCGGCCCGTCAGCATCCCGAACCCCAGGCATAGCCCGTACAGCAAGCCGTAGCCCAGCATGGCTCCCGCCACCGCCGCATGGACGGAGGCCGCCCCCGCCAGCCAGGCCTGGGCCAGGCCAGCCCACAACAACGGCAAATTGAGCGCATCGGGCAACAAACCGGTGCGGGCATCGATGACGGCCAGAACCAGCAAGCCGGAAGCCGCCGCGGCGGCAGTCAAAAAAACCCATGTAAAGCCGTGCCGGACGGCCAGCAGAAAGAATATGCCGGCCGACAAGCCAGCCATGCCCGGCATCAGCCAGGCGGTTGCCCCGCAGGCTCGGCGGCGGACAGGCCTGCGCCTCGCCCCGCGGATACGGGCAAGGCCGGCTCGCCAGGCCATGCTTGCCGCTGTCTCGGGCGACAATATCCCGACCCTGTCCGGCCTGACATGGGCCGCCGGCGCCAACAGGCGGCAACAATGCAGGGCAAAGCCGGCGCACCCCCACCCCGCCGCCGCGCCGGCCGCCCCGGCCGCCAGCCCGCACATCAGGCTATCGACTGTCCACAGCCACGGCATTTCCGGCCTCCCCAAGAACCCTCCCTGCCTGTGGCGAAACCAGCCGCGCCGCAGACAGGGCGCAGGGCGCGCGCGAGCCATACGGCAAACTGGATATATGCGTAGAATATGAAAAACTCAACCATTCGATGGAATTTGCCATGCCCGCCTCCGCCGCGACCGCGTTACGCCCCGTATCCGCCTTGAACAAGTTTTGCCCGGCCGCGCGGCCCGGCCTGGGCCTGGCGCTGCTGGCCCTGGCGCTGGCCGGCTGTGCCCAACAGCGCAGCCCGGGCTACTACAACACCGGCCACGACAACACCCTGAGCGATGCCCAGCAGCAAGCCCAGGGCCGCAATACAGCGCGCGCGCCGTCACAAATACAGCTGGGTTTCGGCGACACCGAGAAAAAACCCAAGCCCGGCGATACCGCACCTGAAGCAGGCGAGCAAAGCGCCGCCGCGGCAACCCCGGTCGTACGCCCCCTGATGGAAGCCAAAACCTTTCTGGGCACCGTGCCATGCCTGACGGGCGAATCCGCCTGCACCGCCGCCCGCGTCACGCTTACCCTGGCGCCCAACGGCGAATGGCGCTCGCGCACGCAGATTCTGCAACCGGCCACCGGCAAGAAAGCGCCCATCGCGGAACTGGGCTGCTGGAGCCCCATCGGCATGGATCCGTGGCGCATTCTGCTGAAATCGCAAGACGGCAGGCGCAACGCCAGCCTGACCTTCGTCAACGACAACGTGCTGCGCATCAATGCCGTCAACGACATCCAGCCCACGCTGAACTACCACCTGACGCGCCAGGCGAATATCGACGGCATCGACGAACTGGCCAGCCATCCGGCCCTGAAGTGCCGCGGCTGACGCGCATGCACCGGCGCCAATGGCCAGGCCCGATGCGGGAACGGTTTTTGCCCATGAGCCGCCTGGAGCCCGCGCGCCGTTGCGCACGGGCTGCCGCGGCTCGACGCGCAACTACGAGGACTGGGAGGCTTGGGTTTTGGGCGGACGCTGCAGCATGCAGCGGGCAAGCTCCACTGCGTTTCTGACCTGCATTTTCTGGAAGATGCGCGCGCGATGCGCCTCGATGGTGCGCTGCGAGACACCCAGTTCGGCGGCGATTACCTTGTTTGGCGTGCCTTCGGCCACATAATGCATGACGTCGAATTCACGCGGCGTAAGTGCTGAATACAGTGGGTTGTCGGGCGGGGGCGCAATTGCCATGAGACACTCCTTCCACGAGTTGGACACGAATCTTCAGCAAAATTCTGTCACACAACCCCTAGGCTGTCGCCTGTCATTTCTTACAGAACCGCAACGCGGAAGAAGCTAGATTTCCAGGTTGTCGATGAGGCGGGTATTGCCGAGCTTGGCGGCGGCCAGTACCACCAGCGGTTCTCCCTGCTGGATTTGCTCGGTGGTGGGCTCGTTGAGGTCGTGCTGCCGGCGCAAAGCCAGATAATCGACCTTCCAGCCGCGCTTTTCGAGCGCCTGGGCGGCGGCGCCCTCGATATCGCGCAGATCGGCCTGGCCCGACTTGATGCGGGCCTGCACGGCCTGCAGGCCGGCGTACAACTGAGGCGCCTCGGCCCTTTCGGCCGGCGACAAATACATATTGCGCGACGACAGCGCCAGCCCATCGGTATCGCGCACGGTTTCATGCGCCAGGATGCGTACCGGCAACTGGAACTGGCGGCACATTTTGCGCACTACCATCAATTGCTGGTAGTCCTTCTTGCCGAATACCGCCACGCTGGGCTGCACACAGGAAAAAAGCTTCATCACGACCGTGCTGACCCCATCGAAAAAGCCGGGGCGGAAATGTCCTTCGAGAATGCCGCCCAGGTCTTCCGGAGGCTGGATGCGGAAGCTTTGCGGCTCGGGGTACATTTCGGTTTCGTTGGGCGCGAACAGCACATAGACGTCGCGTTCGCGCTCGAGTTTTTCAATATCGGCCTGCAGGGTGCGCGGATAGCGGTCGAAATCCTCGTTGGGGCCGAACTGCAGACGATTGACGAAGATGCTGGCCACCACGGGATCGCCGTGCTGGCGGGCCATGCGCATCAACGACAGATGCCCCTCGTGCAGATTGCCCATGGTCGGCACAAAGGCCGCGCGCAACTGTCCGCGCAACTGGTCGCGCAATTCTTCAACCGTATGAACTACTTTCAAGAAATATCTCCGTCCTGTTTACGCCGCGGCGCTAATATACGACAACCGCACATAAATGGGCGCATAGGGCTCGGCCTGGGTGATTTCGAGCAGCGTCTCGCGCGCCAGCTCGAGCATGGCCAGGAAATGCACCACGATAACGGCCACGGTGTCTCCGTCCTTGATGCGCTCGTTGAACAGCTCGGTGAACTCCATGAACCGCACATCGCCAAGACGGCGCAGGATAAGGGTCATGTGTTCGCGCACCGACAAATGCTCTTTGGTGATGCGATGATGCGCGTTCAGGCTCGCACGCCGCATTATATCGAGCCATGCCTGGCGCAGGTCGTCGGGACTGACGTCGGGCAGCATGCGTTCCACGCTTAGATCCATGAACGCATGGGTGCGCTGGAAGTCGCGGCCGATCTGCGGCAGCTCGTTCAGCTTCTGGGCAGCCAGCTTCATTTGCTCGTACTCCAGCAAACGCCGCACGAGCTCGGCCCGCGGATCATCGGGCTCTTCGCCGGTGTCCGTCTTTTTGATGGGCAGCAGCATGCGCGACTTGATCTCGATAAGCATGGCCGCCATCAGCAGGTACTCGCCGGCCAGCTCCAGGTTCTGGTTGCGGATCTGCTCGACATACGACAGATACTGCTGCGTGACTTCGGCCATGGGAATGTCCAGGACGTTGAAGTTCTGCTTGCGTATCAGGTACAGCAAGAGGTCGAGGGGGCCCTGAAAGGTTTCCAGGAAGACCTCGAGCGCATCCGGGGGGATGTACAGGTCTTGCGGCATGGAAAACAAAGGCTCGCCGTAAAGACGAGCCAGCGCCACGCTGTCGACGACATTGGGCGTGCTGTCGACCTTGGGATCCACCAAGGCCTGCATCTCGGCAGCCGAAACTCCAGACTGTGCCATTTAGTCGGTTTGGTAGACGTACGGCTGCTGGGCAACGCGCCCCGCGCGAAAACCGTCCTGGAGTTCCTGGTCGATGGGCTTGTCCCAAAGGCGGGCGCGCCCCTCGCGCTGGCGCTGCTCGGTGCCGGCGTGCTGCTGCTTGTACTGGTTGAGGAACTGGGTGATTTCCGACTCGTAATGCTTGGCCATAATGCTTGAATAATTTAACCGGAGAAACTCAAGTTTACTTCAGACGAACGAAGTTAGAATGTCGCATGCCCATCGACACCGTTACAAAATCCGCCGGCAAACCATCCAAGGCCGACCAGACCGCCATCCGGATGATTCCCTTCATCGTCGGATGCGCATTGTTCATGCAGATGCTGGACGCCACCGTCGTCGCCACGGCCCTGCCCGTCATGGCCGAATCGCTGCACACCACCGCCATCAAGATGAACGTCGCCATCACCAGCTACCTGCTGGCGCTGGCCGTCTTCGTGCCCATCAGCGGCTGGGCGGCGGACCGGTTCGGCGCGCGGCGGGTCTTCATCGCCGCCATCGTGCTGTTCGCCGTCAGCTCGGTGGGCTGCGCATCGTCGCACAGCCTTCTGCAACTGGTCATTGCCCGCGTGGTGCAAGGCATTGCGGGAGCCATGATGGTTCCGGTGGGACGCGTCATCATGCTGCGCATCACCCCGAAGGACCAATTGCTCAAGGCCATGTCCTTCCTGTCCATGCCCGCCTTGCTCGGCCCCATCATCGGGCCGCCCCTGGGCGGCTTCCTGGTCACCTACGCGTCGTGGCACTGGATATTCCTCATCAATGTTCCCGTGGGCATCCTGGGCATCGCCCTGGTCCTGCGCTTCATCCAGCACGACGAGCCCGAGGCCCCCAACAAGCTGGACTGGCCGGGTTTTTTGCTTAGCGGCATTTCGCTGGCCGCGCTGGTGTCGGGCTTCGAGGCCGTAGGCCGCAGCGACGTGTCGCGCCAGAACGTGGCGCTGCTGCTCGGCACGGGCCTGGCTTGCGGGCTGCTGTACATCTGGCATGCCAGGCGCGCCGCCCATCCCATCATCGACCTGACCCTGCTGCGCACCCAGACCTTCGCCATTTCCATCCTGGGCGGCAACCTGTGCCGCTTCAGCGTCGGCGCCACGCCCTTCCTTCTGGCCATCCTGCTGCAGGTGGGCTTCGGCATGACGCCGTTCGCGGCGGGCATGATCACCTTTACCAGCGCGGCGGGGGCCTTGTTCATGAAAGTCATCGTCACCTACGTCATCGGACGGTTCGGCTTCAAGCCCATACTTACCTACAACGCCCTGATAACCGGCCTTTTCGTGGTGTTTTGCGGGTTTTTCCAAGAAGATACACCAATTTGGCTGATGGTTACCGTGCTGTTCCTGGGCGGCACATTCCGTTCGCTGCAATTCACCGCCGTCAACACCCTGACCTATGCCGACCTGACGCCCGCCGACATGAGCCGCGCCAGCAGCTTCGCCGCCATGGCCCAGCAACTGGGCATCAGCCTGGGGGTGGGATGCGCGGCGCTGATCCTGAACCTGAGCATCACCTGGCGCGACGCCGCGCACCTGGAGCGCGTGGACGTCATGTGGGGGTTCTTCATTATCGGCCTGCTGGCCATGCTGGCTTCGCTGTCGTTCGCCCGCCTGCCCGCCAACACGGCCGAACACCTCAATCGCGAACGGAAAAAGCGCCGCGCCCGGAATTAGCGGCCGGCGCGCGTAACAACCCTGGCGTAAAACGCAGGACGCCGGAACAGCGGCAGCGGGCTTACGCGGAATCGTCCAGCAGCATCACCAGCTTGCAGTCGGGTCGTATGGCCAGGCGGAAGGTGATCTGCTGGTAATGTACGATGCCCATGTCGGGATGCCGGAACTCGCGGCGGCCGCCCTCGCGTTCCACCACGGTCTGGCGCGTCCACCAGTGCGTAAAGACCGGACTGCCGCGAGAAAGCTCGTCGATCAGCTCGCGCAGGTCGGGCTCGTCCGCATAGGGCGCGGCGTCGGCGCGAAACTCGGCCACCACGCGCCGCGCCCGCGATTCCCAGTCGACCACCAATTGCTGAGCGGCCGGATCCTGGAAAATATAGCGCAGCAAATTGGGCTGTTCGGAGCGGTCTGGCCAGCCGTCGAACAGGCGCAGCAAAGGCTCGTTGCGCGCCAGCACGTTCCAGCAGCGGTCGAGTATGTAGGCCGGCGCGGTGATGCTGCGCACGCATTGAGCCAGGCCCTGCGGCAGGGCCTCGCCCTGTTCGCGCCCATGCTCGGGGTCGGCGCTTTCGGCCAGCTCGAACAAATAATGCCGTTCGGCCCGCGACAGGTGCAGGATATTGGCCAGGCGGCTCCAGACGCTGGCCGATACGGATACGTCGCGGCCCTGCTCGATCCAGGTGTACCAGGTAACGCTTATGCCACAAAGCTGGGCGACTTCTTCACGCCGCAGCCCCGGCGTGCGCCGCCGCGTTCCGCTGGGCAGACCGACGCTTTCGGGGGACACCCGCGCCCGCACGCTACGCAGAAAATCGCCCAGCGCCCGGTGGCGGGTCGAGCGGGCCTGGCTTTCGGAACCTGGGTGGCCGGTTGGAGCGTCGGAAGCTGTCATAGCCGCCATCGTCGCCGAAAGCCGCTATTAGCGCAACACGCTGGCCAGCGAACGGCGCACGTCCTCTTCGCTGCGGCCGCTGCGCTTCACGTAGTCCTCGACCTGATCGGCGCCGATATGGCCGATATTGAAGTACTGGGACATGGGGTGGCTAAGGTAAAAGCCGGACACGCTGGATGCTGGGTACATGGCGAAGCTGTCGGTCAGCTTCATGCCGATTTCCTCGGGGTCCAGAACCCGGAACATGTCTTTCTTGACCACGTGCTCGGGACAGGCCGGGTAGCCGGGGGCGGGACGGATGCCCTGGTATTTTTCGGCGATCAGGTCGTCGTTGCTGAGCGCTTCGTCGGCGGCATACCCCCACAGGTCGCGGCGCACGCGCGCATGCAGGCATTCGGCGAAACCTTCGGCCAGGCGGTCGCCCACCGACTTGAGCATGATGCTGGAGTAGTCGTCGTTGTCGGCCAGGAAGGCTTCGTCGTGCACCTCCATGCCCAGCCCGCCGGTTACCGCGAACATGCCGATATAGTCGGCCACGCCGCTGGACTTGGGCGCAATGTAGTCGGCCAGGCATTTGTTGTCGACGCCTTCACGCTTGACGGTCTGCTGGCGCACGTTTCGCCAGGTGAACAGCACCTCGGAGCGCGACTCGTCGCCATACACCTCGATGTCCTCGTCGTTGACGGTGTTGGCCGGGTAGAACGCCACCACTCCGCTGGCCCTGAGCCAGCGGCCGTCGATGATCTTTTTGAGCATGGCCTGGCCTTCTTCGAAGACCTTGCGGGCCTGCTCGCCCACGACCTTGTCGTCGAGAATGGCCGGATACTGGCCGAAAAGGCTCCAAGTCTGGAAAAACGGCGTCCAGTCCACGTATTTCGCGACTTCGTTCAGGTCGTAGTTTTCGAAGGTGCGGCGGCCGATGAACTTGGGACGAGGCGGCACGTAATTGGCCCAATCGATCTTGGGCCTGTGGGTACGGGCCTCGGCCAGGGGAACCAACGGCGTTTCCTTGCGGCTGGCATGGCGCGTGCGCACCAGTTCGTATTCTTCGCGGATTTCGGCCAGGAAGGCATCGACGTTGTCCGACACCAGGTTGGTGGCGACGCCCACGGCGCGGCTGGCGTCGGGCGTATAGATGACCGGCCCTTCGTAGTTGGGGGCGATCTTCACGGCGGTGTGCACGCGGCTGGTCGTGGCGCCGCCCACCATGAGGGGCAGGTTGCGGCTGCGGAAGTATTCGTCGCGCTGCATTTCGGAAGCCACGTACGCCATTTCTTCGAGGCTGGGGGTGATAAGGCCCGACAGCCCCACGATGTCGGCGTTGACCTCTTTGGCCTTGGCCAGGATTTCGGCGCAGGGCACCATGACGCCCATATTGATGACTTCGAAGTTATTGCACTGCATGACCACGGTGACGATGTTCTTGCCGATGTCGTGCACGTCGCCCTTGACGGTGGCGATGACCATCCTGCCTTTCGAGCGCACGTCGCCGCCCGCCGCGGCGATCTGGCGTTTTTCCTCTTCGATGAAAGGCACGAGATGGGCCACGGCCTGCTTCATGACCCGGGCCGACTTGACCACCTGGGGCAGGAACATCTTGCCGGCGCCGAACAGGTCGCCCACCACGTTCATGCCGTCCATGAGCGGACCTTCGATGACCTGGATGGGCCTGCCGCCCGCCGCCGCGATCTTGGCCCGCACTTCTTCGGTGTCCTCGACGATGAACGTGGTGATGCCGTGCACCAGCGCGTGGCTGAGCCGTTCTTCGACCGACAGGGTCCGCCACGCCAGGTCTTCTTCCTTCTTGACGCCCGAACCCTTGATGCTTTCGGCGAACTCGACCAGCCGTTCGGTGGACGTGCGCTCGTCGGCCGGGTCGGTTTTGCCCAGAGGCTCGGGGCGATCCAGCACGACGTCCTCCACCAGGTCCAGCAATTTCTTGTCGATGTCCTGGTATACGCCCAGTTGGCCGGCGTTGACGATGCCCATGGTCATGCCGTTCTTGATGGCGTAATACAGGAATACGGTATGGATGGCCTCGCGCATGGGCTCGTTGCCGCGGAACGAGAAGCTGACGTTGGACACCCCGCCCGAAACGCGGGCGTGCGGCAGGTTATGAGTGATCCAGCCCGTCGCCTCGATGAAGTCGACCGCATAGTGATTGTGCTCGTCGATGCCGGTGGCGATAGCGAAGACATTGGGGTCGAAGATGATGTCTTCGGGCGGGAAACCCACTTCCTCGACCAGCAGCTTGTAGGCCAACCCGCAGATATCCTTGCGGCGCTGCAGGCTGTCGGCCTGGCCCTGCTCGTCGAACGCCATGACGATGACCGCCGCGCCGTACTTGCGGCACAGGCGGGCCTGATCCAGGAAGGGACCGACGCCCTCTTTCATGGAAATCGAATTGACGACGGGCTTGCCCTGCACGCAGCGCAGCCCGGTTTCAATGACATGCCACTTGGAACTATCGATCATGATCGGCACCCGGGCGATATCGGGCTCGGAGGCGATCAGATTGAGGAAACGGTGCATGCAGGCGGCCGAGTCCAGCATGGCCTCGTCCATATTGATGTCGATGATCTGCGCGCCGTTTTCGACCTGCTGGCGGGCCACCGCCAGCGCCTCTTCGTATTTTTCCTCGCGGATGAGGCGCAAGAACATCTTGCTGCCGGTCACGTTGGTGCGCTCGCCCACGTTGACGTACAGGGAGTCCTCGTCGATGTTCAAGGCTTCCAGGCCCGACAGGCGGGTCTTGACCGGAATGACGGGAACCTCGCGCACCGGCAGGGCGGCGATTTTTTCGGCAATGGCCCGGATGTGGTCGGGCGTGGTGCCGCAACAGCCGCCGGCCATGTTCACCAGCCCCGCCTGGGCGAATTCCTCGAGCAGCGAGGAGGTGTCGGCCGGGGTTTCATCGAAGCCCGTTTCGGCCATGGGGTTGGGCAGGCCGGCGTTGGGGTACACGCAAACGTAGGTATCGCAGATTTTGGACAGCTCGGCCACGTACGGGCGCATCAGCGCCGCGCCCAACGCACAGTTCAGGCCTATGGTGATGGGGCGCGCATGACGCACCGAATTCCAGAACGCCTCGACGGTCTGGCCCGACAAAATGCGGCCCGAGGCGTCGGTGACCGTACCCGAGATCATGACAGGCAGGCGCACGCCGCGCTCCTCGAATACGCTTTCGACCGCGAATATCGCGGCCTTGGCGTTCAGGGTGTCGAAGATCGTTTCGATGAGAACAAGGTCGATGCCGCCGTCGAGCAGACCGTTCAATTGCTCGGTATAGGCAGCCCGCAGCTCTTCGAACGTGACGTTGCGCGCCGCCGGATCGTTGACGTCCGGCGAGATGGAAGCGGTCTTGGGCTGAGGCCCCAGGGCGCCGGCCACGAAGCGCGGCCGCTCGGGCGTGCTGAACTCGTCGCAAGCCGCGCGCGCCAGCCTGGCCGATTCCAGATTGAGCTCGTAGGCGATTTCGCTTAGCCCGTAGTCGCCCTGGGCGATGGAGGTGGCACCGAAGGTGTTGGTTTCGACGACGTCGGCGCCCGCCGCCAGGTACTGCCGGTGGATGTCGGCGATGATGTCGGGCCGCACCAGCGACAGCAGCTCGTTGTCGCCGCGCACGTCCTTGGGGTGGTCGGCGAAGCGCTCGCCACGGAATTGCGCCTCGGTAAGCTTGTGCTGCTGGATCATGGTGCCCATGGCCCCGTCCAGTATCAATATGCGCGAACCCAGCAGGCGCGCGAAGTCGGCGCCGCGGGTGTAGTCGGATATAGGATAGGGCAAGGCTGGATAGGACACGCGGATTACCTGAATGACAATAAGCGGAAAGCCGCGCCGGACATGGCCGCGCGGGCTCCAAAAATAAAAAGGGAATCAAGCATTGTATCGGCTTCGCCGCCAAACTACATGTGTAACCCTTTCGGGCTAACGCCTTTTACGCAGCCAATGGCCCATGTTTCCAGGGTTTTCCGGACTGGGCAGGCGGCAGCATGAAAAAAACTCAAGCTAACCATGCGGAGAAATCATGCAGAAGCGGCGCCGGGCCATCGCATGGTAAATTTCTGCCTGATTGAGGTGCTTTCGGAGCCGAACCCCACAACGCCGCCCTACGACGGCGATCGGCCCTGCGAAAGTTAAACGGGAAACAGAACGCGCCAACAGGCAACCTGAGCGCGCAAGCTGTGCTGCCCCCGCAACGGTAGGCATGCCGCGCATGCCAGCCCGACACCGGCCCCAACAAACGGCTCGCCGCCCAGCGCCATTCCGTCAATACGGGTGAACCGCGCGCGGCGATTTACCCACCAAGGGCGTGCGGGGACGCGCGCCCCCTTCAGGTCCAACCATGAATCCGAAATCTCCTTTGCATGCGCTTGCCGTCGCGGCCTGTGCACTGCCCCTGGCCGCAACGGCCCAGACCAGCCAAAGCGCCCAAGCTCCTGCATCCGTTTCCCAACTGCAGAATATCGTCGTCACCCCCGCCCGCATCGAGCAGCCCGAAAACAATGCCATCGGCGACGTCACCGTCATCGACAGCCAGGAGCTGCAGCAAGCCGGCCAAAGCAGCCTGGCCGAAGTGCTGGCACAGCACCACGGCATAGAAACCTACAACAGCGGCGGCCCGCAGACCACTACGGGCGTATTCCTGCGCGGCGCCAACGCCAACCAGACCCTGGTCCTGGTGGACGGCCTGCGCATCAACCAGGCCGCCAGCGGCGGCGTCAACTGGAACGCCATCGACCCCTCCACCATCGACCGCATCGAAATCGTGCGCGGCGCGGCCAGCAGCCTGTACGGCTCGGACGCCATCGGCGGCGTCATCAACATCATCACGAAGAAGTCCGGCGAGGACCGCCCGCTGAGCGCCTTCGGCAACATCGGGCTCGGCAGCTACAGCACATTCAAGTCCAGCGTGGGACTTTCGGGCGCAAGCGACGGCTGGGACTACGGCATTTCGGCCAGCCTGGCCGACAGCAGCGGCTTCAACTCCATTGCTTCACCCGACACCAGCAAGGACAGCGACGGCTATACGCAACGCTCGCTGTCGGCTTCGCTGGGATACCGCTGGCGTCCCGGCCACCATATCGGATTCACCGCCTACGACGGCTACACCCATGCCGACACGGACGCTTACCTGGCCAGCCTGGATCCCGCCTATGCCGTCACGCGCCAGCAAATCTACGCCATCACCAGCACGGACGACATTACCGACTACTGGCAAAGCGTCCTGCGCTTCGGCTTCACCAGGGAGTCCGTGGATGGCAGCGACAGCGGCTCCATCGGCAGCCTGCAGCGCAACTACAGCTGGCAGAACAACCTGAAGCTGGCCCCCGGCCAGAACGTGTCGCTGATCCTGGAGCGCCGCGAGGAGCGGATTTCGGGCGACACCGCCTACGACAACGACGCGCGCAACACGAACTCCGCCGGATTAATCTACCGGGGCGACTTCGGCGCCCACCATGTGCAGGCCAGCGTGCGCAACGACAATATCTCGGGCTATGGCAACGAAACCACGGGCGGCCTGGCCTACGACATCGACATCGACAATGCCTGGCGCGTCGGCGTTGCCGGCAGCACCGGCTTCAAGGCTCCTTCGTTCAACGACCTGTATTATCCGGCCCTGTACAGCCCGTACTACAACTACGAAAGCAACCCCGACCTCAAGCCCGAGAAGTCGCGCAACGTCGAAGCCAGCCTGCGCTACCAGACCGAAACCACCAAGCTGGGACTCGTGGTCTACCAAAACAAGATCCGCGACCTGATCGACGGCAACGCCTGCAAGACCTACGATGCGTTCGGCTTTTGCGCGCTCAACAGCCCCGAGAACGTCAACGCGGCAACCATACGCGGTATCACGCTTACCGGCGAACAGCGCTTCGGGGCGACAACCGTTCGCGCCAGCGCCGATTTCAGCAACCCCAGGGACGATGAAACCGGCAACCAGTTGAGCCGCCGCGCGCGGCAGGTGTACCGGCTGAATGCGGATCATCGCATCGCGCACTGGACCCTGGGCGCCGAGTATATGTTCGTGGGCAGGCGCTACGACGATGCCGCCAACCAGAACAGCCTGGGCGGCTATGGCCTGGTCAACCTGACCGCCAATTACGACTTCACCAAGAACGTATCCGTCCAGGTCCGCTGGAACAACGTCCTGAACAAGGACTACGTCAACGCGTTGTACTTTGCGCCGTACAGCTACAACACGCCCGGCTCGAATGTGTTCGTGAACCTGGCATGGCGAATGTAAAGCCGCCGCAAACGCGCCGCGGCGAACGGCGCGGCTTGAGGGCCCGCCTGGCATCGGCGGCCAGGGCCGCCGTGATTGCGACCCTGGCCGGCCCGCTTCCAGGCCTGGCGCAAGCCGTCGGGCCGGACACGCCTGCCACCCATGCATCCGGCGGCTTCAATGAATCGCCGCGCGTTCCGGCGGCCATCCACGCAAGCCGGGCCATCACGCTCACCCCCCACATCACCGAACTGGTCTTTGCCGCCGGCGCGGGCAGCCATATCGTTGCCACCGTCATCAGCAGCGACTACCCGCCCGCTGCCGCCGGCATTCCCAAAATCGGCGACGGCCTGAACGTGAGCCTGGAAAAAGCGCTGACGCTGAACCCCGACCTGGTCATCGGCTGGCACGACTCGGGCGCCGCCAGAACCCTGGCGCCCAGCCTGGCCCGGCTGCACATTCCACTTATCTATTCCAGCCCCAAGACACTTGCGGACATTCCCGAGCAAATCCAGCGCTTCGGCCAGATATTCAACACACAGGCAACAGCCGGACCCGCCGCGCGGGCGCTACGGCAGCGCATTCATTCCCTGCAAGAAAAATACGCCCACGCACAACCCGTCACGGTGTTCATCGAGGTGGGCGCTTCGCCGCTGTACACCATAGGCCGCGACCCCTTGCTGAACAACGTCCTGCACACCTGCGGCGGCGTCAACCTGTTCGCCGGCACGCAAGCAGCCGCGCCGCAGATCGACGCCGAAACCCTCATCGTGAAACAGCCCGACGCCATCATCACCACAGAGCCCTCGCCCGCCCGCTACCGGCAGCGCATCCAGGACTGGACCAGGCTGCAGCTCGCGGCCGCACGCAACCATCATGTCTACAACGTGAACCCGGACTGGCTGTTCCGCCCGGGGCCCAGGCTTGTCGACGCGGCCGAGGCGCTGTGCGCGGACCTGGACGAAGCGCGCCGGAAACAGCAATAAGACGCCTGTAGCACGCGGCGGCCGGACCGCGCGGCAAACAGACGCCTTGCCCATCATCAATGCGGCGCACCGGCGCCGTGGCTTCGGCAAGCCGGGCCGGCAGGCCGCTATCCGGCCCGCTGCGCCGCCAAATGGATTATCCTTTCACACTGCACACCGATTCCTTATCGCATCCCCAGCAACGCAAACCATGACGAACACAGACATCTTTACCCTTGCCGGCCGCCACTACTCGTCGCGCCTGCTCGTCGGCACCGGCAAATACAAAGACTTCGAAGAAACCCGCCAGGCCATCGAAACCAGCGGAGCCGAAATCGTGACCGTGGCCATACGCCGCACCAATATCGGCCAGAATCCGGGCGAGCCCAATCTGCTGGATTTCCTGCCTCCCGAAAAGTTCACCATCCTGCCCAATACCGCCGGCTGCTACACCGCCGACGACGCCGTGCGCACGCTGCGCCTGGCCCGCGAACTGCTCGACGGCCACAAGCTCGTCAAGCTGGAAGTGCTGGGCGACAAGGCCAATCTGTTCCCCAACATGCCCGAAACCCTGAAAGCCGCCAAAACCCTGGTCGACGACGGCTTCGACGTCATGGTCTACTGCACGGACGACCCCATACAGTGCCGCATGCTTTCCGACATGGGCTGCGTGGCGGTCATGCCGCTGGCCTCGCTGATCGGTTCGGGCATGGGCATCGTCAACCCCTGGAACCTGCGCCTCATCATCGACCAGGCCACCGTGCCCGTGCTGGTGGACGCCGGGGTGGGCACCGCCTCGGACGCCGCGGTGGCCATGGAGCTTGGCTGCGACGCCATCCTCATGAACACCGCCATTGCGGGGGCGCGCAATCCCGTCCTCATGGCCAGCGCCATGAAAAAAGCCGTCCAGGCGGGGCGCGAAGCCTATCTGGCCGGCCGCATGCCGCGCAAATACTACAGCGCCGACCCCAGCTCGCCCGATCAAGGCCTGCTCCAGTCCGTCAGCCCGCAAACCACTTCGGCATCATGATTCCCAACGCGCTGACCATTGCGGGCGTCGACCCTTCAGGCGGCGCCGGAGTGCTGGCCGACATCAAGACCATGAGCGCCCTGGGCGCCTACGGCACGGCGGTCATCGCCGCGCTTACCGCCCAGAACACCCAGGCCGTCACCGGCGTCTGCCCGGTTCCTCCCGCCTTCGTCGCACAGCAAATAGACACCTTGTTCGCCGACGTGCGCATCGATGCCGTGAAAATAGGCATGCTGGGCCAGCAGCCCGTCATCCGGGCCGTTGCCGAAAGGCTGGCCCACTGGAAGCCCGCCCATATCGTGCTGGATCCGGTAATGGTGGCCAAAAGCGGCGATGCCCTGCTGGAGAAATCGGCCATCCAGGAACTGCGCGACCACCTTCTGCCCCTGGCCACGGTGATCACCCCCAACCTGCCCGAGGCCGGCGTCCTGCTCGAGTCGTCGCCTGTGGAATCCGTCAAGGAAATGCGCCGCGTGGCCGAAAAGCTGCGGCGCCTGATGCACGACAACGGCGAACGCTGGGTCTTTCTGAAGGGCGGGCACCTGCCGGGCAATGACACCATCGACCTCTTGCACGACGGCGACCGCATGCTGGAACTGCCTGGCCGGCGCATCGACACCAAGAATACGCACGGCACCGGCTGCACGCTTTCGGCCGCGCTGGCGGCCCTGCTGCCGCGCATCGCCGACGTTCCCGAGGCAGCGCGCCAGGCCAAGGCCTACCTCGTGGCCGCCATCGCGCATTCGGGGCAGTTGCAGGTGGGCAGCGGCCACGGCCCCGTGCATCACTTCCACGCCCTCTGGCCCGCGTAGTAGCCCAAGGGCGGTGCCCGGCCAGGCCAGCAACGCACGCCTTTGACGCCCCCTGTTCTTGCGGGAAACGCGGGGCCGTCCCTTTGACCCGCCAAATTAGTACAATAGGAAATTCTTTCTCCGGTTTTTTTGCCGCCGGGCCGCCCCAAGGCAAAAAGCTTTTTTCGTACTGCATACTCATGAACGTGACAGCTCTTTCCGACATCGAACAAGCCCGCTTCAATATGATCGAGCAGCAAATCCGCCCCTGGGACGTGCTGGATCAAAACGTATTGCAAGCCCTGTTCGCCGTTCGCCGCGAACGCTTCGTCCCGCCGGGCCTGCAAGCCCTGGCCTTCTCCGACGTCGAACTGCCCATCACGCTTAACGCCCACGATACCCGCGAAACCATGCTGGCGCCGCGGGTCGAAGCCCGCCTCGCGCAGGAACTGCTGCTCAAGCCCAACGACTGCGTGCTGGAAGTCGGCACCGGCTCGGGCTACCAGGCCGCCTTGCTGGCGCATCTGGCGCAACAGGTCACCAGCATCGAAATCGACAGCCGCATCGCCGCCTTCGGCGAGCAAAACCTGCAGCGCAACCAGGTCAGCAATGTCAAGGTCGAGATCGGCGCCGGCCACGCCGGCTGGGGAACCGCCGAATACGACGCCATCCTGCTTACCGGCTCCACCCCCGCCGTGCCCGATGCCCTGAAATACCAGTTGTGCATCGGTGGGCGCATGGTGGTGGTCGTGGGGCAGGGCCCGGTCATGACCGCCTACCGCATCACCCGCACCAGCGCAGCCAGCTTCGATACCGTGGGCCTGTTCGACACCGTCATCAAGCCCTTGCGCGGCACCGCGGTCTCCACGTTCAAGTTCTAAGCTCATGCCTGCGCCGCTCTCGGTAGGCGTCGGCCTGGCGGCGCTGGCGCTCGCGGGCGGGCTGTTCCCCGCCCATGCGCAAACCACGCAAGATCTGCTGCAAATCTGGAACGCGGCCCGGCAGCGCGACCCCATCTACGCGGCCGCTCGGGCCCAAAGCCGCGCCGAACAGGAAAAAATCCCCCAGGCCCGGGCCAGGCTGCTGCCCTACATAACCGCCGGCGGCGCGGCCGAAGTGGACAACACGCGCCGCCTGCAGAACCTGCAGCACGGCTCGACCGATACGCGCGGCTTGTGGAACCTCACCCTTACCCAGCCCATCGTCAACCTCGGCGACTGGGACAGGCTCAAGCAGTCCGAATTCATCGCCCGCTCGGCCGAGCTGGGCGCCCGGCAAGCCCACCAGGAACTGATCCTGCGCGTCGCGCAGGCCTATTTCGACGTTCTGGCGGCACAGGACGCGCTGCGCACCTTGCAGGCCCAGAAGCAGGCTGTCGCCGCGCAATTGCAGGCGGCGAAAAAAGGATTCGAGCTCGGCAGCACGACCATTGCCGACACCTATGAAGCCCAGTCGCGGCTCGACCTGCTCAACGCCAGCGAACTGCAGGCGCACAACGCCGTACAGGTCAGCCAGGACCAGCTCGCCAAGATCATCAACGAACCTCCCGGCCAGCTTGCCGGCCTGAACGCCAAAACCCGGCTGCCGCCGCCCCGGCCCGGCAATCTGGGCGACTGGACGGCCCAGGCCTCGCAGGCCAACCTTGCCGTAGCTCGCGCCCGGCTGGCCGCCAAGGTTTCCGAAAAGCAAATCGATATCGCCAAAAGCGGGCACGCTCCCACGCTGAGCCTGTACGCCCAAACGGGCAGCACCAGCGACCGCGGCATCTACGGGGTGCAAAACGGACCCCGTTCGCTCGACACCACGGTAGGCCTGCAGCTTTCCATCCCTATTTATTCAGGCGGCGAAGTGTCGTCGCAGGTCCGCGAGCAGACTTCGCGCCTGCAACAAGCCCGCTACGAACTGGAAGCCGCCAAACGCCAGGCGGTGCAATCGACCCAGCAATATTTCTCGGGCGTCACCTCGGGCCTGGCCCAGATCGAAGCCCTTCTGGCCGCCGAAAAATCCAGCCTGGCCTCGCTCAACGCCAATAGAACCGGCTACGAAATCGGCGTGCGCGTGAACATCGACGTGCTCAACGCCCAACAGCAGTTGTACGAAACGCGGCGCGCGCTGTTTCGCGCCCGCTACGACACCTTGATGCACAGCCTTAGGCTCAAGGCCAGCAGCGGCATACTGAACGAATCGGATATCGTGGCCGTCAATCGGTTGCTGGAAACAGGACGGGGCGCCGCAGACACGCGGCCGGGCCTGAATCCGACGCTTGACGACTAAGAACACGCCCAGCCCTAAAAGCGCAACGCACCCGCTTCTATTGACAGGCCATTGGTTCGCGCAGGCCGGCGCGTAACGTCAGCCCCGAATCTTGCGCAGCAAGGCAGTGGTCGAGCGCTCGAACTCGAAGGGAATGGCTACCGCCCTGCCCCCCCAGCTCTTGACACTGGCGGTTTCGGGCAGGCTTTCCATGTTGTAGTCGCCGCCCTTGACGATGATGTCGGGCCGCAATTGCTCGATCAGCGCCTGGGGCGTGTCTTCGCTGAACATGGTAACCGCCGACACGCATTCCAAGGCGGCCAGCAGGGCCGCGCGGTCTTCCTGGCGGTTGAGGGGACGGTCGGCCCCCTTGCCCAGGCGGCGCACCGATTCGTCGGTATTGACCGCCACGACCAGCGTCGCCCCGAGCTGAGCGGCGGCATCCAGATAGGTGACATGCCCGCGGTGCAGGATGTCGAACACGCCATTGGTAAAGACCAACGGGCGTGTCAGCGTGCCGGCCCGCGCCGCCGCCACGCACTCGTCGCGGCTCAACATCTTGGCTTCGAAACGCGCTGCCATGCGCGCTTATGCCGCCACGGCCGGCAGGGACTTGGTGATTTCCTTGCGATAACGATTCAGGTCTTGCACGGTATTGAACGTGGTGTCCATGAGCAGCGACATATTGTGCAGAATGCGCGAACTGACCTTGCCTTCCCATTCCTTGTCGAACAGGATCTGGTTGTCGAGCCAGTTCTCGAGCCAGCCCGGCGACGGCAGCTTGGACTGCACCGTGTCGTTGGGGAACATGTCTTTGTTGACGTGCAGATTGGTGGGATGCAGCGCCTGCGGCGTGCGGTGGGCCGACGCCATGAGCACGCCGATCTTGGCGAACGCCAGCCTGGCCTGCTGGCCGAACTCGCTGCCCTTGTGCACCAGGGCGCGCTTCATGTAGCGCAGGTAGGCACCGGCGTGGCGCGCTTCGTCCTGGGCGATGATTTTGTAAATGCTTTTGATGACGGGCTCGGTATGCCAGTCGGACGCCCGCCGGTACCAGTGGTTCAGGCGGATCTCGCCGCAAAAATGCAGCATCAGGGTCTCGAGCGCAGGGGCCGGGTCGAACTCGAAGCGCACATTGTGCAGCTCTTGCTCGGTGGGCACGAGTTCCGGCCGGAAGCGGCGCAGGTACTCGATGAGCGCCAGCGAATGCTTTTGCTCTTCGTAGAACCAAATGGACATGAAGGCGGAAAAATCGCTGTCGTCGCGATTGTCGCGCAGGAACATTTCGGTGGCCGGCAGGGCCGCCCATTCGGTAATGGCATTCATTTTGATCGTGTATGCCTGATCGTCCGAAAGCTTGCTGCCGTCGAAATCGTCCCATGGAATGTCGGACGCCATGTTCCAGCGCACCGCTTCCATTGATTTGAACAGTTCAGGATAAAGCATATGGATCTCTCTTGTGTAATTGTTTATACCTTCGAATACACGATCCGAAAGCAAGCCGGTCCCGGGACGACGGCGGTTTCCGCGAAGGCCGAACGCCCGGGTGTGAACAGCTTTTGCCGTTCACGCTCCTGACTGCGTTCATGGTATAGCCCCTTTTTATCATCTATGTGTCAGGATTGCTGCAATACACTAAAAATCATAAGGTTTAGCGTAATACCCAATTTATTGTCCCGCAAGTGCCCAAATTGCAACGCCCACGGCTACCGCCACCGTGGCGGCAAAGACCATGAGCAAGCGATTGGTGTGTTCCTGGGCGCGGCGCAACTGGTCGATTTCCTGCTTGATTTGCGGCAGGGAGTCCGGGCGCGACAGGTTGCCGTGCACCAGGCGCGGCAATTCGGGCAGAATCTGCACCCACTGCGCCGCCTCTTTGTCCAGGCGCTGGCGCAACCCGGCCAGCCCCACCCTTTCGCGCATCCATTTCTCCAGAAAGGGCTTGGCCGTTTTCCAGAGATCCAGCGCCGGGTCCAGTTCGCGCCCCATCCCTTCGACATTCAGCAGCGTTTTTTGCAACAGAACCAGTTGCGGCTGGATTTCGACGTTGAAGCGCCGCGAGGTCTGGAACAGGCGCAGCAACACCTGCCCCAATGAAATCTCGGCCAGGGGGCGGTCGAAATAAGGCTCGCACACGGCCCGCACCGCCCCTTCGAGTTCCTCTTCGCGCGTGCCGGCGGGCACCCAGCCCGATTCGATGTGCAGCTGCGCCACACGGCGATAGTCGCGCCGGAAAAAGGCCAGGAAGTTCTGCGCCAGATAGTTCTTGTCGTGTTCGGAGAGCGAACCCACAATGCCGAAATCCAGGGCGATATAGCGCCCAAGGGTATCGGGCGAATCGGAAACGTAGATATTCCCCGGATGCATGTCGGCATGGAAAAAGCCGTCGGCAAAGACCTGGGTGAAGAATATTTCGACCCCCATGCGGGCCAGCTCGCCGATATTGACCCCCGCCGCCCGCAGGCGGTCGATGTGGCTTACCGGTATGCCGTGCATTCTTTCCATGGTGAACACCGTAGTCGTGGTCAATTCCCAGACCACTTCCGGCACCATGAGCAAATGCGCGCGGCCGGTATCCGGCCCGAAATTGCGCCGCAACTGGCTGCAATTGGCGGCTTCGCGCACCAGGTCCAGTTCGTCGTGCAGGTATTTGTTGAATTCGGCCACGACCTCGCGCGGCTTCAGCCGCCGGCTGTCGGGCGCAAGCCGCTCGACCACGCTGGCCAGCACCCGCATCAGCGCCAGGTCCTTTTCGATAATACCGAGCATGCCCGGGCGCAGCACCTTGACAGCGACCTCGCGCCCGTCATGCATGACGGCAAAATGCACCTGGGCAATCGAGGCCGACGCCACCGGATCGACCTCGAAATGCCGGAACAGCTGGTGCGGAGAGCTGCCCAGCGCCGCTTCGATGCAGGCCGCCGCCTTGTCGGAGGGAAACGGCGGCACGCGGTCCTGCAGCAAGGCCAGCTCGGTGGCGACATCCAGGGGAATGAGATCGCGGCGCGTGGACAGCACCTGGCCGAACTTGACGAAAATGGGCCCCAGGGACTCCAGCGCCAGGCGCAGGCGCACGCCGCGCGGAACCCGGGGCGGACGCCCGAAACGGACGATGCGCAGCAGGCAATGGGCGATGGGATGCTTGATGCTGGACAACACCAGCTCGTCGAGCCGGTAGCGCAGCGCTATGAATACGATGCGGACGAATCGAAACAGGGTCAGCATGCGCGGTTATTCCGGCCTTGGCGCGCGGCGCTATGTTCCAGCCCCGCCACGCTGCGCTCAAGCGCATCGAGGCGCCGCAGCGCCGCCTGGACGCCGGCCTGCCATTCGATGAACGGCGGCCGGGACACCAGGACACGGCTTTCCTCGGACAGGTATTCGCCCATATTGCCCGCGAGGCGGCGGCCCGCAAGCCGCGTGCCGTCCAACAGCTTTCGGGCGCCTCCCATGAGGCGCACCGCCGCAACATCGCCCACCACCCTGGCCAGGTCGTCTTCGACGTCCCAACGCAGGTCACGCGCCAGTTCGGACACGACGGCGGCAAGGCCCGCATCGCCCTGCACATGCATGAGGCCGGCGATTTCCGAAGGGTCGGCAGAGCGCAGGGCCTGCGGCAGCTGCCCCAGGTTCGCGGAAGGAATGGTCAGCATGACATCGGGGACGACCGCCGGATCGGACGGCTGCACGCCGCCATCGGACAGCAGCGTCAACCCCGCCACCCAGGGCCCGACGGAAAAACGGACGGTTTTTCCGGCATGGCGGGCCAGCTTTTCAAGCGCCCATGGCTCGCGCCGCAGCAGCTTGTTGAGCGCGCTGGCGAAAACATGAGCGGGAGCAAGAAAAGAGGGAATAGGAAGCATGGCGAAGGTTCGCGGCCAGCGCGAAACACAGGGAAAAATATTCCAGCCCTAAGTTTAACTGACAATAGAAAAATCTTTGCCGGGCGGAATGCAAACAATCCGGGCCGGCGCCCGAAGGGCCGGCCCGGATTGTTCCGCCAGAACCAGCGCTCGGGCGTGCCGGCGGCTGATTGGCGCTGCGTTCGACTAACTGGCGTCGTCGACGGGGATTTGCTGGATGCCGGCCAGCAGCCAGCCCGCTTCCTCGGCTTTATAAAGATTCCATACTTCCTCGAAGCGGAAGGCTTCCGCCCCGGCGGACTCGCGCAGCATGCCCGAATAGCGCACGCTGGCCAGGTGGCCGCCCGCAACGGCCTCGATACCCAGCAATTCGGCATTGAGCAACACCACTTCGGTGGTTTCGGGCTTGCCTTCGCGCGCGAGGATCTGCGGCTTGATCTCGGCGATGAGATCGTCGGTCAGGTATTCGGAAAGACGATCGACATCGCCGCTGTCCCAGATTTTTTGGATGGCGATGAACTGCGCCTTGGCATTGGCCAGGAAAGTGGAGGTGTCGAAATCGCCGGGAATGAACCAGCTTTCGTCGGCCGGCGCGGCGGGCGCCGAGGCAACGGATGCGGCAGGCTCGTGCGCCGGCTGGCTGGGCTGGCCCCATGGCTGGGCCGGCGCATTGCCGCTGCCGGAAGTACGGAACGTGCCTTGCGCCCCCTGCATGGCCGGCCGCGCCGCGGACGAAGCGCCGCGCAGGCGCCGCACGATGAACATGACGGCAAAGACCAGCAGGGCGATGAGCACCATGCTGGACATCATTTCGAGGAAGGCGCCGCCCAGCCCCAGGTTGGACAGCAAGGCTGCAATGCCCAGACCCGCGGCTATGCCGGCAATGGGGCCCAGGAAGCGCGACATGCCGCTTTTGGCTGCCGTGCCGGCCGCTGCGGCGCTTCCGGCGGCTGCCGCCGGCGCCGCGCTGCGCTGGGTGGCCGAAGCTGCCGCCGGGGGCGTAACCGCCTGGCGCTGCTGGGTAATGTTGGACGACTGCCGCCCAAAGCTCTTGCCACCCCCCAGGCGCCGCGCCTCGGCGTCGAACGAGGCCGACATCAGGGCGCCCGCCGACACCGCCAGCATGGCGATGGCAAAAAATCTGTGAAGTCTTCGAGACATGTCGTGTTCTCCGGTAGAAGCGCACGGCCGGGGCCTGGCGCTGGATACTGTGTTGTTCAAGGAAAACGCCCCGCAGCGTTTTCTTACTACAAGCTGAATATTAACTTAAAACACGATTAATCGGAGAAAAACCGGGGAGAGTTCCAAAAAAACAAAGGCGGAGCCCTGCCTGGGCCCGTTGAGGAAGTATTTTGGGGAAGTTTTTAGGACAGCCTTTGGAACAGGCTTTCAGCGAAGCGCACCGGAAAGCCTCTTGGCGCAGCGAACAGGCCGGCCGCTAAAGCGGGACGAGAGCGCGGGTGGAAGGGCCGCTTGGACGGCTTTCCGCGGCCAAGCCATGGCGCACCGCAAAAACAAGAGGGGGCGATCAGTCCAGCTTCACGCCTTCGTGCAGCGCCACGACGCCTGCCGTGAGGTTGAAGTAGCGCACCCGCGACAAACCCGCCGTCTCGAGCATGGCGGCCAAGGTTTCCTGGTCGGGATGCATGCGGATGGACTCCGCCAGATAGCGGTAGCTGTCTTCGTCGCCCGCCACTTTCTTGCCTATCCAGGGCAGGATATTGAAGGAATACCAGTCGTAGGCGGGGGCCAGGGGCTTGGCCACGCGCGAAAACTCCAGCACCAGCAGCTTGCCGCCCGGCTTCAGCACCCGCCGCATTTCGGCCAGCGCCCGGTCTTTGTGCGTCATGTTGCGCAAGCCGAAAGCCACGCTGACGCGGTCGAAATAACCGTCGGGGAACGGCAGCTTTTCGGCGTCGCACACGGCGGTGGGAACCAGAACCCCGTGATCCATGAGGCGGTCGCGCCCCACGCGCAGCATGGAATCGTTGATGTCGGTCAGCCATACCTGGCCCGACGGTCCGGCCTTTTTCGCGAACGCCTTGGCCAGGTCGCCCGTGCCGCCGGCAATGTCCAGCACCTTCATGCCCGGGCGGACAGCGGCACGGCCGATGGTGAACATTTTCCACACCCGATGCAGGCCGCCCGACATCAGGTCGTTCATGATGTCGTAGCGCGATGCCACCGAATGGAATACCTCGGCCACCTTGCCGGCTTTTTCGGCCTCGCTGACGGTTTTATAGCCAAAATGGGTGGTCGACTCGGGGGACTGGTCGGAGGAAGTGGAATTTTGCATGATGCGTTATCGTACCCCATCGGGGCAAAGAAGGATTCGGCAAGCGGCAGCGACGGCCTGGCACTGGCAGGCCTATTTTAAATCCACCCGCGCAACGTCCTGTCCAGGCCTCGTGAAATTCACAAACCTGAAACAATTCGTCCATAAACTGCAGGCTTCATACCCAAAACACCACTGCAAAGATTCCGCCCATGAGCACAACCATACTCGTCATCGAAGATGAACCCGCCATCCAGGAGCTGATTTCCGTCAACCTGAGTTTCGCTGGGCACAAGGTATTGCGGGCCTTCGATGCGGAGCAGGCGCAAACCCTGATCCGGGCCGAGCTGCCCGACCTCATCCTGCTGGACTGGATGCTGCCAGGCGCCTCGGGCATTACTCTGGCCAGGCAACTGCGCGGCGACGAGCGCACCCGCCAGGTTCCCGTCATCATGCTGACCGCCAAAGGCTCGGAGCACGACAAAATAGAAGGCCTGGAGGCCGGCGCCGACGACTACATCACCAAGCCCTTCTCGCCCAAAGAGCTGATTGCGCGCATCAAGGCGGTGCTGCGCCGCCGCGCGCCCCAGCTCACCGACGACATCATCGCCATCGGCAGCCTGCAACTGGACCCGACGACGCACCGTGTCACAGGCAATGGCATCAACCTTACCATCGGCCCCACCGAGTTCCGTCTGCTGCATTTCTTCATGACGCATACCGAGCGCGTATTCTCGCGGACGCAACTGCTGGACCAGGTATGGGGCGACCACGTGTTCGTGGAGGAGCGCACCGTGGACGTGCACATCCGCCGGCTGCGCAAGGCCCTGGAGCCCGGCGGGCACGAGAACCACATCGAAACCGTGCGCGGCGCCGGCTACCGTTTCACGGCCCAGCCGGCCGCGGCGACGGCTCAAGCCTGAGCCCCGGAACACAACACGATGTAAGGTATAGTTTCTTTTTCCAGACTATACATAGCATAGCCGGGCCGCCCGCAAAGCTTCACCGAAACGACGCTGCAACTAGCATGACCAAAACATTAATCTCGATGGGCTTGTGGGGCTTGGCTGCCTGGCTGGCCGGGACATGGATCAACGCCACCACCGGCTGGGCGATCCTGGTCTTCGGCCTGGCGGCGATGATCCTGATCAGCGGAGCGCAGTTGTCGAAGATCAGCCGCTGGGCCAGGAACATCGAGGCCCCCCCGCCCGTCTCGGTCGGCCCCTGGGACGACGTGCTGGCCGTCATCTACCGGCAGCTGCGCAAGAACCACAGCAAGATCGACGAACTGCATCGTCAGGTGGACAGCATCATGCTGGCCGCCGAAGCTCTGCCCGACGGCGCCATCACGCTCGACGAGGAAATGCAGATCACCTGGTGCAACAAGACCGCAAGCGAACACACCGGCCTGAAGCTGGCCACCGACAAGGGCTTCAGCATCTTCAATATTTTGCGGGCGCCCGAGTTCGCGAAATACGGCCGGCAAGTCTCGTGGCCCGAGCCAATACTGCTGCACCTGTCCAAGGACGGCCAGGAAAAATCCCTGCTGGTGCAGCTGACCCCCTACGGCATCAAGCAGTTCCTGATCGTGACGCGCGACGTCACCCAGGTGGAAAAGCTGGAAACCACCCGCAAGGACTTCGTGGCCAATGTCTCGCACGAATTGCGCACGCCGCTCACTGTGTTGTCGGGGTTCCTGGAAACCCTGCACGACATGCCCGGCGATTCACTCAGCGCCGAACAGCGCGAGCACTACCACACGCTGATGATGGAACAGGCTACGCGCATGGAGGCCATCGTGGCCGACCTGCTTACGCTTTCCACGCTGGAATCCTCGCCCTCTTCCATCGGCGAGCCCGTGCGCCTGGCGAAGGTCATCGACAACGCCCTGCTGCAGGCCAAGACGCTATCGAGCGGCCAGCATGTTTTTGTGGAGAACATCGACAAAAGCCTGTGCGTACTGGGCATCGAGTCGGAACTGGCCTCGGCCGTCAGCAATCTGCTGACCAACGCTGTACGCTACACACCCAAGGACGGCACCATTACCGTAAGCTGGTACATCACCGAAACCGGAAGCGCCTGCTATTCGGTGCAGGACACCGGCATCGGCATCGCCTCGCAAGACATTCCCAGGCTTACCGAACGCTTCTACCGCGTCGACCGCGGCCGTTCGCGCGCCACCGGCGGCACCGGCCTGGGCCTGGCCATTACCAAGCACGTCGCCATGCGCCACAACGCCGAGCTGCACATCCGCAGCCGCTTCGGCGCCGGCAGCATCTTCTCGGTGGAGTTCCCCGCCCCCCGGGTCGTCATCCAGCCCGAAGACAGCCCGCCAGGCGCGTAAGCCGCGGCGATCGCCTCGGGCTTCGCCCCGCCTTGCCGCGGACAGGGCGGGAAAACTACACCAGCACGCGCTCGATGCCGCCGGCGTTCGCGTCGCGCACGTAGTCTTCCATCCAGGTTTCGCCCAGGATGTGCTTGGCCATTTCAATGACGATGTAGTCCGCGTCCATGCCGGTGTCTTCCTCGTAGCGCGAAAGACCCTGCAGGCACGACGGGCACGAGGTAAGTATCTTAACCTCGCCGTCGAAGCCGTCGGCGCGGATCTGCGCCGTGTTCTTGGCCAGTTCTTCCTGCTTGCGAAAACGCACCTGGGTGGAAATGTCGGGGCGCGACACCGCCAGCGTGCCCGACTCGCCGCAGCAGCGATCCGCCTTGATGGTGGCGTCGCCCACCAGCGCCTTGACCGTCTTCATGGGATCCTGCAACTTCATCGGCGTGTGGCAAGGGTCGTGGTACATGTAGCGCGTGCCGGTAATGCCTTCCAGATGCAGGCCTTTTTCGAGCAGGTACTCGTGGATGTCGATGAGGCGACAGCCCGGGAAGATCTTGTCGAACTCGTAGCCGGCCAATTGGTCGTAGCAGGTTCCGCAACTGACCACCACCGTCTTGATGTCCAGGTAATTGAGCGTGGTGGCCATGCGGTGGAACAGCACGCGGTTGTCGGTGATGATTTTCTCGGCCTTGTCGTTCATGCCATTGCCGCGTTGCGGGTAGCCGCAGCACAGATAGCCCGGCGGCAGGACCGTTTGCACACCCACATGCCACAGCATGGCCTGCGTCGCCAGGCCCACCTGGGAAAACAGGCGCTCGGAACCACAACCCGGAAAATAGAACACCGCCTCGCTGTCCGAAGAGGTTGCGTCCGGATTGCGGATGATGGGCACGTAATCGGGGTTTTCAATGTCCAGCAGCTTGCGCGCCGTCTGCTTGGGCAGGCCGCCCGGCATGCGCTTGTTGACGAAGTGGATGACCTGCTCGCGCACGGGCGCTTTGCCGATGGTCGCGGGCGGCGCGGCCATCTGCTTGCGGGCCGGCGCCTTGAACAGGTCGTGGGCGGCGCGCTGGGCCTTGTAGCCGAAATCGATCATGGCCTTGCGCGTGGCCTTGATGACGCGCGGATCCTTGGCGTTCAGGAAGAACATGGCCGCCGTGGTGCCGGGGTTGAACGACTTCTTGCCCATGCGGCGCAGCAAGGCGCGCATTTCCATGGAGACATCGCCGAAGTCGATGTCCACCGGACAGGGGTTGTAGCACTTGTGGCAGATGGTGCAATGGTCGGCCACGTCCTCGAACTCTTCCCAGTGCTTCAGGCTCACGCCCCGGCGCGTCTGCTCTTCGTACAGGAAGGCCTCGATGAGCAGCGAGGTGGCCAGGATCTTGTTGCGCGGCGAGTACAGCAGGTTGGCGCGCGGCACGTGGGTGGCGCACACCGGCTTGCACTTGCCGCAGCGCAGGCAGTCCTTGATGGCGGTGGAAATGGCGCCGATCTCGCTTTGCTGCATGATGAGCGATTCGTGGCCCATGAGGTTGAAGCTGGGTGTCCAGGCGTGGCGCAGGTCGGCGCCAGGCATGAGCTTGCCGGCGTTGAACCGCCCTTCCGGATCGACCCGGCGCTTGTAGTCCTGGAAGGGCTGCAGCTCGTCCTGGGTCAGGAATTCGTATTTGGTCAGGCCGATGCCGTGCTCGCCGGAAATCACGCCATCGAGATCGCGCGCGATCTGCATGATGCGCGCCACGGCCTGGTTGGCTTCGCGCAGCATCTCGTAGTTGTCGGAGTTGACAGGGATATTGGTGTGCACGTTGCCGTCGCCCGCGTGCATGTGCAGGGCCACGAACACCCGCCCCTTGAGCACGCGGTCGTGAATGGCCTGGATCTCGGCCAGCACCGCCGCGCAATCGGAGCCGCCGAAATACCGCTCCATCAGGGCGCGCACTTCGGTCTTCCAGGAAACGCGCACGGTGTGATCCTGCACCACGTCGAACACACGGACGCTGGGCTGGTCGCGCAGGCGCTGCTCCAGCACCTGCTGCAGATCCTGCATGCCCAGGTCGAGCATGATGGGCAAGCCCTGCGCCAGCGGCATGTCCAAGTTGTCCAATAGCCAGGTCCAGCGCTCGCGCACCGCCTGCAGGGTAACCACCGCGTCGTTGCGGCGCTCTTCGAAGATCTCGGCTCGCGTGTGCACGACGTCGTCGTGGTCTTCGGTCTTGCCCACTGGCAGCTCGCCGCTGCTCAGGAACAATTCCAACTGGTCGAGCAGGCGCAGCTTGTTGCGGGTGGAAAGCTCGATGTTGATGCGCTCGATGGCGTCGGTATATTCGCCCATGCGGTTCAGGGGAATGACGACGTCTTCGTTGATCTTGAAGGCATTGGTATGCCTTGCAATGGCCGCCGTGCGCGCGCGGTCCAGCCAGAACTTCTTGCGGGCCTCGGCGCTTACGGCCACGAAGCCTTCGCCGTGGCGCGTGTTGGCCAGGCGCACGACTTCGCTGGCGGCGGCCGCCACCGCATCGGCATCGTCTCCCACGATGTCGCCGAACAGCACCATCTTGGGGAAGGCGCCGCGCTTGCTCTTGGCCGCATAGCCCACGGCGCGCAGATAGCGCTCGTCCAGATGCTCCAGGCCGGCCAGGATGGCGCCGCTGGCGCGGCCGGGGCCGTCAAGGAAGTTCTTGACTTCGACGATGGACGGAATGGCGTCGCGCGCCTGGCCGAAGAACTCCAGACAGACCGTGCGGGTGTGGCTGGGCATGCGGTGCAGCACCCAGCGCGCCGAGGTGATCAGCCCGTCGCAGCCTTCTTTTTGCACCCCCGGCAGCCCGGCCAGGAATTTGTCGGTCACGTCCTTGCCCAGCCCCGCCTTGCGGAACCTGGAGCCTTCGATGACCAGGGTTTCGGAACGCAGCAGCTTGGCGCCGGGCGCGGCCTTGCCGTCGAACCACTTGAGTTCGAAGCGGGCCTGGTCCACGTCGTGGATCTTGCCCATATTGTGCTCGAGCCGGGTCACTTCCAGCCAGTCGCCCTGCGGGTCGACCATGCGCCACCAGGCCAGGTTGTCCAGCGCCGTGCCCCACAGCACGGCCTTCTTGCCGCCGGCGTTCATGGCCACGTTGCCGCCCACACAGGAGGCGTCGGCCGAAGTCGGATCCACCGCGAACACGAAGCCCGCGGCTTCGGCCGCCTCGGTGACGCGCTTGGTGACGACGCCCGCGCCCGTCAGCACGGTGGCCACGGGCTCGGCCAGGCCGGGCAGCGAAGTTTGCTCGACCTCGCCCAGCGCATCGAGCTTTTCGGTGTTGATGACCACCGAACGCCAGGTCAGCGGAATGGCGCCGCCCGTATAGCCGGTGCCGCCCCCGCGCGGAATGATGGTCAGACCCAGTTCGATGCAGGCGCGCACCAGCGCAGCCATTTCAGCCTCGTTGTCGGGCGTCAGCACCACAAAGGGGTATTCCACGCGCCAGTCGGTCGCATCGGTAACGTGCGACACCCTGGACAGGCCGTCGAACTTGATGTTGTCGCGGGCCGTGACGCGCGCCAGGCGGCGCTGCACGCGCTTGCGCAAATCGCGGGTCTGGCTGAATTCGTTTTCGAAGGCCGCCACGGCGCCGCGCGCCGCCTGCAGCAGGTGCGCCACTTTGTCGTCGCGGTTTGCATCGCTGCCGTCGCGCCGGTTGTCGATTTCGGTCAGGCGATGGTTCAGCGCTTCGATGAGCTGGCGCAGGCGCTTGGGGTTGTCGAGCAGGTCGTCCTGCAAATAGGGATTGCGCCGCACGACCCAGATATCGCCCAGGACCTCGAACAGCATGCGCGCCGAGCGCCCCGTGCGGCGTTCACTGCGCAAATCGCTCAGCCATTGCCATGCCTCGTCGCCCAACAACCGGGACACGATCTCGCGATCGGCGAAAGACGTGTAGTTGTAGGGAATTTCGCGCAAGCGCGGCGTTTGCTCAAGGGGGGCCTTGGCGGCAAGCAACTGACTGGCTAGAGGGGCGTTCATGGCTTCTCGGGGGAGGGGAATTGCAGTTTTAGCTGCAAGTTTACTGCATCGAACCGGGAGACCCCGGCCAAGCCGGGCCGGCAGGCGAGCGTTGCAGCGGCATGTTCAGGATCGGCCGTGAGCGCGGGCGGCGGCCTTTACAGCAAACCGGGAAACACCCACAGCAGCCCGGCCGTCATCCCCGCGTAGCGCACGAACTTGCCCAGGGCCATGTAAAAGACCGACGGCCAGAACGGCAGTTTGAGCCAGCCGCCCACGGCGCACAACGGGTCGCCCACCACCGGCAGCCATGTGAAGAACATGACGGCGGGTCCCAGTTTGTGCACCCACTGGCTGATATGCGGATGCCAGCGTCCGCCTATCTGCGCCAGGCCCGCCGGCTTCGCACGCCGGGCGGCCTCGTGCTCGTGGCTCGCCGCCGCATGCCCGTGCCGTTCTTTCCAGCGCTCGAAGGCCTTCTCGGCGCCAAGCCCCATATAGTAGGTAATGATCCCGCCCAGCGTATTGCCCACCGTCGCCGCAGCCACTGCCGGCCAGAACATGTCCGGCACGGCCTTGGCATAAGCGAAAACCACCGGCTCGGACCCCAGCGGCAGCAATGTGGCCGACACGAGGCTCACCAGGAAAATGGCGCTCAGGCCCACCTTGGGCAATGCCAGGGCGGCCAGCAGCCAATGAATCGACGCGTGAATCCATGCTTGCATAGGGCGCTAGTCTACAGAAGAATCGGGAAGGCCAACGGGAATCCATGGAAGCGGGTGGAAGACCGGGAGCTACCCACCAGGATCAGCTGTGCTCTTCCCGAGCGGGGCACGCCCACTGGCCATGCTAGGTCAGGGGGCAGACAATTCGACCCGGCTTCCGCCCTACCTTAAATATACCGGCTGGCTATAGAAAGAAAAAAAGGAGAAATCAGTATTGAACTCCACGAATGAAGATGCTCAAATGTCTGCAATTTGTATCAAGAGTTAACGTCGTTTATTAGTAAAACCCTTGCCCAGCACACCAAGCTCTCCAGCCTGACCCCGCTGAGCCATTGCACCCGGCGATTCCGAACGCACCGACAGGCCCGCCCCCTGCCACATAGCTGCATCGCCGCCACCGCGAGCGGCTCGCTTGTAGGCCAGCATGGCCGATCCAGAGAAAAGGCAACATCATGACTACAAAAACGTCGACCCGAGACTCCAAACCGCAAACCAGGCTGGAGCCTCTTTTCTTCTGCCCGACCAACCACCCCGTCATTCCACCTTTCTCACCTACCCCGCTTTTTCTTCCCCGCCGCACACTGCGCTGGGCATTGACTGCCTGCGCCTTCGCCACGCTTGGAGCCCTGGCTCATCCAGCATGGGCCGATGGCGGCGCCGGCGGCGCAGCCTCCGGCGACACTCGAACCAGTCCTGGAGGCACGCCGGCGAGTCCAGCGGGTCAAGATGGGGTAGACAACACCGGCACTACTTATCGCAAAGGGGGTGGGGGTGGGGGTGGGGGTGGGGTAAGTTTTTCCACGGGCGAGGGCGGCAAAGGCGGCAATGGGGGAATTGGCGCCGACGGCACCCCAGGAGCAGGTGGCTCTGGCGGGGGCGTCGGCAGCACGACGATAATGGAAAACACCTCGTCCCTTTCCGGCATTAACGGCGACGTAGGCATCGCCGGCACCTGGGTTGTTAATAGCGGCGGAGGCGGGGGTGGCGGCGGCGGCGGGGGTGGTTTTGGCTTAATGCTGAACACTACGGACGCGGCGAGCAATCAGTCGAGCGCCGCAATCAACGGCGGCTCGGGCGGTGCAGGTGGCGGCAATGGAGGGCAGTTCGGGGGTTCAGGCGGGGGCGGCGCTGGCGGCGGCGCCGTGCTTCTGAAAGGCTCGGGTGCATATAACAACGCTGGGACATTACTAGGCGGCAACGGCGGAGCCGGGGCTGTAGGTCAAGCCGTCAGTGGCGGCAGCGGCGGCGACGGCGGCGCGGGAGCCGTGCTTACGGGAGCAAGCAGTCTGACGAACCAAAGCGGTGGTGAAATCACCGGAGGCAGCGGCGGCGTAGGCGGCAACAGCAACTTCGCCCGCACAGGAAACGGCGGGTCTGGCGGAGCCGGCGTGCTGCTGATCAACGGCGGAGACGTAAACAACAGCGGTACCATCATCGGCGGCGCGGGAGGGGCGGCAGGAACGGCATCAAACGGTTCAACAGCACCAGGCATGGCCGGAGCGGGCGGCGCCGGCATCGCCGGCTCCAATATTTCCATCATCAACGCCGGTACAATCTCGGGCGGTTTGGGCGGAGGCGGCACGCAGGCCGCCGCCCTGCAGTTCACTGGCGGCGACAACTTCCTAGCCGTTGAAGGCTCTAGCTGGCGCTTAGACGGCAATATCGACATCCAGGCCGGCACTCTCACCTTCAAGCAATCTGACAAGCAAACCGTGGCCAACATCATTACAGGCGACGGCACGCTGATCCAGGATGGCGAAGGCACTCTGACGCTGACAGGGGCAAACACCTATACGGGCGGCACGGAAATTGCTGACAGCCATACGCTGGGGGTCGGCCACAGCAGCGCCCTGGGTTCGGGTACGGTCACGATGGACGACGGCAGTACACTGGCCTTCAAGAGCGACGGGCTAAGTTTGGCGAACGGCTTCAAACTGAACAGCGACTCGACCTTCTCAGTATCTCTCAACCAAACGGCCACAATATCCGGCATTGTCGACGACGACACCTCTCACGGCTTATTATCGCTTGATGGCGGCGGAACCCTCGTTCTCACCAACCTCAATACCTATACTGGCGAAACATGGATCGACGAGGGCACGCTGGCGCTATCGGGCTCGGGCAGCATTGCCAGCTCCAGCAACGTCGACATTTGCGACTGCGGCGCGCTCGACATCTCGGGCACAAACAGCGGCGCTACCATACAAAGCCTGAGTGGCTTCGGCAGGGTCAAACTGGGCGACAAGACACTGACCCTGAGCAATGCCAGTGGCGTCTACGAAGGGAGCATCGAAGGCGCGGGCGGGCTAGTCATCAGTGACGGCGGCGCCGAATACCTGTACGGCGACAACTCCTATCAAGGCGGCACATCCATAGGCGCCAACGCTGTGGTCGCAGTAGGCAAAGATAGCTCGCTAGGCACTGGTACGGTCGCTATATCCGACAGTACCTATCTAATATTCGATGCGGACGGCCTGAACCTGGCCAACAATTTCAAGCTGAGCGGCGAAACGGCTTTCTGGATGGACTCGGGCCATATCGAAACGCTTTCCGGAATTATCAGCGACGGAACCTCTGCTGGCTCACTCGGCATAGCGGGCGATGGCAAGCTGGTACTCACCAATATCAACACCTACACAGGCCCAACCTGGATTACTTCTGGCACAGTGGCGCTGTCGGGCGCGGGCAGCATCGCCAACTCCAGCGGCGTCGATCTCTGCGACTGCGCCACGTTCGACATTTCCGCCACCAACAACGGCGCCACCATACAAAGCCTGGAAGGCGAAGGCACGGTCATGCTGGGGAGCAAAACCCTGACCCTCGGCAACGCCAGCGGCGATTACTCGGGAGTCATCCAGGGCGAAGGAGGCGGCTTGACGGTCAACGGCGGCAAGTTGACCCTGGACGGGGCGAACACCTACACGGGCTCAACCACAATCAACACCGGGACACTGGCGCTGGCGGATGCGGGCAGCATCTCTGCTTCCAGCGGCATCGCTATCCACAACGGCGGAACGTTCGATATTTCGGCCACTACCAGCGGCGCCACCATACAGAATCTTGAGGGCGACAACGGCACGGTAATGCTCGGCGGCAAAGCCTTGACCCTTGCCAATGCCAGTGGCGCCTACTCCGGCGTCATCCAGGGTGCGGGAGGCAGCCTGCTAAAGAACGGCACAGGCACACTGACGCTGAACGGCATCAACACCTATACAGGCGGCACCATGGTCAATGCCGGCACGCTGGAGGTGGGCGATGCGGATCACCCCTCGGCCAGCATCCAGGGCGCTGTGGCGGTCAACAACGGCGGCACGCTGCGCGGCCACGGCAGCATCGCGGGCAATGTGGACAGCACCGGCATCGTCTGGCCGGGCGGCTCCATCGGCACGCTGACCATAGGAGGAAACTATTCGCAGTCGCCGGACGGCACGCTGCAGATCGAAGTCAGCCCGACCGAGGCGTCGCAACTGAAGGTGGGCGGCACAGCCAGTCTGGCCGGCACGCTGAACCTGCTGTACGGGCCGGGCACCTACACCAGCCGGAGCTACCCGATCCTCAGTGCCAAGGCGGTCAACGGCACATTCTCCAGCGTTACCGCCAATAACCCGACGAACGTCGAATACAAGGTGCTCTACGATGCACTAGGTGTGAATCTGGACGTAACGGCCCTGGTGGTGGCACCCACGCAGGCCACTATCTTCGGCGCGATGGGTTCCTCGGCGCTGCGCGCCGGGCAGGCGGCCAACGACATTCTGTTGAGCCGGTTGGCCGGGCCTTGCGGCACGACGGGCGCGGCAAGCGCTCTAGGCAACAACCATGGCGCGGCCTCAGCAAGCGCTTCCCCCTCGTCAGGCGGCGCCTCCCTGGCCTGCCCGCAAACCAACGGCCTGTGGATCCAGGCCCAAGGCACGGACACCCGCATCGACGGCAACCACGGTGCGCCCGACGTGCGCGACCAGCACTACGGCTTTCTCACCGGGTTCGATCATGCCTGGCGCGGCATGACCGTGGGTCTGGCCGGCGGCTACAGCCATGGCGAGGTCAGCGAATCGGGCAACGGTTCGCGCGGCACGCTCGACACCCTGCGCATCGCCGGCTACGCCGCCAAGAACATCGGTCCCTACACCCTGGCCGGCACCCTGGGCTATGCCTACGACTTCGCCTCCACCACCCGCTCGTTCGGCGCCCTGGGATCGGCCAAGGGCGATGGCCATGGCCAGGAATTCAGCGCCGGCCTGCAGGCCAGCCGCACCTGGCAACTGAGCCCGGCCGTCACGCTGACCCCAAGGATCGGAATACGCTATGCCTATCTGGGCGGCCTGGGCACCGACGAGAGCGGCCCCACCGCGCAAAACCTGGGCGTAGGCAACCAGCATCGGCAAAGCCTGCAGCCCTATGCGGGGCTGACGCTGGACTATCGCTTCACCTTGCCCAACAGCGCCCGGCCCGCCAGCGTGCAACTGCGCGCCGGCTACGCCTACGAAACGCAAAGCCTTAACAGGAACGTCTCGGTCACGGCGGCCGATGGCACGGGCTTTACCATTGCCGGCACCCGCGACTCGCGCGGCCAGCTCACCGCCGGCCTGGGCACCACCCTGCCCCTCGGCAAGACCACCAGCGCCTACCTGCGCTACGACGCCTGGCTGCACACCGGCAACGTCAATGCACAGGCCTTGCAGGCGGGGGTCGATTACCGGTTCTGAACGCTGAAGGTATAGCGATTCATGATGGCCCAGACAGACACTGCCTGGGCCATCTCCAAAAGCATTAGTAAGGCAACATGCTATCCCTGGAAGGGGTTCAGCGTTTGAAGACTCGGGTAGTCGAAATGCTGCTGGTTGCGTGTAAGAACCGTCAAGCCGTAGCTATAGGCAATAGCGGCAATCTGTTTGTCCACTGGGCTGTCGGGCCTCAAGCCCATAAGCCATCCCCAAAATTGGGCGCACTCCAAATCGAAACCAAGGATTTGTTGAGCATATTCCCGGGTAAGCGCGTCGATCCACCCATCAAGCCGATCAGCTTGCAGCGAGTCACCTCGTCGGCGAATGCGCACCGCACCCGCGCGCAGTTCACCGATGACCTGGACGGGTAAGTACAAAGCCGAACTGTCGCACGAGGCAAAAAAAGCGCGTACGCCGGCATCGGCACGCACGCCCTTACGCAACTCACTCACCACGTTTGTATCGAGCAAATACATCAGCGGGCCGAACGAAAGTCAAAATCCTCGTCAACGCCCACATGCGGCATGCTCATCAGTACATCCTTGAAGGAGCGCCGAGGTGGTTGAACCAACGCCATGCGCAAGATACGGCGGTGTTCGGCTTCGGCACTCGTTCCGTGACGAGCTGCGGCTTGCCTTAACGCCGCCACAACCTCAGGCTCGATGTTGCGGACTACGAGACTTGTTGTCATAGCACTCCCCTGATCTGGATGGTCCTATTATTCAGCCAAAATGCAATCATTGCAATCACTTGACTCCGCTAACTTCGGAGCCTTGCCAAATCAGCCAGCCCCTCTTTCTCGGCTGGCCCTCGAAAGGCCATTTGCTCCTCGAAAGCATACACGGACAAAAAGAAAGCTCGTAGGCCGTGCAGGATGAATCCATCATCATCTTCAGTTGTCGTGGGCACCGGCAAGACCACGGCACGAAGAACGGAAAAAACCCTGTGGTAATCTGTTCACTTTGCGGGTTTCCTCCCTCGTCTTCATCCCTGCCATGTCCACCGACTATCTGAAACGCATACTGACATCCAAAGTCTACGACGTCGCCATCGAGTCCCCCCTGGAATTTGCCCCGCAAATCTCCGCGCGAATTCAGAACAAAATCTACTTGAAACGCGAAGACACCCAGGTCGTCTTCAGCTTCAAGCTGCGCGGCGCCTACAACAAAATGGCCAACCTGAGCGCAGCCGAACTCAAACGGGGCGTCATTTGCGCCTCTGCCGGCAATCACGCCCAGGGCGTGGCTCTTTCCGCCAGGAAGCTCGGCTGCCGCGCCGTCATCGTCATGCCCACCACCACGCCCAACGTCAAGGTCGAGGCCGTGCGCGCCCTGGGCGGCGAAGCGGTGCTGGCGGGCGACAGCTTCTCGGATGCCTACGCCCACGCGCTGCAACTGGAAAAGAAGGAAAAACTCACCTTCGTCCACCCCTTCGACGACCCCGACGTGATTGCCGGCCAAGGCACCGTCGGCATGGAAATCCTGCGCCAGCACGCCCAGCCCATCGATGCCGTGTTCGTGCCCATCGGCGGCGGCGGCCTGATTGCCGGCGTGGCGGCCTATATCAAACAGCTGCGCCCGGAAATCAAGATCATCGGCGTGCAGACCGTCGACTCCGACGCCATGATCCGCAGCGTCAAGGCGGGGCGCCGCCTGGAACTGAGCGATGTCGGCCTGTTCTCGGACGGCACGGCGGTGAAGCTGGTGGGTTCCGAAACCTTCAAGCTCTCCAGACAATACGTGGACGATTTCGTCGCCGTCACCACCGATGAAATCTGCGCCGCCATCAAGGATGTATTCCAGGATACGCGCAGTGTCCTGGAGCCCGCCGGCGCGCTGGCGCTGGCCGGGGCCAAGCACTATGCGGCCGAGCACAAGCTCAAGGGTGCAACCCTGGTGGCGATCACCAGCGGCGCCAACATGAATTTCGACCGGCTGCGCTTCGTGGCCGACCGGGCCGACGTGGGCCAGGCGCGTGAAGCCCTGTTCGCCCTGACCATTCCCGAAAAGCGCGGCAGCTTCCTGCGCCTGTGCGAAACCGTCGGCAAGCGCAGTGTCACCGAATTCAACTACCGCATCTCGGACTCGGACAGCGCCCATGTGTTCGTGGGCCTGCAGATATCATCCAGCGCCGACCACGACCGCATCGCCAACACCTTCGTAAAAAAAGGCTTCTCGACGCTGGACCTAAGCTCCAACGAAATGGCCAAGACCCACTTGCGGTACATGGTGGGCGGGCGTTCAAACCTGACCGAGAACGAAGTGCTGTACCGCTTCGAGTTTCCCGAAAGGCCCGGCGCCCTGACCAAGTTCCTGAGCTCGATGAGCCCCGAATGGAACATCAGCCTGTTCCACTACCGCAACCAGGGCGATGATTACGGCCGGGTGCTGGTGGGCATCCAGGTGCCGCCCAGCGACAAGAAAGCGCTCAAGGAATTCCTGGACTCGCTGGGCTATCCCTACTGGAACGAGACCGAAAACCCCGCTTACCGGCTGTTTCTGTAGTTCAAGCGTCGCTTTCGGAAAAGCTGCACACCGAAAAGACCGGCATGCCGGTTTCCTTGAGGTTTTTCGAGCCGCCCAGCTCGGGCAGGTCGATGATGGAAGCAGCCTCGACCACGTTGGCGCCCAGGCGCTGCAGCAGCTTGGCGGCGGCGATCATGGTGCCGCCCGTGGCGATGAGATCGTCGATCAGCAAGACACGCTGGCCGGGCTTGACGGCATCGGTGTGCATTTCGACGGTGGCGTTGCCGTATTCCAGGGAGTATTCCTCGGCCAGGGTGCGGAAAGGCAGCTTGCCTTTTTTGCGCACCGGCACGAAACCCAGATTGAGTTCGTAGGCCAGCACCGCCCCCAGGATGAAGCCGCGGGCATCGATGCCCGCGACCAAGTCGAGCCGCTGTCGCATATACCGATAAACGAACAGGTCGATAAGAACGCGGAAGGTACGAGGGTCTTGCAGAACCGGCGTGATGTCCCGGAACACGACGCCGGGTTTCGGCCAGTCGGGCACACTACGGATCGCATTGCGAACGTACTCGGCAGTATCAATATGCATGGAAATCGCCACTAACGGAAAATGCCCCCGCGCGGCGCCGCGACGCGGCGTGCCGCCCCCTGGGGGGGAGCTTTTTGCGCCGGGAACAGCCCGGCGGCAGAAAAGGGGGAAGCCAAACAGGCTCAACTATAACCCTAATCCCCAGGGGCGTGGACGACTTCTGCTGCCCACGCGTCCGGGGCCTGCTGCTGACATTCAACGACCGCGCGACGCCAGCCAGCGGTGGCCGGCCGCGGCGCAAAACAGGGAGCAAGGCGCCGGGCCACGGCCTCCCGGCTCTCCCTTTGTCCAAAACGGCAACATAAACGTCATGTGCGTTTAAAATCGGGAAATGAAAATCGCCACGCTACCCTCAGCGGTTCAGTCCATGGAATCGGCCCGCCGAACCTTTTCCATAGAAATCAGCGCCTTGCAGGCGCTGAACAGCCGCCTGGACGACAGTTTCAGCCAGGCCGTCGCCATGATCCTGGGCTGCGAAGGCCGCGTCATCGTCACCGGCATCGGCAAGTCGGGACATATCGCCAAGAAAATCGCCGCCACGCTGGCCTCCACCGGCACGCCCTCGTTCTTCATGCACGGCGTCGAAGCCATACACGGCGACCTGGGCATGCTTACCCGCCACGACATGGTAATGGCCATTTCCTATTCCGGCTCGGCCCCCGAGCTGCTTACCGTGCTGACCGCCGCCAAGCGCATCGGCATACCGCTCATCGCCGTCACCGGCCACGAACAATCCGAGCTGGCCGCCAATGCCGACCTGCACCTGAACGTCCACGTACAGCAAGAGGCCTGCCCCCTCAACCTGGCGCCCACGGCCAGCACCACCGCCACCCTGGTGCTGGGCGATGCCCTGGCCGTGGCCTGCCTGGAGGCGCGCAACTTCAGCGCCGAGGACTTCGCCCTTTCGCATCCCGGCGGCGCGCTTGGCCGGCGCCTGCTTACCCACGTCAGCGACGTCATGCGCGTGGGCGACGCCCTGCCCATCGTCCATCCCGATACCTCTCTGCCCGAAGCCCTTGGCGAAATGTCGCGCAAGGGCATGGGCATGACTATCGTCGTCGACGGCAACCGCCATCCCATCGGCATCTTCACCGACGGCGATCTGCGCCGCCTCATCGTGCGCCACGGCGACATCCGCCCGCTTACCGTTTCCGAAGGCATGTCCCGCAACCCCAAAAGCGTCGCGCCCAGCGCCATGGCGGTCGAAGCCGCCACGCTCATGGACGCCAACCGCCTGACTCAGCTCCTGGTGGTCGACCCGGCCGGCGCGCTCGTAGGCGCCCTGCACATGCACGACCTGCTGGCCGCCAAGGTAATCTAGAGCCTGTTAACCACATGTCACCCATGCAAACCACAACCATCCCCCATCCCGCCGAAGCGTTGATCCTGGCCAAGGTGGCTCCCGCCATCGTCGAGCGCGCACGCCAGGTGCGCGTCATGGCCTTCGACGTGGATGGCGTGCTGACCGACGGCAGCCTCTGGTACAGCGAAAACGGCGAAACCGTAAAGCGCTTCAATGCCCTGGACGGGCACGGCCTGCGCCTGATGGGCGAAAGCGGCATAGCCGTGGTGCTCATCACGGGGCGGGAAGGTCCCATTGTTGCTCGCCGGGCGGCCGAACTGGGCATCTCCCTGGTCAGGCAGGGCGTGCGCGACAAGGCCCAGGCCCTGGCGGCGCTTGCCCAGGAGCAGGGCTGCGCCTTGAACCAGATGGGCTTCATGGGCGACGACATCATCGACCTGCCCGCCCTGCAGCGGGTGGGCTTCGCCGCCAGCGTGCCCAACGCCCCTTCCTACGTCAGCCAGGCGGCGCACTGGGTGGCGTCCGAGCGCGGCGGCTACGGCGCCGCGCGCGAATGCTGCGACCTCGTCCTGGCGGCCCAGGGCCGGCTGCGCGCGTTCTTCGGCCCCAATGCCCTGGTTCTGGGCGGCGTTGCGCAATAAGCGGTACCCAACATGAAAGAACGCGTTCCATCGATCGTCGCCGTATTCCTGCTGTTCGTGCTGGTGGCCAGCACCTGGTGGGCTGCCGGCTATACCCAGCGCGCCGTGCACATCGAGCCGCCGCGCCGCGTCACCCACGAAAAAGACTCATGGGCGGACAAGTTCGTCATGGTGCGCACCGACCCCGCCGGCATGGCCATCAATCGCCTGGAAGGCACCCATATGGAGCACTTTCCCGACGACGACTCCTATAAGGTCACCGACCCCAGGGCCATCGGCCAGCGCACCGGCTCGCCGATCACCATCGGCACCTCGCAAACCGCCGTGATGGATAAAAACGGCTCCCGCATCGTCATGACCGGCCATGCCCGCCTGCATCGCCAGGCCGACGAGGGACGCGCGGCGCTGGACGTCACCAGCGAACAGATCACCCTGCTGCCCGACGAGGACGTCGCCTTTACCGATCTGCCGGCCCTGGTCGTCAACGGCAAATCCACCATGACAGGCAAGGGCATGAGGTACGATAACAAAACCCGGACGCTGAAAGTGTTTTCAGCCAGCGACGTGAAGATATCGGGCCAGGACACCCAGAAGTCCCGAACGACAACCAAAAAAACAGAACCCAAACCATGAATTTACGCAGCGCCTTCCTTCCGCTCTCCTGGCTGGCCGCCGCCCTCGCGCTGGCATGTTCGGCCGCCCACGCGGCTCCGGCCGATTCATCCCCCAGCGCGGCAAAGGCCAAGCCCGCGGCAGCGGCCCCGGGCGGCAAAACGCCCGCCGCCGAACCCGATACGCTCATCCTGTCCGACAGCCTCAACTACAACGACGCCAAAAAAGAAAGCACGTTCACCGGCAATGTCGTCATGACGCGCGGCCCCATGACGCTGCGCGCCGACAAGCTGGTCATGCACGAAGACGCCCAGGGATCCCAATTTGGAACCGCCACCGTCAACCCAGGCAACCTGGTATTCGTGCGCCAGGAAACGCCCGAGAAATTCGAAGTCGTCGAAGCCCGCGGCCTGCGCGCCGAATACAATGGCAAGACCAAAGAGATCGAAATGATCGGCAATGCGGTCGTCACCAAGTTCGTATGCGGCAAGCCTTTCGACAAGATCAGCGGCGACCGCGTCAAGTACAACCAGGAAACCAATATCTACGAGGCGTTCAGCAAGCCGGGCGCTGCCCCGACTCAAGGCGGGCGCGTGCGCTCGATCGCCACGCCAAGCGCCAAGGCCGAGGCTGCGGCGGCCGACTGCCGGAAAAAATCCGCCAAGCACTAGCCCCACGACCAGCCCCACGCGACACAACGTCCCCTTATTTTCCAGAAGACGCCATCCATGTTTCCTTCCGCCTCGTCACGCACCAGCCAGCAGCGTGCGCCAAGCGCTTCGCACGGCAGCCTGCGCGCCACCGGGCTGCGCAAAACCTACGGCAAACGCACCGTCGTGCAGGACGTCTCGCTCTCGGTGGACAGCGGCGAAGTCGTCGGCCTGCTGGGTCCCAACGGGGCCGGCAAGACCACCAGCTTCTACATGATCGTGGGCATCGTGCCCACCGATGCGGGCCGCATCGAAATCGACAGCACGCCCATCACCAGCATGCCCATGCACAAGCGCGCGCGCCTGGGGCTTTCGTACCTGCCTCAGGACGCCTCGGTATTCCGCCGCCTGACGGTCGAAGAAAACATCCGCGCCGTACTCGAGCTGCAACTGGACGATGACGGCAAATCGCTGTCGTCCCACAAAATCGGCGAAAACCTGGAAACCCTGCTGGACGAACTGCAAATCGGCCACCTGCGCCGCAACTCGGCCATCTCGCTTTCGGGCGGCGAGCGCCGGCGCGTGGAAATCGCCCGCGCCCTGGCCACGCACCCGCGCTTCATCCTGCTGGACGAACCCTTCGCCGGCGTCGACCCCATTGCCGTCATCGAAATCCAGCGCATCGTCCACTTCCTGAAAAACCGCAATATCGGCGTGCTGATCACCGACCACAACGTCCGGGAAACACTGGGCATCTGCGACCGGGCCTACATCATCAGCGAAGGCACCGTCCTGACCAACGGCCACCCCAGCGAAATCATCGACAACGAAGCGGTGCGCAAGGTCTACCTGGGCAAGAACTTCCGCATGTAACGGCATCCGCCCCCCACCCGCGCCGTTTCAGCCACCCTATGCAAAACCCCAATCCCCGGGCACTTGATTTAGTTTGCATAAGCGATACACTGGGATCATGACAACTTTCTTAAAAGGAGAGCCATTTATTTCATGAACCGCGCATTTTGCGCACGCTTGCTTATTTTTTATAGGAGAGCAGCATATGAACCTGAGCATTAGTGGTCGTCATCTGGAAGTTACCCCGGCAATACACGCGTATGTCAAAAACAAAATGGCGCGAACCGCGCGGCATTTCGATAACGTCATAGACACACAGGTCATACTCTCGATCGAGCGCCTCAAGCACACCGCCGAAGTCACCATGCATCTGCGCGGCAAAGACATCCACTGCGAAGCCACCGACGAAAACCTGTACGCTGCCATCGACCTTCTGGCCGACAAAATCGATCGCCAGGTCATCAAGTACAAAAGCAAGGTTCAAAATCACGCCCACGAGCCCGTCAAAAGGCAGGAAATCGCTGCCGAATAATCCCACGGGAATTTTCTAGCAATACCCAAGCTGCCTGTTGCGCCTAGCCGGCTGCACCCAAGGCTGCCCATCACCCTTTGCGGCCTCAATCGCCAACACGATTGAGGCCTCGGTGTTATATGAGGCGCCAATAACGGCAGCCAAGGCATATATAATGCACTCCATGAACTTAATGTCGCGTATTTTGCCGCCGCAAAACATCGTGCTCGATCTGGCTGCCACCAGCAAAAAACGGGCGTTCGAACAGGCCGGCCTGCTCTTCGAGAACCATCACGGCATCGCCCGCACGGCTGTCTTCCAAAGCCTGATCGCCCGCGAGCGCCTGGGTTCGACTGCGCTGGGACACCACGTTGCCGTGCCCCATGGCCGCATCAAGGGTCTCAAGGAACCGTGCGCCGCATTCATCCGCCTGGCCGACCCGGTGCGCTTCGACCCCAGCGACGGCCGCCTGGCCAGCCTGCTTTTCTTCCTGCTGGTTCCCGAAACCGCCACGCAAATGCACCTCGACCTGCTGGCCGAAATCGCCAGGCTCGTCTCCAGCCCCGCGGTGCGCCAGGCCCTTACCACCGAAACCGACGTCGCGGCCATCCACAGCCTGCTGACCAGCGATGCCCCCGAATAAACCGAGCCAGCCATGCTAACCGTCCAAGAACTCGTCAGCGACAACGCCGACAAGATCACTTTCACCTGGATTGCCGGCATGGACGCAGGCGGCAAGGCCATTCCCAACCAGGGCATGTACGGCGCCGACCTGGTCGGCCACCTAAACCTCATCCACCCGGCGCGCATCCAGGTCTTCGGCCCCGAGGAAATGCAGTACTACATCCGCTTCGAGCCCAAGCGCCGCGTGCACCACCTCGAAGACCTGGTCACGGGCGGCGTGCCGGCCATATTGCTGGCGGGCAGCCTGTCCGCCCCCGACGACCTGCGCGAATTCTGCGAAACCCAGCACGTCCCGCTGCTGTCCACTTCCATAGACGCCGCCCAGCTCATCGACCTGCTGCGCATCTACCTGGGCAAGCGGCTGGCGCCGGTTACCACCGCACACGGCGTCTTCATGGACGTCCTGGGCCTGGGCGTGCTGATCACCGGCGAATCGGGCCTGGGCAAAAGCGAACTAGCGCTCGAGCTGATTTCGCGCGGACACGGGCTGGTGGCCGACGACGCGGTCGAACTGACGCGCACGGCGCCCAACATCATCGAAGGCTATTGCCCGCCCCTGCTGCAGAACCTGCTCGAGGTCCGGGGGCTGGGCCTGCTGGACATCCGCACCATATTCGGCGAAACCTCGGTGCGCCGCAAAATGCGCCTCAAGCTGGTCGTCCACCTCATACGCTCCAGCGCCGAGGCCTTCGAGCGGCTGCCGGTCCAGGACCTTACCCAGGACATCCTGGGCATTCCCGTGCGGCGCGTCATGTTGCAGGTTGCGGCCGGCCGCAACCTGGCCGTCCTGGTCGAGGCGGCCGTGCGCAACACCATCCTGACCCTGCGCGGCATCGACACCATGGGCGAGTTCATCGAACGCCAGGCTCTGGCCATCATGCAAAACACCAAGCAGGAATAAACGCCGCGCGGCCAGCCCGCGGCCTGCGTCCGATACAATGCCAGAAACCCGTCAAGAATCACGGAGGGCGTTTTACATGCGGGACTCGACATTGCCATGCTGAAAGTCGTTCTGATCACCGGCATTTCCGGCTCGGGAAAATCCGTCGCGCTGCGCCTGCTCGAAGACTCGGGCTACACCTGCGTGGATAACCTGCCGGTGCGCTTCCTGCGCGAATTCATCGCCAGCACCCGCGAAGACAGCCTGGAGCGCGTAGCGGTGGCCATCGACGTGCGCTCGCCCGGCGAACTGGACGGCCTGCCCGCGGTCATCACCGAACTGCGCGCCATGGGCACCGAGTTCCGCGTCGTTTTCCTGGACGCCAACGACAACACCCTGATGCAGCGCTATTCCGAATCGCGCCGCCGCCACCCGCTCACCGACCGGCTGCAGCAAGGCGGGAAATCGCCCTCGCTGCGCGACTGCATCGACACCGAGCGCGAAATGCTGGCGCCGCTGCGCGAGCAGGAGCATGTCATCGACACCTCCGACCTCACTCCGGGCCAGTTGCGCGCCTGGATGCGCGACCTCATCCAGGCCGACCGCGCCTCCCTGGTCCTGACCTTCGAGTCGTTCGCCTACAAGCGCGGCGTGCCCGGCGATGCCGACCTGGTCTTCGACGTGCGCTGCCTGCCCAACCCGCATTACGATCGCGACCTCAGGCCGCTGACCGGCCGCGACGAGCCCGTGGCCCAATGGCTTGGCCAGTTCGGCAGCGTGGAAACCATGATCGAGGACATCGCCGGCTTCATCCGCCGCTGGCTGCCCCTGTACATGCAGGACACCCGCAACTACCTGACCGTGGCCATCGGCTGCACGGGCGGACAACACCGTTCGGTATACGTCACCGAGCAACTGGCCCGGCGCTTTGCCGATCACTCGCCCTTGCTGGTGCGGCACCGCAACCAGCCTCCCACCGATATCCCATGAAGCCGCCGCGCCTGCTCATCGCCGCCCTCGCGCTGTGCTGTGTCGCCGTACTGGCGGGCTGCTCGACATCGGGATCGGCGCGCCGCGGCGGCGGCTATTACCAGAACGACGGCCCCGGCGATCACCCGCCCGCCGACATCGACGCCATCCCCGACGCCGTTCCCCGCATCGAAACCCCTTTCGCCGCGACATCCAGGCCTTACGTGGTGTTCGGCAAGCGCTATGTGCCCATCAGCGGCGACACTCCCTTCCGCCAGGAGGGCACGGCATCTTGGTACGGCCGTCAGTTCCATGGCGGCAAGACCTCCAACGGCGAAACCTACGACATGTACGCCATGACGGCGGCACATCCCACCCTGCCCATTCCCAGCTACGCTCGTGTAACCCGCGTCAGCACGGGCAAGTCGGTAATCGTGCGCATCAACGACCGCGGACCCTTCCATAGCTCGCGCATCATCGACCTTTCCTACGTCGCCGCCGCCAAGCTGGGCATCATCGGCCCCGGCAGCGGCCAAGTCATCGTCCAGGCCATCACCAACACCGACATAGCCCGTGGCCTGGGCACGCGCACGGCCAAGGCCCCCGCGCCCGCCGGCCAGCAAATAGCTTCGTCCTCTTCCTCGGCGCAAACCGTTGCGGTTTCATCCAGCCAGCCCGCCACGGCCCGGCCCATTGCCGCCGAACGGCGTATTTCCGCCCCCGCTCCATCGACTCCCGATGCGCTCAGCGCCATTTTCGGGTCCCCTGCCGCCATGGCGGACAGCGGTTCCGCGGCTGCCTCCGAAACTCCGGTTTCCGCTCCGGCCTCGGGCGTCTATCTGCAGTTCGGCGCCTTCAGCACCCCTGAAAACGCGCGGTCGCTGGCGCAAAAACTGAATCAAAAGATCGCGCTTCCCGACACCCCGCCCATTCATGTGCAGGCCGCCAATAATCTGTACAGGGTGCAAATGGGGCCCTACCCCAGCCGCGCCGAAGCCATCGACGCGGCCGCCCGCATCCAGCAGCAAACCGGCGCCCAGCCCAGCCTGGTGGCGGCGCGCTAGGAGCGCTGCAGCGCCAGGGCGTAAAGCGTGTCGCGCGGCAGGCCCGTGACCTTGGCCGCCACCCGCGCCGCATCGCGCACGCTCACGGTTTCCAGCAAGGCATCCAGCAAAGCCGCAGTGGATGCGTCCAGAGCCTGCCCCTCCTGTTCGGGCGCCTCGTGCACGATCAGCACGAACTCCCCCTGGCTTCGATGGCTGTCGGCGGCCAGCCAGGGCAAGACCTGCTCCAGCGGCAAGGTCACGATCTGCTCGAAGCGCTTGGTCAGCTCGCGCGCAATGGTCAGCACCCGCGCAGGGCCGCAAACGTCCAGCAAGTCGCGGATCGAGGCCTCGAGCCGATGGGGCGACTCGTACATGACCACCGGCGCGGGCAACGCGCACCACTGGCGCAGCCATTTCTGGCGCGCGCCGGCCTTGGGAGGCGCGAATCCCGCAAAGACGTAGGCGGGGTTTTCGTCGGAGGTGGCGCCACTGGCCATCAAGGCCGTGATGACGGCGCTGGCCCCTGGAATCGCCACCACCCCGTAGCCGGCCTCGCGCACGGTGCGCACGATGCGCGCGCCCGGGTCGCTGACTCCGGGAGCCCCGGCGTCGGAAATGAGCCCGACCCGCTCGCCGGCGGCCAGCCGCGCCACCAGCGACTGAGCGGCCTGGGCCTCGTTGTGGCGATGGGCCGCCACCAAAGGCGTGGAAATGCCCCAGGCATCCAGCAACGGCCGGCTGGCTCGCGTGTCTTCCGCGGCAATAACGTCACACTGCGCCAGCGTTTGCCAGGCGCGCAGGCTAAGATCGCCGATATTGCCGATGGGCGTCGCCACGACATACAGGGTGGCCGGCGGCCACGACTGCCCCGCCACGCGCTCGGCGACACGGCTCCAGGTTGCGCTGGCATCGATGGAATCAGACGAATCACTCATTGCAGTAACTTTCAAAATAGAGGCCAGGCAATATGCCCACGCCGGACGAAGACGCCACCGCCTACGCCTGCGCCCTGACCGCCCAGAAAAAGGCGGTTCGCCGGCATAAGCGCCGCCAAAAGGCGATGAACCAGAACCGCTCCCCCGCCGAGCCGCGGCTTTCGCCAACCCAAAAGGCCGGCTTGCAAACCGAAGAACAGGCCAAAGCTTATCTGGAAGCGGCCGGGCTGCGGGTCGTCGCGCAAAACCTGCGTCGCAGTACGGGTGAGATAGATCTGGTCTGCACGGACGGCGACACCCTGGTTTTCGTCGAAGTGCGGCAGCGGCGTTCGAGCCGCTACGGAGGCGCAGCAGCCAGTGTAAACCGTCGCAAACAGCAGCGCTTGATCAATACCGCCGCATTGCTGCTCCCGGCGCTTGCGCCGCATTGCACGCCCGCCTGCCGCTTCGACGTCATTGCCAAGGACGGCGACGAACTGGTGTGGATCCAGAACGCCTTTTGCGCGTCCTGAGCGCACTGCGGCGGCACGGCGCCGCGCGACCCGCGCCAAGGGCGCCGGCCAGCCTGGACTTATATCTTCTGGTCACAATTTTTCCCGGCAGGCATGAGATAATACCCCGCATGGATATGACCTCACGCATGTCATCGCATTTCGACGATGCCATCGACACTTTCAAGACCAGTTCGCTTGCGCTGTCCGCGCCGCTGTCCGCTGCGGTCGACCTGCTGTTCGGCGCCCTGGCCAACAACAATAAAATCCTGTCCTGCGGCAACGGCGGTTCGGCCGCCGACGCCCAGCACTTCATCGCCGAACTGGTAGGCCGCTTCGAGCGCGACCGCCTGCCCCTGGCCGGCATCGCGCTCAATACCGACACCTCCATACTTACCGCCGTGGGCAACGACTACGGCTTCGACAACGTGTTCGAACGCCAGGTCACCGCGCTGGGCCAGCCCGGCGATGTGCTGGTGGCCATCTCCACCAGCGGCAATTCAAGCAATGTGCTGCGCGCCATCGAAGCCGCCCACGACCGCGAAATGCTCGTCATCGCCCTCACGGGCAAAGGCGGCGGAAAAATCAACGAGCTTCTCTTCGAAACCGATATCCACCTCTGCGTCCCGCACGATCGCACCATGCGCATCCAGGAAGTGCATATATTGTTGCTGCATGCGCTGTGCGACGGCATAGACGCCCTGCTTCTGGGAGACACACTGTAATGACCACAACCCAACACCTCTCACGCGCCCTGCTGCTGGCCCTGGGCCTGGCGGGCTCGGCGGTCTTGTCCGGCTGCGGCGCCCTGGTCGTCGGAGGCGCCGCGGCCGGGACGGCCGTTGTCGCCACCGACCGCCGTACCGCGGGCGAACAAGTCGAGGACAAGGCCATCGAAATGAAGATCGGCAGCGAAATGCGCCGCATCTTCGCCGACAAGCCCGACCAGGTGCGCGTGTCCGCCGAATCCTATGCGGGCCAGGTGCTGCTTGTCGGCGACGTCCCCACCCAGCAGGACAAGGACAAGGCCGGAACGGCCGCCCAAGGCGTTGAAAAGGTCAAGAAGGTCTTCAACGAACTGCGCGTGGGCAGCGTCACGCCGCTGAGCGTGCGCAGCAACGACACCTGGCTCACCACCAAGGTCACAAGCGCCCTCATCGAAACCAAGGACGTGCCCAGCCGCACCATCGTGGTCACCACCGAGCGCGGCATCGTCTATCTGCAGGGCAAAGTCACCGACACCGAAGGCCAGCTTGCCGCCAAGGCCGCGGCCGGCGTCAACGGCGTCAACAAAGTAGTAAAATTGTTCCAGATCGTGCCGCGCGAAAGCCTTGTAACGCCGCCGGCGCCTGTTGAAAGCAAAGACTCGCCGTCCGCCCAGGCTCCGGTTGAAAGCAGTTCCGGCGCCACCGTCGAAAGCGGATCCGGCGCAGTAGAAACCATGCCCATCAAATGAAAAAAACCCTTATCGCCCTGGTTGCCGTCGTCGCCGTTGCCGGCGCCGCTGTCTGGCAATTCGCGGGTTCCTCCAAAACCGCGCCCGACGTCACCTTCGTGTCGCTGGATGGCCAAAAGATTTCCACGCAAGACCTGCGCGGCAAGGTCGTGCTGGTCAAGTTCTGGGCCACCAGCTGCGTCACCTGCATCCAGCAAATGCCCGATACGGTGCAAACCTACAAACAGCTATCGCCCAAAGGGTACGAGGTCATTGCCGTGGCCATGCAGTACGACCCGCCCAACTACGTCAAGAACTACAGCGACACCCGCCAGTTGCCGTTTCCCGTAGCCATCGATGCGCAGGGCAAGCTGGCCAAGGCGTTCGGCGACGTGCAGCTCACCCCCACCGCCTTCCTCATCGACAAGCAGGGCCACATCATCAAGCGCTATCTGGGCAACTACGACAAGGTGGCGTTCATGAATACCGTTGAAAAAGCATTGGCCGCCGGCTAACGCCGCCGCTACAGCCTGTGCGGCGTGTCCTGCGCCCCGCAGGCAAAGACAGTAAAATGACACGGCCCGGGGGTTGGGAACACCCCCCGGTTTTTTTACGCCACTTTCACACTATCGCGCCATGACCACTTTGCCGCCCGATTCCCCCTCCCATCCGCCCAAGGTCAAAGCCGACGTGCTCTCCGAGGCGCTGCCGTACATCCGCCGCTTCCACGGCAAGACCGTGGTCGTCAAGTACGGCGGCAACGCCATGATCGAAGAAGACCTGCAGCGCAGCTTTGCGCGCGACGTCGTCCTGCTCAAGCTGGTCGGGCTGAATCCGGTCGTGGTGCATGGCGGGGGGCCGCAAATCAACGACGCGCTCAAGCGCATCGGCAAGCAAGGCACCTTTCTGCAGGGCATGCGCGTTACCGACGCCGAGACCATGGAAGTGGTCGAGTGGGTGCTTGGCGGCCAGGTGCAACAGGACATCGTCATGATGATCAACGAGGCCGGCGGCAAGGCGGTGGGGCTCACCGGCAAGGACGGCTGCCTCATACAGGCCCAGAAAAAGCTGCTGGCCGACCAGGACAACCCCGGCCAATGGCTAGACATCGGCTACGTGGGCGACATCACTCGCATCGAGCCGGCCGTGGTCAAGGCTTTGCAGGACGACCAGTTCATCCCGGTCATCTCCTCCATCGGCTATGGCGAGGACGGGCGCGCCTACAACATCAATGCCGACCTGGTCGCGGGGAAAATGGCCGAGGTGCTGGGCGCCGAGAAGCTCATCATGATGACCAACACGCCAGGCGTGCTGGACAAAAGCGGCAACCTGCTGCGCAGCCTTTCGGCCCAGACCATCGACGAACTCTTCGCCGACGGCACGATATCGGGCGGCATGCTGCCCAAGATATCGTCGGCCCTGGACGCCGCGCGCAACGGCGTAACCTCGGTGCACGTGGTCGACGGACGGGTGCCGCACTGCCTGCTGCTGGAAATCCTTACCGACCAGGGCGTCGGCACCATGATCAGCTCCCACTAATGCTTCCTGGCAAGCCCGTACGCGCGCTTCTCAAGCCCGCAGCCCCGCACCCCGCGCGGCACAACCTATGGCAGCCGGGAAACGACCCTGTCTGGCTGTTCGACCTCGACAACACCCTGCACGACTCGTCCAGGGCCATTTTCAAGGTCATCGACCAAAGCATGACGGCGGCCGTCGTGGCCAGCCTGCAGGTCGATGAAGAAACCGCCAATATGCTGCGCGCCAAATACTGGAAGCGCTACGGTGCCACCGTCATCGGGCTGGTCAAACACCACGGCATCGACGCGCGCGAATTCCTGCATCTCAGCCACTCTTTCGACATCCCCTCGCTGGTACATGCCGAAACCGCCCTGCCCTACAAGCTGAACCGCCTGCAGGGCCGCAAGATCCTGCTCACCAACGCTCCGCTGCGCTATGCGCGCATCGTGCTCAGAACACTGGGCATACTGCAGCAGTTTGAAAGCCTCTGGGCCATCGACCACATGCTGCTGCAGGGCCGCATCCGTCCCAAGCCCTCGCTGGCCCTCATGCGGCAGGTGCTCGCCAGGGTCGGCAAGCCCGCCTCGCAAGTCGTCCTGGTCGAGGACACTCTGCGCAACCTGAAAAGCGCCAAGCAGCTGGGCATGCGCACGGTATACGTGTACCACCCGGGCACGCCGTTCTCCAGCCAGCGCAGCGGACGCGACAGCTATGTGGACTTGCGCATCAATTCGCTGGGCGACCTGCTGACAGGCCGCCGGCCGCTGCGCCTCTAGGCGCGGGGCGGCAATTTTCCGATCGCGCCCATGCTTCCCCCGACCGACAGCAAGAAGGCTCTGATACTGGCCACGTTGACCCGCATGCTGGAGCAGCCGCATGCCGGCCGCATCACCACGGCGGCGCTGGCCCAGCAACTGGGCCAATCGGAAGCGGCGCTATACCGGCATTTTTCCAGTAAGGCAGCGCTGTTCGAAAGCCTTATCGGCAGCGCCAGGGCGCAGTTGCTGGAAGACCTGAACCATATTGCCGCCACCGAATCCGACGGACGCCGCGGTCTGCGCAAGCAACTGCACGCCCTGCTGCTGTTCACCGAAAGACACCCCGGCCTGACCCGGGTGCTTACCGGGGAAGCCCTGGTCACTGAACATCCCCGGCTGCAAACCCAGGTCAATGAACTGATCGATGATCTCGAAGGCGTGCTGTGCCACGCCGCCCAGGCCGCCATCGATGCAGGCTCGCTGCAACCCGGGGAAACATCCGGCGCCGCCACCTATGCCAATACCCTGATGCTTTGGGTGCAAGGCCGCTGGCTGCGCTACACGCAGACCGACTGGCAGGCGCTGCCCACCCAAAGCCACGAACAGCAACTCGCCCTGTTTGGCCTGTAAGCCTGGCCTGTAAGCCATAAGCGCCCCCCATGCGGCCGAACGTCTATTTCTTCAGGGCCTCGTTGTAAAAGCTGGCATCGTAGTACTTGGAGGGGTCGGTAAGTTCGCGCTTGGGCTGCCCCCATTTGCTGCGCAGCTTCAAGACTTCTTTCATGCCCTGCATATCGATGGCCGCCTTACGCTGCATGCCGGTCTTCGGGTTCAGCAATATGCCGTAAATCTTTTGCGCCGCCTGTGAAGTCGTGCCGGGCATGTGCTTCTTGAAAATACCAAGAGCCTCTTCGCGGTTGGCCGGATCGTAGAGCCACTCCACCGCCTGCACATACGCGCGGATGAAACCCTCGAGTTTGTCCTTGTGCTGGCGCGCCCACGATTGCCGCGCCCCAGCCACGAGCCCCTGATAGGCACCGAACATCTCGGAAGCCACCCCCAGAACGTGGTAGCCTTTCGCCACCGCCTGCACTTCGAAGGGAGATATCAGCATGGTGCCCGCCTGCTTTTTTTCCATCAGCTCTTTGAAACGCTGCAAAACCCCGCCGGCCTTGACCACCGTGTAATCGGGCTCGCGCAAGCCCGCGCGATCGAGCATTTCGAACAGGACCGCCGCGTATCCGGTATTGCGGGCATCGACCGATACCGTCTTGCCGCGCAGCTCGGCAATGGATTTCACCTCGGGGATCGTCACCAGCTTCAGGAACCCGCGGTCGGCGCCCATGACCGCCACCAAGTCGGGGCCGATTTTCGGGGTTTCGCCTTGCCCCTCGCGATACGCCACCAAGTTATCGAACGCCGTCATGGCAATGTCGAACTTGCCATCGATGAGGCCAGTCAGTTGGAACGCCGAATTAGGCGTAGGTGTCACATTGATGGACACTTTGTTGGCGGTAAAAAACCCCTTATCCTGCGCAACCCATATTGGCCAATTGAAGCCCCCTGGGAAAACAATGACTTCGATGGGCTTAGGCATGGATGCCGCCATCGCGCTACTCGCCAGCATCGTGGCAACTATCAGAAAAAGCCGAAGAATCAGTTTCACGCGCAGTCTCCCGATGATAATTATCAAACTCTGTGCCGCTGCCCATGAACACGGAACCGCGTCAATGGTACAAGGCAGCCGGTACTCAGGTGAACTTGTAGAGTATGACAAAGCGCAAGCTGGATAACCAGCCAGGCGGACTGATAGCTATGTATAAACAGAATTTATAGCCGCAGACAAGCCCTCTCGGCCCGTGGCCGGCTCAACGGAAAAGCACGTTTCAGCGGTGGCCGCAGACCAGGCAGCCCGGGTCGCGGCGGAAACGCACTTCGTTCCATTGCATGGTCAAGGCGTCCAGGCATAGCAGGCGTCCGACCAGAGGGTCGCCCATTTGCGCAAGTATCTTGATGGCTTCGGCCGCCTGCATGCTGCCGATGATGCCGACCAAGGGCCCAAGAACGCCAGTCGTGGCGCAGCGCAGCTCTTCGACGTCGTCGGCCTCGGGAAACAGGCAGTGGTAGCAGGGCGCATCGTCCCGCCGCAGGTCGAACACGCTAATCTGCCCGGCGAAACGAATGGCCGCGCCCGACACCAGCGGCTTGCGATGCTTGACGCAGGCGCGATTGACGGCGTGTCGCGTGGCGAAGTTGTCGCAGCAGTCCAGCACGATGTCGGAGACGGCGACGGCATCGTCGAGCTCGGCCCCGAGCAGGCGCTGAACGCGCGCCTGCACCTGCACATCGGGATTCAGGTCCAGAAGCGCACGCCGGCCCGATTCGGCCTTGGACCAGCCCAGGCGGTCCGTGGTGTGCAGGATCTGGCGCTGCAGGTTGCTGAGTTCGACCTCGTCGTCGTCGGCCAGGGTGATGCGGCCGACGCCCGCCGATGCCAGGTAATAGGCCGCGGGCGAGCCCAGCCCGCCGGCGCCGACGATCAGGGCGCGGGCGGACAGCAGGCGCTCCTGGCCCTCGATGCCCAGCTCATCCAGCAAAATATGGCGCGCATACCGCAGCAGATGCTGGTCGTCCATTATTGCCCTCCAACGTAATCAGCAGGCTCTAGCGGCATGGTCGGCAAAAACAGCCCATGCCGCTAGTTCGACTTGATGATTCCGTTCGGAGTGACGCGGTAGTGCTCGACCTTTTGCGGGCCCGGCACTACCGGCTGGGAGCCGGAATCATTTTTTTTTTCGGCCTTGCCTGCCTGATTGCCGTTTTTATCGCCCGAAGCGGGCTTGTCGGTTTTGGCGACCAGGGAAGGATCGCTTTGCTTGACGGGCCGGCCCTCCAGGAAATTGACGGCCTGGCTGAGCTGGAAGTCGTCCTTGCCGCCGAACTCGAACATCTTGGCGTCTTTGGTGGGCGCGTCTTCGGAGTCTTCGGACGTAGCGTCGGGCGACGCGCCGTTGATGAGGTGATGCTCGAGATCGACCTCGCGCGGCAGGCGGAACAGATTGCCCTGGGCGGTATCGTCGACCGTGATATCGGGGGTCACCCCGGTTACCTGGATGGATTTCCCGCTGGGGGTGTAGTAGCGTGCAGTGGTCAGCTTGATGCCGGTATCTTCGCTAAGCGGCAGCACGCTTTGCACGGACCCCTTGCCGAAGGTGCGATTGCCGATGACTTTGGCGCGCTTGTGGTCTTGCAGCGCGCCGGCCACGATTTCGGAGGCCGACGCCGACCCGACGTTGACCAGCACGACCATGGGCACGGTTTTGGTCCAGGCCGCCAGGCTGCCCACGCCTTCGGAATCGCCGCCGAAAAGGCTGCGGTCGTAATCGGCCGCTTTGGCCTTGTATTCGCGGTTGGACGACGGAATGCGCCCCTTGGTCGAAACCACCAGGCTGCCGGGTTGGAGGAAGGCGGACGAAACGCCGATGGCGCTGTCCAGCAGACCGCCCGGATCATTGCGCAGATCGAGCACCAGGCCCTTGGGAGGTTTTTTCTCGCTGAGCGCGCGCAATTGCTTGACCAAGTCGGAGGTGGTGTGCTCCTGGAACTGGGCGATGCGTACATAGGCGATATCGTTGGGCAGCATCTTGCTGCGCACGCTGCGCACCTTGATGAGGTCGCGCACGATCTTGACGACCAGCGGCTTGTCGCGGCCCGCGCGCTTGATGGTAAGCACGATGGAGGTCTTGGGCTCGCCGCGCATCAGCTTGATGGCCTCGTTGAGCGTCATGCCCTTTGTGGGCTTGCCGTCGATGTGGGTGATGATGTCGCCCGACAAAATGCCGGCGCGCGCGGCGGGCGTATCTTCGATGGGCGCGATGACCTTGGGCATGCCGTCTTCGCTGCCGATTTCGATGCCCAGCCCACCGAAGCCGCCTTGGGTGATGGCCTCCATTTCCTTGAAGGCATCGGCGTCGAGATAGGCCGAGTGGGGGTCGAGATCGGAAAACAGGCCCTTGATGGCGTCGTTGATGAGCTGCTTGTCGGTGACCGGTTCGACGTAGCTGGCCTTGATGGCGGCGAATACATTGGCGAACTGCTGCAGCTCCTTGAGCGGCAAAGGCTCGCCGCGCTGCGCCACGGCTGAAATACCCAGGCTCAGGAACACACCGCCTACAGCGCCCATGACTACCAAACTTAAACTACGAATTCTGCGAGTGCTCATGCACGTTCCTGAAGTAATTATGTAATCGGCGCCATGCCGCAACGCCAGTCCAACAGACAAATAGTAACGAAATTAACGCGTTAACCAAAGCAGCGGGTTGACCGGCAAGCCATTATGCCGGATTTCCAGGTACAAACCGGGCTCAACCTGGCCGCCTGTGGCGCCCACGCGCGCAATGATGTCTCCAGCATGCAACACATCGCCCACCTTCTTGAGCAGGCTTTGGTTATATGCATAGACGCTCAGATACTTGTCGCCGTGGTCGACGATGATGATGTTGCCGAACCCGTTCAGCCAATTGGCATACACCACCCGGCCCGGCGCCATGACATGCACGGGAGTGCCCGCGTCCGCCCGTATCACGACGCCGCGCCATATGCCGCCGTCGGGGCGCTGGGCGCCGAATTTCCCCTGGATATCCCCGGGCACGGGCTGCCTGAGCCCTTTGTGCAGGCCCTGGAATCCGCCTTCGGGCGGCAGCGCGGCCGCGCTTTCGGATCGTTCGGCCGGCGCCGCCGGCTGCGGATGAGGCTGAGACTGCGCCGCCGCATTGTCGCGCTCGGCCTGCTCGGCGGCACGGGCGGCCGCCCTGGCCTGTTCCACCTGCAAGCGCGCCGCGCGCGCCTGTTCTTCGTCCTGCTCGCGCCGGGCCCGGGCCTGCGCGGCCTTCTCGGCTTCTTGCGCCGCCTTGCGCTGCTGCTCCAGCGCACGCCGTTTTTCCAGCGCGGCCTTGCGGGCTTCTTCCGCCTTGCGGGCCGCTTCGGCCTTGCGTTTTTCCTCGGCTTTGCGCGCCTCTTCGGCCAGGCGCGCGATTTCGGAGTCAAGCCCGGTAATCAAGTTGCCCAGGCGCTTGTCGTTGCGCTCCAGCGTACCGGCCTGGGCGCGCTGCTTGCGCAACTGGTCGTCAATGCGGGCCAGCACCTTCTGGCGCTCTTGTTTTTGCGCTTCCAGCCGGTCTTTCTGCTCGGCGGTCTCGCTTTCGATGTCGGTCAATTCCTTTTTACGGGCGGCGGCCCGGTTCTGCAAGGCGGCCAGATCGTCGATGGCGGCGCGCAATGCGCTGACGGCTTGCGCCTGGGCCCGCGAAATGTAGCTCAGATAGCCGAGATCGCGGCCGATGGCCTGGGGGTCGTCGCCCGACAGCAGGGCCGTCCAGGGCGACAGGCCGCTGGCATAGCGGGCCCGCAGTTGATCGGCCAGTTCGGCCTGGCGCTGGGCCATGACCTTTTTCTGGCTGGCGATTTGCCCGGAAAGCTTTTCCAGCTCGTCGCCGGCCTGCTTTTTTTGGCGCGCCAGCTCATCGAGGCGCCGGTCGATATTGGAGATGGCCGATTCGGACGCCTTGAGGTCGCTGGCCGCATCGCGCCGGGACGACTCCTGGCTGTCGATTTCCTTTTGCAAGGCTTCGATGCGCGAACGCAGCTCGGCCTGCTGTTTTTTTGCGTCGGCCTGGCGCGCAGCCAAGGCCGACGGTGTGTCCGCCCCGAATGCGGCACCCACCCACAGCGCCAGCAAGATACCGCCCAGCGCACGACGCATATCAGCCTTTGGCCTTGCCTTGAGCCGCAACCGCCGCGACCGCCGCTTCGATTTCGGCGGCATCGCCCAGGTAATAATGGCGGAGGGGGCGCAGTTCGTCATCCAGTTCGTAGACCAGGGGCTGGCCAGTGGGAATATTGAGCCCGACGATATCGTCATCGGAAATGCCGTCCAGGTGCTTGATGAGCGCGCGCAGGCTGTTGCCATGCGCAGCGACCAAAACACGGCGCCCCGAGCGCAGCGCGGGCGCGATGGATTCGTTCCAGAACGGCACGACGCGCGCCACGGTATCCTTGAGGCATTCAGTGGCCGGCAGCTTGTCGGCCGCGACCTTGGCATAGCGTTCGTCGAAGCGCGGATGGCGCGGATCGTCCAGCGCCAGGGGCTCGGGCGCGATGGCGTAGGCCCGGCGCCAGACCAGCACCTGCTCGTCGCCGTACTTTGCCGCGGTTTCAGCCTTGTTCAGGCCCTGCAATGCGCCATAATGGCGTTCGTTCAGGCGCCAGCTGAGCCCGATGGGCGTATACATGGCATCCATGGCGTCCAGGGCGATCCATGCCGTGCGTATGGCCCGCTTCAGGACCGAGGAAAACACCAGGTCGAACTGGAAGCCTTCGCGCTTCAGGAGTTCGCCGGCCTGCCTGGCCTGCATGCGCCCGGTTTCGGTAAGATCGACGTCGGTCCAGCCGGTGAAACGGTTTTCCAGGTTCCACTGGCTTTCGCCGTGGCGCATGAGTACGAGTTTATGCATGTTAAAAACCTACTTGAAAGTTGAATTATCGCCCCCATTTTATAATTGATACAGCCAACTCTTATTCCAAGAGCCAAATCAGGACACATCGTGGATTTTCTTCTTAGTCAGAACAACCTTTATATCGTAATAATAGCCCTGGTTTCGGGAGGCATGCTGCTGTGGCCCGCGCTGAACAAAGGCCACAGCGCCACCCAGGTGGACGTGCAGCAGGCTGTGCAACTGGCCAACCAGAAACACGGTATCTTCGTCGACGTGCGGACGGCCGAACACTTCAAGGCCGGCACCATTCCCCAGGCCCGCAACCTGCCCGTGGCCGACATCGACAGCAAGGCTTCCACCCTGCCCAAGGACAAGCCCATCATCGTTTTTTGCGATCAGGGCCGGGAATCGGCCCGCATCGCCGGCGCCTTGCGCAAACAGGGCTTTACCCAGGCGGTAAGCCTGCAGGGCGGCCTGCGCACCTGGGCCGACGCCGGCCTGCCGCTGGGCAAAAAAGCCTGACAGCCCCGGCTTCATTTTTCCGTTTCCGAGGAATCCATGACCAATGTAACCATGTACTGCACTGCAGTATGTCCGTATTGCATTCGCGCCGAAATGCTATTAAAACAGCGCGGCGTCACTGAAATCGAAAAAATCCGCATCGACGCCGACCCCGGCCAGCGTTCCGTCATGATGGAGCGCACGGGCCGGCGCACCGTGCCGCAAATCTACATCAACGATGTCCACGTAGGCGGGTATGACGACCTGGCGGCGCTCGACCGCGCCGACAAGCTCATCCCCCTGCTCAACAGCTAGGCCCCAACAACGGCAACCACGCTTACGCGTCCATTATCATTACAGGAAATCACATGGCCGACCAGGATCAAAACACCCAAGACAACCAGGACCCGAGCTTCGGCTTGCAGCGCACTTACGTCAAGGACATCTCGCTTGAAATGCCCAATGCGCCGCAAATTTTCCTGGAACAGGAAAGCCCCTCCGTCGACGTTTCCATCAACGTCGGCGGCCAGCGCCTGGCCGACAGCATCTACGAAAGCACGGTAACCGCCACGGTCACCACCCGCATCGGCGAACAGGTCATGTACCTGGTCGAAGCCACGCAAGCCGGCATCTTCGAAGCCTCCAACATCCCCGACGAACAGCTCGACCCGCTGCTGGGCATCGTCTGCCCGACCATGCTGTACCCATATCTGCGCGCCAATGTGGCCGACCTGATCACCCGCACTTCGCTGCCCGCGCTGCACCTGGCCGAAGTCAATTTCCAGAACCTGTACGAACAGCGCCTGGCCCAACTGGCCGAGGAACAAGAATCACAGGATTCCGGAATCATCCTGCCTCCCGGCGCGACCCGCCAGTAACAGCGTGGCATCCCTGCTTCCCGCCCGAACTCGCGTCGCCGTACTCGGCGCCGGAAGCTGGGGCACGGCGCTGGCCGCGCTGGCCAGCGCCAACGCCGACACCCTGCTGTGGGCGCGCGACACGGCTACGGCGCAAGCCATAAACACCGCGCACACCAACGAACGCTATCTGCCGGGCATCACCCTGCCCGCCGCCCTGCGCGGCACCAGCGATTTCCCGCAAGCTGTCGCGCACGCCTGTACACCCGATGACGGCAACGGCCTGATCATCCTGGGCGTGCCCGTTGCGGGGCTCGCCGATATCTGTACACAACTGAAACGCGAGCTGGGCCGCCTGAACACCGGCCACCCCGCCATCATCTGGATCTGCAAAGGCTTTCACCACGAAAGCGGGCAACTGCCGCACGAGATCGTGCGCGCCGCACTGAGCGGCCTGCCGCATTCGGGGCTGGGCGTGCTTTCGGGCCCTTCGTTCGCCCGCGAGGTCGCGCAGGGCCTGCCGGTGGCGCTGACCATAGCCAGCCGGCAAGCTCGTGTTGCCGATACCGTCATACAAGCTCTGCATGGCGGCACCGCGCGCATCTATACCAGCCAGGACGTCGTCGGCGTCGAGGTCGGCGGGGCGCTGAAGAACATCATGGCCATCGCCTGCGGAATTTCCGACGGGTTGGGGCTGGGCACCAATGCCCGGGCCGCCCTGATCACCCGCGGGCTGGCCGAAATGCAAAGGCTGGGGCGGGCCCTGGGCGGCAAGGCCAACACGTTTTCGGGCCTGACCGGCCTGGGCGACCTGGTGCTTACCGCCACCGGCGACCTGTCACGCAACCGCCAGGTGGGGCTGGCCATCGGCAAGGGGCAAGCCCTGGAGCACATCCTGGAAGGCGGCATGACCGCCGAGGGCGTGCGCTGCGCCCGCGCCGCGCTGGCGCTGGGCGGACGCCATCATGTCGACCTGCCGATTACCGAAGCCGTCTGCAATGTGCTGTTCAACGGCCTATCCCCGCGCCAGGCCGTATCGGGCCTGCTTTCCCGCGAAGCCAAGGCCGAATCCCCGCACCCCGGCGCTTGAGCGGCGTTATTCCCTACACTCCGCCCTCATAGCCGCATTGGCGCCAGGCCTCGAATACGGTGACGGCGACCGAATTGGAAAGATTGAGGCTGCGCTGCCTGGGCTGCATGGGCAGGCGTATCCGCTGCCCGTCCCCGAACAGTTCCATCTGCCGCTCCGACAAGCCGGCCGTTTCACGCCCGAACACGAACACGTCCCCGGGCTGGAAGGCCACTTCGCCGATCAGGCGCGAGCCCTTGGTGGTCATGGCGAACTGGCGCTGCGCGGGGCTGCCCGTACTGTCCAGGGCTTCCCGCAGGCTGTCGTGCACCTGCATGTCGGCCCACTCGTGATAGTCCAGCCCCGCCCGCTTCAGCTTCTTGTCGTCCAGCTCGAAGCCCAGCGGACGCACCAGATGCAGCGCGGCCCCCGTGTTGGCCGCCAGGCGAATGACATTGCCGGTGTTCGGCGGAATCTCGGGAGAAACAAGAACTATATGAAACATGGCTCGTCAGTGTTTTCAGTGAATGCCTAAAAAATCAAGGGGGTGCGCTGCCGGTATGGCGTGCGCGCCAGCACCAGGCCCCACACCACGCCGGCGCCGGCGGCCTTCAGTTGCACGGCAATGCCGTGCAGGGTGCTGCCCGTGGTCAGGACATCGTCGACCACCGCAACCGTTGCGCCTTCGATCGGGCGGGTGCAGGCATACAAGCCTGGCGCCTGGCGCAAGCGCTGGGCCCGCCGCATATGCGTTTGCCGTCCGCCTTCCTGATGGCGCACCAGCAAATGCGGATGGCAGCGCAGCGCCAGTTGCGGCGCCAGGTACCGGGCAAGCTCGGCCGCCGGGTTGAAGCCACGCTGCAAGACGGAGGCACGGCTGGCCGGCACCGGAACGAGGATTGTATTCCCTGGCAGCGCCGGCCTATGCCGCAGGACGGCGTCGGCCAGCACCACCGCCAGCATACGCGCGTGCGAGAAGCGACGCTCGGCCTTGAACTGGCGCACCAGCAGGTCGCCGGGCATGGCGTAATCGAAAGCCGCCACCACCCCATCGAAGGCGGGCGCCCGAAGCGCGCAGTCGGGGCAGCCCGCCGCCGTTTCGAGCGCCAGCCGGCACACTGGGCAACGCCGCGCCAGGCTTTGCATGGAATGCGTTACGTCGGCGCGGCAATCCGGGCAAAGCTGGCCGCCGCGCGCGGCGCCACGACACAAGGCACAGTCGGAGGGAATGCGGGCGGCCAGCGCAGCGGGCCAGTTGCGCCATGACGCCAGGCCCGCGGACAACACCCGCGAGCCCGCCAACTCGCGCCAGCGCCAAGTATGGGCCATAATAATAGGGATCCTCTTGAAGGCCGTGCCAGGCCGATTTTCATCCGAGCATCTAAGCACGATTCACCCGCCGTCGCCAGCAACGAGCCGCAAATATGTCACAGCCCCCCACCCTGGCCCTGAACCAGGCCCACGTCATACGACAATTCACCCGGCGCGCGCCCCTGGACGAAGCACAATTCCTTTACGGCGAGATCGCGCAGCGCATGCTGCAGCGCCTGAGCTACATACGCATTTCGCCCAGCGCCATCCTGGATGCGGGCTGCGGCGCCGGGCATGCGCTGGAACCCTTGCGCTCGCGCTATCCCAATATCGACTACACGGGGCTGGACGCCTGCCCCGCGCTCGTCGAAACCGCCATCGACCGCTACGCCGCCAAGCCCAGTTTGTGGCAAAAGCTGCGCAACAAGCCCACCCGCGCCCCGCATTTCGTGCAGGCCGACCTGGCCGAGTCGGGGCTGCCCCCCGAACAACTGGATCTGGTATGGTCGAACATGGCGCTGCATTGGCATGCCGAACCGCACCGGGTGCTTGGCGAATGGCGACGCCTGCTCAAGACCGGCGGCCTGGTCATGTTTTCGTGCCTGGGGCCCGGGTCGCTCAAAGAGGTGCGGCTGGCGCTGGAACAGGCCGGGCTGCAAACCGCAACGCCCGGCTTCGTCGACATGCACGACTTCGGCGACCTGCTCATCGAGCGAGGGTTCGCCGATCCGGTCATGGACCAGGAAATCATCACCCTTACCTACCGCAGCCCCGAAAAGCTGCTGAGCGATTTGCGGGTGCTGGGCGGCAACCCCGCCACGGATCGCAAGCGCAGCCTGGCCAGCCGCGCCTGGCGGCAGCGCTTGCTGGACGCGCTGGAAAAACAGCGGCACCTGGACGGCACCATACACCTGAGCCTTGAAATCGCCTACGGCCATGCCTGGCGTGCCGCGTCGGTGCGCAACACCCCGGGCGAAACCCGTATCTCGGTGGATTCCATCGTGCGCAACCGCCGGCCGGCTGAATAAACGCAGCGTGGTCAGCTGTGCTGCTTTTTGCGTGAAGCGTCGATGCCCAGCTGCTTGAGCTTGCGGTAAAGGTGGGTGCGTTCCAGCCCGGTTTTTTCCGACACGCGCGTCATGCTGTGGTTTTCGCGGCCCAGATGGTATTCGAAATAAATGCGCTCGAATTCGTCGCGCGCATCGCGCAAGGGTTGGTCGAGCGCAATGCCGCCAAGCAGGGAATTATTGGGTTCGGGCGCCGCGGGAGCTACCGCCGCCGCAGTTGGCGCCGCGACGGGAACGGTCGTGAGAGGCTGACCGTGTTCGGGATGGCGTTCGGGCATGCGCGCCGCCGCGGAAGGGACCACTGGGCGAGCCAGGCCCGCCGCGATCGTCTTGAGCAGCTTTTGCAAGGTAATGGGCTTTTCAAGGAAGTCGACCGCGCCGATGCGTGTGGCCTCGACCGCGGTATCGACCGTGGCGTGCCCGCTCATCATGATGACGGGCATGTCGAGCAGACCCTGCGAGCCCCATTCCTTGAGCAGGCTGACCCCGTCGGTGTCGGGCATCCATATGTCGAGCAGGACGAGGTCGGGCCTGGCGCGCAGCCGCGCGGCGCGCGCCTGCGCCGCGTTTTCCGCGAGCTCTACCGTGTGGCCTTCGTCGTAAAGAATTTCAGACAAAAGCTCGCGAATGCCTATCTCATCATCAACAACCAGGATTCTGGCCATAAAGCATCACCTATGTTTTTTCCGCATTATCGTTCCCTTGCGCCTGCGCGTCCAGCGAGGGAGAAGTACCGGCAAGACGTGTGAGGAGTATCGAGATACGCGCGCCCCCTTCTTTGCCATTTGCAATATCGATTCGGCCACCGTGCTCCTCGATAATTTTTTTCACGATTGCCAGGCCCAGGCCCGTGCCCGTCGCCTTGGTCGTGACGTACGGCTCGAACACGCGCGACATGACCTGGGACTCGAACCCCGGACCATTGTCCGAGACAGTCAGGCGCACCGCGCGCGACCCATCCTCGTCTTCGATGCCTGAGTTGGTAAGTTTAGTCTTTACATAAATTCTTGCATCGTCCAGCGCCTGGTTTTGCGTTGCCGCATCGCGCGCATTGGCCAGCAGATTATGAATGACCTGCCGCAACTGCGTGGGGTCGCCTTCGATTTGCGGCAGCCCGGCATCGAGACTTACTTCTATTTTGACACTATGTTTGTCATCGCGCACGGTGCCCTCGACAGGGTCCCAGCCATACAGCGTCAGGACATCGGCGATAAGCGTATTGATGTCGACAGTCTGCATTTGCGCCGGCGGCGTGCGCGCATACTCGCGGAAGTCGTCCACCATGTGCTTGAGCGAAGCCACCTGGTTCACGATGGTGTTGGTCGAACGCCTGAGCATGGCCGCATCCGCCTCGTTCAGCCTGTCGGCCAGCTTCATGGCCAGGCGCTCGGCCGAAAGCTGTATGGGCGTAAGCGGGTTCTTGATTTCATGGGCGAGGCGGCGCGCCACCTCGCCCCAGGCCACCGTGCGGCTGGCCGAGATGACTTCGCTGACGTCGTCGAACACCACCAGGTAGCCGTTGCCCCGGCCATCCACGCTGAGGTGGGTGCCGCGCGCCAGCAAGGTAACCGTATTTTTCTTGGTTTCGTTGTCGGTGGCCGCCTCGACCTCCAGCTCGAACTGCTGCTGCCAATAAGGCCGCTCGGACCCCACGGCGGCATGGGCCGCGAAGGCATGGCGTATGAGCTGGGCCAGCTTGAAGGCGCTGTCCACGGTTTCAAGCGGCCGCCCCTTCACCGAGCGCAAATCGGCGCGCAGGATGGACTGCGCGCCGTGGTTGAACATGCTTACCCGGAAGCCTTCGTCGAACACCAGGACGCCCGAGGACAGGTTGCTGAGCACGGATTCCAGATAGACATTGGAGCGCTCGAGCTGCAGGCGGTTGTTCTCGACCATGTGGCGGGCTTCGTCGAGCTGGCGCGTCATGGCATTGAACGAACGTGTAAGCTGGCCCACTTCATCGCGCTCGGGCGGCTCGGGCAAGGGCCGGTAGTCGCCCACCCCCACAGCCTGGGTTCCCGCCGCCAGGGTCAGCAAGGGGCGCACGAGGCGGCGCGACAACGCCAATGCCACGACGATGGCGGCGAACACCGCCAGGATCAGCGCCAGGGTAAGCGTTATGCCATACAGCTTGCGCAGCCCCTGGCGCGACAGGGCCAGTTCCTGGTAGTCGCGAAAACCCTGCTGCACCTGGTTGGCGTTGCGCGCGATCTGCTCGGGCACCGGCTCCACGACCTGCAGCCAGCGTGTATCGGGCGACACGCCCAGCGCCGACGAGGTGCGGTCAAGGATATTGATGGGCACGACCACACGCAGATGCAGCCCAGTCGCCGCCGGCGGTTCGCTGGCGCGCTTCTTGCCGCCGCCCACGTCGGCCTCGTCGGTTTCCGCCGCCGAGTAGGCCCGGGAGACACGCAGTTGATTCAGCACATGGGGCGGCGGCACATCGGGAATCAACTGGCTGTAGCTGGAGGTGGAAAAGGCGATCAGGCGGCCGTTGCCGCTGAACACCATGGCTTCGGCCACCCCGCTGGATTCGCGCAGGCGGGTGATGGCCACCGCCATGTCGGCGTCGCTGGTGTTGGCCAGCTTGCCGGAGATATCGCGCGCGCGCGCGTTCAGGTCGTTCAACTGGTTGTCCAGCGCCGCCCGCCCCAGATTGAGCCCGGCCTCCAGCGCGGTATCGACCCGCACGTTGAACCACGACTCGATGGAGCGCGACATGAACTGCACCGACAGCACATAGATGAGCGCCCCCGGCAGCACGCCGATAAGGGCGAACGACAGGGCGAAGCGCGCCGTCAGCCGCGCGCCGAACTGGCGCCGCCGCAACTGGCGCACCAGGCGGGCGGCCAGCACCACCACCCAGAAGATCAGCGTAATGGCGAAGACGCCGTTAAGCAGCAGCAGGACATCGTACTGCTGGGCGTAGCGCGAAGCGTTTCCGGTGGACCACACCAGCAGGGCAAGCAGCGCCAGGGCGCTGATGACCGCAGCACCCAGCGCGATGCGCAGCCCCCACCTCAGGATGGGTCGCGAGTGTCTTTTGAGATTGAAAATGAGAAATCTTTCCATGGAGTAGCCAGGGACCAGGCCTTGCTGTTGTAGGCATCGATCTGGAAGGGACGCGGCAGGCGTGACGTATCGAGCCGCACGCGAATGCGCCCGTCGTATTGTTCCCCGGCATCGAGGTCGGCCACGTCGGCGACCGCCCAGCCCCGGATATTGCGGATGGGCGCCAAGGCGTCGTCGAACGACGCTTCCGGCAGGGAGAGCTCGCCGGTTCCCACGCGCCATTGGCGCGTCAGGGCGTTATAGACCACGCGCCAGCTTTGGTGCTCGTCGACCAGGACCCGGTCGAACCACCACCAGCGCTTGGAGACGACCTCGACATCGACGGTGAAGTAAATGGGCACGCCCTTTTGCGCCGCGTTGCGCAGTTCCGAGCTGACCTCGAAGTCGACGTCGGCGTCGATATACAGCTTGCCGTCGCGCACGACGGGATCGACGCGGGTGACCTGTTCGGCGTCGACCTGCGCCATGACGCCTCCCGCCGAAAAGGCGAGAAAAACGCACAGCAAGAGGGAGAGCCATCTTCGCGCGGTCATGATGGCTCTATTTTCAACGACTTAGGCCTGTCGGGCAAACAAGGCATAGAAAAACCCATCGCTAGGAAAATCGTGTTCTCCGGATCCGGCCGGCAGCAGTTGGCCAGGAGCGGGCAGACGCACCGCATCGGCGTGGCTTTCCAAAAACCGCGAAGCCTGTTGCTCGCCTTCCTGCGGAAAAATGGAACACGTAGCATACAACAGGCGGCCGCCCGGCTTCACGGTCTTCCATAAAGCATTGACGATTTTGCGCTGCAAGGCGGCCGTTTTGGCAATGTCGCCCTCGCGCCGCAGCCAACGGATATCGGGGTGGCGGCGCACAATGCCCGAGGCCGTGCAGGGCACGTCGGCCAGCACGGCGTCGAAAGGCCGGCCGTCCCACCAGGCGTCCAGGTTCGAGGCGTCGGCGGCCTTGAGGACGACGCGCCCGCCACCCAGGCCCAGCCGCTCGAGGTTTTGTTCGACCCTGGCCAGGCGGCCGGCATCGCTGTCGATGGCCGTGAGGTCGATATCGGCCAGTTCGAGCAGGTGCGCGGCCTTGCCGCCCGGTGCGCAGCAAGCGTCCAGCACCCGCATGCCCGAGGCCGGGGCCAGCAATTCGGCGGCTTTCTGGGCCGAGGCGTCCTGCACCGACCACCAGCCCTGGGCGAAACCCGGTATGGCCTGGACGGGCTTGGATGCCGCCAGCGCGATGCCGGAGGCCCCGACGGCCCGGGCCTCGATGCCCGCCTCGTCCAGCGCCGCCAGCACCTGCTCGACCGTCGCCCGGCGCCTGTTGACGCGCAAGATCATGGGAGCCGGCTGGTTGGCCGCCTCGAGCAGCGCCTGCCACTGGCTCGGATACGCCCGGCGCAACAGCCGGATCCACCAGTCGGGATGGTTCCAGCGTGCTTCGGGGTTTTTACGGGCTTGCGCTAAAATGGCGTCTCGTTCGCGCGTGAACCGGCGCAACGTGGCATTGAGCAAGCCCTTGTACGAGCGCATGGCCGTCTGGCCGGCCGCCGCGGCAACCGCCTGGTCGACCACGGTATGCACAGCGTAAACAGGCCATTCGCGCGGCACCGTTTGGCCAGCCTGCTGCAGCCGCTCAGCGTCCATGGCGGTTTCCAGCAATGCCAGCGATACCAGCATCAAGGCGTCGAACCATGGGTTCGGCGGCGTGCGCGCCACCAGTTCCTGCTTGATTTCGTGCGCAAGGCCGGCATGGCGCATGACATGGAAGGTAATGGCCTGGGTGGCCGCGCGCAGTTCGGCCGGCGTGGCGGCAAGGCTTTCCGACAGCGACCGCCCTTCCTGAACCGCCTGCACGTTGCGCGCGCTGGCAAGCATAATGCCGGACAACGGCGAACTGGGCGATTTGGATGTAGTTGCGGACACGGAAGCGGGCCTGTTTGATTACTCGTTTTTTACATGGACTTTATCATCAATTCACCCGCCGCCGGCGCCCCCCGCACGAGCCTTTAAAATTTCAGTCTTTACCAAGCCTTCTGGCTTAACGAGGTTACCCCATGAGTTCCCCCAAAGTCGGTTTCGTCAGCCTGGGCTGTCCCAAGGCGCTGGTTGATTCCGAGCGCATCCTGACGCAACTGCGTACCGAAGGCTATGCCATCACGCCCGATTACGACGACGCCGACGTGGTGGTCGTGAACACCTGCGGCTTCATCGACAGCGCCAAGGCCGAATCGCTGGACGCCATCGGCGAAGCCATTGCGGAAAACGGCCGCGTCATCGTCACCGGCTGCATGGGCGTGGAGGAATCCGCTATCCGCAACGTCCACCCCGCCGTCCTGGCCGTGACCGGCCCGCAGCAATACGAGCAGGTCGTGCGCGCCGTGCACGAAGCGGCGCCGCCCAACACCCAGCACGACCCCTATGTCGACCTGGTGCCTCCGCAGGGCATCAAGCTGACGCCTCGCCACTATGCCTACCTGAAGATATCCGAAGGCTGCAACCACCGCTGCAGCTTCTGTATCATTCCCTCGATGCGGGGCGACCTGGTCAGCCGGCCCATCGGCGACGTCATGGGCGAAGCCGAACGCCTGGTGAACGCCGGCGTCAAGGAACTGCTGGTCATCTCCCAAGACACCAGCGCCTACGGCGTCGACGTCAAGTTCCGCAGCGGCTTCTGGAACGGCCGCCCCATCAAGACCCATATGACCCAGCTCAGCGAAGCACTGGCCGGATTCGGCGTCTGGACGCGGCTGCACTATGTATATCCTTATCCTCACGTCGACGACGTCATCCCGCTGATGGCCGAGGGCAAGATCCTGCCCTACCTGGACATCCCCTTCCAGCACGCCAGCCCGCGCATCCTCAAGCTCATGAAACGCCCGGCCTTCGAAGACAAGACCCTGGCCCGCATCAAGCGCTGGCGCGAAATCTGTCCCGACCTCACCCTGCGTTCGACCTTCATCGTCGGCTTTCCCGGCGAAACCGAAGAAGAATTCCAGTACCTGCTCGACTGGATGAGCGAGGCCCAGCTCGACCGCGTGGGCTGTTTCCAGTATTCGCCGGTCACGGGCGCCAAGGCCAACGAGCTGCCGGATGCCGTGCCCGACGAGATCAAGCAGGACCGCTGGGATCGCTTCATGGCCCATCAGCAGGCCATTTCCACCGAGCGCCTGGCGCGCAAGGTGGGGCGTGAAATCGACGTCCTCATCGACGAACTGGATGAAGACGGCGCCATCGGCCGCTCCAGCGCCGACGCGCCCGAGATCGACGGCAATGTGTTCGTGAGCAGCGAACGCCAATTGCGGCCCGGCGACATGGTGCGGGTCCGGGTCACCGACAGCGACGAATACGACCTGTACGGCGAGGCGATTTAAGCCACTCCCGAGGGAAGACCCATGCCGCCTGGCCGGGCGCTGCCCGGTTGCGGCCACGGGGCGGGAGAAGCCATATAGATATAATGCGGGCTCTTGATCAACTTGGAGCGCCGCGGCGCCATGGAGTAAAACACATGTCTTCTTCCACTTGCGACGATTTGGGCAAACTGGTTCTGCGCCTTGTCCTGGGCATTCTCATCCTGCTGCACGGGCTGGCCAAGCTGCGCTTCGGCATCGGCGGCGTCGAAGGCATGCTGGCCGCGCACGGCATGCCGGCCTTTTTCGCCTGGGGGGTTTACGTCGGTGAAATCATCGCCCCCATCTTCCTCATCCTGGGCATCTACGCCCGCCTCGGCGGACTGCTGGTCGTCATCAACATGGTGGTGGCCATTTGCCTGGCCCATACCGGGCAATTGGGGCTATTGAGCAAGTCGGGCGGCTGGGCCCTGGAACTGCAAGGGATGTACTTGTTCGGCGCGCTGGCGGTTCTGCTGCTGGGCGCGGGCGCCTATGGCCTGGGCGGACGAAACGGCCGCTGGAACTAAAAAAGCTAAACGGCGGGGCGCCAGCCCTGCACAAAGGCGGAAACGGCTTGCCGTTTTCCGCCCGCCTTCTGCAATTCCAGCAGACGCAGCACGCCGTCGCCGGTCGCCAGGTCTATGCCCTCGGGACCGGCCGCCAGCACTTGGCCCGGCTCGCCGCCCGCAGGCTGCTCCAGCGCCTGGGCCGCCCATACCTTGACCGCATCGTTCAGCCCGGGCAAACGCGCGGTGGCGCCCGGAACGGGATTGAACGCGCGTATGCGGCGCGCCAGCACACCCGCCGGCTGTGAAAAATCGAGCGGAGCTTCGGATTTTTCGAGCTTGGCCGCATAAGTGACACCCTCGGCAGGCTGCGGGCGGGGTGTCAACACACCCTGCTCGCATTGCGCAATGGCCTCCAGAACCGCCTGCGCGCCTACGCCGGCCAACTCGTCGTGCAGACTCGCCGCCGTATGCGCGCCGATCGGCACAGTACGCGTCAACAGCATGTCGCCGGTATCCAGGCCCTCGTCCATCTGCATGATGGTGACGCCCGTTTCGCCATCGCCGGCCTCGATGGCGCGCTGTATGGGCGCCGCGCCGCGCCAGCGCGGCAGCAGGCTGGCATGGATGTTGAAGCAGCCGTGGCGAGGCAGCGCAAGCACCCATTTGGGCAGGATCAGCCCGTAGGCCGCGACCACCATGAGGTCGGGCGCGGCATCCAGCAGCGCCTTTTGCGCCCGCGCGGCATCGTCGGGATACTTGCCGTCCAGGCGCAGGCCGAGCGGCTGCATAACCTCGATGCCCGCCGCAACGGCGGCCTGCTTGACAGCGCTGGGGGTGAGCTTGAGGCCGCGCCCCGAAGGGCGGTCGGGTTGGGTAAGCACCAGCGGCACCTCGTACCCCGCGGCAAGAATGGCCTGCAGAGCCAGGCTGGCGAACTCGGGGGTGCCGGCAAAGACAATGCGCATGGGTCAGGCGCGCGCGGCTTCGCGCTCTTGCTTGCGGATTTTGGTCTTGATGCGATTTTGCTTGAGCGGCGACAGGTATTCGACGAACACCTTGCCCAGCAGGTGGTCGAGTTCGTGCTGCACGCACACCGCCAGCAGGCCCTCGGCATCGAATTCGAAGGTTTCGCCCTTCTCGTTCAGCGCCTTGACGTGGATGCGGGCGGCGCGTTTGACTTCGTCGTAGACGCCCGGAACCGACAGGCAGCCCTCTTCGTACACCTGCTGCTCGTCGCTTTTCCAGGTGATTTCGGGGTTGATGAGCACCAGCAACTGGTTGCTTTCTTCGGAGACATCGATGACCACGACACGCTCGTGCACGTCGACCTGGGTGGCGGCCAGCCCCACGCCCGGCGCGGCATACATGGTTTCGGCCATATTGCGCACCAGCTCGCGGATGCGATCGTCGACAACCTCGACCGGCTTGGCCACTTTGTGCAAGCGCGGGTCGGGATAATGCAGGATGGGAAGCAAGGCCATTAGAACTCAGTCCACGAAAACGTCTTCCCCATTATAACAAGGGCGCCTCGGGGCTAATCGCCACGTTGGCGCCGGCATCCCGATGCCACGCCCGGCGGGGCGCGGCCACGTCCATCCCGCCGACTCGCGCACAGGCGCGGCAAGCACGGCGGCCTGCCCAAGAACGCCCAAAGCGGGGTGTGACTTTATGCCGCGCATGCCGCACTCAAACCTCCCCCGATGTGTCACACTTCGGCCATGTCTTTCTCCCTGCCCTCCGAAGAACTCAGCGCCTGGATACGCCTGACCCTGGAACCCGGCCTCGGGCCCGCCCAGGCCCGGCTGTTGCTGGCCGGCATCGGCCTGCCGCAAGATATCTACGCCCTGCCTTCCGCCTCGCTGGCCAAGATCCTGCCGCAGGACCTGGCCCGGCAATTGTCGCGGCCGGCCAGTCCGCAAATCGAGGAAACCATCGCCCGCACGCTGAAGTGGCTGGGCGAACCCGGCCACCATCTCGTCACGCTGGCCGATCCGGGCTATCCGCAGGCGCTGCTCGACATCCACGACCCGCCCCTGGCGCTTTACGTCAACGGGCGGGTCGAACTGCTCAACCGTCCCGCACTGGCCATCGTGGGGGCGCGCAACGCCACGGCCGGCGGCCTGGACAACGCCGCCGCCTTCGCCCGCTACCTGGCCGGGCGCGGCTGGTGCATCGCCAGCGGGCTGGCCCTGGGCATCGACGCTGCCGCGCACAAGGGTGCTCTTGCCGCGGGGCAGCACGCGGGCGGCACCATCGCCGTGCTGGGTACCGGCATCGACCTCATTTACCCAGCCGCCAACCTCGAGCTGGCCCATCGCATTGCGGCGGAAGGCGCCCTGGTGTCGGAGTTCCCGCTGGGCACGCCTTCCATTGCCTACCAGTTTCCCAAGCGCAACCGCATCGTGGCAGGCCTGGCCAAGGGCGTGCTGGTGGTGGAAGCGGCCAAGCGCAGCGGCTCGCTCATTACCGCAAGGCTGGCAGCCGAAATGGGCCGCGAGGTTTTCGCCATTCCCGGCTCCATCCATTCCCCGCAATCGCGCGGCTGCCACGCCCTGATCCGCCAGGGCGCCAAGCTGGTCGAATCGGGCCAGGACATCGACGAAGAACTCGGCCAGCTTCCGTCAAGCCCATCCTCGGCAAACGCCCGCCCCGAAACGACGGTCCAGCGCAAGACCGGCGGCGAAAACACCCGGGGGGCTGCCTTGCAGGGCAGCCAAGGCGCCGCGGATCTTTTCAGCGCCGGCGCCGACCCGGAGGATCACGCGGCAACTCCCGCAGCGGCCGACAACGGCGGGGCCAGGACGCAGCATGCCGAACTGCTGGCGGCCCTGGGGTACGACCCGGTGCACATCGATATCCTGCAGGCGCGCACGGGCCTGGACTGGCCCTTGCTGAACAGCCAGCTGCTCGAACTGGAATTGGACTCGGTCGTCATGCGCCTGCCCGACGGACGCTTCCAGCGGCGCTAGGGCCTGACGCCTACCGCACCGGCAGCGCGTACATCAGCCCGCCCTGGTTCCAAAGCGCGTTCAGGCCCCGGGGTATCTTCAGCGGGCTGCCCATGCCGACATTGCGCTCGAAGCTCTCGCCGTAATTGCCCACTTGGCGAATGATGTCGTAGGCCCATTTCTCGCCCAAGTGCAGGTTCTTGCCCGCGCCGGGCGTCACACCCAGCAGGCGGCGCACGCTGGGGCTGGGGCTTTTCAGCTGTTGATCCACGTTCTGGGAAGTCACGCCCAGCTCTTCCGCCTCGATCATGGCCATCAGACTCCACTTCACAACATTGAGCCACACGTCGTCGCCCTGGCGCACGAAAGGCCCCAGGGGCTCCTTGGAGATGATTTCGGGCAGCACCACGTAGTCGTCGGGGTTCTTCAGCCTGGAGATGCGTATGGAGGCCAGGCCCGAGGCGTCGGTGCTGAACACGTCGCAGCGGCCGGCGGCAAAGGCGTTGACCACCTCGCTGAACTGCTCGATGACCACCGGCTTGTACTGGATATGGTTGGCGCGGGCCCAGTCGGCCATGGTGTTTTCGTTGGAGGTGCCGGTTTGCATGCAAATGGTCGCGCCGTCGAGCTCTTTGGCGCTTTTGACGCCCAGCGCCTTGGGAACCAGGAATCCCTGGCCGTCGTAGAAATTGATGCCGGCGTGAATGGCGCCCAGCGCAGTATCGCGTTGTTCTGTTACCGAGGTATTGCGCGCAAGAAGATCGATTTCGCCCGACTGGAGCGCGGTGAACCGCTGCTGGGAATTGAGCGGCACCGCCTTGAACTTGCCGGCATCGCCCAGCACGGCGGCCGCCACCGCGCGGCACATGTCGATATCCAGTCCGCGCCACTGCCCTTTTTCGTCGGGCGCCGAAAACCCGGCAAACCCGGTGGTGACGCCGCATTGCACGTATCCGCGCTCCTTCACCACGCTCAGGGTATCGGCATGCGCCGGCTGCAATGCGGCCAGCAAGGCCAGGCCCGCCATCGCGGCCTTGAGCCCTCCGAAATCAATTCTTCGCATGTATCCGCTCCTCCTGGCGTGGCCCGCCTTAATGCGCATAATCGCGCTGGCCGAAAATGGCCGATCCGATGCGGACTTCGGTTGCGCCTTCTTCGATGGCCAGCCCGAAATCTCCGCTCATGCCCATGGACAGGCGCTGCACTTGGTCGAATCCCTCATCGCGCAGGCGATCCCGCCACTCGCGCAACAAGCGGAAGCAGCGCCGCACCGCCTGCTCGTCGGGCGAATTGACGGCCAGCGTCATCAAGCCCTTGACGCGCAGCGTATCCAGGGTTTGCAACTGCTTCAGAAAAGCTGGCAATTGCTCGGGGTCGAGACCGGACTTGGTAGGTTCGTCCGAGGTCTTGACTTGCACCAGCACATCAAGAGAACGGCCTTCCGCCTGCAGACGCTGGTCGAGCGCCTCGGCCAGCGCGAGCCGATCCAGCGACTGCACCTCGCTGGCGTAGCGCGCCGCATCGCGGGCCTTGTTGGTTTGCAAGTGGCCGATCAGCACCCACTCCAGCATCAGGTCGCCCAATTCCTGGGATTTCTGGCGCATTTCCTGGGTCTTGTTTTCACCGAAACGCCGTAACCCAAGGCCCGAAGCCTGGCGCACCACCTGCGCATCGAAGGTTTTGCTGACCGGCAGCAGGACGACTTCGCCGGGCGCGCGACCGGCCCGGGCACAGGCCGCGGCAATCTGCTGCTGGACGAGGGCAAGACGGTTTTGCAGGGATTCGGACATCGACATGCTTGTGCTGGTAAGGGTTTGATTGTAGTGTACGACGCACGACCGGCATCTTTGCGAAAACTCCCTTCCCTACGGCGGCCATCATGAACGACTCTCCCCACAAAACCTCCATGACCATATTGATGACTCCCGACATGGCCAATTTTTCCGGCAATGTCCATGGCGGGGCCATACTCAAGCATCTGGACCTGGTGGCCTACGCTTGTGCGGCCCGCTACGCGGGCACCTATGTAGTCACGCTTTCGGTGGATCAGGTGATTTTCCGCCAGCCCATCCATGTGGGCGAGCTGGTGACGTTCTATGCATCGGTAAACTATACCGGCCGCACGTCCATGGAAATCGGCATCAAGGTGGTGACCGAGAACATCCAGCAGAAACTGGTGCGCCACACCAATAGCTGCTATTTCACGATGATTGCCGTCGACAAGGACGGCGTGCCGGTGCCGGTGCCGCCCCTGGAGCCGCAAACCGAGGAAGAGCGCAACCGTCACAGCGCCGCTCGGCTGCGCCGCGAGCTGCGCCAGGAAATGGAGCGCCGCCATCTGCTCATCAAGGAAGGCCAGAGCGATTTCTAGCGAAGTCCCGGGCAAATCGCCGCCGAGGCCCCGGCGTCTGGACGCGCCTGCGGCGGGCCAGTCCGACATGCCCTGCCCGCCTGGCGACGTCGGGCGCGACAGGCCCCGGCATTGACGCGAAGGACTAGATCACCATTCCGGCCGCCGCGGTCTGGTGCGTGGCGGCGTCGATAAGAATGAAAGCGCCGGTGGCCGGCACGGCCGCATAAGGGTCAAGCGCCAGCGAGTCGCGCGACACCAGCGACACGCGCCCGATATCGTTCATGGCCAGTGCGCCGCCGGCATTCACCTGCTGCAGTTCGTGGATGTCGCGGACCGAATGCACGGCTTTCACCTTGGCCTGGGTCAGGCGCGTGCCCTGCTTGAGCAGGTACTGGCGCGCCGGATTCAAGGGCTGCTGGTCCAGCCAGCAGATATCGGCCTCGAATTCCTTGGTGACGTTGACCTGCGCATCGGAGGCAACGATGAGATCGCCCCGCGACACGTCGATATCGCGGTCGAGGACAAGCGTGACGCTGTCGCCGCTTTCCACCGCCTCGACGTCGCGATCGAACTGGCGCAAGGCGGCAACCTTGGCCGTGATGCCGGAAGGCAGAACCTTGATTTCATCGCCGATGCGCAACCGGCCGCTTGCCAGCTGCCCGGCATAGCCCCGGAAATCGTTCACGGAGTCGCCTCCGTGGCGGATGACCCATTGCACGAAGAAGCGCGGCGAAAGGCCGCTGCCATTGGCGCGCAGCGGCAGGCTTTCCAGCAAGGCCAGCAGCGGCAGGCCTTCGTACCAGGGGGCCTTGTCCGAGCTTGCGACCACATTGTCGCCCTTGAGCGCCGAAAGCGGCACGATGTGGAATTCGTCGATTTCCAGTTTCCGGGCCAGGTCGGCATAGGCCGAGCGGATTTGCTCGAACAGGGCCTGGTTCCAGTCCACCAGGTCCATTTTGTTGACCGCCACCACGATGTGCTGGATGCCGAGCAGCCTGGCCAGTGCGGTGTGGCGCTTGGTCTGGGCCAGCAATTGGCCGTTCTGGACCCGGCTGGCGTCGATGAGGATGATGGCCGCGTCGGACGTGGAGGCGCCGGTCACCATGTTGCGGGTGTATTGCTCATGGCCCGGGGCGTCGGCCACGATGAACTTGCGCGCCGGCGTGGCGAAGTAGCGGTACGCCACGTCGATGGTAATGCCTTGCTCGCGTTCGGCCTCGAGCCCGTCGGTCAGCAGCGAAAGGTCGATTTCGTCGGTCTGCACGCGCTTGTACTTGGAGCGCGTAATGGCATCGAGCTGGTCGGCGAACACGCCCTTGCTGTCGTACAGAAGCCGGCCTATCAGCGTGGACTTGCCGTCGTCCACCGACCCTGCGGTAATGAAGCGCAGGACGCCGGTCTCGGACGTGGATATCCAGGATTCATTGATTGCATTCATTAGAAGTACCCCAGTTTCTTGCGTTTTTCCATGGAAGCCTCGGACGTCTGATCGTCCATGCGGGTGGCTCCACGTTCCGTGATGGTGGTGATGGCCGTCTCGGCGATGATTTCCTCTGGCGTGGCGGCAGTGGATGCCACCGGGCAGGTGCACGAAATATCGCCGACCGTGCGGAACCGCACCGTGCGGACCTCGGGCTGCTCGCCCGCCTTGGGAGGCGTCAGGGGCGTCACGGGCACGAACAGGCCATTGCGCTCGACGACTTCGCGCTGATGCGCGTAATAAATAGGAGGCAGGCTCAGGCGCTCGCGCGCAATGTATTGCCATATGTCCAGCTCGGTCCAGTTCGAGATGGGAAACACGCGCATGTTCTCGCCCTTGTGGACCTTGGTGTTGAACAGGTTCCACAGCTCGGGGCGCTGCGCCTTGGGGTCCCACTGGCCGAATTCGTTGCGGAAGGAAAACACCCGCTCTTTGGCCCGCGCTTTTTCTTCGTCGCGCCGGGCGCCGCCGATGCAGGCGTCGAACTGGAATTCCTCGATGGCTTCCAGCAGGGTGGTGGCCTGCGCCGCATTGCGCGAATCGGTCTCGCGGCGAAGCACCACCGTGCCACGCGCAATGGAGTCTTCCACCGAGCGCACGATGAGCTTCTCGCCCAGTTCGGCGACGCGCTGGTCGCGGAAGCGGATGACTTCATCGAAATTGTGGCCGGTATCGATATGCATCAGGGGAAACGGGAACCCGGCCGGGCGGAAGGCCTTTTCGGCCAGCCGCAGCAGCACGACGGAATCCTTGCCGCCCGAGAACAGCAGCACCGGCCGCTCGCACTCCGCGGCGACCTCGCGCAAAATATAGATGGCTTCGGACTCCAGCCAGTCCAGATGCGTCCGTGAAGAAATATCACCCATTTCGTACCTTGTATATCGAATCAGATCATGCGCCCGGCCTTGGGGTGCGCCCGCAAAGGCGCGGGAAACCTCGGGCCGGGCCCACGAGGCAACACAGGAAAATCGGGGCTATCGCACTGCCTCGCCTTGCTCGGCGTGCAGATTGCTTTCGTGCAGGCCGCATTCTTTCGAGGACGACTGCTCCCACCACCAGCGGCCCGCGCGCGGGTCTTCACCCGGGCGAACCGCGCGCGTACACGGTTCGCAGCCTATGGAGGGATAGCCCTGGTCGTGCAGCGGGTTGTAGGGAATGTCGAAGGCGCGCACGACAGCCCATATTTGCTCGCTGGACCAATCGGCCAGCGGGTTGTACTTTTGCAGTCCGAATACCGAGTCGTATTCGGACTGGGCCAGATGGCTGCGCGTGACCGACTGGTCGCGATGCTGCCCGGTCAGCCAGGCCGAATGGCCAGCCAGCGTGCGGCGCAGCGGCGCCACCTTGCGTATGCCGCAACAGGCCTTGCGCAGTTCTATGCTTTCGTAGAATGCAAAACTGCCATGCGCCGCGACATGTTCCTGAACCGCGGCGGGGTCGGGGTGCACCACCTGCACGGCGACACCGTAGCGCTCGGCGATCTTGTCTACCATGCCCAGGGTCTCGGGATGCAGGCGGCCGGTATCCAAGGTAAAAACCTTGATGGGCAAGCGGGCCTGGAAAATCGCATGCGCCAGCAGCATATCTTCGGCCGCCAGCGACGATGCGAACAAGGCATCGGGATGCCGGGCGGAAATATCGGCCAGCCGCTCTTGCAGCGCCGCCCACTGCCGGCTGGTTTCGGGATCTAAAAGGGTATCAGACATAGGGAGCCGTAATTCGCAAAGCCTTCCGCATGGGACGCCGCAAGCCCTGAAAGGCCGCGCAGCAGCGGATTGAGGCTTCTAGTTTCCCCTGTGCCGTACGTTGTGTGAACTATTTAATCGTTAGCTGTTTATCGCGTTTGGGTATTTAGAATCCGCATTAAGGCGACGCGGGCTCATATTGCCTGGCCGGGCCTGTTGCCTGCCGGGCCGCTTCCGGCCAGGGCGCGCCGGCTTTCGAAGCGGCGATGCCGGCCGCTGATGGGATCGTCGAATTCGACGGCCCGCGCCAGCAATTGCAAGGGGCGGTCGTAGTCGTCCGTGTTGTGGCGTTTTTGCAGTTCCGGGTAGAACAAGTCGTTGCAAATGGGAATGCCCAGGGCGCTGAGGTGGGCGCGCAACTGGTGTTTGCGCCCAGTGCGCGGCAGCAGACGGTAGCGCGCCAGCGGCCCCAGCCGCTCCAGCACCTCGATGCGGGTTTCGCTGTTCGGCTCGCCGCCCACCTCGCGCACCGTGAAGCTGGAGACCTGGTTCTGCAGACGGCTTCGGTGCACCAGAGGGAACACCAGATCGTCGCGCCATGGGGCGATGGCTTCGTATTCCTTGCTTACCCGCCGCTGCTGAAACAGGGTTTGATACGCCCCCCGGCTGGCTGCATCCACGCAAAACAGCATGACGCCGGCTGTTTCACGATCCAGCCGATGCACGGGACTCAACGCCGGCAAGTCGAACTGCTTGCGCAGGCGTGTGAGCGCCGTTTCGCGCAAATATCGGCCGCCGGGCGTGCTGGCCAGAAAATGCGGCTTGTCCACCACGACGAGATGCCCGTCGCGATGCAGGATGTCCAGCTCGAACGGCACCACGGCCTCGTCGGGCACTTCGCGGTAGTACCACAGCCACTGCATGGACCGGTACGGCGTTTCGGGGCGCTGTGGAATCCCGTTTCCGTCGATGATGGCGCCCAGTTCCAGCCGGCCGCGCAACACTTCGGGCTTCATGAACCGGAAGCGCTCGACCAGGAAGTCGAAAACCGTTGTCCACGGCCCGGCCGGCAGGTACACCCGGCTGGCGGCGACGCCGTCGCGCATCGGCAAAGGCCCGGTCTGCGTCCGCGAGGCGCCTGCGCAATCGTTCGAATCCATGCCTTGAACCCTTGTGTTCACTTCATCCTACCAAAACTCCAGCCAAGTCTAGCAGCCGACACTGGAACAAATCGACACTCGAACAAACACCTAAATACCTGAATTTGCTCGTTAATATAGACCGTCGCTTATAATTCCCGCAGCTTGCCTGCCTGTGCAAGCGCGCCACCGAAACCCGACGGCTCAATGAAAACAAGATTATTCCGTATAGACCTGCGGCGTCTCATCCTGTGGATGTGTTTATTTTTCGTCCTGCTGGCTTTGGCCAACAACCTGTACGCATCGTATCAGGTACAGCGCGAAATCCTGCTGAACAATTCGCTGAGCGCCAACCATGCCTACGCGCAGAAGCTGGCCCATATTACCAACTCGTATATCAAATCGGTCATGCGCATGCTGGAGGCCACGGCCTGGGAGATCGGCGCCAAACCGCACGACCCCGCCGCGCTGCAGGAAGAACTGTCCCGCACGGCGCGCATGACGCGCAACTTCAATTCCATTTTCTACAGCGACGCCTCAGGCCATGTTCTTGCCGCCCTGCCCGCCGCGGACAAACTCGCGGGCACGACCCTGATAAGCACCCCGTCGCTGGAAGCGCTTGCCATCCAGACCCGGCAGATCAGCGCCCCTTTCCTGGCCCCATCGGGCCGATGGCTGATCCTGCTGTCGCACCCCGTCTACAACCGGGACGGCGGGTACGCGGGTTTCGTGGGCGGCACCATCTACCTGCATGCGCCCAATGCCTTGCAAGCCCTGCTGGACGAGCATTACAACGACGACGGCTCCTACGTTTCCGTCGTGGATCAACACCGCCTGTTCATCTACAACCCGGTCAAGCAGCGCATCGGCACCTCCGTCCAGGGCAACCCTGCCGTGCTTGCCGCCTTGCGGGGTGAAAACGGCTCCATGCTGCTGACCGACGCGGGCCATAGCGACAAGCTCGCCGGCTACGCGCCAATACCCGAAACCGGCTGGGCCATCGTCGTCCAGCGCCCCGTCACAGCGGCGACTTCCAAGCTCTACAGCCTGTTCTGGCGCACCCTGTACTACTCCCTGCCCATCACCCTGCTGAGCCTGCTGGGCATATGGTGGCTGGCCAAGCTCATCGCCCGGCCCCTGCGGGATCTTGCCGAAGTGGCATCCCACCTGGACGATCGCGGCAATTTCAACCGCATTCATTTCATCAAAGGCTGGTATCTCGAGGCCGCGCTGATCCGCCAAGCGCTGCTGACCAGCTTTTCCGCCGTCGCTACGCGCATACGCCATTTGCACCGCGAAACCGAGACCGACCCCCTGACGACCCTGACCAACCGCCGCGGCCTGAAGTCGGCCATGGCCGACCTGAAGGAAGAGGGCCTGCCCCTGGCCGCCGTCATGCTCGACATCGATCACTTCAAGAACGTCAACGACAGCTTCGGACACGCCGCCGGCGACGAAACCCTGCAGGCCATTGCTTCCCTGGCCATGACCTCGGCCAGGGAAAGCGACATCGTGGCGCGCCTGGGCGGCGAAGAGTTCGTCGTGCTGCTGCCGGACAGCAGCCTGGAATCGGCCATGGCCTTCGCCGAGCGCCTGCGGCACAACGTGGAACAAGCCAGCATCATGCCCGATATGGAAATAACGGTTTCACTGGGCATTGCGCACTGCCCCACGCATACGCAGGACATGAATTCGTTGCTGCTGCTGGCCGATATGGCGCTGTACGAGGCAAAAAAGGCAGGCAGGAACTGCGTGCGGGTGGCCAAGGAAACCAGAGCCAGCAGGCCCTAGGGCCTAGGCCTAGTCCGGGCCGGCCTCCAGGCCCAGGCGCTGCGCGCCGCCCTCGTCGGCGGCATCGGCTTCATTGCCGGCGCTGCTGACGATGAGTTCCAATTTTTCGGTATCCACGTCGCGATGCAGGGGCTCGAGGGCAGGCATGGTTTTATTGGCCTTGGACGAGAGCTCGTTGAAACGGGCCGCCTTGCCGTACAGGCCCTGCTTGCCGGCCAGCGAGGTAACCGTGCGGTTGTAGTGGTTGCTGACGGTGCCCAGGGTGTCGCCGAGCTTTTTCAGGTTTTCGGCCACGACGACCACCTGGTTGTAGATGTCGCCCGCCTTGGCGGCGAGGTCTTGCGCCTGCTCGTTGCTGCGCGCCACCATCCACAGGTTGGCCACCGTTTTCAGGATGGGCATGAGCGTGGTGTGCGACACCAGAATGACATTGCGCTGGTAGCCGTAGTTGAACAGCTCCCGGTTGTGCTTCATGGCCTCGATGTAGGCAGGCTCGATGGGCATGAACATAAGTACGAAGCTGGGGCTGCGCATGCCGATGAGATTGCTGTAGTCTTTTCTGGACAGATCGTCGATGTGGTTCTTGACCGCCTTGACGTGCGCGTCCATGGCCGCCTCGGCCTCGGCCTGGGTTTCGGCGCCGATGGCGTGGTCGTAGTCGACCAGCGACACCTTGCTGTCGATGACCATGTGCTTTTGATCCGGCAGCTTGACCACGAAGTCGGGCTGGCGGGCGTTGCCTTCGCCGTCCTTGAAGCGCGCCTGGGGCTCGTAGTGGTCGCCCTTGACCAGGCCGGCCAGTTGCAGGGTCTGCTCGAGCTGGATTTCGCCCCAGTTGCCGGTGGTTTTCTTGTCGCCTTTCAGCGCCGTGGCCAGGGTATTGGCCTCGGCGCTCATTTTCAGGCCGATTTCCAGCACCTGCTTGATCTCGGCGCCCAGCGACACATTGCCCTTGACCGACTCGTCGTGGACTTGATTGATGCGCTGCTGGAACCCCTGGATCTGCTCGCGAAACGGCTTGAGCATTGCGTCCAGCGAGGTCTGGCTGGTCTGGGCGAAGGTCTTGCCCTTTTCCTCCAGGATTTCGTTGGCCAGGTTCTGGAATTCGGTCTTGAGCGCCAGGCGCGACTGCTCCAGCGATTGCTTCAGCTCTTCGAAGTTGGCGAGCTTTTCAGAGTGGGTCACGGACAGCGCGGTGAACTGCCGGTCGAGACCGGCCAGCTTCTCGCCAACCGCCTGCAGTTCGCGCTCACGCGCGGCCAGGCGATCGTGGGCTTCCTGAAGGCGTTCGCGCAGGCCCGCGGCTTCGGACTCGAGCCGCGCCCGCTGCCTGTCGATGTCGCCTTTTTGCTCATCCAGCGCGGCATGGCGAACCCTTGCCTGCTCCAGCTCGGCCTGCAAACCCGCCAACTGCTCGGCCCGCTGCTGGGCTACGGCCTGGCTGGCGCCAAGCTCGGCGCGCAATGCGGATGCGGTTTTTCTGGACAACAGCAGGCCCGCCAGGCCGCCGGCCAACAGGCCGGCCAGCACCAACAGGGCCATAAGGACGCCGGGATCGATCTGGTTCACGCTAATATCCTTGCACCAACGCCGTTACGATTTTTTCACGCCGAAGCAGTTGTCCAGCGTGGGGAAAGTCCCTTCGCGCACGCCGGTGGCGTACTGCTCGGCGGCGCCGCGTATCACAGCCCCCACGTCGGCGAACTGCTTGGCGAACTTGGGGATGCGCGCGCCGCTGAGACCCAGGATGTCCTCGGTAACCAGCACCTGGCCATCGCAATCGGGGGAAGCGCCTATGCCTATGGTAGGAATCGACAGGCGCTGTGTGATGCGGCGCGCCAGGCCCTCTGCCACCCCCTCCAGCACCACGCCGAACGCGCCGGCCTGTTCGTGGGCGATGGCGTCGTTCAGAATGCGTTCGGCCGCTTCGTCGGTAAGGCCCTGGGCCTTGAAGCCGCCCATGGTGTTCACGTACTGCGGCATCAGGCCCACGTGCGCCAGCACGGGAATGCCCCGCTCGACCAGGAACCTGGTTGTGGGGGCAAGGGCCGCCCCGCCTTCCATCTTGATGCCGTCGGCGCCGCTGCTGCTCATCGCCATGGCGCAATTGCGGAATGCCTGTCCGGGCGATTCCTGGTAGCTGCCGAAGGGCATGTCCACGATGACGCAGGCATGCTGGGTGGAACGCACCACCGCCGCCGCCTGGAAGGCCATTTGCTCGGCCGTGATGGTAAGCGTGTTGGGCAGCGCATACCCCACCATGGCCGTCGAATCGCCCACCAGGATCATGTCGAGATAATCGTCCAACAGACGTGCAATTGGCGCGATATAGGCCGTAAGAGATGCTATTTTCTTTTTCCCCTTGTAAGCCATCAATTGCGGCACGCTGATGCGCTTGACCTCGGTGTGTACACTCATGTTCGACTCCAGAAATATTCGGCTTGCGCCGGCGGATGCCCGGGCCCCGGCCCGGCGCCTTGCGGCAAAAGCGTATTGCAACATACGTATAATCAAAACTACCAACCCGGTAAAACACGCCCCAGGGCCTGAAACTACCAGCATACCCCGCTTAGCGCGCCGTCCGGCCCATCCGGCGAATCCTCGCGGCAGCGCGCCTGTATTACGGAGAGCATCATGAGCACCATTATGAACACCGTTACGTTCCACGACGGCAATAGCGTACCGCAGCTAGGCTTCGGCGTCTGGCAGATCGACAATTCCATTGTCGCCCGAACCATCAAGACCGCCGTGGACGTCGGCTACCGCCTGATCGACACCGCCGCCATCTACGGCAACGAAACGGGCGTGGGCGAAGGCATCAAAACCTGCGGCCTGGATCGCAGCGAGCTTTTCATTACCACCAAGGTCTGGAACGACCGCCACGGCTATGACGAAACAATGGCGGCTTTTGACGAAAGCATGCAAAAACTGGGACTGGACTACCTGGACCTGTACCTCATCCACTGGCCGGCGCCCAAAATAGGCCTGTATGTTAAAACCTGGGAAGCCTTGATTCAACTTCGCAACGAGGGGCGCGTCAAGTCCATCGGCGTGTGCAATTTCAACATCCCCCACCTGCAAAACCTGCTGGACGAAACCGGGGTGCTGCCGGTGGTCAACCAGATCGAGCTCAATCCGCGCTTCCAGCAGCCCGAACTGCGCGAATACCATGCGGAAAAAGGCATCATCACCGAATCATGGAGCCCGCTGGGCAACGGCATGCTCTGGGAAAACCCCGTGCTGGCGGGCATTGCGCAAAAGCATGGCCGCACGGTGGCCCAGGTGATCATCCGCTGGCACACCCAGTTGGGCAATATGGTCATTCCAAAATCCATCACGCCCAGCCGCATCAAGGAAAACTTCCATATCTACGACTTCACGCTGGACGGCGACGACATGAAGGCCATCGGCGCCCTGCACGACCCCGAGGCGCGCCACGGCCCTGACCCCGAGCGCTTCCGCCTGCCCAAGGCGGTTTAAGCCCACCCCGGGCTTGTTTCAACCCGGCCGGCGAGGCCAGGCCGTGCGCCCGCTGCGCCAGGCGGGCAGCCCGACAGCCGCCCTCAGGCCGCTGCCGGCTGCTCGGCGGCCCGTCTGGTCCGCAAGATACTGGCCATGAATACGCCGGCGGCGGCCGGCGAAAGCGTAAATACCGCAAACAAGGCCAGCGCCGCATGCCGCGTGCCCTCCAGCCCGCCCGGCTGGGTCAGGCCCGCCGCATTGGCGATCATGCCGCCCAATGTGGCGCCCAGGGCCATGGCGTAAAGCTGGATGGTGATGATGGCCGAAGAAGCCATGTTCTCCTCGCCCGGAGGCGAGGCCTTGAACACCTGCGTGAGCAAATGCGGCCAGCACATGCCTATGCCCAGCCCCACGCCCAGCAACGGCAGCAGCAGCCACCAGATCGCCCCCTGGTTCACGTTGAGATCTGTCCAGGGCACCAGCACGGCCAGCGCCGCAAGCGCCAGGGCCGACACCACGGGGCCGCTGCGCAGCAGCTTGCGGGCCGTGGCGGCGCTGCGGCTGGAGCTGGTGATCGAACCCAGGGTCCAGCCGGCCGACATCAGGGCGGTCATGTAGCCGGCGACCAGCGGCGCATATCCATGAATGACCTGCAGGAAATACGGCACGAACACTTCGACCGTAATGCCTATGCTGAGCAGGCAGACGCAAGCGTACAAACTGCCCATTCCCCCTTTCAGCGCATAGCCGCCGGTCGGCATCAGGCGCACCGCGGCGGACTTGTCGATACGGGCCACGCCCAGGCCGATGACCAGCCCCACAGCAATGCCCAGCGCGTTCCACCCTACGTGGGGCGACAGGCTGGCAATGGAAATGACCAGCACCGAAGCCACCAGCAAGGCGATTTGCGGCAACGGCACCTTGACCGCCTCGCGCTGCCCGGAAGCCTTGACCGCGATCTGCTGCGTCACCAGCCAGGCCAGGCCGGCGCAACACGGCAGCACCGCCCAGAACGCCCAGCGCCAGTGGCCCGATTCGGCGAAGATGCCGCCGATGGCCGGCCCCGACAACGTCGCCACCCCCCACATGCTGGAGGTAAGCCCGGTGGCCAATGGCCACAAGCGTTCCTCGAAAACAAGACGGATGGAGGAATAGCTGAGGCCCAGCAGCAACCCGCCGCCCAGACCCTGCACGGTGCGCCCCGCCAGCATCCAGAGCATGGTCGGGGCGGCCGCGCATACCGCCGTACCGAGTGCAAACAGAATGATGGCCGCCAGGAAGGCGCGCCGGGGCCCGAACAGATGCATGGTCTTGGGCGAAATCGCCGACCCGAAAATGGAGGCCGCCACGAACAGCGTGGTGTTCCAGGCGTAATACTCCAGGCCGCCGATATCTTCGACGACCGAAGGCAGTATGGTGGTGGCGATATAGACGTTGACGGCGTGCAGGGCCACGCCGCCGGCCAGCGCAATGGAGCGCAGCCCATTGCGCCCCGAGAGCAATTCGCCCCAGGACGCCGCTTTGGTATCTTGCATGATTGGTAAACCTGATTATTGTGTTGTTGGCTGGCGCCCCTACGCGCCGCAGCCCGTGCAATCCGGGTAGAACCGCTCGAGGATGTCGACAATTTCCTCGGCGGTTTCGACAATCTCCATCAAATCCTTGTCTTCGGCGTTTATCATACCTTCTTCTATCAGGAAATCCACGCTCATGGCCTTGGCCCAGAATTCCTTGCCGACCAGTACGATAGGCATGCGCGGTACCTTGCGGGTTTGAATGAGGGTAAGCGCCTCGTAAAGCTCGTCCATGGTGCCGAAACCGCCCGGAAACGCCACCAGCGCCCGCGCGCGCATCAAGAAGTGCATCTTGCGCAGCGCAAAGTAATGAAAATGAAAGCACAGCTCGGGGCTGATGTAGGGATTGGGCTCTTGCTCGTGCTCCAGCGTAATGTTCAGCCCGATGCTCATGGCGCCCACATCGTAGGCGCCCCGGTTGCCCGCCTCCATGATGCCCGGGCCGCCGCCGGTCACCACCACGAAATGGCAGGGGCTTTCGCGCTGGAAGCGGTCGGAGATCAGCATGGAGAACCGCCGCGCTTCGTTGTAGTAGTGCGAGTATTCCACGCGCTTGCGCGCCCGCCGGAGCTCGCTGCCAAGCTGCTCGTCTTCGGGCTGGGTGCGTGCCAGTTGCTCGGCGCGCTCCAGCTCCGCCAGCGCGATGTCGGGCGGCACGATCCGCGCGCTGCCGAACACCACGACGGTGGAGTCGACCTTGTAATGGTGCAGGTAATGCTCGGGCTTCAGCAGTTCGAGCTGCAGGCGCACGGGGCGCAGCGCCGCGCTGGTCATGAAGGCTTCGTCCTCGAACGCGATCCGGTACGGCACGCTGGTCGTCAACCTGGCCTGCATGGCCCGGAGCTGTTCATTGGTCAATTCGTCGCTGCGCATCTCATCGTCTCGTTGTCGGTTGCATGGTTTCCGGCGTGTTCGCCCCGCTTCGATCAATAATGCGGCGGCTTTTCCTGGGCGTAGGGGTCGGCGCCGCTGGAGCCGTCGTCCAGGCGTTTTGCCATGAGCCGGCACAAGGCCTGCAACTCGTCGATCTGCTTTTGCTGCCGATAAACGGCCAGGCTCAGTTCCTGAGCCAAATCTTCCTGGCGGGTCAGCTTGATTTCAAGCTCGATAATACGTTGTTCGTCGATCACGGGCTTACTCGTCCGAAGAAGGAAAATTACAGTGTAGCTCGGCGGCCCGCGCAAACCGCGGCCTGCGGCCTGCCTTGTGCGCTGCTACGGTCGGGCCCGGCCACGCACGCGAGAAGCTCAGCGCTGCAGCAGCGACAGCTTGTCTTTGACGCCCGCCCACTTTTCATGATCCGGCAGGGGCTCTTTGGCGCGCGACAGGCGTTTCCATGCCGGATCGGCGGCAAGCTCGCGGTTGATCTCGAGAAAATGGCGCTGGTCGGGAGGCAGGTCATGGTCGCTGAAGATGGCGCCGACCGGACACTCGGCCACGCAGATGGAGCAATCGATGCATTCGTCGGGATTGATCACCAGGAAATTCGGCCCTTCCAGGAAGCAGTCCATGGGGCAGACGTTGACGCAATCCGTATATTTGCACTGGATGCACGCTTCGGTTACTACAAAAGTCATTCGCGGCGTTCTTTATGAAAGCACCTATTGTACTAAAGCAATATTTCATATATGCCAATAAGCACCGCCGCTCCCGGTCTTTAATGCGCCTGTAATTTAAAACCCAGTACCCTGAAAAAATCATGTGTGAATTGTTTGCATTATCAGCCAGTTCCCCCGTGCTTGTTCGCTACGATCTCGACAGATTCGCGGCAGAGGGCGGCGAACGGCACCAGAACCGCGACGGCTGGGGCATTGTGTTTTCAGAAGGGCTGGACGCGCATTATTTCCGCGAAGCCGCCCCGGCCGCCAACAGTCCGCTGGATCGCTTCGTGCGCGCGCACGCCGAACCCCACTCCATTACCGTGGCGCATGTGCGGCGGGCATCTGCGGGAACCAAATCACTGGCCAATACGCACCCCTTCCGGCGCGCCGTGCACGGCCGCCTTCACCATTTCGCCCACAACGGTACGCTTCACGGCATCGAGCAAACGCCTGAAGCGCAGCCCCTGATACGCGACAGGGTGGGCGAAACCGACAGTGAGCTCGCATTTCTTCTGCTGCTAGACCGCCTGGCCCGGCTGGCGCCCGAAGCCGCCGATCACGCCGCGCGATTCAAGGTCTTTCGCGACTTCTGCGCCGACATGGCCAGGCTCGGATCGGCGAATTTCCTGTGGCTGGACGGCGATGTGCTGTTCGTCCACGCGGATCGCCGACGGCACGAAACCGCGCATGGCCTTTCCGAGCCCATGGCGCCGGGCCTGCACATCATGCGCCCTAAGCCCGGCACAATGGGTGGCATACACGAATGCAGCGGGGCCGTCCTGCAAAACCCGCCCGACCACATTGTCGTATTCGCCAGCGTCGCGCTTAGCGACGGGCCATGGGAGCCTCTGCCGCAAGGAAGCGTCCTGGCCGTCCACGAAGGCAAAGTCCTGTTCCACGAACAAACCATCACCGATCGCGGCGGCGCTTCCAGCCGACCCAAGGAGTCCGCCCCGCCCGTCCAGCAATAACGGCAATCACTGAAAGGAGCCACATGCTCGGAACCCTGAAACGCGCGCTCATTCCCGTTACCGCCTTCGTCGTCACGCTGCTGGCCATCGGCTTAAGCTGGCGCAACGCCAACTGGCTTTGGCTGCTGGTGATTACCTTGCCGTTGATCCTGCTGGGACTGTTCGACTGGCTGCAAAGGTCCTGGACGATTACCCGGAACTACCCCGTGGCGGGCCGCATCCGCTGGATCTTCTACCAGTTGCGCCCCTTTTTGCGCGCCTATATCGTCGAGGACAATCTGACCGGCACGCCCTACCCCTTCGAAGCGCGCAACCTGGTGCACGAACGCGCGCGCGGCCAAACCGACACTCATCCCTTCGGCACCGACCGCAACACCAACAACCAGGATTACGAATGGCTCATGCACTCCATTGCGCCCGAAGACGATCCCGACCTGGATCCGCGGGTTGAAGTGGGCAATGCGCAAACCGGCAAGCCCTATCAGGCCTCGGTGCTGAACATCTCGGCCATGAGCTTCGGCGCCTTGTCGGCCAATGCCGTCATGGCCCTGAACCTTGGGGCGAAGCAAGGCAATTTCTACCACGATACCGGCGAGGGCGGACTTAGCGACCACCACCTCAAGCATGGCGGCGATCTGGTGTGGGAACTGGGCTCGGGCTACTTCGGCGCGCGCGACAAGAACGGTCGGTTCGACCCCGAACGGTTCCGCGACGGCGCCGCGCACGAACAGGTCAAAATGACCGAGATCAAGCTCAGCCAGGGCGCCAAGCCGGGCCACGGCGGCTTGCTGCCGGCGGCCAAGGTAACCGAGGAGATCGCCCGCGTGCGCGGCGTGCCGGCGTACCAGGACTGTCTTTCGCCGCGCGGGCATTCGGCGTTTTCCAACCCCATCGAGATGCTGGAATTCGCCGCCCGGATGCGGGATCTTTCCGGCGGCAAGCCGGTGGGGCTCAAGCTGTGCATCGGGCAGCCCTACGAGGTCTTCGCCATCATGAAGGCCATGCTGCAAACGGGCATCCGCCCCGAGTTCATCGTCGTGGACGGCGGCGAGGGCGGTACGGGCGCCGCGCCGATCGAGCTTTCCGACTGGGTGGGCATGCCGCTGACCGAAGGGCTGATCCTGATGCGCAACGCGCTGGTCGGCTGCGGGCTCAAGGACGAAGTCAGGCTGGTTGCCAGCGGCAAGGTGTATTCGGGCATGGGACTTACCCGGAACCTCGCCCTGGGCGCCGACTGGTGCAACGCGGCGCGGGCCTTCATGTTTTCCATCGGCTGCATCCAGGCCCAGCGCTGCCATCTGGGCACCTGTCCCACGGGCGTCACGACCCAGGATCCCGCCCGCCAGCGCGGGCTGGTTCCCGAAGTCCAGGGCGAGCGCGCCGCGCGCTTCCACAAAAAGACCGTCGAGGCCCTGACCGACATGGTGGCGGCCGCCGGCCTGAAACACCCTCGCGACCTGCAGCCCCACCACTTGATGCACCGCACGGGGTCGGAAGCCGCAAAACCCATGGACCGCATTCATCCCTTCCTGCCCAAAGGGGTCTTGCTGGAAGCCCCCGAAGACACGCTCTATGCCGAATGGTGGGCTGCCGCCCGGGCGGACAGCTTCAAGCCCGCCGTCGACCTGGTCGTCACCCGCGCCACCGCCGACAGTTCAGCCGCCATCTTCTAGCGCCACGTCGCAGAACACCAAGGAAAAACCGCCATGCCCAAAGTATCCGAAGTCATCGTCGACACCCTGGTTCAAGCCGGAGCCAAGCGCTGCTGGGGCATCGTGGGCGACACCATCAACCATTTCACCGACGCGCTGCGTAAAAGCGATCTGCGCTGGGTGCACGTGCGCCACGAAGAAGCCGGCGCGCTGGCGGCCGGCGGCGAAGCCTACATGACAGGCGAGTTGGCCGTGTGCGCCGGAACCTGCGGGCCGGGCAGCCTGCATTTCGTCAATGGCATTTTCGAAAGCCACCGCAACGGCGCACCGGTGCTGCTGATCGCCTCGGACATCGGCCGTGCCGAAGCCGGCCTGAACTTTCCGCAGGAACTGGATCAACGCAAGATCTACGAGCAAACATCGGTGTTCTGCGAGTACATCTCGCATCCCGACCAGGCGCGGCGGATCACGGCCATGGCGGCGCAGGCCGCGTTGAACCTGCGCGGCGTGGCGGTCGTCATCGTCAATGGCGACATGTTCCAGGAAGAAACCACCGACAAGCTTGCCTGGTCGGTGCATCGCCCCAAAACCGTACAACGCCCCTGCGACCAGGAATTGGACACCCTGGCAACCATGCTGAACGAAGCTGGCAACATAACGATTTACGCCGGCATCGGCGCCCGGAACGCGCACGACCAGGTTGTCGCCCTGGCCCGGCATCTGCAGGCGCCCGTGGCCCACACCACCCGCGCCAAAGAGTTCATCGAGCCCGACAACGCCTTCCACATCGGCATGACGGGCATACTTGGCAACCGCGCCGGCGTCGGCGCCATCGACGACGCGGATCTCGTGCTTTGCCTGGGCACCGATTTCGCGTACACGCAGTTCTGGGCCGAAAAAAAGCGGGTCGTGCAAATCGATTCCGACGCCACCCATCTGGGCCGCCGGGCGCCCGTGCACATGGGCCTGCAGGGCGACGTCGGCGACACCATCGACGCCCTGCTGCCGCGCCTGAAAAAAAAGACCGACGCCAGCCATCTGGCCAAAGCCCTGAAGCAATGGGAGAAAGACCGCGAAGACTACGAACGTTCAGCCCAGGAAGACGACCCCAATCTCATACACCCGCAATTCGTGGCCAGCACCCTGGACAAGCTGGCGGCCGACGACGCCGTCTTCACCGCCGACGGCGGCAGCCCCATGGTCTGGTGCCTGCGCCACATCCGGGCGACCGGCGCGCGCAGCTTCCTGCTGAGCCTGCTGCACGGCACGATGGCCAACGCCTATCCGCAAGCCATGGGCATCGCGGCGGCCTGCCCCGGCAGGCAGGTCATCGCCATGTGCGGCGACGGCGGGCTGAGCATGCTTCTGGGCGACTTGCTGACGTTGCGGCAGGAAAAGCTGCCCGTCAAAATCCTGGTTTTCAACAACAGCTCGTTAGGTTTTGTGGAAATGGAACAGCGCGTCGAGGGGCTGCTGGACTCGTACACCGATCTGCAAAATCCGGACTTCCCCGCCCTGGCCAAGGCATGCGGCATTGCCGGCCATCGCGCCGACAACGCCAACGAGCTGGAAGCCACCATGCGCGCCTGGCTGACTGAACCGGGCCCGGCCTTGCTGGACGTTCCCGTAAACCGGATGGAACTGGTCATGCCGCCCGAGATCCACGCAGGCCAGGTAATGTCGACCGCGCTTTTCGGCATCAAGGCCGTGCTGGACGGCCGCGGCAAAGAGGTCGTATCGCTGCTGCGCGATAATTTTCTGAGGTAGGCGCGCCGGCCGGCCCCTGACGCTACGCAAGCGTACACCCCAGCGAGGCGATTGAAAATCAGGCCCGCTACGCGGCGTCCCGCTCACGCTGCAACACCAGGAAACGCCGCAGTATGCCCGTGGCGTAGCGGCTTGCCGCCGCTTGCAGGAATGCATTGAAATCAATGCCGGCGCTGCCGTCGGCCCGATCGGAGATCGTGCGCATGACCGCGTAGGGAACATCGTATTCGTGGCACACCTGCGCCACCGCGGCGCCTTCCATTTCCACGCACAAGGCGTCCGGCAGGCTAGTCCTCAAGGCCTCGACATGCTGCGCGTCGTTGATGAAGGAATCGCCGCTGATGATCATGCCGCCATGCACGGCGGGACGCGTGATGCCGAACTGCGCGCTGAGTTGCGCACGGGCCGGGCCGTCGGCGGCAAGATCCTGCCGCAGATACTCGGTGGCGCATGAGGACAAGCGGCGCGTCAGGTCCGGGTCGGCGTCGAAATGGCTGAGCCCCAGCAACGGCACTTCGTAGCGGGGGAACAATGGCCTGGCGTCCAGGTCGTGCTGCAGCAGCGACTGCGCCACCACGACGTCGCCGACATTGACATGCCGGCTTATGGCTCCGGCCACGCCGGTGAAGACAACGCTGGCCACACCGAATTCGCGTATCAGCGTCACGGTGGTGGCGGCGGCCGCCACCTTGCCGACCCGCGCCAGAACAATGACGCAGGGGCAGCCCAAAAGGCTGCCGGTGTAGTAATCGCGCCGTCCAATGCGATGCCGAACCACGTCGGCCTGCATCAGGCCGAGCAGTTCGGCAATTTCCATCTCGAGCGCGGCCACGATTCCTATTGCGCGCATGAACGCCACCTACTCATCGCCACTCTCCTCACGCATGCAACGGCTTGTTATGCGCGCCGGCGTGACGCGCGGATTCATTCCTTGGGCTGCGTCCTGCTTACCGTGATCTTGTCGCCAATGTCGAAGGTCATGAGGTCTTCGCCTATGGTCAAGGGACCGGAATAGGTTTTGCGGGTGCGCGCCTCGAGCTCTTTCTCGGTCACGCCGAACAGCACGATATGCGAGTATACGGCCATGCGCGGCGCGGCCTGCGTGAACACCCGGCCGGCATCCTCGGGCGAAGTATGGATGCCAAGGATTCTTGGAATCTTCGGCGAGGTTTTCATGAGCTTGTCGGATGCCGCGGCCACTTCGTGCACCAACAGATCGGCGCCCTTGGCCTGCTTGATGACCTCTTGCGAATAGCGGGTATCGCCCGACAGCACCACACGGTGGCCCTTGTAGTCGATACGGAAGCCGAAAGCCGGTTTGGCTTCGCCGTGATCGACGGGGAAGGCGGTGATTTTCACGCCGTCATGGTCGTAGATGACGCCCGCGGTGAACTCGGTGGTTTCGACTTTGGAGCCGGGGTTGTGGTCCAGGCGGATCTTGATATCGAAACTATAGGCCTTGGCCAGTTCATCCATCAGGTTGCGTGTGCCCACCGGACCCCAGACATGCAAGGGATGATTGCGCCCGCGCAGCCACCCGGTCAGATACAGGTCGGGAATGCCGATGGTGTGATCCGAATGCAGGTGCGTAAGAAACAGCTTGTCGACGTCGTTGAAGGGAATGCCGAACGAGTAAAGCCGCTGGATGACACCGCGCCCCGCGTCGAACAGGAACTTCTGGTTCCCGGCTTCGATGAGCGTGGAAGGCCCGAAGCGAAAGGTCTGCGGCAGGGGACTGCCAGTGCCCAAGAGCCGCACCCGTAAATCGGAATGCGCGGACTCGGACGTGGCAGGCACCGGCTGAGCCGCCGCAACGGCGCTGCCGGCCAATACCATCAGGCAGCCGGCGAAAAACTTGGCTAACTTCATTATTTAGTCTCCAGGAAGTAGGCGAACCTTGTCCTGCCTCTACGAGCAGTCTTGCCGCCGGCTTGGCTGTCGTCTCTCACAGTGGAGCTTCCAGCCGCCAGGCTGAAGAAATTATATCCACTTTTGCCCAGATATATCTATTTTCTGAACAAAATATTCAAATTCTAACAATTGTGGCATTTGAAAACCCCACAATGACCCAGGAAGAAACGGCGCCATGCCATCACAAACATTATATTCATTAATATAATATTTATTGATATAATATTAATCGAAAAAAATGACGCAAACTCATTCCATGAATCACGACATTGCCCTGGACATGCAAGCCATGCGCACCGCCGCCGGCCAGGCTTGCCGTCTGATGAAGGCGCTTTCCAATCCGGATCGCCTGCTGCTTTTGTGCCAACTGGCCCAGGGCGAGAAATGCGTCGGCGAACTGGAGGCCATGGTGGGAATCGGCCAGCCAACGCTCTCGCAGCAACTGGGCGTGCTGCGCGCGGAAGCCATGGTGAGGACGCGGCGGGAAGGCAAGAATATCTACTACAGCATCGCCAGCCCCCAGACACTGGCCGTCATGCAAACACTGTACGCGCAGTTTTGCGCGGCCCAACCGGGAGCAGGCTCATGTCGATAGACTGGAATCACTTCACCCCCTGGACTTCGCTGGCGGGAGGACTGCTCATCGGCCTTGCCGTGGCGCTTTTTCTTTTGCTGCAGGGGCGAATTCTAGGTATCAGCGGCATAACGGGCGGACTGCTGCGCTTCCGCCGGGGCGATATCGGCTGGCGGCTGGCATTCATTGCCGGGCTGTTGGCGGCCTCGCCCGCATGGGTGCTGTTTGCGCCGGCCGTTGCGCCCCGTATCGACGCGGATTGGCCGACACTGGTCATTGCGGGCCTGCTGGTGGGACTGGGCACGCGATACGGCTCGGGCTGCACAAGCGGGCACGGGGTATGCGGCCTGTCCCGGATGTCGCCCCGGTCGCTGACCGCCACTGCCATCTTCATGGCGGCCGGATTCCTGACCGTGTTTGCGGTGCGCCACGCACTGGCCTGAATTGCCTGGATGAAAAACCATGAAACGGAGCCCTGGATACATGCCGCCAATCACTGGATTCTTCATCGGCCTGCTTTTCGGAACCGGCCTTATTCTTTCGGGCATGACCGACCCAGGAAAAGTCATCGGTTTTCTGGATTTGCGGGGCGCATGGGATCCATCGCTCGGCCTGGTCATGGCAGGCGCCATCGCCGTCAGCGCCATCGCTTTCAGAATAGCCCGCCGCCGGAACCGCACACTGGCCGGAGGCAGGCTGGAATTGCCGTCAAACAAGACCATAGACGGGCGGTTGGCGGGTGGCAGCCTGGCGTTCGGCATTGGCTGGGGCCTGGCTGGTTTTTGCCCCGGCCCGGCGCTGGTTTCATTGACGGCGGGACACGCCAAGGCCGCATTGTTCGTACTGGCCATGCTGGCTGGCATGGCTGCCTTCGAGCTGATGGAGCGCGCCCGGCGCACGCCAGGCGGCGCGGTAGGCGCACAAGAACAGTAAAGGCTATTTCGCCAGCATATTGGCCAGCATGAAACCCGAGCCGGCTCCGGTGCCGGCGCCCGGCCAGGTCGAAGCGCCGCACAAGTACAGCGATTTGACCGGAGTGCGGTAGCGCGAATAGCCGGCCACCGGCCGGAACAGGAAGTTCTGATCCAGGTGATGGCTGCCCGAAATGCTGTCGCCCCCAACCAGATTGGGGTTCTCGCGTTCCAGATCCAAGGGCGAGAACACCTTGCGCCCCAGGATTTTCTGCCGCAGCCCCGGTGCATAGCCTTCGATGATGTCGAGCACCCTGTCGGCATAGGCCTCGCGGGCGTCGTCCCAGTTTCGGGCCTCGATGCCGCCCAGCGCATCGCCCCGGATTTCAGCAGGCAAGACGCGCACCTGCACCCACAGCACGTGCTTCCCTTCCGGCGCCCTCGATGGATCGATGGCAGTGGGCTGCCCCACCACCAGCGCCGGCTCGGCGGGCAGCAGACCATCGGCGGCCTCGGCGTACACTCGCGCCATCATCGCCAGGTCGGGAGCGATATGCACATAGGCGTAGCGGCCAAGCTGGGCGCCGGCCTTCCAGTCGGGCAGGCCGCTCAGCGCCAGATGGATCATCATGGTGCCAAGGCCCGGACGGAAAGCCTGCACCTTGGACTCGAATTCCTGGGGCGCCGCGCCGGCCGGCAGCAGCCGGCCGAATACATTGCGGGGATGGACATTGGCAATGACCGCGCGCCGCGCCTGCAATGTGCGGCCATCGGCCAGCACCACGCCCGTCGCGGCGCCGCCATTACCGGTCTGGATGGCCTGCACCGGAGTATCAAGCAGCAGCTCGCCCCCTTTGGCCCGCAGCAGCCCGACCATGGACTTGATGATGGTGTCGGCGCCGCCCTGGCCGATGACCATGCCGAAAGCCTGGTTGGACATGGACTCCAGATAGGGAAACAGCGCGCCGCCGGCCACGTCGGGAGCAAAATCCACATGCAGCCCCCATGTGGCCATCAGCGCCTTGACTTTCTCGTGCTCGAAATTGGCGTTCAGGAAGTCCCTGGGCGACGACAGCATCAGCCGCAGCAGGCCATAGAAGCCTGTGGCGCCAAGCTGGCGCCAGGCGCGCCACAGCACCTTGGCCGTGGCCAGTGACGGCATGGGCGAACCCAGCACCCCGAAGATATGCGGCGCCTTTTGCTTGAAATCGTCGACCATCGAGCGCCAGGCCTGGGCATCGTGTTCGGACAGATTGCGAATATCGGCAACCGTCTGCTCCAGGTCGCCCCCCACCCCCAGGCTTTGGCCATCGCGAAAGACGCTGGCGAAGCAATGAGGCGCCGGCACGAACCCCAGGCCATGCGCGGCCAGTTCGTCCTTGTATCGGGCATGAAAGGCCGAGCCCGCGAACATGGACAGGTTCATCGCGCCCCAGTCGTGCCTGAAGCCGGGCAAGGTCAGCTCCTGGGTCTTGACCGCGCCGCCGGGCTCGGACCTGGCCTCGACAACCGCCGCCTTCCAGCCCTTGGCCGCCAAATGCACCGCCGCCGCCAAACCGTTATGCCCCGCGCCTATGACTATTGCATCGTACGTCACGCCTTATCTCCTTTAGGATTAAAGCAAATAATGCCATCCCGGACGGCAGCCCGTCCAGCCGCCCGGGGCGGCGCCTTCGGTGCCGTATCGATATTGCCTCGCTAGACCTTGACCCGAAGGCCAAGGCTTGCGCTTTGGCGCGTGGTCATATTGCCAATTGGCGCGCCGTCAGGCGGTAGCTGAACGTCTTGGCATCCAGGCTGTCCAGGCGGCCATCGCTGGTTTCACCATTGGGATACATGAGAAAGGGAACGGAACCGTGCTGGGCGCCCGGCAAGGCGACGTCGTGGCCATGGTTGTAGGCCACCCAGTTCATTTCCCATGAGCCGAACAACATGACCTGCGCGGCATGCACCTTCGGATCGGAAAGCGGCAGATCGCCCTGGCCTTCCTGCAGCATGACCTTGCGCACGTCGGCCGGATCCACAGGCACCCACCCATAGCCGGAGGCGTAGAATTCGGCGCGGCAATGCTGCGCCCCCGTAACATCGCCCGACGCGCCCAGGCTTTGATAGCCCAACTGGGAAGCGGCTACCCGTATCCCGTAGGCGTCGCGTGCCGGAATGCCCGAAGCACGGGCCAGCGCCACGAACAGGGAGTTGATGTCGGCGCATTTGCCATTGAGATCGTTGGCTATGAGCATGTAGCGCACGTCGCCGGTGCCACAGCCCGGCGTGGATGCCTTGCGGCAGGTGTTCAAGACCACCCAGGTGCATATGGCGCGCGCCTTGTCCAGGTCGCTTCGGTGGCCGCGCGTAATGCGGTCGGCGGTTTGCTTGACGATGCCATCGGTCGGCAGTAAGGCGGTAGGCTGCAGATAATGCCGAAGAACCTCCCGGCTTTCAGCGGGCGCATCGGCCGAAGGCGGCTGAGTCAGGTCGACACGGCGATTGCGGGTCTGGAAGGTGCTGACGACCTTGATCTTGCGAGGCGATTGGGAATCCGGCCACTGCGCGGCCAGCATCTGCACGTCGTAACCCGGCGCCAGCATGAGCCGCGCGCTGCCGCCGCCCTCGATGCGCCATGTGGTCTGCGCGGCGCGCTGGTACGACGTATTGCGGGCATACGGCACGGGAACCCAGATGCGCGCATGGGCTCCCGGGTCTTGTATATTGATTTCCGTCGTCAGCTCGAAAGTGCGCCAGTCCGACGCAACCGGCACCGAGGCGGCGCGCGCCGGCAGGCTGGCAATGCCCGAAGCGTACAAAGCCCCGGCGGCGGATGACAAGCGAAGAAAGTTGCGGCGATCCATGGCGACTCCTGTAAACAAGAATACTTTGGAACAAGCGGCTTGCCAGGGCTTGCGAACAAGCCCCGATCCTACCATTGCCAATTACCACCAGGGCGAGATAGGCTTGTTCATCATAGCACCGGAGCGGCGGCTATTTCCCCTCGTCCTGCGCCGCCGCCCTTAGCTTGCCGCCATGCGGCGTCGAGCGGGCGCCCAGCACTTTGCCGTTGATCCTTTGCCCGTACAGATCGGTCTTGGCATCGTGGTATTTTCGTTGGGTTTCGTCGACCGAGCCGTTGTAGCGGGGGTCTTGCGGCCTTTCGTGCGCATTCATGTAATAGGCTACGTCCCAGGCTTCCTGGTCGGTCAGGGAGTTGCCCTTGCTGAGCGGCATATTGGCCTTGATGAAAGCCGCCGCCGTGGGAATGCTGTGCATGCCCGCGCCCCAGTTGAACGAGCCGTCGCCCCACAGCGCCGGAAACACCATATGGCCGTTGACGCTTTGCCCCTGGCCATTGGCGCCGTGGCACAACACGCAATTCTTCTGGAAAACCTGCTGTCCACGTACATAGTCGGCGGCCTGGGGGGGCTTGGGCAGCCGGGGGAAGCCCTGCCCCGCGAGCTTGACGCCGGTAGGCGCGTTCTTGGCCATCCAGTACATATAGGACTCGAGCGCGACGATGACTTCGCTGTCCGCCGGCGGCTTGGCGCCGTTCATGCTGAACTGGAAACAGCCTTGCAGACGCTCGGCCAGGGTATTGACGTGCCCGTTCTTGGCGCGGTACGCGGGATACAGCACATAGGCCGCCCACAGCGGCGACGCATCGGCGCGCCGTCCGGCGTCCATGTGGCAGCTTGCGCAGCTCAGGTCGTTGCCGACGAACTTGCCGGCATAAAGGCTGGGCTTGAGGAAGATGTCCTGGCCCTTCCTGACCATTTTCCCGAACTCGTCGTCGGGAATCGCCGTAGAGTCGGGCGGCGTGAACTGCGGCGCAGGGGCCGGTGCGGGAGCGTTTTGCGCCATTGCCGGCGCCATGCCGGACATGGCCAGAACCAAGACGCTGCGAGCGAAGATCGTGGACAATGGTTTCATCGTTTGGCTCCTTGCACGGGCGTTGCGGCGGCTTTGGCCGGCTGAGGCAAGGCTGCGAAATAATCAGCCACAGCCGTAATTTGCGCTTCGTCCATGCGCTGAGCGATCTCGCCCATCAGCCCCAGAGGTCCCGGATCGCGTTTTTGCTGCTTCCAGGCCAGCAACTGCCCTTTGATATAGGCGGCGGACTGGCCCGCAATGGCGGGGAAATTCTGGCCCACACCGACTCCCCCAGGCCCATGGCATTGAATACAGGCGGGAACGTCGCGACTCCAGTCGCCCCGGTTTGCCAGCCAGGCCCCTGTAGCGGTTTTGGGCGGCTGGGTGTCCAGATGGCCGCTCAGGGTCTTGGCGTCGAACACCGGCGGCAGGCTTGCGTAGTAGGCGGCGACCGCCTTGATCTGGTCGGCATTCATGGACTTGGCAATGGGCGCCATGACGGGATTGTTCCGGGCGCCGCTGGCAAAGGCCGCCAGTTGCGCGGCCAGATAGGCCGAGCCTTGCCCCGCCAGGTATGGAAAACCGGCTGCCGCCATGCCTTCGCCGTGCTGGCCATGACAGGTGACGCAGGCCAGCACGGCGCCGCTGCCCGAGGCCGCGATAGTACCCCCCTGCTCGGCCGTCTGGGCCAGAACCGGCGCGCCCATGGCCAAGGCGCTTCCGATGACCAAGCCTGCCGCACAGTTGCCGAAATGAATTTTCCAAGTCATAGGCCAACCTCCCTTTTATATCTATTAAGTATAAATATATAACGAAAAACCTTAAAAACTACCTTCCCGAAACCGGCGAACCGCCTCGAACGCGGCTGAAATCGGCAAGACGGCTGCCGCGCCGTTCGTTACCAAAAGCGAAATCCCGCAAGCCGCCCCATTGTTTTTGGTACTGTGTCATTTCCGGACCGTGCTTTGTACCCGCGAATGATTTTCCGCGCCTCTCTTCGAACAAGGATAGTCAAATGCGTAAAACCTGCCGCCGATCGGCCAGATTCGCCGCCTCCAGCCTGATTCTTGCCGGCGCGCTTTTCTCCGCCGCGGGGCAGGCGGCAAGCCTGCGCAACGAGGCAAACGGCGGAATAAGCCTTCGCGCGGGCTCCGGCGATCATTTCGAGCGCTACGAGCTGGCCTGGGAATCGCCTTCGCTCTGGAGCCACCGGTTTTCTGGAAATAACGGGCGGCTCGACCTGGTGGGCGAACTCGGCGCCGCGTACTGGACCGCCGACCACTCGCCCGGGCCATCGCATGCCTGGCAATTCAGCGCCATACCGTTTCTGCGCTGGACGATAGACCAGCGTTTTTACATCGAGGCTGGGGTGGGGGCGACCGTTTTCACGCGGACACGCTTTGCGGGCAAGGAGATGAGCAGCGCATTTCAATTCGGCGACCATCTGGGGCTTGGCGTGTATCTTTCCGAGTCCAGCCGAGTGGGACTGCGGCTTTCGCACTTTTCGAACGCCGACATCAAGACGCCGAATCCCGGCCTGAATATTGTGCAGCTGACATACACCTATCAGTATTAGCCATCGGCCGGCAAGCATCGAACCGGCCTCTTGCCAACACACAGGCAAAGGACATATGCTGGGAAAATCGGTTGCCAAGCATTGCACAGCAAATAGGTAAGCACATGAACGACGCATCAATCAAGATTCCCGGCCCCGATCATCCCATCACGATAGAGCGCAATCCGAACAGGGTCATCGTGAGCATCGCGGGCAAAATCATTGCCGACACCCGCCAAGCCCTTGCGCTGCGCGAAGCCTCCTACCCGGTAGTCCAGTATATTCCCCGCAAGGATGTCGACATGGCCATGCTGGAACGCACCCGCCACAGCAGCCATTGCCCGTACAAGGGCGATGCCAGCTACTACAGCATTCCTGCGGGCGGCGCCCGTTCGGTCAATGCAGTATGGACGTACGAGACGCCGCCGGCCTCGGTTGCGCAGATCAAGGACTATCTGGCGTTCTATCCCGATCGCATCGACGCCCTGGAAGAACGGCCAGACTGAAAGCCGGGCGGGCGCCCGCCGGCGGCCCCGTCACCCAAGCAGCTTGAGCAACGCCTGGGCGGTGGCCTCCGAGGACGCCGGGTTCTGTCCGGTAACCAGCAAGCCGTCCACCACGAAATGGGATTGCCAATCGCCGGCCTTGGTGTAATGACCGCCGTTTTTCTTGAGCATGTCCTCGACCAGGAAAGGCACGACATCGGCCAGGCCGGCCGCGGTTTCTTCCGTATTGGAAAAGCCGGTCACGTTCTTGCCCTTGACCAGCGGGCTGCCGTCGGCATCCTTGACGTGGCGCAGCACCCCCGGCGCGTGGCAAACCGCCGCAACGGGCTTGCCCTCAGCCAGGAAAGACTTGATCAGGCCGATGGAAAAAGCGTTCTCGGCCAGATCCCATAACGGCCCATGGCCGCCAGGATAGAACACGGCATCGTAATCCGACGCGGACACTTCGGACAGCTTCTGCGTTTGCGCGAGCGCAGCCTGAGCCTTGTCGTCTGCCTTGAAGCGCCGGATGGACTCGGTTTGCGAAGCAGGGTCGTCGCTGGCGGGATCCAGCGGCGGCTGGCCCCCAAGCGGGGAGGCCAGCGTCACCTCGGCGAAGGCATCCTTGAACGCATAATAAGGCGCCGCAAACTCTTCCAGCCAGAATCCGGTACGGCGTCCGGTAGCGCCCAGTTTTCCGTGCGAAGTCAGCACCATCAAAATCTTCATGTCCCGCTCCCGATTTCCCGCTGCTCCAGCGCTAGGCGGGTTCTTCCATCATAGAGCCAGGCAGGCCGGCATACAACCGGCCCACGGGCCGGATCAACGCCTCAGCCGGCTCACGAGGGCAAGTCGCCATGCGGACCACCTGGGAAGAGAAATGGCAATGAGAAGGGCCAGCCCATTGAAGAACTGCTCGATGTAGAAATCGGCGCCAAGCTGCTGCAAGCCGTTGATGCCCGCCGCCAGCACATAGACGGCCAGCACGGTGCCTGGCGCGTTGAAGCGGCCGGGCCGAATGCTGGTGGCGCCCAGGAAAGCGGCGGCAAATGCGGGCAGCAGGAAATTGCCGCCGATGTTCGGATTCGCCGAGCCCAGGATGCTGGTCGACAATACGCCGGCCAGCGCGGACAACAGCGAGGCCAGGACAAAACACTGAAAACTGATGCGGCGCACATCGATGCCGGTCAAGGCGGCCGCGCGAACATTTCCCCCCGTTGCAAAAGCGCGCCGCCCCCAGGTGGTGTATTCAAAAAGCAGCCACAGCAATGCCCCCACCAGCAGGACGTAAATCAGGGGCAGCGGCACGAAGCCCAGGTCGGTCCGCCCCATGGCAAGAAACCACGACGGCAAGGCGCCGAAAATCGATTCCCCGTTCGTATACCACTGTGTGCATCCCTGGACGACGATGCCGGTGGCCAGCGTCGTAATGAACGCATTGAGCCCGCCATAGGCAACCAGCAGCCCATTCACGACGCCGATCAACAGGCCCGCGGCCAGCGCAATGGCGATGGCCGCGACCGGGCTCATGCCGGCATGCAATACCAGACCGGCCGCCAGGGATTGAGCCAGCGCCATCTGAAAACCGATGGACAAGTCGAATTGCCCGCAGATCAACGGGGGGATAGCCGCCAATGCCAGCAAAGCAAGCACGGCATTGGTCGAGGCGATCATGCGGGCATTGCCGGCGCTAAGGTAGGTATCGGGACGCAGCAGCGCGAACAAAACCACGACTCCGATCAGCACCAGCACCAATCCATAATTGGACACCCAGTTTTTCAACTGCCAGGAAAAGCCGCTTTCAGCGGCCTGCCGCATTTCGGCGCGAGACGGGGTCGCTTTCGGCGCCGTCTCGACCTTGCCCCGCTTGACCTCGGCCTGAAGTCCGAGGCTTGCGCTTTGGCGTGTGGTCATTTTCATCTTGGTATCTCCTTGTCATCGGCCTGCGCGCTTGTTCTTTGAGCGTCGACCGGCTTTAGCGCCTCGTAGACGAGCCGCGACTGGGTCAGGGCCGCGCCCTCCAGCAACGCCACCGGACTGCCATTGGCAAGCACCAGCGCGCGATCGGCAAGCGATTCGATTTCCTCGAAATCGCTGGACGCCAGAATTACCGCCATGCCGCGCGCGGTCTCCCGCCGGAGCAGGTCGTACAGTTCGGCGCGCGCGCCGATATCCACGCCCGCGGTCGGATCGATCATCAGCAGCGCCCGGGGAGTGCTTTCCAGCGCCCTGGCGAACAAGACCTTTTGCTGGTTGCCGCCCGACAGCATCCCTATTTCCAGCTCGCCGCACTCGTCCGGCTGTATTCCGAACCGCCGTATCAATTCAGCGCAGCGACGCCGTTCCGCGGAAATGGATCCCGCGCGCCCATGCTTGGCCAGCGCGAAAATATTTTCCCGGACAGTCAGCCCCGGAAAGACGCTGGCCGCGCGCTCGCCGCTTATGACTTGATAGCCATGGACACGCAACGCACCGGCATCGCCAAGCGGCAGCACCTGCCCATCCAGCATGAACGAGCCGGCTTCCGGCTTGCCCACGCCAGCCAGCCAATGCGCGGCGGCTTCATAGCCCGACCCCACCAGCCCGGTAATGCCCAATACCTCGCCACAGCCCACCTCGAAATCCAGCGGGCTGTTCAGGCCCTTGCCGAGCAAGCCCCGCGCCTGCACGCATGCCGCCCGGGCCATGGACGCCGCAGGCTTGGCTCGATGCTGCACGTCACGGCCGACGATCCAGCGAACGATCTGCGCATGATCCACCTGATCGAGCGCCGCACTGGCCACCCGGCAGCCATCGGCAAACACCGTGGCCCGGTCGCACAGGCCGAAGATTTCCTCGATGCGATGCGTTACGAAAACAACCGAAACGCCCTGCTCCCGGGTGCGCCGGATCACACCATGCAGACGCGTCGCCTCCGGCGCCGGCAGGCTTGCCGTCACCTCGTCGAGCACAATGATTCTGGCCTGGCCGGCCAATGCGCGGGCGATGGCCGTAATGACCTTCTCCGCCTGCGACAAGTCGCCGACCAATCGGCCAGGATCGATGTCGGAGCCAAGCGCTCTCAAGCGTTCGGATACCGCCCGGCTGGTCGCCGGAAAGTCGATCAATCCCCCCTTGCGAGTCACGTAGCCCGTTTCGATCGCCACATTGTCGAGCACGCTCAGGGCATCGACCAGGCCAAGATCCTGGTGAACGAACCGCAGTCCGAACGACGCCGCATCGCGGGGTGTCGCCACAGCGGGCCAATCGCGCCCCGACACCTGGATCTCGCCTTCGTCGGGCCGCAACAGACCGGCCAGCACCTTGATCAGGGTGGATTTTCCGGCGCCGTTCTCGCCGAGCAGGGCATGGATCTCGCATGGCCCCAACTCGAAATCGGCGCCGGCCAGCGCCACGGCCGAGCCATAGCTCTTCTTGAGGCCGCGAACCTGCAAGGCCCACGGCGTATCGGCCATCACTTCTTGCCCCACAACTTTTCATAGTCGGCCCTGAAGTCGACGTCGCCCAGCCAGCCCTTCGTGGCGGGCGCGTTGCTGCGATCGATCAGGCGGAACGCCACGGGTATGTTCGCGGGCTTGGCCTTGCCGAACGCACGATTCATCTCGTCGATGGCCTGCCACCCCATCCATTCCGCCGGATTGGCTATCGTCATGGCCTGGGTGCCCGCGCGAATGGCCTGTATGGCCTGGGGATCGCCTTCGTAGCCGGCCACCTTGACCTTGCCGCTCCTGCCGGCCTGGCGCACCCCTTCTGTCACGAAGAAGGCGTTGGAATCGAAAGGCGCCACAATGTAGTCCGCCTTGGCCTTGCGCATCAGTTCCGCCGCCACAGCGCCCGGCAGGCGCTGCGCCATGGTGCCGATGGTGGACTCGATGCTGCCCACGATCTTGCACTGGCCGCACTGGACGATCTCGGCCTTGAATCCAGCCACCCTCTCGTTCAGCTCTGGAAATTCCTTGTCTTCAACAACGAGGATATTGGCATTTCCACCGGAATCTGCCGCCACCCATTTCGCCATCAGGACGCCCTGCGCCCTGTGATCGGGCCGCACGTACGCGAAAACCGGGCTGCCCGCATCGGGCGGCGGGTTGAAGATGGATACGACCGGAATCTTCGCGGCGGCGGCGCGGGCCAGCCCATCGCCCACCAGCATGGGGGGAACGGCATCGATGATGATGCCATTGGCGCCCGCGGCAATCGCGGACTGTATTGCACTATTCCAGGTGCCGGGGTCGCCCTTGCCGTCGATGACGCGTACCGTCCAGCCGAGTTTTTCGCCGGCTTCCTTGGCGCCGTTGGCGGCCCGCACGCAACCTATGCCCTGGGATGTGCAGGTGACGACATAGATAGTCTTGCCCTTGGCCGGGGCGGGCGCGGCAGGCGGCGCCTGCCACTGGACCACCGGCGCCTTGGCCTTGGCAACGGCCGCAGCCGGATCATCGGCGGCGGGCGCCGCCGAGGAAAACGCCGCCGCTGCCAGCAGCAGGGCGCCGCTCAATATCTTATGGTTCATGATTATGTCTCCGTGGGTTCTAAAATTTCTTCTGATACCTTCAGTTCTACGTCATGCAGCGAAGCGCTGTCTTTGCGAACCACCTCCAGCTCCAGCAGAGTGGCGCACGACGGGCAGCTGAATTCGCGCATCTCCAGCTCCTCATGCAATTTCAGGTGCTCGCCGATATCGGCGGCGGCCAGCCGCCGCGTGGCGGCGTGCTTCTTCCAGTTGCCATCCATCCGCCCCAGCTCCGCGCCGCAGCGGCAGACGAAACTTCCGGCGCCGTTGACGCTTACCGCGGGAACGGGAGCCGCCGTTTGGGGTGAAGGCAGCGGCCGGGCCGGCTTCTTGCCACCGATCCGGGCCGACCGCAGTTGGTCGCGCTGGCGCACACTGGCCGGGAAATCCACGGCGCCGTCGTCCGTCAATACGACGCCATAGCGCAGCGATGCCGCCGCGCGGCTTACCAGGCCGCTTTTCACATCGGCAGCCACGGCTTCCGGGTTCCGCAGCAGCGGATCCCCGTATCCGCCGCCTCCCTGGAAGGTGTAGGCAAGCACGTCCCCCGCCGCCAGGCGCATGCGTCCCGGCTTGGCGCACAGCGACTCTGTCCGCTCGTCCGCCAGCAGCGATGCCGTGCTGGTATAGCGGCTGGCGAGCGCCGCGATATCGCCTCCACCGATCCGCCGCAGGTTCTTGCCGCAAGCGCCGGGCAGCCCGCCGTGCAGGCCGATCGAATTGGGCACCTCCACGCCGTGTCCCAGCATCATGGCGTTCAGGCTGTCCGTGTCGTAGGGCGTAACGGCCAGCCCCACCCCGGCCCCTCCGCGCCGTTCGCCCGGGCCTCCGGTATCCGGCACGAAGGAACGGTACAAATACAGATAAGGGCCATAAGCCTCGTTGACTTCGACATTCGCAATGGTCGGCTGCGGCACGACGTAGTCCCCGGAGCCGTCCAGCCCATCGTGGTCGATGAAGGCCCCGCCGCCCCCCGCCGTGGAATCCAGCAGGAAGGTGCCGAAGGGTTCGCCGTCGCGCCCCTGGCCGGCGAGCGTCATGACCATCATGTGGCCCTTGGTTACCGCCTGGCCTTCGCGCATGAGATCCGGAGAGCAGGCCACCATGCGCGACAGCGCCGCGACAGCCGTGTTCATGACAATCCACGCCGCCGAGATGGTGCCCGACGAGGTAGGCGCGGGCCGCGTGGCATTGCACAGGATTCCTTCCGGCGCCTTGACGACGACCGGCCGCATGACGCCGTCGTTCCAGCGCATGTCATACCCGAGAATGGGCAGCAGGCCGGTGAACAATGCGCCGCGCAGCCCCGACATGGTGCAGTTGATGAACCCGCCGGCCTGCGGCGAAGTACCTTCCAGATCGAAGGTCAGCGTATCGTCCTGCTTGGTGACGGTGAGCACGACCTGGAACAGCTCGTTGGTGTGGCCGTCATGCTCGATATAGTCGCGCGCGCGGAACTTCCCGTCGGGGATGGACCGCAAGCGCTCACGCAGGCTGCGTTCGCTGCTGGCGATCTCCTCGTGCATGACCTGCTCGACGGTGCCGGCCCCATAACGATCCATCAGCTCGCCCAGGCGCTTGGCCGCCACGTTGTTTGCGGCGATCATGGCCTTCAAATCCAGGCCGAGCATGTGCGGCAGCCGCGTCATGCCCATGATCATGCGCCACAGGTCGTCGCGCAGCACGCCTTGCTCCACAATGCGCACACCGGGGATCAGCACGGCCTCCTGCTGGACTTCGGTTGCGCCTATGCCCCAGCTGCCGAAATTCATGCCGCCCATGTCGAGCTGGTGCGCGCAGGAACCGGACCATGCTATATGCCGGCCGTCGTGGAAGATAGGAGCCACGATGGAAACGTCAGGCTGGTGGATGGCGCCCTTGTAGGGGTCGTTGAGGATGAACATGTCGCCGTCCCGGATGTCCTCGGGCCGGAAGTCGTCGATGATGCTCTTGATGACCGTGGACATCGTTCCCGTATGGAAGATCACCTGGGGCCCCATGGTCACGATGGAGCCGTCGGCCAGGTACAAGCCGTTGTTGAAATCGGTGGCTTCCGTCACGACCGGCGAGCCCGATACCGACTTCAGCGTAATGGCCTGCTCTTCCGTGATGGCCTGCAGCTTGTTGCGGATGACCTCGAAACTGATCGCATCGACGTTGTGGGTGGTGGAGGTTTTCATTCCTGCGTCTCCTGGATATCGATCAAAAGGTTGCCGGCGGCGTCCAGGCTGGCGGATTGCCCGGCGCCTACATAAACGGCGGTTTCGGGATGCTCGATGACGGCGGGCCCGTCGACCACCTGGCCCACCGGCAGATCCAGCCATTGCCAGATCAGCGCTTTCACCGCCACGCACTGGCGCGGCTCGAACACCTCCCTCGAGGCCGGCCTGGCCGCCTGATCGGGAGAATTGGCGACAAGATCCGGCTTTTTCAGCCGGCCCACGACATTGACATGGAAAGCGCTGATCTCGACGCCCGCGTCGCGGAATCCCGATCCTTTGCCGTATGCGCCCTCGTAGGCGTTCTCGAATCTTTCCACCACCGCGCGCACACTCTCGGGACCGATTTCCCCATCGGGAAAGGGAATGAGCAGATCATGTACCTGGCGGCGATAGCGCATGGCGACGCTGCGCGCCACCTCGGTATCGTCCCTGGCCACGCCCGAACGCAGGACGCCCTCGAGCGCCTCGCTTTCCAGATCGCCGAAGATTTCCTCGATGCGACCGGCATCCAGGCCCTCCCAGGGCGCCTTGCCTGCACCGCCGCCGGACATGGGTTCGCTGCGCTCCGAGCTGTAGTGGACGTCCGAGGCCAAGGCCCCGTAGGCCGAGTGCACCATGCTGGTGGCCGGCACGACGATGCGCCGCACTCCGAGTTCCGCGCCGAAGCCCGCGCAATGCACCGGGCCGGCTCCGCCATAGGCAAACAGGGTAAAGTCGCGCGGATCATGGCCCCGGCCAACGGTTACCTCGCGCAGCGTATCCGCCATGTGATCGTCGACGATGCGGCGTATGCCCGCGGCGGCCTCATACACCGACAGGCCCAGCGGCCTGGCGATTTGTTCGTCTATCGCCGCCTCGGCGGCGCGGCGGTCGAGCTTCATGCGTCCGCCCAGAAAATTGTCGGGATCGATGATGCCCAGCACCACGTCGGCATCGGTCGTCGTGACGCGGGTTCCGCCGCGCCCGTAGCAAACGGGCCCGGGCCGGGCGCTGGCGCTTTCAGGGCCGACGCGCAGCTGCCCTTGCTCGACTCGCGCTATCGACCCGCCACCGGCGCCGATGGCGCGGATGTCGATCATGGGAGAAGACAAATGAAAGCCGCCCGCCTCGTGGTTGACGGAAACAATGGGAACGCCATCGACGATCAGCGCCACATCGAAGCTGGTGCCGCCCATGTCGGTGGTGATGACATTGCGAAGACCCATGGCCGTTGCAAGCTCCAGCGATCCCATGACGCCGCCCGTCGGTCCGCTGGTCACCAGGGCGACGGGGCGATTGGCCGCCTCGTCGGCGGGCATGACACCGCCCGCGCTGTTCAGCACGAAGAAGTTGCCCTTGAAGCCCTGCTCGCGCAACAGGCCATCCACCTTGCGCAGATAGGCCACCACCTTGAGCGCCAGATAGCTGTTCATGGCCGTGGTTGCCGTGCGCTCGTATTCGCCGATGGACGGCGCCACCTCGCACGACACGCTGACGTAGGCGTCGGGAGCCTGCTCGCGGATCAGCTCGCGTATTCTCAACTCATGCGCCGGATGCCTGAACGACCAGAGCAGCGACACCGCGAACGTCTGGACGCCTTGCTCGAGCAAGCGCGCTATGGCGGCTCGAACCTCGGACTCGTCCAAAGGCAGAATCACCCTTCCGGCATAGTCGACGCGCTCGGTCACCTCTTCAACCAGATGCCGCGGCACCAGCGGTTGAGGATACCGGCGGCGGCTGTACCAGCCCAGTTGGGTGGAGGGTATCCCCGCCGTAAAGCCTTTCAGGCGCTGCAGCGCGAGCGTATCGCCAAACCCCTTCGTCGTGATCAGGCCCGTCAGCGCGCCATCGCGCTCGATCAGGGCGTTGGTCGCCTGCGTCGTTCCATGACCGAAAGTCGTGATGCGGGCAAGCAGTTGCCCGGTGGACAGCCCCTTGCCCTGCGCCGCGTAGTCTATGGCCTCGAACAAGCCTGCCTCCAGGTTTCCCGGCGTGGTCAGCGCCTTGGTCGTGCTTACGCGGCCCTCTTCGTCCATGAGCACGAGATCCGTGAACGTGCCCCCGATATCGATACCTAAATACATGATGTTGTCTCCGTTATTGCGTAACGGCGCGACGCGAGGCCCGGTTCGGAGCCCTGCCGGCCGCGCCATATCCAGGCCCTAGCGATACTTCTGTGCGACGGCCTTGAAGATTTCGTAGTCCGCCTTCTCCTGGGGGTTCTTGCTGAATACAGCTTCGGCGCTTTCCTGGGCAAGCTTGACGAACCGGGCCGCGTCGGGCGCATCGAGCGTCAATGACTTGCCGCCATGCTGCTCCCACACCTTGCGGGCGTTGTCGGCATCCTGGGCGGCCCACGTGTAGATATGTTCGTCGGCCTTGCGTGCTTCCTCCTTGACGATGGCGCTCAGCTCCGGTCCGATGGTTTTCAGGAACTGGGAATTGATGATCGCCACCACGGCAATGTGCGTGGACGGCAAGTAGGTCATCGTCTTGGTGACGTCGTAGAACTTCAGCGACGTGAAAATCGTATTGCCGCTTACCGCGCCGTCTATCGTTTTGTTCTGCATGGCGGGCAGCACTTCGCCCAGCGACATCGACAGCGGCGCCGCTCCCAATGCCTTGAACATATGCAGGAACAGCGGCGAGCCCGGAACCCTGAGCTTCTTGCCCTGGATATCGGTCAGGGTTTTAAAGGGCTCGTTGGTCGCCACGGCGACCGGCGTGTGCATGAACGTCGTCAGCACTTCGTACCCCTTCGACTTTCCGTAGGACGCAAGCAGCTTGCGGATTTCCGGATCGCTCAGGACCTTGTTGCCCTGTTCCATGCTGTCGAAGATGCCGGTCGCCGACAACACGCCGAAGCGCGGATCCAGACTTTCGTAGAAACCCGAGGCGTTCAGCGCGACTTCCACGGTGCCCATCGTCACGCCCTCGATCGTCCTGGGCGCCGAACCCAGCTGGCCCGCTGGGTAGACCTCGACCTTGATCCGCCCGCCGGAGCGCGCATCGATCCCCTTCTTGAGCGTGTTGAGCCACTCCACGCCGGCGTCGTTGGTGGTCGTGGTGGTCAGCTTCATCGTAAATCGAGGCGCCGCCACCGCCGCGGCAGCAATCAGAAACGAACCCGTCAGCGCGGCCAGCATGGCCGCCATCATATTTTTTGCTTTCATTGCCTGGTCTCCAGAAATTTCCTCTTCCACATGTCCCAGGCTCGTTCGACCTGGGTTTCGATTTGCTGCGTCGCCGCCTTCGCTTCCGCGGGCGACAGGAACTCGATGGCGCCCAGATGGGATGCCTGTATCTGGGCCCGCGCATTGATCTCGGCGTACACGGCCCGATAGACGGCCTTTTTAAGCGTGTCCGCCACGACGGTCACGCCATGGCCGCGCATCAGCACCAGCGACTCGTCGCCCAGCGATTCGGCCAGCGCCTCCCCCAAACGGTTGTCGGTAACCAGGAGGCTGGTGCCGTCCCCGCCCGCATCGCGTATCTCGAACACCGGGGCGCCCTTGCCGATGAATCCGGCCATGTGGCAAAGCGGCCTCAACGGCGCCGTCTTGACCACGCTGAACGGCACGACGGAAGGAGAATGGCTGTGCACGACAGCCATCACGTCGGGGCGGGCGCGGTAGATCTGGCCATGGATGAAGCGCTCCAGGTACACCGGACGGCCGGCCGCGTCGATGGGGGTGCCGTCCAGTTCGAACTGCACAATGTCGTCGGCGGCAACCAGCGCAGGCGCCATATTGCGGCACTGCAGGAAGCGCCCCGCGTTTTGCGGGTGCCGCATGCTGACATGGCCGAAGGCGTCGAGCACGCCCTGGTCGAACAGGATGTGGCTGGCCGCCACCAGGTCTTCGATGCTATCCATGATTGATCCGCCCCAGGATATGGTCGGACGCCTTTTCCGCCATCATGATGATGGGCGCGTTGGTCGGCCCCCGGGTTATCCTCGGCATGGCCGATCCGTCCACGACGCGAAGGCCCTCGATGCCGCGCACGCGCAAATTCCCGTCCAGCACCGCCATGGGATCCCGCGACGCCCCCATCCTGCAGGTGCCCACAGGATGGTGCAGGGTGATCGCAGTGCTGCGGACGAACGCATCGATATCCTCGTCCGTCGTCGCTGCCTTGCCCGGCGCAAGTTCCGCGCCGCGCAAGGGCGAAAAGGCATTCTGCGAGCCAATTTCCCGCATGATCCGTATCATCCTGCGCACGGATTCGCGGTCGCTCCGCGTATCCAGGAAATTCTGCCGGATCAATGGCGCGGCGGCCGGATCGGCGCTCGCCAGGCTTATGCTGCCCCGGCTCTCGGGAGTCAGGAAAACCCCCTTTATGGAATACGCATCGTCGTACGGCTTGAGGAGCGCGCCCAGATGCGGCCCGGCGGTCATGGGCGCCGCAGCCAGTATGATCTGCACGTCGGGCAAAGACAGGTGCGCATCGCTGCAAACCAGGCCCACCGCCGCGGCCGGGATTTTGCTGGATATCCCCGTTCCGAAATACCAGGTGCGCAGCATGTCGATGGCAATGCGATCCAGACGCAAAGCGCGATGCAGGGGACCGGGCTTGCGCCGCCGCCAGCGCACGTCGCAGGCAATATGGTCATGCAGGTTCTGGCCGACACCCGGAATGTCCGCATGGACCTTGATTCCCAGGCGCTCCAGCGACGATGCCGGGCCGATGCCCGACAGCATCAGCAGTTGCGGCGAATTGATGACGCCGCCGGCCAGCAGGACCTCGCGCCGGGCAAACACCTTCTCGATCTTGCCCGCCGCCCGAAACTCGACGCCCACCGCTCGTCCGTTTTCCAGCAATACCCGGTTCGCCAGCACCCCCGTGCGCACCACCACATTGCCCCGGGCAACGGCGGGACGCAGATAGGCCGACGCGGCGCTCCAGCGGCGCCCCTTGCGTATGGTCACCTGCATGGGGCCGAAACCCACGGGGCTGCGCGCGTTGTAGTCGCTGTTGCGCGGATAGCCAAGCTGCTGCGCCGACGACATGAAGGCATCCAGCAAGGGGTCTTCGAAGCTCAGCCGGTTGACGGTCAAGGGGCCGCTGCCGCCGCGCAGTTCGCTGGCCCCTTCCGCCCACGATTCGCTGCGCCTGAAATACGGCAGCACATCGGCATACGACCAGCCTTCCAGCCCCAGCTCGTTGGCCCAGCAATCGTAGTCCTGCGCCGCGCCGCGCCCATAGGCCATGCCGTTTATGGACGAGCTGCCGCCCAGCACCTTGCCGCGCGCGCATTCTATGCGCCGATTGTCCATGCCCGGCTCGGGCTCGGTGGCATAGCCCCAGTCGTACAGGCGGTGCTTCAGGATGAGACCCCACGTCAACGGCAGCTGGATGATGGGCGAACGGTCCTTGCCGCCCGCCTCGAGCACCAGGATCTTCAGATCCCGCTCTGCGCCAAGGCGATACGCCAGCGTGCAGCCGGCCGATCCCGCGCCAACGATGATGTAGTCGTATTCCGTCATATCAGGCGAACTTCACGTTGACGTTCTTGGTGTAGGTGAACTCCAGCAGTTCCTCGAAGCATTCTTCGCGGCCGATGCCCGACTGCTTGACGCCGCCGAACGGGGCGCCGATGAAATGCTGGCTGGTGTTGTTCACCCAGACGAAGCCCGTATGGATGCGCCGCGCGGCCCGATGGGCCGTGTCCAGGTCGCGCGTCCAGATGGAGCCCGTCAGGCCGAACTCCACGGCATTGACGTCTTTCCATAATTGCTCTTCATCTTCCCAGCTGAACACCGAAAGCACCGGGCCGAACACCTCTTCGCGCGCCAGCCGCATATGCGGCTTCATGCCGGCGAATATCGTCGGCTCGAAGAAGAAACCGTCTTTCAGCTCCGGCGCGTCGGGCTGCCTGCCGCCGCACACCAGGCGGGCGCCCTCGTCGAGGGCGGACTTCACGAAGCCCTGAACTTTTTCAAGCTGCGCGCGGCTGACCAGCGAACCCATGGTCGTCGCGGGATCGGTCGGAATGCCGGGCTTGTGCCTTTCGGGCAGCACCTTCGCCACACGGCCCAGCACCTGGTCGTGGATGTCGCGGTGCAGAAAGACTCGGCTCGTCGAACCGCAGCTTTGGCCGGACCAGGTGAAATTCATGCCTCCGACGATGCCATCGACCAGCCGGTCGATATCGGCGTCCGGGTAGGCCACCAGCGCATTCTTGCCACCCAGCTCCAGCAGCACGGGCTTCAATCCGTCGGCCGCGCTTTTCATGACCGCCTTGCCGGTCGGCACGCCGCCGATCAGGGTGATCTTGCGCACCAATGGGTGCACGGCCAGCGCTTCGCCGCACTCGCGGCCGCCGCACAGGAAATTGACCACGCCTTTCGGAAAGATGGAACCGATCAGCTCGGCAAGCCGGATGATGGACAGCGGCGCCTGATCGGGGGACTTGACCACCACGGTGTTGCCCGCCGCCAGCGGCGCGGCGATGCGCAGCGCCGCGAACATCAGCGGATGGTTGTAGGCGACGATACGCGCCACCACGCCCAGTGGTTCACGCACCGAATAATTGAGGTTGCCGTTCCCCATCGGCAGGGTTTCGCCCTTGACCTCGGTCGCCAGGCCGGCGAAATAATCGATGCCGTCGGCGGCGAAATCCGCATCCTTGGCGAGAATCGAAACCGGGTTGCCGTTGTTCAGCGAGTCGAGCAGCGCCAGCGAATGCGCATGCTCCCTCAACACGGCGGCGGCCTGGTGCAAAAGCCTTGCCCGTTGAAGCGGCGGCGTTGCCGCCCAGGCCGGAAACGCATCCTGGGCCGCCCGCACAGCGGCGTCGACGTCGCGCGCATCCGCCACGGGCGCCTTGGCAATGGGTTCGTTGTAGGCGGGATTGATGGTGTCCGCATAGACACCGGCCTGGGGCTCATGCCAGGCGCCGCCATAGTAAAGCGCCCGCCGCTGGGGCAAAACGCCATCCGGGATTTGATCTGCACGCATGAAAGCAACCTTCCTTCTATGGGTGGGTACGGAAAACAGGCTCGAAGCGGCGCCGGAACTGGCGATCGCCGTGTGCCCACCGTTGGTCTTCAGACGTATGCTAGGTTGCCAAAACATATACGTCTAATCGATAATTAAGCAATCATTCATAGCCATATGGCTATGAATTCTCTTTTTTCTCTTTTTCCCCTTTTCCCTTTTCCTGCGAGGCAACGCCCATGCGCGGACTCAATGCCCACGTCACCCTCCAGAAGCTGGAGGTGTTCTGCACCGTTGCCGAACTGCGCAGCGTCACGCGCGCCGCCGACTACCTTTGCATCACCCAGCCTGTCGTCACCTCCCATATCCGCAGCATGGAGGACAAGCTGGGGGCCAAACTCATACGCCGCGAAGGACGCGGCATCGTGCTGACGCCAACCGGGCTGAAGGTGCTGGAATGGGCCCGGGACGTCGTGCGGCGCACCCTGGAAATGGAACGCGAAATCGGCGCGGCCACGCCCTTCGGCACAGACAAGGTGGTCGTCGGCGCCTCGATGAGCGTGGGCACGTACCAACTGCCCGGCCTGATCTGCGACTTCCAGACGGAACATCCAGACGGCCAGGTCGAACTGTCGATCTCCAACCCCAAGATCGCCCTGGAGGACGCGCGAACCGGCGAATGCGACATGGCGGTGGTCGTTCTTTCCCCCGAACAGCGCCTGGACGGCCTGGCGGTTCATGCCTTATGGAACGAACCGCTGTTGCTGGTGAGCGCGCCGCACAGCAAATGGGTCGGGCGAACCGCCACGCGCGAGCAAATATCGAAACTGCCGTTCATCAGCACCACCAGCGGGCGAGTCATGAAGCACCTCGAAGAAAGCCTGCTGCGCACCAGCGGCATCGCCTCCCGGCGCATCGTGCTGGCGCTTGGCCACCCCGAAGCCCAGAAAACAGCCGTGCTGCGCGACTTCGGCGTCTGCCTGCTGTTCCGGTCGGCCGTGGCCGACGAACTGGAGCGCGGCACTTTGCGCAGCGTCGAAACCCCCGAATTCGGCATGTCCGTCCCCATCTATCTTGCCCACCGGAAAGACAAGAACTTTTCCCCGTTCCAGCTCAGGTTCAAGGAACACATGGAATCCGCAAACCCCTGACTGGACAAAACCCGCCGGCTTGTGCGTAAATTTGCGTTCTTGAACCAGGGCCCAGGAGAAAAGCATGGAGAAAAATCGCCTTGAAGCCTTCAGCGACGGTGTGCTGGCGATCATCATCACCATCATGGTGCTCGAAATGAAGGTGCCGCACGAGCCCACCTTTCCCGCGCTGCTGTCGGTGCTGCCCGTATTCCTCAGCTACGTATTGAGCTTCATCTACGTAGGCATCTACTGGAACAATCATCACCACATGCTGCATCTGGCCGGCAAGGTCAACGGCGCCATCTTGTGGAGCAATCTTCACCTGCTGTTCTGGCTTTCGCTGCTGCCCTTCACCACAGGCTGGATGGGCGAGAACCATTTCGCTCCCGTCACGCTGTTCCTGTACGGCGTAAACCTGCTGTGCTGCGCCATTGCCTATGTCATCCTGCAAAGCCGCATCATCAGGCAGCAAGGGCCGGGCTCGGTGCTGGCGCATGCAGTAAGCCGCGACTTCAAGGGCAAGATCTCACCCGTCCTCTATCTGCTCGGCATCGGCACGTCGTTCTTCTCGCAATGGGTATCCGGCGCGTTCTACGTCATTGTTGCCTGCCTGTGGCTAATACCCGACAGACGGGTGGAAAGGGAAATCGCGCAGCATATTTCCCAGAACCCCCCTCAATAGCCCTGCAGACGCCCGGAACGGCCCGTCCAGGCCCGTGAAAGCCCGGCAACCGGGCATGCCGGCGATGGCGGCACGGCAAGAGGCCGCCCTTTTGTCAAGGCATCCGGCGCCCCTTGGCATACAATTACCGCATCGCGCTCCCAAGCGGCTGGCCGGGCCTTGCGTAGCCGGGCCACAGATTCTTCTTATGCATTCATCGTCATGATCAAAATCCTTGTTGTGCTCTTCATTGCAGCCAGCGTCCTCTATGTGCATTTCCGCGGCAAGGTGCGCTTCCGGTTCTTCCGCCAGCTTTCGGATCACTCCAGCTTCATGGCGCCCATCAATGCCTTCCTGTACATGTTCTCGAAGGTGCCGGATCGCGCCTACCATTCGCAGGACGAATTCCCCGAGCTCAAGGCGCTGACCAGCCGCTGGCAGGAAATCCGCGACGAGGCGCTGACGCTGCAAGGACACATCAAAAGCTCGCAAAAGCTCGACGACCTGGGCTTCAACTCGTTTTTCAGCCGGGGCTGGAAGCGCTTTTACCTTAAGTGGTACAGCGACAACCATGAATCGGCGCGCCAGCTTTGCCCCCGAACCACCGAGATCCTCAACGGCATCCCCAGCATCAAGGCCGCCATGTTCGCCGAGCTGCCGCCTGGCAGCAAGCTGATGAAGCACCGCGACCCCTACGCCGGCTCGATCCGCTACCACCTCGGCCTGGTCACGCCCAACGATGACCGCTGCTTCATCAACGTGGACGGCATTCCCTATAGCTGGCGCGACGGCGAGGCGGTGCTGTTCGACGAAACCTTCATCCACTACGCCGAGAATCAGTCGGAGGCGGATCGCATCATTCTGTTCTGCGACGTAGAACGACCCATGAAGTACCGCTGGGCGGCCGCCGTCAACCATTGGTTCGCGCGCAACGTCATGGCTGCCGCCTCGTCGCCCAACGACGACAACGACCGCACCGGCGGGCTGAACCGCTCGTTCAAGTACATCCAGAAATTCCGCCTGGCGGGCAAGCGGCTCAAGCAAAAGAACAAGCCGCTGTACTACATCATCAAGTGGCTGCTGCTGGCCGGCATTCCCATCGGGCTGATCTCGTTGCTCTAGGGCCTGCCCACAGGCTCCGGGCAAGGGGGGGCGATGACTGCCCCTTGCCCAACACCCGCTGAAACCACCTGGGTCTCGAACACGCGAGGCCTGAAACCCATGACCGCAATGCGCACCAGCAAAGACCGAATCCGGCACACCCTGCTTTTTGAAGCCATCGCCCTGGCAATCGTCACTCCCGCCGGCGCGCTGCTTTTCGACCTGTCCTTTGCCAGCATGGGCATCCTCAGCGTGCTCGCCTCCCTTGTGGCGACCGTCTGGAACTATCTGTACAACTACGGCTTCGACCACGCAATGCTCCGGCTGACGGGATCGACCGCGAAAAGCCTGCCGCTGCGGGTCTTCCACGCCGTGGCCTTCGAAGCCGGCATGCTGGCCATCATGCTGCCGCTGGTGGCCTGGTATCTTGGCATCAGCCTTTACATGGCCTTCATGATGGACATCCTGCTGGCCGCCTTCTTTATGGTCTACGCCTTCATCTTCAACTACGCCTACGACTGGATATTCCCCATACCGGCCGCGCAGGTGAAAACCCAGTCGTAGCTGCGCACGCCGGCAACGCTCCGCCACGCACCTGTTTGACGCATCCGCTCCCATATAGCGGTGCGCCGGCGCACCATCATCAGCCATAGCTGCGCCGCGGCGCGCGAAATCATCGCCCCCAGAAGGGGCGTTTCGCATTGGGGCGGCCCTGCGGCGGAACGGTACCCCCACGCTTCACCGCTTGCGCGGTTTGCTGCCCCCCGAGGGGGCTTTTTTGCCTTGGGGCGGCCCTACGGCAAAACAGTACCCCCACGCTTCACCGCTTGCGCGGTTTGCTGCCCCCCGAGGGGGCTTTTTTGCCTTGGGGCGGCCCTACGGCAAAAAGACTGGCACGGTTATTGCTTAGTGTGGTGTATCGGGCATTTTGCATCGCGGGCCCGCCTTCGACTGTCCTTCTTTTATCTGGAGCCATCATGCAACGTAGACGAGTTCTCAAGCAACTAACCGCCGCCAGCCTGTTCGCCCTGTCGGGCTGGATCCCGCAAGTGTTTGCCGCCGATACGATCAAGGTAGGCATTCTTCATTCCTTATCCGGCACGATGGCGATTTCCGAGACGTCGCTCAAGGACGTGGCGTTGATGACCATCGAGGAAATCAACGCCCATGGCGGCGTCATGGGCAAGAAACTGGAGCCCGTCATCGTCGACCCCGCCTCCAACTGGCCTCTTTTTGCCGAAAAGGCGCGCCAGCTCCTGGCGCAAGACAAGGTGGCGGTCGTCTTCGGCTGCTGGACGTCCGTTTCGCGCAAATCCGTGCTGCCGGTTTTCAAGGAATTGAACGGCCTGCTGTTCTACCCCGTGCAATACGAAGGCGAAGAGCTGGAGAAGAACGTGTTCTATACCGGGGCGGCGCCCAACCAGCAGGCCATTCCCGCCGTCGAATACCTGATGAGCGAAGACGGGGGCGGGGCAAAACGGTTCGTGCTGCTTGGCACCGACTACGTCTATCCCAGGACGACCAACAAGATCCTGCGCTCGTTCCTGCACTCGAAGGGCGTCAAGGACAGCGACATCAAAGAGATCTACACGCCGTTCGGCCACTCCGACTACCAGACCATCGTGGCGGACATCAAGCAATTTTCCGCGGGCGGGAAAACAGCCGTCATCTCCACCATCAACGGCGATTCGAACGTGCCGTTCTACAAGGAACTGGGCAATGCCGGCATCAAGGCCACCGACATCCCGGTCATCGCATTCTCGGTGGGCGAGGAAGAGCTTAGAGGCGTGGACACCAAGCCCCTGGTCGGGCACCTGGCGGCCTGGAACTACTTCGAGTCCATCAAGAACCCCGTAAACGCCGCCTTCGTCGAGAAATGGAAGGCCTACGCCAAGGCGAAGAACCTGCCCAATGCCGGCACCGTGGTCACCAACGACCCCATGGAAGCCACCTATATCGGCATCAATATGTGGAAGCAGGCCGTCGAAAAAGCCAAGTCGACCGATGTGGACAAAGTCATTGCCGCCATGGGCGGACAGACATTCAAGGCGCCGGACGGCTTCACGATAGAAATGGACAAGACCAACCATCACCTTCACAAACCGGTATTCATCGGCGAGATCCGGGCCGACGGCCAGTTCAACATCGTCTGGAAAACCAAGGGCCCAATCCGTGCCCAGCCTTGGAGCCCGTACATTCCGGGCAACGAAGGCAAGCAAGGCCTTTAATTGAACGGAGCCATCATGTTCGTCAACGGGCCCGCCATGTTCATCGCCACGATCCGGACCATCGCCCTTGCGCTGCTCCTGGCATTGCTGCTGTCGGCGGCGGCCATGGCGGCGGGGGCCGGCACAGTCGACCCGGCGCTGCTCGCCCCCTTGGCGAGCGGCGATACCCGTGCCAAGCTGCAGGCAATCGAACAGCTCGGCGACGCCTCCAGCCAGGAAGCCGTCACAGTGCTGGAGGCGTTGGGCAGCGACAAGCTGTACGTCACCGCCCAGGGAAGAATCCTCGTCTCGGACGACGCAAAACGCGCCGTCGATCCGGCCACAGGCCAGGAACAAGTTTTGCCGGAGGACGCGGAAACCATAGTCCTCAACAACCGCCTGCGCAGCGCCATTGCGGACGCCCTCGCTACCTCCAGGATACTTTCAAAAGAGGCGCCAACACGCCTTGCGGCGGCCAGGCATCTCCAGAAAAGCAGCGACCCGGCGGCGCTGGCGCCCATCACACGCGCGTTGGCACAAGAAACAGACTCCGAAGTGCGCACCGCTTTGGAAACGGCGCAGGCCGGCCTGGAATTGAAAAGCCCGGATCCCGCCATCCGCGAACATGCCGTGAACCTTCTTGGCTCAACCGCCAATGCGGCCTTCCGCCCCGCCTTGGCCGCCTTGCTCGTACAGGATGCCGGCGGCGCCTTTGCCGAACCCGATGCCAACGTGCGCGCAAGCGCGGCAACCGCGATCTCGCGCATCGACAGGCATCTGGCCGCCATAGAGTGGGCCGGCAATATTTTCTATGGCCTCAGCCTGGGCAGTGTGCTGCTTCTGGCCGCACTGGGGCTGGCCATTACGTTCGGGCTGATGGGCGTCATCAACATGGCCCACGGCGAGCTGTTGATGATAGGCGCATACATCACCTACGCCGTCCAGCTTCTGTTCCAGCGGTTCGCCCCCGCGTGGCTGGACTGGTACGTGCTGGCCGCCCTGCCCGCGGCTTTCCTGGCGACGGCCGCGATAGGCATGGCCCTGGAGCGCACGGTGATCCGCCGGCTGTATGGGCGGTCGCTTGAAACCCTGCTGGCGACCTGGGGCATCAGCCTCATCCTGATGCAGGCCGTGCGAACCCTGTTCGGCGCGCAAAACGTCGAGGTCGCCAACCCATCCTGGATGTCCGGCGGCATAACGGTGCTTGGCGGACTGGTGCTCAGCTACAACCGTCTTGCCATCATCGTCTTCGCCTTCCTGGTCGTGGCGTTCGTGTGGCTGATACTGAACCATACGCGCATAGGCTTGTTCGTGCGCGCCATTACCCAGAACCGGCAGATGGCCGACTGCGTGGGCGTTCCAACGGGCCGCATCGACATGCTGGCCTTCGGCATCGGCTCGGGCATAGCCGGCCTGGGCGGGGTGGCGTTGTCCCAGTTGGGCAATGTGGGGCCCGACCTGGGCCAGAACTACATCGTCGACTCGTTCATGGTGGTCGTGCTTGGAGGCGTCGGGCAACTGGCCGGCACCGTCGTTGCGGCAATGGGCCTGGGCGGCGTCAACAAGCTGATGGAACCCTATGCGGGCCCCGTCATCGCAAAAATAGCCATCCTGGTGCTGATCGTGCTGTTCGTACAAAAACGCCCGCAAGGGCTGTTCGCACCCCGGGGGAGAAGCGCGGAATGATCTCTGTCCACCAGCGCGCGGGCCGTTATGCCTTGCAACCGAACCTGTTTTCCCCGGCAGCCTGGACCGCGCTGCTGATTGCCGTCGTCGTTCTGGCGTTGCTGCCGCTGATGAACCTGTCGTTTCCGCCGGGCCATCCGCTGCATGTCTCATCATACGCGGTCAGCCTGATCGGCAAGTTCATGTGCTACGCCATGGCCGCGCTGGCGCTGGACCTGGTGTGGGGCTACGCCGGCATACTATCGCTGGGCCATGGCGTATTCTTCGCGCTGGGCGGCTACGCGCTGGGCATGTACCTGATGCGATCCATCAGCCACGACGGCGGCCAGCCGGCCGGGCTTCCAGGTTTCATGACCTTCCTGAGCTGGCACGAATTTCCCTGGTATTGGGCGTTTACCGACCACTTCCTGTACGCCGTTCTGCTGGTCGTCCTGGTTCCTGGCGCGCTGGCCTTCGTCTTTGGGTATCTGGCCTTTCGCTCCCGCATCAAGGGCGTGTACTTTTCCATCATTACACAAGCCTTGACCTATGCCGCCATGCTGCTTTTCTTCCGCAACGAGACCGGCTTCGGCGGCAACAACGGATTCACGGGATTCAACCGCATCCTGGGCTTCGACATTACTTCGCCCCAGACCCGGGCAACGCTTTACTGGGCAACGCTGCTCATGCTGGCGGGCTGCCTGGTGGCGGCCCGCGCCATCACCCAGTCCAAGCTTGGGCGCGTCCTGACGGCGCTGCGGGATTCCGAAAGCCGGCTGCGCTTCATCGGCTACGACCCCGCCGGCTTCAAGCTCTTCGTCTGGGTCGTCTCGGCCATCATGTGCGGAATCGCGGGCGCCCTGTACGTGCCCCAGGTGGGCATCATCAATCCCAGCGAGATGTCCACGCAGAACTCGATAGAGATGGTCATCTGGGTGGCCATGGGAGGCCGGGGAACCTTGATCGGCCCCATCGTGGGGGCAGGGGTGGTGAACGGCCTCAAGACCTGGTTCACGAGCGCGCTTCCCGAATTCTGGCTGTATGCGCTGGGCCTGATTTTCGTGCTGACGACGATGTTCCTGCCCCAAGGCATCGTGGGCCTTGCGCGCCGGATTGCGCAAGGCCGTTCTGGAAGGAAATGACATGAATCCCTCCCAATCGACCCAAATCGTCGACGCATGCGACGAAGGCGCCGGCGGCAATGCCTCGTACGGCCGCCCGGCGCCCTCCGGTGTGGACACCACCCACGGCGTCATCGTCTATCTGGACGGAATCACCGTCGACTTCGACGGCTTCAAGGCACTGAACAACCTGACCCTGGATATCGGCGTCGGCGAACTGCGGTGCATCATCGGCCCCAACGGCGCGGGCAAAACCACCATGATGGATGTCATCACAGGCAAGACCCGGCCTACCTCAGGCACGGCCTTCTTCGGGCAGAACATCGACTTGGCCATGCTCAGCGAAGCTCAAATCGCCCACGCCGGCATCGGCAGGAAATTCCAGAGGCCCACGGTTTTCGAAAACCACACCGTTTTCGAGAACCTGGAACTGGCCATGAAAGCCGACAAGCGCATCGCGCCGACCCTGTTCTCGCGGCTATCCGGCGAGCAAATCGATGCCATAGAAGCTACGCTGGAACTGATACGCTTGAAGGAATCGGCGGGGCGCCTTGCCGGCCTGCTTTCCCATGGGCAGAAGCAATGGCTGGAAATCGGCATGCTGCTCATGCAGGAGCCGCAATTGCTCTTGCTGGACGAGCCCGTGGCGGGAATGACCGACGCCGAAACGGAACGAACCAGCGAGCTGCTGAACGAATTGAAGGGCCGCCACTCGCTGATGGTGGTCGAGCACGACATGGACTTCGTCGCCCGTATCGCAGGCCAGGGCAAGGTGACCGTGCTGCACGAGGGCTCGGTGCTGGCCGAAGGCACCATGGAACAAGTCCAGGCCGACCAGCGGGTCGTCGAAGTCTATCTGGGGCGCTGACATGCTGCAAGCCAAGGCAATACACCAATACTACGGCGGCAGCCATATTCTTCGCGACGTCTCGCTCCGGCTGGAGCAGGGCGAATGCCTGGCGCTTCTGGGCCGCAACGGCGTCGGCAAGACCACGCTTCTGAAATGCCTCATGGGTGTGGTTCCCATCGGTTCCGGCAGCATCGAGCTCGACCGCAACCCCGTCACCCGCATGGCCCCCCACCAGCGCGCCGCTCTGGGCATGGCCTACGTACCACAGGGACGCGATATTTTTTCCCGGCTGACCGTCGAGGAAAACATCCTGATGGGCCTGGCCTCCAAGCCCGCGGCCCGCGCCCGCCGCATCAAGCAAGAGATCTTCGACCTGTTTCCGGTTCTCGAGACCATGCTGGCCCGGCGCGGCGGCGATCTGTCGGGGGGCCAACAGCAGCAGCTTGCCATTGCGCGGGCGCTGGTGGCGGAACCCCGGTACATCCTCTTCGACGAGCCGACCGAGGGCATCCAGCCGTCCATCATCAAGGATATCGGCAAGGTCATACGACTGCTGCGCGAACGGGGCGACATCGGCATCCTGCTGTGCGAGCAGTATTTCGATTTTGCCCGCGAACTGGCCGACCGGTTCATCGTCCTCTCACGCGGCGAGGTGGTCTCCACAGGCGACAAGACCCAGATCGACGGCGATGATGTGCGCCGGCATTTGTCGGCGTAATATACGCAAGATCAACCGATCACGAGACTCCTGGACATGGCCGCGCTTCCGGACGAATGGCATGCCGCGCTGCAGCTCTCTTTTTTGCGCCAAGAACAGCGCAGGACCGTGCTCGCCGGGCGCAAGCACGAAGGTCCCCTGCTCGTCCAGAAAGCGCTCTATCCCGAAGGGCCGCAAGTCTGCCATGTCGCCATCCTGCACCCCCCATCGGGCATAGCCGGCGGCGACACTCTTTCCATAAGCATCCATGTCGGCCAGGACGCGCATGCCCTGCTGACCACCCCGGGAGCAACCCGCTGGTACAAGGCGAACGGCAGGCGCTCGGCCCAGGATGTCGATATCCGCGTCGAACCGGGCGGGCGCCTGGACTGGCTGCCGCAGGAAAATATTTTTTTCGAACAGGCCGACGCTCGGTCGAGCACCCGGCTGCATCTGCAGACCGGCGCCGGCGCCATAGGCTGGGAAATCACGCAGTTGGGCAGCATTCAAAAGCCCTCGCACTGGGACGAGGGGCGCATTTTGCTCGATACGCAGATTTCGCTGGATGGGCGCCTCATATGGCTGGACTCTGGTGAACTGGACGCAGGCAGCCCTTTTCGCCATAGCCTCAACGGGCTGGCCGGCTATCCCGTACTGGCAACCCTGTGGGCGTTCGGAACCGGCCTGAGCACCGAACAGGTCGACGGCCTGGCCCAGGATCTGCCCTGGACCGACACCCTGCGCATGGGCCTGACCCATATGCCGCAAGAAAACGGACAAGGGCTCTGTCTTGTCCGGGCGCTGGGCGTGCATGCGCAAGATGTAAAAACCAAGCTTATCGAGCTATGGCAGCACTTGCGGCCCTTGCTGCTGGATATCGACGGCGCCCCTCTGCGCCTGTGGAAAACCTGAAAGAGGAAACATCGATGGAACTTACCCCCCGAGAAAAGGACAAGCTGCTCATCTTCACGGCGGCGCTGCTTGCCGAGCGGCGCAAAGCGCGCGGCGTGAAGCTCAACTACCCGGAAGCGGTGGCGCTGATAAGCGCCGCCCTGATGGAGGGCGCTCGCGATGGCCGGACGGTGGCCGAGCTCATGCATTACGGCACGACCATTCTCACGCGCGACGACGTCATGCAAGGCATACCCGAAATGATTCCCGACGTCCAGGTGGAAGCCACCTTCCCGGACGGCACCAAGCTCATCACCGTGCATCACCCCATCCTCTGACCCACAAAGTCGTTCGTGCGCAACCTATGAATTTCTGGAGCCTTCCATGACCACCCGCTCTTCGCTTCGCGCCGCCGGCATCTTCGCCGCCCGCACCCTCGGCCTGGCCTTTCTGGCGCAGGCCGCCGCCTTCGCCCATCCCGGGCACGAACTGCCCATAGCCGGCAGCATGCTCGCCGCGGGCTTCGTACACCCCCTTACGGGGCTGGACCACCTGTTCGCGATGATCGCCGTGGGGCTCTGGGCCGCATCGACACATGAAAATGTTCGACAGGCCATCTGGACGCCCATCAGCTTCCTGTGCCTGCTGCTTTGCGGCGCGCTCATGGGTATTGCCGGCATCGGCGGGGCCGGCGCCGAACCGATGATCATGGCATCGCTCTTCGTGCTGGGGCTGCTGGTTGCAAGTCGGCGATCCATGCCCGGCTGGGCCGCCGCGGCGCTTGTCGGCCTTTTCGCTGTATTCCACGGCATTGCGCATGGGGCCGAGCTTCCCGCCAACGGCAGCGCCGCCGCTTTCATCGCGGGATTCATGCTTAGCACGTTGATGCTGCACGGCGTGGGGCTGGCGGCCGGATTTGCCTTGAAACGGCGTGGCGCTTGGCTGACGCGCATGGCCGGCATCGGCATCGCCGCCTACGGCGTTGCCCTGTTCACCATGGCCGCCTGATCCAGGCGCCATACATTCTTGGAGAAACCAGAATGATTCCAGGCGAAATACTCGTCGAGCCCGGCCATATCGAGCTGAACCGCCAGCGCGCCACCCGCAGTCTCGATGTCGTCAACACCGGAGACCGCCCCGTGCAAGTGGGCTCGCACTACCATTTTGCGGAAACCAATTCGGCGCTGCAATTCGATCGCGCCGCCGCGCGAGGCTGCCGCCTGAATATTGCCGCGGGCACCGCGGTACGATTCGAACCCGGCCAGAAACGAACCGTCGAAATCGTGGAGTTGGCGGGCGACCGCCATGTATACGGCTTTCATGGCGACATCATGGGAGCACTGTGATGGTTGATATTTCACGTCAAGCCTATGTCGAGATGTTCGGCCCGACCTTCGCCAACGGAACCGGCGACCGCGTGCGCCTGGCCGACACCCAGTTGCTGGCCCAGGTCGAAAAAGACCACACCGTTTTCGGAGAAGAAGTGAAGTTCGGCGGCGGCAAGGTCATACGCGACGGCATGGGCCAAAGCCAGCGCGCAAGCGCCGATTGCGCCGACACCGTCATTACCAACGCGCTCATCATCGATGCCGTTACCGGCATCGTCAAGGCCGACATCGGCATCAAGCATGGCCTGATCTCGGCCATCGGCAAGGCCGGCAACCCCGACATACAGCCGGGCGTCACCATCGTCGTGGGGCCGGCCACCGAAGTCATCGCGGGCGAAGGCATGATCGTTACCGCCGGAGCCGTGGATTCGCACATCCACTTCATCTGCCCGCAGCAAATCGACGAAGCGCTGGCCAGCGGCGTCACGACCATGATAGGCGGCGGCACGGGCCCGGCCACGGGAACGCTGGCCACGACCTGCACCCCTGGCCCCTGGCACATTGCCTCGATGCTTAGCGCGCTGGATGCCTTTCCCATGAACATCGGCCTGCTGGGCAAGGGCAACGCCAGCGATCCGCGCCCGCTGTTCGAGCAGGTCGAGGCGGGCGCCATAGGTCTCAAGCTGCACGAAGACTGGGGCACGACTCCCTCGGCCATCGATACCTGCCTGGGCGTCGCCGAGAAAACCGACGTCCAGGTCGCCATTCACAGCGACACGCTGAACGAGTCGGGCTTCGTCGAAGACACCTTCCGGGCATTCAAGGGCCGCACCATCCATTCCTTCCACACCGAAGGCGCCGGCGGCGGCCATGCTCCCGACATCATCCGCGCCGCGGGCATGCCCAACGTCCTGCCGGCATCCACCAACCCCACCATGCCCTTTACCGCCAATACCATGGATGAGCACCTGGACATGCTGATGGTGTGCCACCACCTGGATCCCTCCATCGCCGAGGACGTCGCATTCGCGGAAAGCCGCATTCGCCGCGAAACGATCGCGGCCGAGGACATCCTGCACGACCTGGGCGCGTTTTCCATCATGAGCTCGGATTCGCAAGCCATGGGCCGCGTCGGCGAGGTTGTTCTGCGCACCTGGCAGACCGCCGACAAGATGAAGGCCCAACTGGGCGCCCTGGAAGGCGACAGCGCCCGGGCCGACAACGAACGCATCAAGCGCTATATCGCCAAGTACACCATCAACCCGGCGCTGACCCATGGAATCGCACATAAGGTCGGCTCGATCGAGCCGGGCAAGCTGGCCGACATCGTGCTGTGGCGACCGGCATTTTTCGGCGTGAAGCCCAGTCTCGTCCTTAAAGGCGGAATGATCGCAGCCGCTCATATGGGCGATCCGGGCGCTTCCATCGCCACGCCTCAACCCGTGCATTTCCGCCCCATGTTCGGCAGTTTCGGCAAGGCCGTCAAAACGTCGCTCACCTTCGTTTCCCAGGCTGGGCTGGCCAACCCGCAAGTGCATGCGCTGGGCCTGGCCAAGACGCTCGAAGCGGTGCACGGCTGCCGCAGCGTGAAAAAGAAGGACATGGTGCGTAACAACTGGCTGCCCCATATCACTGTCGATCCGCAAACCTACCAGGTCATGGCAGACGGCCGGCTGCTAAGCTGCGAACCAGCTGCCGTCCTGCCCATGGCCCAACGCTACTTCCTATTCTGATCATGCGCATCGTCAAAAAACACCTGCATGGCGTCAAGGTTGCCGCGGCGCTTACCCGCCACGCCCCCAGGGCTGTCCTGCCATTCGAGCTGCGGCGCCGCAGCCGGCAAAAGCTTACCCTGGACAACGGCGAGGAAATCGGCCTTGCCCTTTTGCAGGGCACGGTCCTGGCCCACGGCGATCTGCTCCTGGCCGACGATGGAAAATTCATTGTCGTCCAGGCCGCCCCGCAATCCGTCCTGAGGGTAACGGCCAACACCGCGACGCAGCTGACGCGCGCCGCCTACCACCTTGGCAACCGGCATGTGCCGCTGGAAATCGGCGAGGCTTACCTACAGCTGGAGCACGACCCGGTGCTCATGGACATGCTAAAGAAGATAAGCGGCGTGGCCGTCGAACAGGTCGAGGCGCCGTTCGAACCCGAGACAGGCGCCTACGGCGGCGGCCACAAGCACGGCCACGACGCCACCTTCGAAGAAGACTACGCCCTGGCCCAGGCGGCCTACGCCGTACACGGCCATGAGCATGGCGACCACGGGCACAAGCACGAACATGGCCACGACCACAGGCATGATCACGATCACGCCGCCGGGCACGGACACGGCGGCCATCATGACGCCAACCCGAACCGCCCCGACGACTCCGGCGATACGTCCAGATAGCATCCATGGAAACAGCCCAGCTTGCCGCCCTGCTGCAACTGTCTTCGCCGGCCCTGCCCATAGGCGGCTACAGTTATTCGCAAGGCCTGGAGGCAGCCGTCGAAACGAAGATCGTCACCGACGAAGCCAGCGCCGGCCGCTGGATCGCCGAACAGTTGGAACTGGTCGTCGCGCAATGCGAAGCCCCGGTCTGGCTCCTGTTGTTCCAAGGCTGGGCAAGCCGCGATCCGGCTCGCATTTCATACTGGAACGACTGGTTTCTCGCCTCGCGCGAGACACGGGAAATGCGCCAGGAAACCGCGCAAATGGGCTGGTCCTTGGCCAGGCTGGCCAAAGACCTGGCATGGGGCGAGCCCGACGCGCTGGACCATCTGCTTGCCCCGGCCACCATCACCCTGCCCACCGCCCATGCATACGCCGCGCACGTCCTGGGTATGGATGATCGGGCCGGCCTTGCGGCATATCTGTTCACCTGGCTGGAAAACCAGGTCATGGCGGCCGTCAAGACCATTCCGCTGGGGCAGATTGCGGGACAGCGCATTCTCGACTCCACGCGCCGGCAAATACCCTACGTCTGCGAGGAAGCCGCGCAAAGGGCTGCGCAAGACCCGCCACGCCTACACACGCTGGCGCCCCAGTTCGCCATCTTGTCGTCTCGCCACGAAAGCCAGTATTCCCGTCTATTCCGCTCTTGAAAGGTCACGCCATGTCCAGCTCACGCAAAACCTCCGCCGCATCCTCTTTGCGCACCAAGCCCCTGCCCCCGCTGCGCATAGGCGTGGGCGGCCCTGTCGGCTCGGGGAAAACCACCTTGCTGGAAATGCTGTGCAAGCGGATGTCCGAAAAATACGATCTGGTGGCCATCACCAACGACATCTACACCAAAGAAGACCAGCGCCTGCTCACGGTTTCGGGCGCGCTGCCGCCCGAACGCATCATGGGCGTGGAAACCGGCGGCTGCCCGCACACCGCCATCCGCGAAGATGCTTCCATCAACCTGGAAGCCATAGACCAGATGCTGGGCCGGTTTCCCAATGCCGACATCGTCTTCGTCGAATCGGGCGGCGACAACCTGGCCGCTACGTTCAGCCCCGAACTGTCGGACCTGACCCTGTATGTCATCGATGTGGCGGGCGGCGAGAAAATACCTCGCAAAGGCGGCCCCGGCATCACCAAATCGGACCTGTTGATCATCAACAAAACCGACCTGGCGCCTTATGTGGGCGCTTCTCTGGCAATCATGGAAGAAGACGCGGGGCGTATGCGCGGCGAGCGCCCCTTCGTGATGGGCAGCATCAAAAGCGGCAAAGGCCTGGACGAGATCATTGCCTTTATCAAAGACCGGGGCATGCTGGCGTAGCGGGAGTCACGCAGAACCGGCAGCCACCGTCACCAGGCCCAAAACGTCCGCTTGATCGAATATACGCCGAACCCGGTCCTGCCACATCTGGGCAAACTGGCGTTTCTGTTCTTCCGAGGCGCCGGCATCCAGGGCTTTATGCAATGCCGGCATCATTTGGGGTGAGGCCGGAACCGCGCCCGCATTGAAGCTTGCCGTTGCCTGGGCGCCCGTATCCAGGCGCTGGAACCGGATCGTGCCGTCGATCGGCGCATTGAAAAACAATAGATTGCGCCGGTCGAACCGCCCGCCCAGACCCTTGAAGCCGTTGTCCGTGGTGGCCCCCGTAATGAAGGCCGCCACATTGGCCATGACGCCGGTCACGCCGTCCTGCTGGCCGTCGCGGAATTCCACCCGGATGGCGCCGCGCTCCGGCAGGTCGTCGCCGTAAAGCGTTTGCAGCGCCTTGATGGTCATAAGATAGGCGCCGGCGACCGTCGGGCACGAATGCCCGGCCAGCTTGACGATTTCAGGGTAAGAATACCGAATGACGCCGTCACTGGCCGCGCCCAGGAATTGGGCCAGGGGATCGCGCAGGGTAATGGTGGGGGTCGTATCGAAAAACGAAGGGAAGCTCATGGTGTATTCCTGGTCTCTACCTTGAAGCGGCTGGGTGGATGGCTTGCCGCGTCGGAGGGCGCGCTTGCGCCCACTGGAGAAACTATAGTGCCGGCACGCCGAAAATCGGGCAGAACCCGGACGGCAAACGTGGATACCCGGCGCGCACAACCCTAAGCACCGAACGAAGCCGCCAGGCGCCGCACCAATCGGTCCGTGCGCTCTTGCGCCGCTGCATCGCCCGACCCCGTGCCAACGGCCACGCACTCCCCCTCGATCCGTTCGGCAAAATCGAACCTGTCCACGGGAAGGCCAGTCTGGAGCAGTTCGTCCGTTTGCGCAACCAGAATCAATGCGCCGACGTTCTTGTTCATGAGCAACGCCATGGTGCGCGCGAAAAGCCCCTGAACCGCCATGGGCATCAGCCGGCCGCCTGGCTCCAGGGTTTCGGCATGGGTGGTTACGTAGCAGGCATGGCCCTGGCCCATCCATTGCTGTTGCACCGCCCGCGCCCTGGCCGCCGCGTTCCCGCCGCCCACGACCACCCCGATGGGAATGCGGCCGTTCCCGTGCATGATCCGCCCCATCAATGCCTGCAGGGTATTCAGCGAGCTTTGGCTGGCGCCGAGCAGCGGCGCGGCATTGACCTCGTTGATGGCGGCGCCGTTCTCGTGCCAGGGGCGCGTAATATCCAGGGAAATGATATCGACGCCCGCGATGTCCAGCCCGAAAAGGGCCGCGGCCTGAACCGCTATGGCCACATTATCGGCGTGCAGCGTCGTCGAATAGTCCACATCCAGTCCGCCCCACTGTGTCGACTCGATGCGACGCAGCGGCGCCCATTGGCCGGCGTCCAGCACGGTATCCATCGTCAGCCCGGCTCGGGCCAGCACCTCTTTGGCCAGGTCGTCCTGCGGATAAAGCGGCTGCCTGTTCCAGATAGGGATGTCCATTTGCCGGTCGTTCGCCGCCTGTATGCATTGCGCGACCGTCATCCGCCCATCGCCCTCGACGGCAATAGGCATGCGCTTGACCGTATACAGAACCTTCCCGCGCACGACCAGAAGGCGATGGCAGACACCGGGGATGGCGCGCTCGACCAGCACCTCCCTGGAAAACTGCGCGGCATGCCGGAAGGCTTGCCGCAGCGCTTCCTCGGTGCTCACGTCGACCGTAACGCCCTCTCCCCGGTCGCGGTCGGCGGGTTTCACGACCAGGGAACCGCCAAGGTCCTGCGCGGCCTTCACGGCGCTGTCCTCGTCCAGAACCAGATGATGATCGGGCACCGGCAATCCTGCCTGGCGCATCCATTGCGCCGCCATGAATTTGTGCTGGGCCGCCTCGGCGCCTATCAGGGAGTCGGTCCCCGCCTTGCTGCGCAGGATGCGCAGCGCGTGCCGGCCCCACCCCAGCTGGAAAATGCCATTGCCCAGATGCCGCCATGGAACGCCGCACTCGCCCGCGGTGCGTAGAATATGGATGGACGATTTCCCCGCCGGCAATATGGACAGCAGAGGCTGCAGCACGCGCTCCTGCAATTGCTGGTAAAGCGCCTCGGGCCTGGCGGGAAGGCTGGAAGCGGCGGCCGCCTCCAGGATGAGGGTTGTCGCCGAGTTATAGGCCAGGTGGGAGGACTGCACCGGAATGAAATCCACGCGCGGCACGGCGACGGTGCACAGCCAGGCACCCGGATGATCCGCATCGGGGCGGCAGGACAGGATGCGACCCGGCTCGAACACCGGAATGCGGGCGGCGCGCTGCAGCCCGGCGGCTATTTGCAGAATGCGCCACATCAGCCGTATCGCGCCGTTGGGCTCGTTTTCGTCGCCGCCCTGCAGCGGCATGGCCAGCTTCCGGGACAGCCATGCGTCGAACTCCTCCCAGTCGATGTTGGACGGACACTGGCCTATCCGGATCGTCAATGCCTGATCCGGCTGGCGCAAGCCGTTGTGAAAACCCGCGTAGTTCAAACTGTCGACGATCATGGCCTGTTTCTGTGCATTATTGGGTTCGGTGCCCGAATGGTTTCGCCAACTATACCGAAAAGCCGGCAAGCCGCACGAAGCACGCCCGGCCGGCTTACCCGCCATGGCAATGGGGTTTCGGCTGTAAAATTCCACCGCCCCGCCCCAGAAACTCCTTTGCCAGCCCATCCATAACACAAGCCCCGCCATGCCGCGCGTCAATCTCGTCGAACCTGTCGTCATGCTGGCCACCGTCATACAGTGGCTGGTTCTTGCCAGCATTACCGGAGTCGTCGTGGGAGCCGGCACCAGCATTTTCCTGCACGGCCTGTTCTTCTTCACGGATGCAACGGCCTCGGTGCCTCTATGGCTGCAAATGACGCTGCTGCCTGTGGGCGGCCTGCTGAACGGCCTTTTGCTGTACTACGGCTACAAGCGCAACACCACCGGTCTGAAGGATTCGATCATCGCCGCTGTGCACAAGCAGTCGGGCAAAATGCCGTTCAAGACGCTGGCAATCAAGCCCATTGCCGCCATCATCACACTGGCCTGCGGCGGCTCCGCCGGGAAGGAAGGGCCTTGCTCCCACATCGGCGGTTCGCTGGCCTCGGGCATCGGCCGCATTTTCAAGCTGAACAGCGAATTGCAAAAGCGCATCGTGGCCTGCGGCGTCAGCGCGGGCTTTGCCAGCGTATTCGGCACCCCCATCGCCGGGGCCATATACGGCGTCGAGGTGCTGGCCATCGGCCGCATTCGGCACGACTTTCTGTTTCCAGCCATCGTGGCCGGCATCACGTCCTTCGAGATCAGCAAGTTTCTTGGCATTCCCTACCAGTACTACAGCCTGAACCTGCTTCCCCAGTTTTCCGAGATCCTGTTCATCAAGACCATCGTCATCGGCATACTGTGCGGCATCGTCGCCTGGATATTCGTGGACATGGTGGGGCTGGTGCGGGCGGCATTCGGCCAGCTGCGCATGAAATCCAACCTATGGCCCCCGCTCATGCCATTGCTTGGCGGCCTGCTGCTTGCGGCCCTGATTCTCGTCATTCCCACGGACTACCTGGGCTTGAGCCTGCCCCTCATGGACAAGGCGCTGGACGGCCAGGCCATGCCTTACCTAGGGTTCTTCTGGAAAACGCTGCTGGTGGCGATTACCCTGGGCTCCGGCTTCTACGGCGGCATCGTGACCCCGCAATTCGTCATCGGAACCATAGCCGGCAACGCTTTCGCGCCGCTGCTTGGCCTCAGCCCCTCGCTGGGCGCGGCCGTTGGCCTGGTGGCCGTGGTGGCCTCGGCGTCCAACACCCCAATCGCCGCCGTGCTCATGGGCATGGAGCTGTTCGGCGGAACCATTGGAACCGTCTACCTGGCGGGCGCCGGCATCGCCGCCTACCTGATCATCGGGCACCGCAGCGTCTACCCCGACCAGCTCATCGCCTATTCCAAATCGTCCTGGCTGCAAGTACGGCCGGACATGCCTTTGGGACAGGAAAAAATACACCTTTCCTACGGCTTGCTGAGATGGTGGGGGCAGTTCCGCGCCAAGCAGGGCCCCCGCTACTGGCGGCAATTGCTGGCATGGTGGCGGCAAAGCAAGCAGCAATAGCCCGCAAACACTTGCAAAACATTCCAACAGCGCGAAACGGCGGAAGGCGGTACCGTGACGGCATAACGGGCAGGCGGAATAATGAAACCACCAAAGCGCTCTGTGCTTTACCTTCCCCTCATCGGCCTCGCGACGATGCTCATTGGAGGCTGCGTTACCGCACCCTCGCTGCAAAACCGGCCCGCCTCGCACGCGCTTTCGGTCGATGAATCCCGGGCCACCACGCTGGGCAGGGCCGAAGCCAGGCTGGCCGCCGCACACCCGGGCAAAACGGGCATACACATGCTTTCGAACGCGCACGAGGCCTTCGCCGCGCGCGCCCTGCTGGCGCGGGCCGCACAGCGCACACTGGATATTCAATACTACATCTGGCACAAGGATCTGACCGGCACCCTGCTGTTCCAGTCGCTCAATGCTGCCGCCAACCGCGGCGTGCGCGTGCGCCTGCTGCTCGACGACCTGAACACTTCGGGGCTCGATCCCTTGCTGGCGGCGCTCGATGCCAACCCCAACATCGAAGTCCGGCTGTTCAACCCGTTTTTCATACGCGCCCCGCGCTGGATCAATTATTTAAGCGATTTCTCCCGCCTCAACCGCCGCATGCACAACAAATCGTTTACCGCCGACAACCAGGTGACCATCGTGGGCGGGCGCAACATCGGCGACGAATACTTCGGCGCGACGGACGACATGGTGTTCGCCGACCTGGACGTGCTGGCCATCGGGCCCGTCGTCAAGGACGTCTCGGACAGCTTCGACAGCTACTGGAGTAGCTTGTCGTCGTATCCCTCCAATCTGCTCTTGCCCGCGGCCAATCCCGCCTTGCTGCGGGAACTGGCCAACGACGCGGCCACCCTCGAACAAGACCCCCGCGCCCGCCCCTACCTGCAGGCGGTGGAAGGCTCCGGCCTGATCCGCCAGCTCCGGGACGGAACCATAGACTTGCAATGGGCCGACACGAAAATGGTCAGCGACGATCCGCGCAAAGGCCTGAACCAGGCGCCGGCCAGCCAACTCCTGCCCAGCAAGCTCGAGCGAATCGTCGGCAGGCCCAGGACCGACCTTGAATTGGTGTCGTCGTATTTTGTGCCCACCGCTGCCGGCGTGGACAGTTTCACGGCCATGGCCCGGCGTGGAGTCCAGATAAAAATACTGACCAATTCACTAGACGCCACCGACGTCGCCGCGGTTCATGCCGGCTATGCCAAATGGCGCAAGCCCTTGCTCGAAGCCGGCATAAAGCTATACGAAATGCGGCGCCTTTCCCCGGCAAGCCAGAAGCGGGAGAGAACCGGCCGCTTCGGCATTTCAGGCACCAGTCTGCACGCCAAAACCTTTTCGGTCGATGGTTCGCGCATTTTCGTGGGCTCGTTCAACTTCGACCCCCGATCCGCAAAACTGAACACCGAGCTGGGATTCGTCATCGACAGCCCGGTGCTGGCGCACGCCATCGCCAAGGCCTTCGACGACAAAGTCCCCGAGGTAGCCTACGAAGTGCATCTTACCGACACCGGCGACCTGTACTGGACAGAGGAAAAGGACGGAAAGGAAATCCGCCACGACACCGAACCCAACGCCAGCCTGTGGCGCCGCCTGGTGGTGAACTTTCTTTCGCTGCTGCCCATAGACTGGATGTTGTAGGACGGCGGCCTGTTCAGCGGCGACGGCGGATTGTGAACCTGAGTCCTTATATAAGCACCGATTCATGTTCGCGGCACAGCCGGGTAATGAACTGCGCAACCGCCTTGACCCTGGGAGAGCGCCGGACATCGGGATGAATGACCATCCACACATCCCGGCTCAGCACTCCTTCGTATCCCGGCAATCTCGACAAGGCCGGATCCTCGCCGGCAAGAAAATGCGGCAATACCGCCACGCCCAGGCCGCTACGGCAGGCCTGATACAGTGCGGCAGCGTCGTTGGACACAAAGGCGAAGCGCCTCCCCGCGGCCAGTTCGTGCAGCCACTTCTGCTGTGGCGTCTCCCGCAAGACATCATCGTAGCCGATGAATTCCCACTCACTGGCCGGGCGGTTCCGCCATTTTTGCGCGGCATACAGGCTGTAACCCATGCCGGCAAGAGGCCGGCCGGCCAGACCGAGTTCCTGCGGACGGGAAAGCCGCAAGGCAAGGTCCGCCTCGCGTCGATACAGATTGGCCTGGCGCGATTCGCCGATCAGCTCCAGCGTAATGCCCGGCCATTGCCGGGCAAGCGCCGCCAGGCGCGGCGCCAGAAAATGGCTGGCAAGGACCGGCGGCGCCGACACCCTGACGACACCCTGCACCGCCCCGATTCCCATGCTGGCACGGCTGAATGCAAGGGTTTGCTCTTCAATGCGGTACGCATGAGCCAAAAGGGCTTCCCCCTCGACGGTCAGGTTCCAGCTCTTGGCCAACCTGTCGAACAAGCGGATGCCGATCTTCTTCTCCAGTGCGCCAACGCGGCGCGATACCGTCGAATGCTCCACGCCCAGCACCCGGGCCGCCGCCGTCAGCGTCCCTTGCCGTGCCAGCTCGAGAAAATAGCGCACATCGTCCCAGGCCAGGGCTTCGTTGGCGACCGCATTTTCTGATGATTTTTGCACAATCAATGCCAATTTTTTCCTATTTCGGATAAATTTTGCACTGATTATCCTATCCCTTCAACACATTTCTGAAGGGTATCGTCATGAAAAACCTGTCTCAGCACGTACGCATCCACGCCTATGGCGCGGCCGAAAAACTCGGGGTGGAGCTGCTCGAGGTGCCGCCGCCTTCAGCCGGGGAAATCCAGATCCGGCACACGGCAATAGGCGTCAACTTCGCCGATATCTACTACCGCACCGGCTTTTATTCCTTGCCCGGCCTGCCGGCGACATTGGGCATCGAAGGCGCAGGCCTGATCCAGGCAGTGGGGCCGGGAGTCACTGGCTTCGCCGCCGGGCAACGGGTTGCTTATGCCGGCCCTCCGGTCGGCAGCTACGCGGCTATCCGGAACCTGCCCGCTGAACGTGCCATCCCGCTGCCGGAAGGCATCCCGTCCGACATTGCGGCGGCCTCCATGTTGCGCGGGATTGCGGCCCACATGCTGTTCGCCTATGTGCGTCCGGTAAAGCCTGGCGACACCATACTCGTGCATTCCGCAGCGGGCGGCCTGGGGCTGATACTGACGCAATGGGCGAGAACGTTGGGCGCCCGGGTCATCGGAACCGCGGGAAGCCGCGCCAAAGCCGACCTGGCCCTTGAGCACGGCATCGACCGGATCGTGCTGTACCGCGAGGAAGACTTCGTCGCCGCGGCAAAGGACTTTACCCATGGCAAGGGCGTCGATTACGCCATCGATGGAGTGGGCGGCGAAACCTTCAGGCGCACGCTGGATGCGGTGGGGCCTTACGGCATGGCGGCCAGCATAGGCCAGGCGTCGGGCGAGATCGGCACCATCCACCCCTCGGAACTGGGCCCTTCCCGTTCCATTGCGATTACGCGCCCCAGCGTCTTGCACTTCATGGCCGACCCAAGCCGCTACCGCGAAGGCGCCAAGGCCACGCTGACCAAACTGGAGGAGGGATTGAGAGTCCGGATAGGGACACAGCTTCCCCTGAAAGAGGCTGCGCAAGCGCATAGCTTGATGGAATCCGGACAAACCGCCGGCTCGATCCTGCTGTATCCGGAATAGTCCGTAACAGTGCCAGTCGAATCCCGTATCGGGGCAAGCAGTCCATCGACAGACTTGCCAGCTGCGGCCGATGCAAACCGGTCGCTGCCGCCTGTTTGCGTAAACACCGACGACGGCCGCAGGCAGCAACAGACTCGACCCGCCGAACCGCTTACGAAAGCCCGGCCTTGTCCAGCCCGAACGCCGCATCCGACGAGCCGGGAACGGTTCTGAAGGCGACATTCAGGCGGTTCCAGCCGTTGATCCCCACCACCAGGAACGTCAGGTCGGAGATTTCCTGTTCCGACAACTGGGCGCGCACTTCGTTGTAAATGTCGTCGCTTACGCCATGCGCCGGGATTTGGGTAAGCGCCTCCGTCCAGGTCAGCGCGGCGCGCTCGCGCGCATTGAACAGGGGCGACTCGCGCCAGATGGCCACATGGTGCAGGCGCAACTCGCGCTCACCGTGGATTTTTCCTTCTTTGACGTGCATGTCCAGGCAGTACGCGCAGCCATTGATCTGGGAGGCGCGCATCGTCACCAGAACGCCGAATTCCTTCACCGCCGGCTTGCTCTTCATGGAAGTACTGAAATCCAGGTATTTCTTGGCAATATCGGGGGAAACTTCAAAGTAGTTCAAACGAGCACTCATCAACGACTCCTATTGGAAAATAATGCCCGGACGCGGCGCCGCACCATGCAGTAACGGCCTCGCCGCGCTACGACAATCTATCTTGCCGCCAGGCCCGACAACAATATATTGATGGAACTTGGCCTATTTAAAAAGTGCCAAGAAGCAGTTTTTGGTATAGGCCATATTATGGGTGCGGGCCTTTATCGCTTCCACCCCCATGCGGGCCACGGCAACCACCGTTTTCCGCGATCTCGCACACACCCGCACCGCCGCTACAGCAAGGCCAGGATGCGTTTGCCCAACTGCTGCGCCTGATGCTGCGATTCGATATTGGTAAAACTCAATAGCAACCCCGGCTGAACCTCGGCTTGCGTCGCCCAACCCGACAAGGCTTCGGCAAACATGCCATGCTCGCGCATCAACGCGTTCAGGGCCTTGTCCGATTGGCGCCCGCCAAGCCGCAGCACCAAATGCATGCCGCCCGGCTGCGGCTGGATATGCATGCCCGCCGCACCTAGCACCTGGCCCAGCCCCTCCGCCACCGCGGTTCGGCGCTCGGCGTAAAGCTTTCTCATGCGATGGATGTGCCGCGCGAAATGTCCTTCGTTCATGAAAGACGCCAGAATCGCCTGGCCAAGCTCCGGAACTCCGGCGGAAAAAACCTCCCGGGTTCGCCCGAACCGTTCGACCTGGGACTCGGGCACCACCAGATAGCCCACCCGTATGCCGGGGAACATGACCTTGCTGAAGGTGCCCGCATACAGTACCCGGCCATGGCGATCCAGGCTTTTGAGGGCAGGCAGGGGACGGCTTGCATACCGGTATTCACCGTCGTAGTCGTCCTCGATGATCCATGATTTTTTTTGCCTGGCCCATTCCAGCAATGCCAGCCGCCTGGGCAGGGAAAGCGACAGGCAAAGCGGGCTTTGATGCGCCGGAGTCACCACCACCGCCCTGGCGTCGGGCGCAGTCTGCACGCCCCGCGACACCACCAGCCCGTCGTCGTCGACCGGAACCGGAACCAGCTCGATCCCCATCTGCCCAAGCAATTTGCGGGTGGGCGGATACCCTGGATCTTCCACCCATGCCTGATCCCCCTCGCGAAGCAGCGCTTCGGCAATCAAGTGCAGCGTGTCCCGATACCCCGAAGTAATGAACACCTGCTCCGGCGCGCAAGTGATTCCCCGCGCCATTTGCAGATAGGCGGCAATGGCCTGGCGCAAGCCGTGCAGACCCTGCACCGGAGGATAGGCCATCTCGACCGCCTGCATGGCGCGCAGGTGCCTGGCGCCCAGCCGCGCCCATATTTTCCGGGGAAAGGCATCCAGCGCGGGCAAACCCAACTGGAAAGGCAGCACGGTGGGCGGATGCCAGCCGAATTCTTTGCCACGCCTGGCCGATGCCGGCGCGGGCTTTACCGCCATGGCCTGGGATGCGACGATTCCGGGAGTAACAATGGTGCCGGCCTGGCCCCGAGGCTGGACGTAGCCCTCCGCAGCCAGCAGGGCATAGGCGGTTTCGACAGTTCCCCGGGCCAGGCCGAGCTCTTTGGCCAGCGCCCTGGCCGAGGGAATGCGCCCACCCGGCTTGAGCAGACCATCGGCGATGGCCCCCTGGAAACGCCAATAGATTTGCCGGTACAGCGGCTGATCCTGGGAAGAATCCACCGTCAGCAGGCTGTGGTTGTTGGAAGCAGACATGGCCCAATCACAATATTGATTTATGGATCTTTTAATTATGGCATTCCGAACCTAGCATGGATAGTGCCGCCGGTACCGCAAGGGAAAAGCCCGCGCGCACCGACGCCATCACTCACCATTCATCCCTAACCTCAAGAAGCCGTCCATGAACGATATAGAACTACGCCATGCCGAAACCGATGATGACCTGCGCGCCTGCTTTGCCGTCATGCGGGAATTGCGGCCCAACCTGCAGAACGACGCCGACTTCCTGCAGCGCATCGCGCGGATGCGTGGGGAAAGCTACCAACTGCTTGCCGCCTGGCAGGCCGGCAAGCCCATTGCCCTGGCCGGATATCGGCATCAGGAAAACCTCATACACGGCCGCTTCCTCTACGTCGACGACCTGATCGTCACGGAAAAAAGCCGCAGCAGCCGATGGGGCGCCAGGCTGCTGGACGAAATGGAGGCCATCGCCCGCAACACCGCATGCCAGCGACTGGTGCTGGACACCGGCCTGGCAAACGCCCTGGCGCAACGGTTCTACTTCCGGTGGGGGCTGCTGACCAGCGCAATACGCTTCGGCAAACCCCTGGCGGAGGGCAGCTGATGAACCTATTGCACATCGCTTGCAGCCCGCGCGGCGCACAGTCCGAAAGCTACCGGCTTTCGCTGGAGATCATCGCGCATATGGAAAAGCGTCACGGCGAAACGCCTCTTGCCATAGAAAAGCTCAATGCCGGCACGCTGGCCCACGTCGATGTGGAATACGCCGACGCGGTGGGCTACCGCGTAGAGCCTCCGGGCGGCCCCTTCGACCCGGGCTCGCTGAGCCAGTCCGAGCAACTGATACGCACCCTGGAAAACGCCGACACCCTCGTAATCGCCACGCCCATGCACAACTACACGGTTCCATCGGGGCTCAAGGCATGGATAGACCACGTCGTGCGGGTGCGCCGCAGCTTTCGCTCCACCCCGCAGGGAAAGGTGGGCATACTGCCGGACCGCCCGGTATTCGTCGCGGTATCGTCGGGGGGCAGGTACTCCGGCGAAAACGCCCGGCAACCCGACTTCCTGACACCCTATCTGAAAGCCGCGCTGGCAACCATAGGCCTGAAGGACGTGACCTTCTTTTCCGTCGAAGGAACCGCCCTGGACAATGAGTCGGTCGCCGCGTCCAGGCGCCTGGCCAGTCGGGCAATGGCGGAGCACTTCGAGGTAATGACATGACCACGAAATTCAAGATCGGCGACCACGTAGGCTGGAACTCCGAAGCCGGCCGGGTCAGCGGCCGCATCATCGAAATCCATACCAAGGATTTCCCGCACAAGGGCTATACGCGCCACGCCAGCGCGGACGATCCTCAATATGCGATCAAAAGCGATAAAACCGAGCACATCGCCATGCACAAGGGCTCGGCCTTGCACAAGCTGGACTGAGTGGCGCCTACACCTTGCGTATACGGGCATCGATCAGCATTGCGCCATCCTGTTCCGGCACGATGTCAACGGCGGCGCTGCGACAGCCGGCCGGCAATTCCACCAACAGGCTGTCGCCCGCGGCAAGCCGATAGCCGCTTGCAGGCCCGGATTCCGGCAATACCGCGAATACGCCTTCCACACAATGCAGGACAGCGCTTCCCACGGATAGGACCAGCCTTTGCGCGGCATGCCTTACGGCAAGTTCGCCCGCGAACCCTTGGTCCCGCCGAACCATGAGATTGAAATCCCGTATGGAGCCAGCGGGCAATTCGGCGGACAACACGGCCTCGCCCGCGAACGCGAACGGCTCTCCACGCCGCAAGCCGCGCCGTCCTTGGTCGGCGGCGTCGACAAGCACCATGCACTCTCCGTGCGTCACGACGATGTGGCGATCGATGCCCGGGAATAGGGAAAACAGGCCGGCTTGGCCGACGTCCGCCGCGCTGATGCGCCAGGCAAAGGTATCCAGGTTGGCGCCTTCGGGGAAGATGGCGATCTGGCGGGTCGTGCCGCCGCCGTTCTTCCATGGAACGGGAGTGATGTCCGACGCCCGGATCAAACAAAAGTCGATCTCCGGTGAAGTCGCGGCAAGGGGTGACGGCATTGGCTTATTTGGTTGGTGGGACACATATTGCACTATAACAATGACAGTTACGGCGACCACCGTCCTTTCTATGCCTGGCTAAATCGGTTGCTTTTATATATCATGCAAAGTAACATGAAACTAAACATGTTTAACACTGAGGCCACCCAATGAGCGACATATCAACAGAGAAGGTAACGCGCCATCGCGCCCGGCTGCGCGCCAGCGGCATGAGGCCGATTCAGTTATGGGTTCCCGACACCCGCGCATCCGACTACATCGACCGCATCAAACGCCAATGCCTGGCACTGCACAATGATCCGGCCGAGCGTGACGTCCTGGCATTCACCGAAGCCGCCGCTGACGATACCGAAGGCTGGAAATGATCCACCGGGGTGATTTCGTTGTAGTGTCGCTACAAGGCAGCTATGGCAAGCCCCGGCCTGCCCTAGTCATCCAGTCCGACCTCCTGAGCGAACTCGATAGCGTAATGATCTGCCCAGTGACCAGCGAGATAAGGGATGCCGCATTTCGCGTCGTTGTAGAACCCGATGCACTCAACGGCCTACAGGCACTTTCACAGGTCATGGTCGACAAGGTGGCCACACTGCCCCGCTCGAAAGTCGGGCCCGCTTTCGGACGTTTGAACGCTGACAAAATGCGGTCAGTCGAGCGGGCCTTGCTGGTTGTTACCGGGATCGCCTGAATCAAGCAGTCCCTGCCACACCATCCAGCTCCCGAATCGCGTCATCCGGCAACACGAGCTCGGCCGCGGCCAGGTTTTCCCGCAGGTGCCCAACCGACGAGGTGCCTGGAATCAGGAGGATGTTGGGTGAGCGGCGCAGCAGCCAGGCAAGCGCCACCTGCATGGGCGTGGCCTTCAGCCGCTCGGCGACGCCGGACAAGATGGAGGACTGCAAAGGGTTGAATCCGCCCAGCGGGAAAAACGGCACGTAGGCGATGCCGTCCCGGGCCAGGTCGTCGATGAGGGCATCGTCATCCCGGTGCGCCAGGTTGTACTGATTCTGCACGCAGGCAATTTCACAAAGCCCGCGCCCTTCGGCGATCTGCGCCGCGGTCACATTGCTCAGCCCGATGTGGCGCACCAGGCCTTGCCGTTGCAGCTCGGCGACGACCGTGAGCGGCTCTTCGATGGACCCTTCCGCCGGGCCATGAATGCCGAACATGCAGCGAAGATTGACGACTTCAAGAACGTCGACGCCGAGGTTGCGCAGGTTGTCGTGCACCGCCTGGATCAGTTCTTCGCGCGAAAAAGCCGGCAGCCACGAGCCATCCTCGCCGCGCCGGGCGCCGATCTTGGTGACGATGACGAGATCGTCCCGATAGGGATGCAAGGCCTTGCGGATCAATTGGTTGGTAATGTGCGGGCCGTAGAAATCGCTGGTGTCGATATGATCGACGCCGCGCGCAACAGCCTCGCGCAGCACGGCCAGCGCCGCATCGCGATCCTTGGGCGGGCCGAACACGCCCGGCCCCGCCAGTTGCATGGCGCCGTAGCCCAGACGCTTTACAGGGCGGCTGCCCAGAACGAGGCTGCTGGATGACTGAATATTGGACATGACCGGTTTCCTTTGAATGAACGATAAGACATCGTAGACAGATTCCATCTGCTTGATAAGCACACCCAATCAATACATACTGTGCTGATTTACGCACAACACACTATGAAAGTGGATCTGGCCAATTTGAACGCCTTCGTGGCCGTGGCGCGTGCCGGCGGTTTTCGCGAGGGCGCGCGCGCCAGCGGCAGCAGCGCTTCCGCGCTGAGCGAGGCGGTGCGCCGCCTGGAGGCCCAGCTTGGCGTGCGGCTGCTGAACCGCACCACGCGCAGCGTCGTTCCCACCGAGGCGGGCGAGGGCCTGTTGCAACGGCTGGGCCCCGCCCTGACCGAGGTCGAGGCGGCCCTCGACGTCGTGAACGGCTTTCGAGACAAACCAACGGGTTCGCTGCGCCTGAATGTTCCGGTCAGCGCGGCGCGGCTGGTATTGCCCCGCATCGTCCCGCCCTTCCTGGCCGCTTACCCCGACATCCGCCTGGAAATCATTACCGAGGACAGCTTCGTCGATGTGATCGCGGCTGGATGCGATGCCGGCATCCGCTACGACGAACGGCTGGAGCAGGACATGATTGCCGTGCCCATCGGGCCGCGCGTCCAGCGCTTCGCCACCGCCGCGTCCCCCGCCTATCTCGATCGCCACGGCCGGCCGAGGCACCCGCGCGAACTGCTCGGGCATGCCTGCCTGCGCAGCCGCTTCTCCAGCGGAGTGATGACGTCTTGGGAGTTCGAGCGGAACGGCGACGTGCTGCGGGTAGACCCCACGGGGCCGCTGCTGGTTCGCGCCGGCGGAGGCACCGACCTTGCCATCGAGGCCGCCATCGCCGGCGTGGGCGTCATCTATCTTTTCGAGGACTGGCTGCGCCCCTACCTCGACAGCGGCGCCCTCGAGCCCGTGCTAGAACCGTGGTGGCCACGCTTTTCAGGCCCCTTTCTTTACTACCCCGGACGCCGCCTGGTTCCCGCGCCTTTGCGGGCTTTCATTGATTTCATCAAAGAGTCCTGACGATCCGCCCACAGCGTTGCGCACAACCGCTCCCACGTCCAGCGACTGGATCGCATCGATCACCATCTCCCAGCGGCCCTCTTCGCACAGGCCGCCAAGCCCCGCCCTCTCGTACCCCTCCATCGCCGCGTGCAGGCACGCGGCCCGCACCGCCTCGGCGGCCTGGTTCAGCTTTTCCTCCGAAATTTTCCGTTCCATAGGCATATTCCTGGAAAGGTTCTCCACTACGGCTTGGCCTGCTCTTCACCCGCGGCAGCCTGCTTGCCCTGCACCATCGTGCGAATCTCGTCCACGACCGCCGCGTTGGCCAGGGTCGTTACGTCGCCCACGTCACGGCCGTTGGAAATCGCGCCAAGCACCCGGCGCATGATCTTGCCGGATCGGGTCTTGGGCATGTCGGGCACAATGAGCACCTGCCGCGGCCGCGCGATCTTGCCGATCATGTCCTCGCACGCCTTGACGACCCGCTCGGCAACGTCATCCGTGTTCTTCGCATCCGGGCTAAGGGAAACATACACGTCGGGCACGCGCCCCTTCACCTCATCCACGACGGGCACCACCGCGGCTTCCGCCACTTCCGGCACCGTCATGCATGCCGACTCGATCTCCTTGGTGCCCAGCCTGTGGCCCGAAACGTTGATCACGTCGTCCAGTCTGCCGAGGATGCGGAAGTACCCGTCCTGCGCCTGCATCGCGCCGTCGCCCGACATATAGGGCCAATCGCGCCAGTCCTTGCTCTTGGGGTTCCTGCAATAGCGCTTGTAATAGGTGTCGACGAAGCGCTGGTCATCGCCCCAGATGGTCTGCATGATTCCCGGCCAGGGATTGCGGATGCACATATTGCCGGCCTGGCCGGAGCCCTTGGGCACTTCCTTGTCATCATCGTCGTAGATGACCGGGTAAATGCCCGGCAGGGCGGGGCCGGCGCTGCCGGGCTTCATGGCATCGAGCGCGGGCACTGTGCTGCACAGGAAGCCGCCCGTCTCGGTCTGCCACCATGTGTCCACGATCACGGCTTCGCCCTTGCCCACCTCGTCGTAATACCAGCGCCAGGCGCTGGGTTCGATGGGTTCGCCCACGGTCGTCATGTGCTTGAAGTGGTAATTGCACTTCCTGGGTTCCTCGGGCCCCTGCCGCCGCAACGCGCGCACGGCCGTCGGCGAGGTATGGAAGATATTCACCCCCAGACGCTCGGCGATGCGCCACGGACGCCGCACGTCGGGATACGTGGGAGTGCCCTCGTAGACCACGCTGGTTGCGGCCAGCAGCAGCGGGCCATAGACAATGTACGAATGCCCCGTGATCCAGCCGATGTCGGCCATGCACCAGTAGGTGTCCGTGGGGTGAATGTCCTGAATGTATTTGGACGTGCCGGCCACATACGCCAGGTAGCCGCCGGTGCGGTGCTGGCATCCCTTGGGCTTGCCGGTGGTGCCGCTGGAATACATCAGGAACAAAGGCGCTTCGGCATCCATCGACACCGGCTCCACCCGCTTGCCCTTGTACTGCTCGAGGACTTCGTTCACGAAAAAGTCGCGTCCCTCGACCATAGGCGCGGCTGAACTGTACTTGCCCGGATACCGTTGCCAGATCAGGACTTTGTCGACTTCCTGCCCCATCTCTTTTGCCGTTTTCACCGCAATGTCGGCATTGACCTTGTGGTCGATCAGCTTGCCCGAACGCCAATAGGCGTCTGCCGAGATAAGGATCCGGCTGCCGGAGTCCTGGATGCGCGAACCGCAGGACTGGCCCGAGAACCCGCCAAACACCTGAGAGTGGACGACCCCAAGCCGCGTGCAGGCCAGCATCGTAATGGGCAGATCGAGCGTCATCGGAAGATGCAAAGTCACCCTGTCGCCCGCCTTGAGCCCGCAGAAGTCGCGCAGCAGCGCCGCCATCTCGTTCACGCGCACGTACAGCTCCTGGTAAGTCAGCGCCGCCGGCGGGTCTTCCTCGGGTTCACCGACAAAGATGAAGGCCGCCTTGTTGCGATACTGCGCCAGATGGCGGTCGACGCAGTTGAAGCACGCATTGAGCTTGCCTCCCGTAAACCATTTCCAGAAAGGCGGATTGTTCGTGTCGAGCACCGTGGAGTACGGTGTCGACCAAGTCAGCATGTCCGCATATTCCTTGAAGCAATCGGGAAAATTATCTTCGCCGAATCGCTTGCGAATATCCGGATCGCGCATATTCGCCTGCTCGATGAATGCCCTCGGCGGCTGGAAATACTGCTCTTCCTTCCAGTGCACCGCAATCTGGGCCTCGGTGGCCTCGGTGCGTTCCTCGGCGTGAGTCTTGTTGGTCATAACCGTCATCTCCTTGCCGGAGCGGGACGCTATCGAGCCGGCCGGCAGCAATAGCGCGCTCCGTGCCTGTTTGTATCGACTGTTTGTTCAATCGGAAATGGGCGCGCCCAGAGGCAGGACCGTGCGATTGAAAGTTATGTTGGTTACCAGCGCGAAGCTCGTGTATACCGCGATGAGCCCGCACAGGACGCCAACCCACCCGCCGGCAACGCTAAGGCCGCTCACACCCAGCAATGCGCCAAAGCCCAGCAGGAAAAAGGTGATCCACAGGGTAAGGAATACCCACCAAAGCGCTTTGTTCAGCTTGAACGTGGCCACCCACATGTAAAGCGTGAATACCCCCCAGCCGAGCAAGGCCACCGCAATGGTGCTGCCGGCCTGCGAGAGGTCCAGCACGCCATGCCCGCCAAGCAGAACCAGGAACGTAAACCACCACCAGAACGCGCCGTACGACAGAAACGCCACCATGCCGAACGTATTGCCGCCCTTGAATTCCAGCAGCCCGGCCAGTATTTGAATGAGACCGCCAAACGCGAACGCTAGCGGCAACACCACCTGCTCGCCGCCCTTGGGCAGCACGCCCGCGTTGATCAGGCTGAGCATTACCGTGGTGAACCCGAAACCGACCAGTCCCAACGGGGCGGGGTTGGCTTGTTTGATTTCTTCTGCCATGAAAGTCTCCTGTCAAGGACACTCAATCCCCCATAGCTTTATTCGTTTATCATGCGCTTACAGGGATGACATTTCAAGGTATTTCCGGGGGGATTTTGTTCAAGATGACAGGAAGCTGAACAGACTGCGCGCACGCGGGGATTCATCGGTTCATGATGTCGGCCGCAGCACGCTCGATATGCTGCATGAATATTTCGCTCAACGATGAAAGCTGCGCATCCCTGCGAAAAATAAAGCCCATGTCCCGTTCAGTGCCGGGGAGCTCGACATCCAGCATCCGCACTTCACCCGAAGCGATTTCATAGGCCAGGTATTCCGGGGACACCGCGGAGACGACATCGCTATGCTGCAAAAGGCCTCGCAATATTCCAAGATCGCCTGCTTGAACCGAGACATGCGGCGGCTTGACGCCAAGGCGTAGAAACAGATTGTTCAGCAGCTCGCGCGTCGGCGCCCCCCTATCCCGCAATACCCACGGATAACGCACCAGGTCGGCGATTTCCACCCTGTCCTTTGCACTCAGAGGATGTCCCGCACGCACCACCGCGACCAATCGGTCCCGGCCGATTACTCGAACCTGAAAATCGCGATGGGCATACTCCGCGCTCAGGCCTGTCAGGATGAAGTCGATCTCACCCGATCGCACACCTTCGAACAGGATTTCAAAAGGCGCATCCACCATGGACACCTGGATATTGGGATGCTTGCCGATCAGCGTTGCAATCGCCTGAGGCAGAACACGGGTACGCAAGGCAGGAAGCGCCGCAAACCTCAGGTGCCCGGACATTTCGCCGCGATGCTGCGCAATATCGACTTCCAGGTGCCGCAGTTCTGCCAAGACCCGCTGAACGTGGAACAGCAGGAGGTCGCCCGCCTCGGTTATGGCCATACCCTTGGATGTGCGCCGGAACAAGCGCAGCCCCAAAGAATCTTCGACCTGGCGAAGCAGCGCGCTGACCCCAGGCTGCGACAATCCCATTATCGCCGCGACGCTGGGCATATGTCCCATCTCGCGCAGACGCACCAACACGGCCAACTGCCGTTCGCCGACCAGCATCGAGAATAACGGCGCATTGGAAGGCGCCTGGTACGGCGCCAGTTCGATGGAAGCCAGCCGCAGCTCCCCGGCGATTCGTTTTGCCCGCCGATAAGCGGCATCGCCGAAGCGGGTGGGCGCCATCCCCGAAGGCTCTCTGTCGAAAAGATTCGCTTCGAACGCAATTTCGAGTTGGCGGATGGAATTGGCCACTGCCGAAGAAGTGCGTAAAAGGTGCTCCGCCGCGCGGACGATGCTGCCCGCCTCGACAACCGCGATAAGCGCCCGCAAGTGCCGCAAATAATTTCTTTCGCTCATGCCAAGCACCTCTTGCGCAGCCAGGTAGACATCATCCGATAAGTAAAATCGTTTCAGGGAACAGCATAACTCACTACCCATCGCGCCGGTGGAAACCTACACTATTTGCAGGCAAATCAGTTATAGCCATAAAGGAGAAGACATGATGCCGCATCTCAAAAAGGCGCTGGGCGGCGCCTTGTTCGCACTGCTGTCCCTGGGTTTCAGCACCAGTCACGCCGACCCGCTCACCCTGCGGGTCGGATACGGTTCAGCGGCCGAGGAGCCGCTATGGGTCATGAAAGCCTCACCCGAAGTCACCCCCAACCAGGGCAAGGCCTATAAGCTCGACTACACCTTCTTCCGGGGAACCGATAAGCGTTTTCAAGCTCTCGAAGCCGGCGATCTCGACATTGCCACCGGTTCCACCCACAGCGTCATGATGGCCGCGGCCCACGGCTTGAAATTCAAGGTTGTCGCGTCCCTGTCCCGCGAGGGCGGCAACGGCTTTGCCACGCAATACATGGCGCTGGACACTTCGCCCATCAAGACGATCAAAGACCTCAAGGGCAAAACCATCGGCATCAACGGGGCCCGTTCCTCTGCCGAGATCTGGGCGCGTCTTGCGTTGACCAAGAACGGCCTAGATCCCGCCCGCGACGTCAAATGGGTAGCCATCCCGTTTCCAAGCCAGGGCGAAGCCGTGCGAGCCGGCCAGCTCGACGTGGGCGCCTTTCCCCAGCCATTTGCCGCATTCGAAGAAAAACGTGGCGGCATGCACACTGTGTTCACGTCCACCGACGGCACCGGTCACGAAGAAGACCTGATGCTGCTGCTGGCCAGTGAAAAAATGGTGAAGGAACATCCCGACGTACTCCGCGCCTTCCTGGCCGACCTGGTAAAAGCCGCTCATTTCTACGCCAGGGAACCACGTAAAAGCGGCCAGGAACTCATCGCTGCCAAGTTCGTCAACATCCCTCTGGACACGTTCGTCAACATGCGGAAAAACGGGCTTCCCCTGGACGGCAAAGTCAATATGGACGCCATGCACAGCCTGGTGGACGACTTGACAAAATTCGGCTACATCGACACGAAGCTGGATCTGAAACAAGTCATCGACATGTCCTATCTGCCGGGGTAAGCAAGCATGCAGCCAAGTACGGAATACCTGAAAGCCGAAGGAATATCCAAGCAATTCCTGCGTAATGGCCAAGCCGTCGTCGCCCTGGAGAACTTCGACCTTTCGATTTCCGAAGGCGAGTTCGTCAGCATAGTGGGGCCCTCCGGCTGTGGGAAGAGCACCTTCCTTCACATCGTCGGAGGCTTCGAAGCCCGCACGGGAGGCACGATCAGCCTTGCCGGACAGCCCGTTTCGAAACCCGGCCCGGATCGCGGCATGCTGTTCCAGGACTACGCCCTGTTTCCTTGGCGCACAGTCCTTGGCAATGTCGCCTGGGGCCTGGAAGTGAAGGGCCTGGACAAGTCCGAGCGGCTTGCCCTTGCCCGCAAGTACATCGACATGGTGGGACTTTCCAAGTTCGAGAACAGCTATCCAGGCGAACTCTCTGGCGGCATGCAGCAACGCGTCGCGTTGGCGCGCACACTGGCCTACGAGCCCCAAATGCTGCTCATGGACGAACCATTCGGCGCGCTGGATGCGCAAACGCGCGAACTGATGCAGGAAGAATTGACCGATATCTGGCAGCAGAATCGCCGGACCGTGCTCTTCGTCACCCACGACATCGAAGAAGCCATCTACCTTAGCGACCGGATCATTGTTTTCACGGCGCGGCCCGGCCGCATCAAGGCCGACCTGCGCGTAAACCTGCCGCGCCCGCGTTCCGCTGCCATTAGAAAATCGCAGGCGTTCATGGGTCAGCACGCCGAAATCTGGGACATGCTGCGCGAGGAAGTCCTGCGGGCCAAGGAGGCGGCATGACCGCCCTGCGCAAGAGTGTTGCCTGTCCGGCCCGCGCGCGCAGTACGTTGCGCGGCCTGATCGGCTGGACGCTTCCCGTCCTGCTGCTGGTTGCGATGCAATGGGCCGCTGGCCGCCACGACGCGCCTCGCTACGTGGTGGCGCCGACAACCATAGCCGCCACCATCTGGCACCTGCTCGTCAGCGGCGAACTATACGTCGACACCGTGGCATCGGGCATCCGATCCTATAGCGGCTTCGTCCTTGGCGCCACGTTCGGTGTGTTCATCGGACTGCTCAGCGCCGTATGGCGCAAGGCGGAGGCTTTCTTCGACCCACTGGTATCGACCTTGTACCCCGTACCCAAAATCGCGCTTCTGCCGGTAATCATCACCTGGCTGGGATTCGGCGACATCTCCAAAATTGCCGTCATCGCGGTGGCGGTTTTCTTCCCGACCTTCATCAATACCTTGTACGGAGCCCGGGCCACGCCCGTCCGCCTGATCTGGGCGGCGCGCAATATGGGTGCAAAGCGCGCCTATATTTTCTGGCACGTCGTGTTGCCGGCCGCCCTGCCGCAAATCTTCACCGGACTGCGGACTGGCCTGGCCTTGTCGTTCATCGTTTTGTTCGCCGCCGAAATGGTGGGCTCGCACAATGGCCTGGGCGACCTCATCATGCGTTCGCAAGACGCCATGCGATACGACTGGATGTATGCGGCGATCCTGGCCATCGGTTTGCTGGGTTTCATCAGCGACAGGATTCTACTGGCGGTTCGGCGCAAGCTCCTGGCGAACAAATACTCGGGAGAAGCGAACCGTGGCTAAAAACATGCTTGCCGCCGTCCGGCGAACAGCCGCTGTGCTCTACCCGCTTGTGCTCCTGGCCATTTTCTGGGAGGTGCTTTCGCGCACCGGACTGGTGTCGCCACGGCTGATGCCATCGCTGGGCGCCATCGGCACGGCCTTTGTCAAAGGCGTCTGGAGCGGCGAAATCATTCACCACGCCTCGGTCTCGCTGCTGCGTGCGCTCAGCGGCTTCGGCATCGCCATCGTCGCGGGCATATTGCTAGGCGTGTTCATGGCACGGATCCGCTGGTTCGAACAACTGGTCGAACCGATATTTTCGTTCGGCTATCCCGTGCCGAAAATCGCGCTGTACCCCGTGTTCATCCTGATACTGGGCTTCGGGTCTTCATCGAAAATCGCCTTGATAGCCCTGGAATGCTCCTTTCCGATCGCCGTCAATACCTATTTCGGCATACGGGCCGTCGCTCCCAGGCTCATCTGGAGCGCAAACAATATGGGGGCCGACCCTTTCCGCACGTTCTTCCGCGTCCTGCTTCCCGCGGCGCTTCCCTCCATCATGTCGGGCATCCGGGTCGCGCTGCCGCTGTCCCTGGTGGTCGTGATCGTCACCGAGATGATCGGCGAAAGCGTCGGGCTGGGCTACTACATTTCGTATGCTTCGGCGTCCTTCATGTACGCCTCCTCCTATGCGGGTGTGATAGCCGTGGCGATCATGGGCTTCGTTCTGGACCGGATCGTCATCGCCATTCGCAACCGCCTGGTCTTCTGGGAGCCCAAGGGAGCTGCCCAGGACTCCAGTCCATCACCTTTAGAGATTTGAAATGACATTGAAAGAACAATTGAACCAGCTTGCCGTGGCCTGCCGCATCCTCGAAATGGAAGGCCACGGGGACATGACGCTGGGCCACGTTTCCCTGCGGGATCCCGAAGGCCGCGGCTTTTGGCTCAAGCGCAATGCGCGCGGGCTCGGCGAAATCGTTTCGGCCAACGACTTCGTGCTTGTCGACTACGACGGCGCCAAGCTCGAAGGAGAAGGCGGCCGGCATTCGGAATGGCCCATTCATTCCGAGATTCTTCGCAATCGTCCGGACGTGACCGTCGTCGCCCACACCCACCCCCCCTACGCCAGCACCCTCTCCTCGTTCGATTCCCCCCTCGCGCCGTTTACGCTGGATGCCGACTACTTCGACGTCCTGCCTTGCCACCGCGATGAAACCGCGCTGCTGACCGCCAAGGAAGACGGCGAGGCGCTTGCGCACACCCTCGGCAGCCACTTCGCCGTCCTCATGGCCAATCATGGCGTCACGTTCTGCGGCACGTCGATAGCCCATGCGGTATGCGTGGGCGTGTTCCTCGAACGGGCCGCGCGCATCCACTTCCATGGCATCCAGGCACGGGCCACGGCGACCTTCCCGCCCGCCCCTGTGCGGCAGAAGCGCCGGGAACAGATCATGACCCCGATACACGTCGAGCACTCGTGGAATTACTTCGTACGCAAACTGGCCTCGCTCGAGAAAGCGCGCGGCTGCACCGAAATCTTCAGTTGAGCATCCGCGCCATGAGCACGCCTGAATCAAAATTCCATTACCTTACCGATCGAGACAGGGAAGTCATGGCGCTTTCGGGCTATGGCGCCCGCATGGGCTTCGGCGCCGCGCCGGCGCTGCTGATCGTCGATGTGACATATGGCTTCTGCGGAGATCGGCCCGAACCCATACTTGACTCCATACGGCGCTGGCCCAACTCCTGCGGCGAGGACGCCTGGTCCGCCATCCAGCACATCGGGCGGCTGGCCTCCGCGTTCCGCGCCCGGAAGCGGCCCGTCATATACACCCGGGGCGCATACCGGGAAGATAAATGGGATATGGGATCGTGGCTTTGGAAACACGCGCGCTCACGGCCAGACTCCCAAACCCGGCCTGAATCCCCGCTTCATCCAGACGAGATCGTAGATGCCATCAAACCCCAGCCCGACGATCTGATCATCGGCAAGCAAAAACCTTCCGCTTTTTTCGGAACGCCCCTGCAATCCCACCTTACCCTGCTCGGCGTGGACTCGTTGATCGTAACCGGATGCAGCACTTCGGGTTGCGTGCGTGCAACAGTGGTAGACGGGTTCAGCGCCAACTACCGCATTGCCGTGGCGGACGATGCCTGCTTCGACCGCCTGCAGTCCAGCCATGCCACCAGCCTGATCGACATGGACGCCAAATACGCCGACGTCATGTCCACCGCCGAGATTCTGGAGCATATGAACTCCGGCGGGTAAGCCTCGGGAACAAGGCCGATACACAGAGCTGGAGAGCCGGCGCTATGCTTCGAGATCCATGGCAATCCGCTGCGTCGCGGCATCGATCTCAGCGCTGGATATTTCATAGGCATCCGCGATGCGGTTCAAAGCTCCCCTGCTGGTGGATTCGACAGCGCGAACCACCTTGGCCGGCACCGAAGGGCCGGCATTCAAGGTAAACAAGTCGTTGCGCGAGTAATGACCGCAAGTATCGATGATTGCCTTCGCGATTTTTATCATCTGCGCCGGACAGTCAGCGTAGATGATCGTATCGCCATGAATGGGCCCCGCCATGGATACGCCGATGGGGGCATAGACTGTGCTGCCTCCTTTGGCATAGCCAATATTCAACGTATCCCGCAGTGGAAAATTCTCGGGCAATGCCGATTCGTCCATGATGCCGCAAGAGGCCATGACGAAGGCGCCCGCCTCGAAGGCATGCGCCCTGCAAGATGCATACCCCCAAAAATGCTCCCCGGTTTCGTCCTGCTCTTCGAGGCTGGGTCCGGTATGCAGACGGAAGGCTCCGGGGAATACCCCAAGATGAATATCCTCGCCCTGGGAAATCATGTGCGCGCGGGCAAGGGTCATCAAGTGCTCGCCGCAGATCAATCCGCCGATCCGGCCGAAGTCGGTCGCATAGGTGCGCATTCCGCTGCCGTCGCCGCACCCCCAGACGGCGCGCTCCACGAACGTGGGCATGATCTTGCGGTGCCTGCCCAGGATCTTGCCATGGTTGTCGATGAACAACAGCGTGTTATAGATGGTGTGGCTTGCGGGATCGGAGTCGAGTTCATTGCATCCGATGACGACAACCGCGTTGGCACGCGCCGCCGCATCGCAAAGGCGCTGCGTGTCGTCGCTGGGTATCATGAGCGCATTGTCGTAGAACGCCGTGCGCACCGAGACCCATGCGTCCAGGCGGCTTTCCCAGCCCTCTCCCCAATATGGGTAACCCGAAACCCAGGTTTCGCTAAAGGCAATAACGTTGGCACCGTTTGCCGCGGCCTCCCGAATCTTCGCGCAGGCAATATCCAGGGTCTTGTCTTTGTTCAGGAAGGCGGGCGGTGTCTGAACGATGGCAACTCTAACCGCATCGCGTCCGTTGAGAATTTTTTGACGGGCTTGCATGATCCATGTCTCCATTTTGAGTGGTGGTCGAACAATCTGCTCTACTTGGCAGATTGACTCTACCGCCACTCTTACAAGCACAATGGACGAAAAACGAAGCAAATTCGACTAAAAGCGCACAGTCCGCCAAGCTTATTCCTACCCCCGCAGCGCCGCTTTGCGCCAATCGCGAGGCGTCATCCCATAACGGTCGCGGAACACCCTTGAGAAGTGGCTTGGGTCGTTGAATCCAAGAGATTCAGCCACTTGCCGAATCGTCCGGGAGCGCAGCCCAGGAGAAATCAAGGCTTCGCCAGCTCGGGTCAATCTTTCGTTCAGAATGTAGGAAGCTGGGTGATCTCCTTCGAGCGCAAATATTTTTTGCAACGTGCGCAAAGAAACTCCCAAACCGGCCGCCACACTTTCCGGCGAAAGCTCCGACATGCCAAGGTTGGCCTTTATGTAATGACGAGCGTGCCAGAGTCTGTCCGCCATCGGCGCCGATCGACTGGCGGACAACTGCGGCGCCAGAGCAAGCCTGGCCAAGTCAAGCAAGGGACTTTCGGGGCCGCTTCCCAGCTCGGCGGGGTTTTGCTCCGCCAGAGCAAAGCCAGCCAGCAGCAACCGGCTGGCAAAGCTTGGGACGAGCGTAGTCGCCGTCAATGGAATCAAATCTTCAGCGCTATTGCCAAGGACGCTGGAGGGAAACCGGAATACCTGCTGGTCAAACTCGGTCAGAAAGCTCAGGCGATAAGGGCTGCGGGTATCCATTGCCACCATTGTCCCCGGTTTGAGATCCACAGACCTGCCCTGGTGCAACAAAGTGCCGAAACCCCTCTTTTGGTACATAAGAATGATGTTCTCGGAGTGATCTGACGCAATCGTGGCGGCTGTCCGGCATACCACTTGCGGGGTCCCGCAAGTGAACACCATCCGGGAACGCCCAATATCCCGCCAGGACAACCGGCAACGGATTTCCCGGCGTCTGTCCGGACTTACATCCAGAGAGGCAAAGACCTGCGAGACCGCTTGGGCCCAAAAATCATTACGGTCACACACGGGAATATCGCACGTGTCGACGGCACTCATAAGCACCTCCCTACGAGCGTTGCGACGGATCGGAACTTTGAAGCATAGTCCGCGTAGCCTACGACAATCCATGCGGAGAAACCCCCGTCAATCAAACAGGACTTTGTATTCATTTCACCAGGCAATCTCTGACAAAAAATCTGAAAACTATCTTTATTTCGATCTTTTTTTACGCAAATCCAACACTCATCAATGTCAAACTTGCATTTGAGATTGATTACCATTAACATTCAAACCCATCAACAAGTAGTAACCATCCGCCACAAATAATCGGTTTCGTTGTATTTCAACCAGCTCAATCAGGCGGGCGTCGGCTGCCGCACTATACGGCGGGCGGCTTTTTATTATTTTCATTCTCAGGGTCGCCCTCATGTCTCATATCAAAAGCCGCAAGCGTGCCCCCCGGCTGCTATCCGGCTCTGCCGCATTCTCGCCCAGCGTTACAACTGTCCTTACCGGTTTGGCGCTATGCTGCCCGGTCGCAGCCCTTGCGCAAAGCGCAACGCCCGCAAGCTCGAACAGCGTGGTCACGCTGCCCAGCGTGACGGTAACCGGCACACAAGATACCTACAAATCCGAGTCGCTGGATTCGCCCAAGTTCTCCCAGCCGCTGGTCGACACCACCCAAACCGTGACGATCATCAACAAGAAGCTTATTCAAGACCAGCAGGCCACCACCCTGACCGAGGCACTGCGCAATGTGCCGGGCGTGGGCGCCTTCTATGCCGGCGAAAACGGCAACACCAGCACCGGCGATTCCGTCTACATGCGCGGCTTCGACACGTCGAACAGCATCTTCGTGGACGGCATCCGCGACACCAGCAGTGTGCATCGCGACATGTTCAACATCGACCAGGTCGAAGTCATCAAAGGCCCGTCGGGTTCGGACTACGGCCGCAGCGCCCCCAGCGGGTCGATCAACCTGGTCAGCAAACAGCCGAAACTCAAAGACAGCTTCGACGCCAGCCTGGGCCTGGGCAGCGACAAATACAAGCGCGGCACCATCGACTGGAACAAGAAACTGGGCGAAACCATGGCTTTCCGGCTCAACGCCTTCGGCATGGGCACCGACGTCGCGGGCCGCGACAAGGTGGACAACCAGCGCTGGGGCATCGCGCCCTCCTTCGCCTTCGGCCTGGGCACGCCAACCCGGGTATTCCTGGACATCTACCACGTCGAGCAGAAAAACACCCCCGACGGCGGCGTATCCACCATCGGCCTGCCCGGCTACTCGGCGCCCAGCAACGCATTTTCCTATTTCGCTTCCGCACCTCGCGTCGATACCAACAACTTCTACGGCACGAAGGCGGATCACGACAACTCCACCACCGACATGGAGACCTTGCGGTTCGAACACGACCTCTCGGAAAACACGACCATCCGCAACACCACGCGCTGGGCGCGCACCAGCCAGGACTACCTGCTGAGCTCCTTCATGGCCAGCGCCAGCTACCTGACTGTCGGCGACCCGAACGATCTATCCACATGGTCGATGCGAAGAATGGCCAACTCCAAGGACATCGTCAACGAGATCCTGACCAACCAGACCAATATCACGACCAAGTTCCAGACCGGCAGCCTCAAGCACGACCTGAGCATGGGCCTGGAACTGACGCGCGAAAAACAAACCAACTACGGGCTCACCAACCCGGATAGTCCGGCCTACTCAACGGTTAGCATTTATTACCCCGACAGCAACGTCAACTATGGAAAGCCGACGCGCAATGGCGCCAATTCCTACGGCAAAACCGACACCGTCGCCATTTATGCGTTCGACACGGTCGAACTGAACGACCGCTGGCAGGTCAACGGCGGCCTGCGCCTGGACCACTACCGCACCGAATACACCAGCGCCACGGCTTGCGGCGGCACTGGACGCAACGCCGTGGCGTGCAACGGCGCGCCAACGGGCACGCCCGTCACGACCATCGACGGCGCCACCAAAAGCGGCAACCTGGTCGACTGGAAGCTGGGCGTGCTGTATCGCCTCACGCCAAACGGCAACATCTACGCCGACTACGCTGTTTCGCAGCAGCCTCCAGGAGGCTCCAACTTTACGCTGGCCGAAGACGGCAACAGCGCCAACCGCGTCGACTTCGAACCTCAAAAGGCGAAAACCTTCGAAATCGGCACGAAATGGGAAGTGCTGGACAGGAAGCTCCTGCTTACCGCGGCGCTGTTCCGCACCGACGTCTCGAACGACGTCCAGCAGGCCGATGACGGCACCTACCAGCAAACCGCCGAGAAGCGTGTGCAAGGTATCGAGCTTGGCATGGCGGGCCAGATCACCCCGAACTGGTCGGTCAGCGCGGGCTACACCCTGCAGGACGCCAAGGTTTCGGCCGGCCCGTCCATTACCAACGACGGTTCGAACAACCTGAGCTACACGCCCCGCAGCGCGTTTTCGCTTTGGTCCACCTACAAGCTGCCCCACGGCTTCACCCTGGGCGGCGGCGCGCGCTACGTAGGCGGCCTGACGCGCGGCACCGACGGCGCGGCCGGCACGCCGGATGGCACAGAATCGTACTGGGTCTTCGACGCCATGGCCGGTTACCGGGTCAACAAGAACCTCAACCTGCAGTTGAACGTCTACAACCTGTTCGACAAAGACTACGTCGCCTCCATCAACAAGAGCGGATATCGCTACTTCCCCGGAGCTCCTCGCAGCTTTATACTGACGGCCAACTTCTCTTATTGACCGAAAGCATAAAGGACACGCGTCGTCATGATGCTGCACATTCCGCAGGTTCTGACACCTGCCGAACTCAACGAAATTCGGCAGGCGCTGGAGCGCTCGGAATGGACTGACGGCCGCAGCACGGTGGGCTCGCAGGGTGCGCAGGTAAAGCGCAACCGGCAGTTGCCCGAAGACAGTCCTGCCGCGCGCGAACTGGGCCAAAAGGTCCTGCGCGCGCTGGCCAGGAACCCGCTATACTTCGCCGCCGCCCTGCCGGCGCGCACCGTCCCGCCGCTATTCAACCGCTACGAAGACTCGGAGCATTACGGTTTTCATATCGACGGGGCCGTGCGCGCCTTGCCGGACGGCGCCGGCTGGCTGCGCACCGACCTTTCCGCCACGTTGTTCCTGTGCGAGCCCGAGGACTACGAAGGCGGCGAACTCGTGGTCAAGGACACCTACGGAGAGCACGAAGTCAAGCTCCCCGCCGGCGACATGATTCTTTATCCCTCGAACAGCCTGCACTGCGTAACGCCAGTCACGCGGGGCGCAAGGGTATGCTCATTCTTCTGGATCCAAAGCATGATCCGCGACGACCAGCACCGCAGCATGCTGTTCGAACTGGACCAGACTATTCAACGACTGCGGGCCAGGCACGGCGAAACCGAAGAAGCTCTTGCCCTGACGAACCACTATCACAATCTGTTGCGGGAGTGGGCCGAAGTCTAGCTAACCGGGACTACGCCACACCTCCCTCGATACGCCAGCCCGCTGAACGCTATCATTGCCAAGAGGGCCTTCTGCCCGTGCCGGCTGCAAGGCCCGCCCTACCCCCGGCCGATCAACGAAGACGGCTTGATACCGAAACAGGCGATGAACCGCCGGGTGAAATGCGAAAGATCGTTGAACCCCGCCGCAAAGGCAGCGCTCGATACCGTGGCGCAGAGCCCCGACTCCAGGCCTTTCCTGGCCAACAGCAACCTCTGCTGGATGACATACTGTTCAAAGCTCGTGTCGCAGAACTGCTTGAACAAGCGATGCGCCGTGCGCACCGAAATGCCGACGGCCGCCGCGCTGGCCGCAGCGTTCATTTCGGGGCAAGCGATATTTTGCGCAATGTGCTGAATCAGCCGGTCGAACACTGCCCGGCTTGACGCGTGGGCGGATGACCTGTCTTCGTCGCCCAGGCACTGGGCCAGGTAATCGGCAATACTTCCCAGCATGAGCTGCGCATGGCGGTCGGCGATGGGCTGGGTATGCTCGGTAAGCATCTGTATGAGCTGTACAACCACCGGAGCCAGCGCGGAGCCCGAGTCGACGCGCCAAGGCCCCCTCCCGTTTGTCACAGAACGCAGCCGGGATGTCAGCAGCTGCCTGGGCATCATGACTATGCGCCTGTCGACAAGCTCTGGAAAATGCAGCTCGAACGGCAGCCCGCTATCGACGACGCCGATGTCCCCGGGGCCCAGCACGATTTCGCGCTTCTGTTGCGTCAGGCAGCTGCGGCCCCGGCGTTGAAGGCTGATCATCAGGTATTTGCTGTCGCTGCGATCCACCTGCCTGGCGGTACGGGCCACGCCGTGGCCCGACGACCTGAAATTGATGAATCTGGCATTGACTTGATCCAGGCTGCGGATATCGCCGATGAAGGAACCGTTTTCGTCGAGACCCGGCACCGTCATCTCGACATCCAGAACCGCCTGGCAAATGGCCTCGTTCCAGTAATCAACCCGCTGCTTCTTCGAACCGCGAGGCTGCCATTGCCGCCATGCCTCGCCGGTTGCCTGCGGTAAATGATTTGTCTGCATGTGCACCGCCTTGTCGTGGCGCGGCTGGCGCCGTCAGTCAAGTGACATGGCGCGCTCAGCCAAGCCGTTCTGCATGAACATCGCTACATTAAAGCCTGAGCCGGCCCGTTCCGGCCTTCACTACATGGAAACAGGCTACACCAACTACCTACTGTCGCAGCCATGGCAACGATTATACATAGCGAAAAACTGCAGGAAGGACGACAGATTGCCGAAACCTGCGTGCACTTCGGGTTCTGCACATCGGTCTGCCCGACCTATGTCCTGGACGGCGAAGAAAACGACTCGCCGCGGGGCCGGATAGCCTTGATCAAGGAGATGCTGGACTCGGGGGGCCAACCCAAGCCAACAACCGTCAAGCATCTGGATAGATGCCTTTCCTGCCTGTCCTGCGTCACGACCTGCGCGGTAAGCGTCGACTATCGAAAGCTGATCGACACGGCCCGAGACTATATTGAGTCGTCCGGCGCGCGCAGCCGTCCGGAACGCATGCTACGCAAAGCCTTGGCCTATATCTTGACGAGTCCGCGATTGCTGCGCTGGTCGCTGCGGCTGGCAAAACCCATTCACGGCCCGGCCGGTGGACTGCCGGGGCCGGCCGGCGCCCTGGCCAGGCTCTCCGGAGCCAGGGGGCTGAACGCCCTGGCCCGGCGCGGAAAAGGGGAAACGCCTTCCTTGCCTGAGGCAGCCACCCCCAGCCCCCCCGTAAAAAAAGTGGCCCTTCTGGATGGCTGTGCGCAATCCGTCCTTGGCGAAGAAATCAACGATGCGACGCGCCGACTGCTGGCGCGGCTGGGCGTGCAGGTGGTGGACTCCGGACTGGGCAGCGCCTGCTGCGGCGCATTGAGCCTGCATCTGGGCGATACGGCAAAAGCCACCAGCCAGGCCGAAATATTGATCGAACAATGGGATTCGCTGCTTTCCAGCAAGCAGATCGACGCCATTGTCGTGACGACCTCGGGCTGCGGTTCGGTCATCAGCCACTACCGCGACTTGTTTGCAAACGATCCCCTGCGCCTGGAGCGGGCCACCCGAGTGGAACGCGCCTGCCTGGACATCACCCAGCTTCTGACCCAAATACCGTTGCCCGTGAGCGACAGGCATCTTGGCGCGCGCGTCGCCTACCATGACTCCTGCTCTCTCAAGCATGGCCAGAAAATCACGGCACAGCCGCGAGCCATTCTGAAAAAAGCCGGTTTCGCCGTCATGGACATCGCCGAGGCACATTTATGCTGCGGCTCGGCAGGCACCTACAACATTCTGCAACCCGAAATCGCGCAAAGGCTGGGCAAACGCAAAACAGACAATATCCGGGCCACGAATCCCGATGTCGTTGCCGCCGGCAACATGGGTTGCCTGATACAGATTTCCCTGTATGCCGAGACTCCCATTGCACACGTCGTGCAACTGATCGACTGGGCGACGGGCGGCCCGGCGCCGCGAGGCCTGGAATCATTCCAGCCGGTGGAAAAGCCGGTTCCACCGCCTTCCGAAGAGGCGTACCCGACGGCCGAACCCGTTTCCGAATCCGAAACCACCGACTTGCTCTGGTGAACCATCATGACCCTGTCAACCAACGCTACGCAAACCGGCTTCGAGGCATTTGTCCGACTCATCGCCGATGAACTCGGCCCCGATGCCATCACGACAAACGCCGATACCTTGCAACGCTACGGCGAGCACACCCTGCCCGGCCCCGACAATCCCCCGTCGGCGGTGATCTACCCCGGCTCCACGGACGACGTGCAGAAAATCGTGCGCGCCGCCAACACCCATCGGATCGAGCTGTTTCCCGTCAGCACGGGCCTGAACATCGGGCTGGGCACCAAATCGCCCATGCATGCCGGCCAGGTGGTCGTGGATCTGGGCCGGCGCATGAACCGCATTCTGGAAATCGACGAAGCCCTGGGCTATTGCGTCATCGAGCCGGGCGTCAGCTTCCAGGCCATGTATGACGAACTGCAAAATCGCAACAGCAAACTGATGATATCGCCCACGGCGGGACCGCCCCAAGGCAGCTTGCTGGGCAATGCGCTGGACAAAGGCGGCGGCCAGGGGCCGGCAGCCGACCACTTCGGCATGACCTGCGGCATGGAAATCGTGCTCGGCAACGGCGAAATCATCCGCACCGGCGACGGCGGACTGCGGGCCGACGAAAGACTGAACTGGCATGTTTCGAAATACAGTTTCGGGCCTGCGCTGGACGGCCTGTTCGCGCAATCCAACTACGGCATCGCCACCCGCGCCGGAATGTGGCTGATGCCCCGGCCACCTCACATCGAACCGTTTTTCTTCGACGCGCCCGACGACGGCGATCTCGGCGAAATCATCGAATTGGTTCGGCCGCTGAAACAAAACAACTTCGTGCCGACCCTGATACGCGTCGTCAACGACTTGTACCTGATTGCCGCCGAAGACGTGAACCCCGAATACGCCGCCACATCGGGCACCAGGCAGATCAGCGACGAAGCCCGCCGGGATCTACGGAAAAAACACGGGCTGGGGGCATGGAATATTTCCGGCGCGCTCTACGGCGCCAGCAAAGAGGCCGTCGCCCCGCAACTGAACCGCCTGCGCGCCCATTTCGCAAAGTCGTCGAAAATACGCTATGTTCCTCCCGAGGAAGCCGACGGAATACCGGCCCTTGAAGTGGCTCGCGAAAACTATTACGGCAAGCCTTGCGACGGAGAATTGCGCATGCTCAAATGGCGGCCGGGCGGCGGCACCGCCTGGTTTCTGCCGGGCACGCCCATGATCGGAGAAATCGCCGACAGCTTCCAGCGGCAGGCCCGGGCAATCTGCGAGCAACACGGCATGGAGTACCTGGTCTCGAACGTATGCGGTGCGCGCTTTGCCCGCAGCATCCACACCCTGGTCTTCAACCGGCGCGATCCCGACGAAGCAGCCCGCGCCGACACCTGCTACCGCGCCCTGTCGGAATGCTACGCCAGCCGCGGGCTATCGGTGGGACGGGCGCCGACAAGGTACCAAAAGCTTCATCACGAACACCGCATGCCCGCCATCGTCGACGCCTGCTCCGCCATCAAGCAGGCCCTGGATCCCAACGGCGTCATTGCACCCGGGAAATACGGCATCGATCTGCCTTGATGACTGATCCAGGCTCCGGCCACCGCTGATGGATGGGTGGGATCGATCCAGGTTAAGGTTCGGCAGGAGGGGCTGCCCGGAATCTATCGCGCAACGCCAGCAATGAACCGCAGCAAACGTCGCCCTTCGGCATGGGCTTCGGCCAATAAGCGATCCCAGTCATCCGGCGGATGGCCGCTTTCCAGCATCTTGCGGAATACACGATAAGCGTCTTCGCTACTTTCGAAAGCCCGCTTGGTGCCTCCATTGTTGACCCAGGCGAACACGATTACCCGGCTTGCCGCGTGATAGCGAAAGAACAACCGGTACTGCTGGAAAAACTTTGCGCGGAACCAGTGCTTGTGCTCCTCGCCAAGAGTACCTCCTTGGCGATACTCAGGCCTGCCCGGATCCTGCGGTATGGCCTCGAAGGCCAATTTCAGGATGGCAGCCAATCGCTTGCTGGCGTTCTTCTTGGTGTATCCGACAGGATCCTTTTGCTTGAAGAGCTCGACCTGTCGCGCCAACGCTTCGAGCTGCGCCAGAAACAACGGGTGCGCGAAAATCGTCCAGCCATGAATGACCAGAGGCGCCGGCTTGCCCGCACTCATTCATCGTCAGCCGACAGCGCAGCATCAAGATCCACGTCTACATCGCCGACCAGCGACTGAAGACGCTGGACGAAATTGGCGTCCACAATTTGCAGACGCTCGGGGTGACTGGCAATATCACGGGCCAGGAAGTCCAAGAATTGACCAAGTACTGGATCGTCGCCTTCGACGGCCTTGGCGCGAGTAAGCACCACCTCGCCATCGGGGCGGATCGTATAGTGGATTTTGTCGCGTTTGCTCAGCCGTAAAGCGCGGCGCACGGTTTCCGGCACCGTAGTCTGATAACGATCGGTGAGCGTGGATTCGACCTCGAGGGTGGTTGACATAAGATTTCCGGCAGAACAAAGAATTCATAACATGATAATGCAAACGCATTATTTAGGCAATGCAATTGCATTACTTATGTCTGCATCTACGCCCGGTTTGCGTCTGCGACCGCAATCTCGATATCACCCTCCCAAATCGACGGAGTGACTAGGCTGCCCCCAGCAACGACACGTGCCCTTCAGCAAGCGATGCCTCTACAAAGCGGACCCCGTCCCGCTCTCCGCAAGGATAGCGATTGAACAGCTCGATGTCGTGACCGGGGATCAGCCTTGCCAGATCCGCTCCGGCGACAGCCTTCATGTTCTTGAACTCGCGCAGCATATTCCACGGATTTCCCTGCGTATAGCCCGGGGGCCACATGCGGGCGAGGTTCTCGAACGTATAACAGCAATCGCCCGCGACGACGTACCCGCCCCGGGCGGTGGAAACCTCCACCCACTGGCTGCCGAAGGTATGCGTGTCCTTCGCAAGCCGGCAAGTCACCCCGTCGGCGATCTCGACGTCACCCTCCAGGAACTCGACCCGGCCGGCGTCGATGGCGCGCTCCAGCGTCGCGAAGTCATTCAGGTTCAACGACGAGAAGGCCCAGTCGGCCTTGGTCACCTTGGAGGTGTCGTGCTGATCGATCACCTGCTTCCAGGCGTCGTACTCGTAGCGCTGGAGGTAGATTCTGGCATTCGGAAAATTAAGAAAATTGCCCGCATGGTCGAAATGCATGTGCGTGAGCACGACCTTGCCGATGCTGTCGGGCGCATGGCCAAACCGCTGCAACAGCAGGTCGCTGCGGACAAAGTTGGCAAAGCCGGCTCCTGTCATCGAGGCGGCGGCCTCGAAGCCGGTATCTACCAGCACATTTTCTCCGTCGAGCGAGCGCAGCAGGGTAACCAGCATCGGCGCATCGACCTTGCCACGGTTGCTGTGGATCGGCGAGCCGCTCAGAAAATCATAAGGCAGTTTGCCCATGGCATAGCAAAAACTCCAGATGCTCCAGTCAGTCATGTTGAACTCCTTCGTCATAAGGCCTGGCACGACACGCTTGCCCGCAAATCGGCCAGTAAGCAGTAGCTGCGGCGATACGCAAATCGCCCAGCCGGGCTATTGCGTCGGTCGCATGCACGCCGGAACCCCGGCCTACCGGCTCGCGGGATAGTGGTGAAAGTTCCCAGAACAGTGCCCGGATCCTTGACGTTTTCCACTTTGGCGAACTCGATGTTGTAGATTTCGTTGCCGATTTTCTCGGCGCGTCGCAAATAGACGTTCTGCACGATGTCGCGGGTTGCAGCGTCGATGCGGACCGGCCCGCGCGGGCTCACCCACGCCTGACCCTTCATCGCCTCGAGGAGCTGGTTCCCCGTGGCGTTGGGACCCGCCTTCTGGAGAGCCGTGTAGATCAGATGCATGCCGTCGTAGCCTCCAACGGACATCAAGTCGGGCCGCATGGAGTTATTGGTAAGCTTGCGAAAACCAGCGACATAGGCCTTGTTCTCCGGCGAGTCATGGGCCGCCGAGTAATGGCCAGAAGTCACCACGCCAAGCGCTTCGTCGCCCATGGAGGGCAAAAGGTCGTCGTCGAGCAGCCCTCCCGTGGACGTAAGCTGGATGCCCGCATCGCGCAGCTTGCGTTCGCGGAACTGTTTCATCAGCGTGACACCCTGATTGGTTGGCAGGAAAACAAAAAGTCCGTCGGGCTTCAAATCCTTGACGCGCTGCATGAAAGGCGAGAAATCGGGGTTGTCCTTTGGAATGCGTATCGACTCCAGAACCTTGCCCCCCGCATCGGTGTAGCGCTTGACGAAGGCCTTTTCAGAGTCGATACCCGGCCCGAAGTCCGAAACCAGAGTCACCATGGTTTTCATCCTTCCCTTCGGATCTTTGGCGGCCCATTCGGCCATGGGCGTGGTGACCTGGGCTTCCGTCATGGACGTGCGGACGATATACGGCGACTTGCTGACGATGGACGACGTGCTGGCGGCCATTACGACCATGGGCACCTTCGCCTGCGTGGCAACCGGGGCGGCTGCAAAGGCCAGCGGCGTCAACCCGAAGCCGGCCAGGACATCCACCCTTTCCTTCACGACCAGCTCCTGCGCCTGGCGCTTGGTCAATTCGGGCTGCACGCCACCGTCGTCTTTCAAAATCACCTGGATCTTGCGGCCAGCCACGACATCTCCATGCTGTTTCATATACAAGCGAACGGCAGCATCGATCTGCTTTCCCGTCGAAGCGAAGGGCCCCGACATTGGGAGGATGAGTCCGATCTTGAACGGCTCCGCCGCATGCGTCGCCGCGGCGAACGCAAGACAGCCCAGCGCGAGCGCTGTTTTAAGCATTGCTTTCATTCTATGTCTCCAATTGATTTTATTGGGTCACTGAAGCCGACTCCATGCCGCCACGCCGGCCTCGCCAGCACTCACTTCAGCATTTCATCCAGCATTTCATCGGCCGTCACGACGTCGCCGAAGCTTTGGAAAACCGTCGTGAAGCCTATTTGGTGGTCTTCCGGGTAACGCGCGGCGTTGGCGTCCCAGACCATCGCGACCCGGTAGTCGAGCATCATGGCGTCCCGGGCGGACGTTTCGCAGCAAAAATTGGTTGCCACTCCGGTTATGGCGACATTCTTGATACCACGCGCCACAAGCTGTTCATGCAAGTCGGCCTTGCCCGGCAAAAAAGCACTGAACCGCGCCTTGCTGGCATAGATGTCGCCGGCCTGAGCCTCCAGATCGGGATGAAGGCGGTGGCCGTCGGCCCCCTCCGTAAGCTGGTCGCGATGGCGCGCGCCCTGCTCCGGCAAAAAGAAATTGTCGTGATACAGCGGCCACAAGCTTTGGCCGTCCTTCCCCACTGTCATGCTGACCCATGCGACCACGCCGCCGCGGGCCCGAAAGCCCGCGGCCAGCCGGTTGATGGCCGGAATGATTTCGAGTGCGGGCGCCACGTCATCGACGTAGAATTTCTGCATGTCGATCACCACCAACGCGCTTTCAACGGCATCGAAATGATCGAAAATACGCAGTCGACCGCGCTTCTTGGTTACCCGTTCGGCCACATAGCCTGGTACTTTGAAAGACTGTGCAGCAGCCATCAGCTATTCCTTCCCCTGGTAGCGATCTTGAACCGCCATGATGTTTTGAAAATAAAATCGGACAAAAACAGCTTACGTGCGCGAACAGTCGATGAACAGACGAAAATTGACCGTGGAACTATCGAAAACGCTTATAGGCCGACTATGCTGGAGATAACCGGCCGCCCTCCGGCCAGCGAGGGGCTTCCCCTGTCTCTTCGCTATTTGCGGGCCTTCTACCAGGTTTGCCGCTGCGGCAGCGTTTCGGAAGCAAGCAAAACCCTGCGCCGGGCCCAATCGGCGGTGACACGCGCCATTTCGCAGCTTGAAAGCGAGCTGGAGGCTCCCTTGTTCGAACGCTCGGTGCATGGCATGCTGCCCACGGAATTCGGTGATGCGTTGCTGAACCGCGTGGAGCGAGCTTTTGCCTACATGGACACCGCCTTCCGGGAAATTACTGCATCCACGGGGCTCGGCAAGCATGCGCCCATCTACGATCTGCACATGACCGAGCGCCAGTTGAACGTCCTGGTCGAACTGAGAAGCCAACGGCATATGGGTACTGTTGCCAGTGTCCTGGCCATTTCACAGCCGGCGGTAAGCCTGGCCTTGAGGAATATCGAACAGCTCGTTGGAATCCGGCTGTTCGAACGAACGGTACGCGGCATGCACCCTACGCCAGCCGGCGAAACACTCGTACGGCACTTGCGCCTGGCTTTGAACGAAATCAGGATCGCCGCCGACGAACTGGCTGCGATCCGAGGCGTCGAACAAGGTGAAATAAGGGTTGGCGCCTTGTCCCTGGGAAGCACCGATCTTTTACCCACGGCGGTCACACGGCTGCTGCGCAAACACCCCGGTTTGCGGGTCTCCACGACGGAGGGGCCTTTTGAAACGCTGGCCGCCGCTTTGCGCGGCGGCGAGATCGACTTCATCATCGGCGCCTTGCGGCCTCCGAAATATACGGAGGGGCTCTCCAGAGAGCCCCTGGCCGACGACGAAATGGCCATCGTCGCCCGCAGCGGGCATCCGTTGAGTCTAAGAAAACGCATTGGCTTTCACGATCTTGCCGGAGCGCAATGGGTCATGCCGCACAGGCATACATCCACCCGGGCGCTGCTGGAAAGCGCGGCCGCCGCGCGGGGCGCCCCGGCGCCGGACGTCGCGCTGGAAACCACCGACCTGACCATCATCCGCGAAGTGCTTCTGGAAAGCGATATGATCACCGCCATTTCCCCGCGCCAACTGTCGCGCGAGATATCGGCGGGCATGCTCGCGCGGCTGCCCATCGCCCTGCCCGAAACGCTGCGCCAAATTGGCATGCTGCGGCGTGAAAACGATCACCCGTCGCCGGGAGCGAATTTACTGGCGGAGGAGATGCGCGCCGCCTAGCTACTCTTCCAGATTCACCAGTATCTTCCCGGCCACACCTCCTTCATCGAGCAGCCGGTGCGCATCGCCGATCCGCGACAGCGGGACGGTTTGGCCGATCAATGGCGAAAGACTGCCGCTGTTCAAAAAGGATACGGCCGCCCGGGCTCCCGCCATGGTTCCCAGGCTGTAGCCCATGATGTTCAACTGCTTGATGATCATGATGACCGCATCGGTTTTCAGGATCTGGCCGGTTGTCAGCCCCGCGTTCACGATCCGCGCGCCGGCGCTGGCCAGCAGCATGGAACGCTCCCAGGTGGCCGCGCCGGTGTGCTCCACCACGACGCTGGCGCCCACGCCTTGGGTGGCCTCCATGACTTGCGCGACGATGTCGTCTTTATGATGATCCAGCACCAGCCCCGACGTTCTTTGCCGCAGTATGTCGAGCTTGTGCGGCTGGCCGGCCGTGGTAATGATTTTTGCATTGACCAGTTTCGCGATGTCCACGGCGGCGCTCCCGACACCGCTGGTTCCGGCCCAGATGAAGACGGTGTCTTCCGGCGTGAGCCTGGCCCGATTGATAAGCATTTCCCAGGCGGTTATATAGGTGTTGGCAAAGCATGCCGCCGCATCGGCGCTGACCGAGTTATCCAGGCGTATCGCCTGGCCCTCGGGAACTCTTGCGTATTGCGCGTAAGAACCGTTGGCGATGTCCACATTCATGCAGTATTGCGGGCGCTGGCCCCGGCAGGCGTGGCAGTGCCCGCAGGCGAATTGCGGGTTGGCCACGATGCGGTCGCCTACCGCGAACTGCGTGACATCCTTGCCGACCTCAACGACTTCGCCGGAAAAATCGACGCCAAGGATGGCGGGCAGCTCGATCTGGAACGTGTCGTCGGAAAGCCCTTTCCGTATCCAGACATCGCGATGATTGGCCGACGTGCGGGTTTGCCGGATAAGAAGATCGGCGGGGCCGAACGCTGGAATGGGAACGTCGTCCTCGACCTGAAACACCTCGGGGCCGCCATGTTTGTAGATTCTCGCTGCACGCATTGCGATTGCGCTCCTATGCCTTTCGATATCTGAAAAATCACCAGCCAGGCCGGCCACGGCGTGCTACCGCGCGCGGCCTGGCCTGGCTTGGCTGTTTACGCGGGAAGCCGGACAGTCACTTCGATTTCGATCAGCAATCCGGGAACCGCCAGCCCGGTCACCCCGATGATCGTCTGGGCCGGATGGTCCTTGCTGCCCTGGATTTCCTCGATGGCCGCGGTCATGACTTCGTACTCGGTGGGATGCAAGGTATAGATCGTGCGGCGGACGACGTCGTCCCAGGTGGCGTTGACCGCCTCGAGCGCCACCCCGATATTGCGCATGGCCGCCTTGGTCTGCTCCCCCAGGTCGTCGCCCCCGATGATGGAAAAATCCGGCGCCAGGGCGACCTGACCCGCAAAGTAGGCGATGGTTCCCGGCTCGGCAACGGTAATGTGGCTGAAGCCAGGCGCCGGATGCAAGCTGGGGGGGTTGATTAATTTTCGTGACATACAGGCCTCCTTGATGGCATGGTGAATACTTGGAATCCAGGCACTACTGAAAACTACCTCGGCTTATGCCGCTAGCGGCACTACGCATGATTCATGGGCGAACATCGTATTGATCGCTTTCGTGAGTGAGATAACTGGCAGCATACAGGCTGTCCACAATATCGGGCCCGCGAGGAAATTCCGCCGCAACGGCTCCATCGCGCACGACCAGTACTCGATCCGAGCACTCGGCAACCTCCTCGATGTCCGAAGACACGTAGAGCACGGCCGCTCCGTTGGCCGCGGCTTTGCGTATCAGCGCAACAAGATCGCGCCGTGTCATTTCGTCTACGCCTTCGGTGGGCTCATGCAACAGCAGGACCTTGGGGCTGTCCTCGAGCACGCGGGCCAGCAATACTTTTTGCTGATTCCCGCCGCTTAGCGTGGCGATCGGCATGTCGGGGTGCTCGGCGACGACCTGGAAGTCGCGGCATACCTCGCCCGCCCAGGCAAGTTCACGACGCTTGGAGATCAAACGCGCCAATGTGTGTCGTGCGCGAGCCAAGGGCGAAAGGTTCTCGCGAACACTGGCTTGCAGCAGCACCCCCTGCGCCAATCGCTCGGCGGGCACCAGGCCAATACCATGGCGACGGCTTGCATAGGTGCCCGCGCGCGGCACCCGCCGCCCCGCCACCGTCACCCTGGCGCTGCCTGCACGCAATGCTCCGGCAATCAGGTACGGAACCTCCTCATAGCCCGCACCGGGAGCGCCGGTCAGCCCGACAATCTCGCCGGCGCTTATCGTGATCTCCTGCTCGCAAGAAAAGCGGTCGCCGTGCATATCGGACACGCTAAGAACGATATCGCGGCGGGAAGCATCCGCCAATGGCTGCACCTTTCCTTTCTGATGGACGGCCGCCAGCCGGCGCCCGCTGGCCAGTTCCAGCAGCTTCTCCTCGGTGATTCCCGCAACCTCGACGACACCGGAGACGCGGCCATTCATCAACACCGTGGCGCGATTGGCGGCCTGCAGGACCTCGAGCATATGATGCGTGACGATAAGCACGCCTCCCCCCTGTTTCGCCACCAGGCTGGCCGTGGCCAATACTTTGTCGGCATCGCGGCCCCGCAGCCTTGCCGTGGCTTCGTCGAGAATTAGCAGATCCAGGGAACCATGGGGCGCGGCGTTCTTCAAGGCTCTGGCAATCGCCACAATGGTCTGGTTTGCCGGTGATAAATCGCGCACCAGCGCCTCCGCCCCGAACTCGGCGGCCAGCGACTCGAGCAGAGGCTTGACGATTCGACGCTCCGCGGCCCAGTCTATGGTGCCGAACCGGGCAGGCTGGTACTTCGACATGCAGCAATTCTCAAGCACCGTCGCGTCGAAGCACAAGCCCAGGTCCTGGTGCACCACACCGACCTGGGCGGGCCTGCCATCGCGCCCGTCAATGGCTACGGATCCACGATCCGGATTGACCACCCCGCTGACAATCTTGACCAGGGTCGATTTTCCCGATCCGTTATGGCCAAGCAATGCATGCACCTCGCCCCGCAAAACCTCGAGAGAAACATTCTGCAGGGCATGCGTGTGCCCAAACCGCTTGTCCACTTGCCGCACGCTCAACACGGCAGTGGAAGCCGCCAGCGGCTTGGGCCCGGCTGCCATTACTGCAAGCCCCATAGTTTCAGGAACCCCTGCTTGTAGTCATCGCCAAAAAGGGCTGTCGACAAGGCTTTCGATGACGACGTATCGACATTCTTCAAGTCCTTCGTCGCCACATACCGCACCGGCGAGATCGGATTCGCAGGCTCCTGCTTGAGCATGCCGCGCATGGCCTGATCCACGACAGCCCAGCCGATCCACTCGTTATCCTGCGCCGTATTGGCCGCGTAGATATCGCCCTTCTTTACCAGCGCCTGTGCGGCCGGCGTGCCGTTGAACGACGCGATATGCACTCTTCCCGTCGCGCCGGCCTGCTGAACCCCGGCCGCCGCGAAAATTCCCATATCGCTGTAAATCGGCAGAAGATAGTTGACCTCGGGGTGGCTGCGCACGATTGTCGTGGTCAGCCCGGTGATGGCCGTCGACCACTCTGCCAGCGGCGTATCGGTGATTTGCACGATCGAGCAGGTGGCGCATTTGGCCAGGGTGTCCTTCATGCCTTTGACAATGGTCGGCGATGCGCTGACCTCGGACGTATTCATGATCACGACATGGGCATGTCCGTTGGTATTGACGATCGCGGCCGCCGCCGACAACTGCCCTGTAAGGTACGAGTCCGGCGCCACGTTGCCATAGGTGTTCGGATCCGAGCCCTGGCCGGGCACGCCAACGACAGGCGGCGAGTTGATGGCTTCGACGGTGGGAATGCCCTTATCCCTGGCCGCCTTGATCTGGTTGGCAATGATCTTGACGACGTCCCCATCGTTCACGATGGCGTTCGCCCCGTTGTTGATGGCTTCCTGAAACCCTTGCTGCATCCTGACGGGCGAGCTCTTGGCATCGAATACCGTCGTTTTCAAGCCCGCCCTGGCGGCTGCCTCTTTAACCGCCTCGGCGACGCCGATGATGGCGCCGATGCGGGCATCGACAACTTGAATGGCAATGGTCTTGCCCTTCAGCGAGGAGATGTCCAGGGGAGGGCCGGGCGGGGTGAACTTGGGCCTGGCCGAGTGTTCTTCAATCAATTGCCGCATTTGCGCGACAACATCGGACGCCGCCGCCGGCGCGGGCGCGGCCCCCGAAGCGGCGGGCGCTGCGGATGCGCTGCCAAGGGCAAACACCCCGGCACACAAAAACGCGGCGGCCACAGTGCTTACAACGGCCTTTCTTTTTCCGGGCATTATCACGATCTCACTCCTTATTCAAAGCCGCGCATATACTCGCTCTGCGGATATGCGATAGGCGGCGTACTCAATGGCGGGAACTTCGCGCGAATATCTCGGCAAAGGCCACGGCAAGAATCAGCACCGCGCCTTCAAATACATTCACCACCCAGCTCTGCAGACCGAGAAACTGCAGACCCGTCGTGCCAACAGCAAGAAAATAAACGGCCCATATCGTGCCCCAGACGTTGAAGCGCCCAGGCGTAAAGGCCGTCGACCCAAGAAACACCGCCGCATAGGCCGGCAGGAGAAAAGCGTTGGCGATCGTCGGCGACGCCGCGGCCGTCTGGCCGCTAAGAACGATTCCCGCCAGCGCCGACAACACGGAGGCAAGGATCAGCGACACCGTTCGTATCAGGTTCGTGCGTATGCCCGCCAGCATGGCCGCCTTGCGGGCGTTGCCGGTGAAGAACATGCTGCGGCCCACCGGCATGAAGCTCAACGCAATGTAAAAACACATTCCAATGACGATCATGTAGATGAACGACAACTGCACGCCATGCAGCTGCGTCTGGAAAACAGCCGTGAAGCCATCCGGAAGACCGCCTATCGTCATCGAGCCGAACGCTCCAACCGCAAGCCCCGTTACCAACGTGCCCATACCGAGGGTGACGATGAACGAATTGATCCCCAGTTGCACCACGAACAAGGCATTGACGGCGCCTACGATCACGGCCAGCACCAGGGCAACCAAGCATGCCGCAACGGGATCCATGCCGGCATTCGTCGTAAAGTAGGCAACCGCGCTTGCCGACATCCCCATGACCGACGCCACGGACAAGTCGAACTCGCCGACAAGCAGGGCGATCGTGACTCCGATGGCCAGAATCACGAGAGCGGCCTGCGTACTGAGTATGGTCGTCAAGTTGCCTATCGTGAAGAACGTCGTTGGCCGCAAGGCCGAGAAAACGGCGATGACGGCAACAAGCGCGATCAACAGGGCGTAGCGCTGTATGGAAGGCGCGGTACGCGCCCGTTGGCGCTTGGAGTCCGTCGTTGCCAGGGATTCAGATGTATTTGTGCTCACCGCTGCCTCGTTCCTTTGGGGTAATGCCGTGCTTCGCCCCCGGTATTCTTTACTCTCAATATTCCAGGGTTATCTTGCCGATTATTTTTCCCGCCTCCATCAACTCGTGAGCCTGCACGATGTCTTCAAGCGGCAAGGCCCGCCCGATCAAAGGCTTGAAATAGCCCGAATTCAAGTGCCTGACACTGTCCGAAAGGTCTTTCATCGTGCCCAGCCTCGAACCGAAGATCCTGATCTGCTTCACAAATGCATAAGTAATGTCCATGGCGACCTCGTCGCCGCTCGTCGCGCCGGCCGTCACGATCGAACCGCCGAAAGCGCATAGCTCCAGCGTTCGTTGCCAGCTCGCCTTGCCCACGTGCTCGAACACAATGGATGCCCCCTTGCCCTCGGTGAAGTCCATGACCCGTTTCACCATGTCGGGCTTGTAGTGGTCGACGATCAAATCGGGGGCGTATGCCTTCAGCATTTCGAGTTTTTCTTCGGTTCCCGCGCTGGCAATGACCCTGGCCCCCGCCAATTTCGCAATTTCGATGGCGGCGCTGCCCAAGCCGCTGGTTCCAGCCCACACGAAGACCGTATCCGCAGGGCCCACGCCTACCTTTCCGACCAGCATCTGCCAGGCGGTGATGTAGCTGTTGGGGAACGCAGCGGCATGCGCAACAGGAACCTCCTTCGAAATCTTGACGGCATTATTTGCGGAAATAACCGCATATTCGGCGTAACTGCCGTTATAAACGGTGAAATTCGGACAATATTGAAATTCGCCGCGCCGGCAACGATCACATTTCCCACAAGGGATATAGGGGTTGGCGATTACGCGGTCTCCCGGCCTGAAAGCAGGATCGACACCTTCACCCGCCTCTTCAATCACGCCGCAGACATCCACGCCCAGCACAGTCGGCAAGTCCACGTGATAAGCCGGGTGCGGATGCCCTTTGCGTATCCATACATCACGATGATTCACCGAGGTGGAAAGCATTTTTATCAATAGCTCGCCTTTGCCCGGTTTTGGAACCGCAATCTCTTCCAGTTGCAGAACACTGGGATCGCCATGCTTTCTTATCAGGGCAGCCCTCATCAAAACCTCCAACAGGTACGGGATTCCAGCCCAGCCCCTGGAGTCCCCTCCACGGACGGCCAAAGCCTTTTCCGGCGCCCTCCGCTTCACAGCACGCGACGGCGGCTATCTGGAAGCACCGGAAAACATGAGGTCGAGCATAGTGCAGCTATCCTCGCAGCGACCGGCACGCGATGAAATATCTGCACGCGGCGGATGTCGCCTGCATTCTCTGGACGAACAGCGTCCTTTCCTCGTCTCCCGTCTAGGTAGAAACCCTCAACAAACAGACAAGCCGCGCGTATTAGCATATGTACAGTTGCATCAATTGGACGCAATACGACGTGACACGAATTTGAGATGGGTTGCATGTATTCCGAAACTACACGCCTGCGCCGCGCAAAAAGCTATCACGACAACTTCATCTCGAGCGATCTGGATGAAACAAAGCAGTACATCGGTCAGGCTATCAAGCCGCACGCCCTGACCCTGCTCGACCGCAAGCAGTCGCTGAGCGTAAAAGTCGGCCGCACTGCGTTCGGCCGGTTGTCGTTCATGTACATCCACCACGGCGCGGACGTCCACGTCTATCCGGGAAAGCTTGAAACCCTTTTTCTCTTCCAGGTTCCCATCCACGCCAATAAGCAAGAAGTGCGGGTAGGCAGCTCCGTCATCCAGGTTTCTCCCGGCATCGCGTACGTGGTTTCACCCACGCTCGACCTGGAACTCAGGATGTCGAAGTACTGCGACAATGTGGTGCTGGCGGTAGAACGCAGCGGGCTCGAGCAGTTCCTGGAACAACTTCTGCAGCGGCGCCTGGACAGGCCGCTGGAGTTCTCGCCCAGGGTCGATCTTGATCAACACGGCAGCCAGGAGCTGGTGAGGCTGATGTCACACATGACGCGGCAGCTCAATCTGCCCTCGTCCAGCCTGCGGAATCCCCTCGTCCAGGCCCAGGCCGAGTCACTCTTGATGAGCACCATGCTCATCAACCTGGAACACAACTACCGCGACGAACTGCTCAGCGAAACCGCGGCGCCCAAGCCCCACCACGTCAAGAAGGCGCAGGCCTACATACTGGAAAACGCACAGAGCACGCTGACGCCGGAAGACATCGCCAGGGAAGCCTGCGTCAGCGTAAGGTCCATCTACGCCGGCTTCCAGACCTACCTGCATTGCACGCCGATGGCCTACGTCAAGAACGTCAAGCTGGACAAGATAAACGAAGAACTCAAGCAGGGCGACGCCGGGGCCATATCGGTTTCGGAGGTCGTATCGAAATACGGCATCTCCAGCCTGGGGAATTTTTCGGCCAGCTACCGCAGGCGCTTCGGCGAGCTTCCACGGGAAACCCTGCGCCGCAAGAGGTTTTAAGCCCCGGTCTCGTGTCAGGCATAATGCCGGATTGCCTACAAGCATCCTGTGCAGGAAACCTAATCGATGAATCGACGCGCAGTATCCGCGCCCCCTTCAAAAAAGCAGCCTCGCTTCAAGCCGGACTCCTCGCGCTGGCGGATTCTGGCCGTATTATTGATTGCGCTGTTCATGTCGCTGGTGTGCGTGAGCATCGTCAACGTCACCCTTCCTTCCATACAAAATGCGCTCCATGCTTCGCAGTCCGACATTCAATGGGTGCTTTCGGGCTACGCGCTGACGTTTGGCGTCGTCCTGGTCAGCGCGGGGCGCGCGGGCGACATCATGGGGCGCGGTGGGCTTTTCCTTATCGGCACGGGCCTGTTCACCATCTCGTCGGTGGCGGCCGGTCTGGCTCCGGACGCCACCTGGCTCAACGCCGCGCGCTTCCTGCAAGGGCTGGGCTCGGGGCTGCTGAGCCCGCAGGGCATCGGCATGATCCAGCAATACTTTCGTGGCGCCGAACGCGGCCGGGCGTTCGGCTACCTGGGCACCGTCGTGGGCTTTTCGGTTGCCATCGGGCCGGTGCTGGGAGGGCTGCTCATCCATCTGGGCGGGCCCGACCTAGGCTGGAGGCTGACCTTTCTGGTCAACGTCCCCGTCGGCATCATCACCATCGTCCTGGGCCTGCTCTGGTTTCCCCGCCCTCTCTTCGCCCGCGCGGCAAGCCCTGAAACCGCTCCGCCGGGCCTGACTGGCGGCCTTCTGCGCTCGCTGGATCCGGTCGGCGCGGGCCTGCTTGGACTGGCGGTGCTGGCCGTCCTGCTGCCCTTCATGGAAGCCCACGACTCCCCCCTGACATGGCTATGGTTCCCCGCAGGCCTGGTGCTGGCCTATGGATGGGTCAAGTGGGAACGCCATTACGCGCGCCGGGGCGGCAGCCCCATGGTCGATCTGGATATTTTCTCCATTTCGAGTTTCACCAACGGAACCCTGATCATGACACTGTACTTTCTGGGCATGACCAGCGTCTGGGTGCTGGTGGCGCTTTACGCCCAGATGGGCGCCGGCCAGACGGCATTCGAAGCCGGACTGCTTGGCGTGCCGGCAGCGCTGGTTTCGGCCTATGCCGCCGATTGGGCGGGCAAGCGGGTCATGCACTACGGCCGCAAAATCGTTATCTATGGGATTTTGCTGGCGCTGCTGGGCCTGGCATCGAGCATACTGGTTGCGTATTTGCACGAAAAAGACATGGCCAGCATTTGGTGGCTGGTGCTCTCGCTGTCGTTCATCGGCCTGGCGCAAGGCTCGGTCATCAGCCCGAACCAGGCGCTGACGCTGGCGGACGTGCCGCTGGACTACGCGGGAAGCTCGGGGGCCATCATGCAGACGGGGCAGCGCATCGGCACCTCGATAGGCATCGCAATGATCACGGCGGCCGCCTTTGCCGCGCTCAAGGCCTGGTCGTCGTGGGCCATTGCCGTCATGGTCGGCTTCGGCGTGGTTGCCCTGGTGGTGGTGCTGGCCCTGCTGGTGGCCATCAAGGACTTGCGCGACCGCCGATAAGGCAGCGGGACTGCCCAGGGCTATTCCCGGCGGCCCGGCCCAACCGCCAGGCGCACGCTTCGCTAGTCGAGCAAATCGCGCAGCACGTACTGCATGATGCCGCCATGGCGATAGTAGGCGGCCTCGCTGGGAGTATCGATGCGCACCAGTGCCTCGAACTGCACATCGCCCGCGCTGACCTTGACCTTTTCCACCTGATCCGAATCATTGAGCCGCGTAACGCCGGTGATATTGAACTCTTCCTCTCCGGTCAGGCCAAGAGTCTCGGCATTCTGCCCGTCCAGGTACTGCAGAGGCAGCACCCCCATGCCAAGCAGATTGGAACGGTGGATGCGCTCGAACGATTCGGCGATGACCGCGCGAACGCCCAGCAGCAGCGTACCCTTGGCCGCCCAATCGCGCGACGAGCCCGAACCGTACTCTTTGCCGGCCAGCACCACCAGCGGCGTGCCCGCGGCCAGATAGTTGCGGGAAGCGTCGAAGATTGTCGCCACCGGCGCACCGGCCTGGGTGAAGTCGCGCGTGTAGCCCCCTTCGGTGCCTGGCGCCAGTTGGTTGCGCAGGCGCACGTTGGCGAAGGTGCCTCGTATCATCACTTCGTGGTTGCCACGGCGCGAACCGTAGGAATTGAAATCCTTGGGATCGACGCCAAGCGCGGCAAGGTATTGCGCGGCCGGGGAGTTGCGAGCGATGGTTCCGGCGGGGCTGATGTGGTCGGTGGTGACTGAATCGCCCAGCTTGGCCAGCGCGCGGGCCCCAAGAATATCGCCCACCGGCGACGGGTTGCGCGGCATGTCCAGGAAATAAGGGGGCTTGCGCACATAGGTCGAGGCATCGTCCCATTCGAACACCCGCCCTTGCGGAGCGGACAGGCCGCGCCAACGCTCGCCGCCGGCGAACACGTCGGCATAGCCGTCTTTGTACATCCCCGATGCGATCGACGATTCGACCACCGCCGCCACTTCGGCGGTGCTTGGCCAGATGTCCTTGAGGTAGATGTCCTTGCCTTGCGGATCGCGGCCCAGGGAATCCTGGGCCCAATCGAAGTCCATGGTGCCCGCCAGGGCATAGGCCACCACCAGCGGCGGCGACATCAGGTAGTTCATTTTTACTTCGGCGTGGATGCGGCCTTCGAAGTTGCGATTGCCCGACAAGACCGACACGACGGCCAGGTCGTTGGCGTTCACCGCCTGGCTGACTTCGGGGATCAGCGGGCCCGAGTTGCCGATACAGGTGGTGCAGCCATAGCCGACGAGGTTGAAGCCCAGGGCTTCGAGATACGGCATGAGCCCCGCCTTGTCGTAGTAGTCGGTCACGACGCGGGACCCTGGAGCCAGGCTGGTCTTTACCCAGGGTTTGCGCTTCAGGCCCTTTTCCACCGCGTTTTTCGCCAACAGCGCCGCCGCCACCATGACGGCGGGATTCGAGGTGTTGGTGCAGGAGGTGATGGCCGCGATAGCGACCGAGCCATGGTCGATGGTGCAAGACACCCCGTCGCCCAAAGTGATCGAAGCGGGATTCGACGCGCGAGGACCGCCGCCCTTGGCGTCGGCCTGCCCCGCCGGCGCGGCGGAATAGGCTTCGGGCTGTTCAGGCGAGGGGGGATCCGATGCCGGGAAGGTGCCGGCCACCGCATTGTCGTACCCGGTCAAGGCCTGGGGCGCATCGCCGACGAGCTCGGGCAGTGCGGCGCGGAATGCCCGCTTGGCATCGGCCAGCGAAATGCGGTCTTGCGGGCGCTTGGGCCCCGCAATGGAGGGTACGACGGAAGACAGATCCAGTTCGAGCCGTTCGGAGTAGCGCGGCTCGACAGCGGGATCGTGCCACAAGCCCTGCTCTTTCGCATAAGCCTCGACCAGGGCAATCTGTTCCGGCGAACGGCCTGTGAGCTCCAGGTACTGAAGGGTTATTTGATCTATGGGGAATATGGAAATCGTGGAGCCGTATTCCGGGCTCATATTGCCGATGGTGGCCCGATTGGCCAAGGGCACAGCCGCCACGCCCGGCCCGTAAAACTCCACGAACTTGCCCACGACCCGATGCTTGCGCAGCATTTCGGTAATGGTAAGCACCAGGTCGGTGGCCGTGCTGCCTTCGGGCAGCGCCCCGGTAAGCTTGAACCCCACCACCTTCGGAATGAGCATGGAAATAGGCTGGCCCAGCATGGCGGCCTCGGCCTCGATGCCGCCCACGCCCCAGGCCACCACGCCCAGGCCATTGACCATGGGCGTGTGCGAATCGGTGCCCACGCAAGAGTCAGGGTAGGCGCTTATGACACCGTTGTTTTCCCGCGTGAAGACCACGCGCGACAGATGCTCCAGGTTGACCTGGTGCACAATGCCCGTATCCGGCGGAACGACCTTGAAATCGTTGAAGGCATTCTGGCCCCAGCGCAGGAACTGGTAGCGCTCGACATTGCGCTGGTATTCCAGCTGGACATTCTGCTCGAACGCATTTCTGCTGCCGAAGGTATCGACAATGACGGAGTGGTCGATGACAAGCTCGACGGGCGAGAGCGGGTTGATCCGGTCCGGATCGCCCCCTAGGACGGTCATGGCATCGCGCATGGCGGCCAGATCGACCACGGCGGGCACGCCCGTGAAGTCCTGCAACAGCACGCGGGCGGGAGTAAACGCAATTTCCTTTTTGGATTCGGCGTCGGGGTCCCAGCCCGCCAGGGCCTTGATGTCCTGCGCGGTGATGTCAGCGCCGTTTTCCGTGCGCAGCAGGTTTTCGAGCAGGATCTTCAGGCTGTAGGGCAGACTGGAAACCGGATACCCGGCATCGGCAATGGCCTTGAGCCGGTATATTTCGTAGTTTTTCCCCGCAACGCTCAATATGCCTTTAGCGTTGAAAGTGTCAGTGCTGTCCATCGCCACAGACCTCCTTTAACGATTAACCACCACTATTGAGATCGGTTCATCTCAATCGCCCGGCCTTGCGCTGCGCGCGATGCAGCAGCTCAAGCGCGATTTTCATCTTAGCATACAGGCGGTATGACGCACGGACACCGGAAAATGGCCCGAAAGCCGCGCTCCGTGCGGCTTTCGGCGGGTTCAACTTACGGCCCCATCGACAAACCGGCGGCCTGAGCGCCAAAATGGCGAACCCCTCAAGGGCGGGCATGGGATCAGGCTTTTTAAGCGGTCACTGCCGCTTGCTTAACTTTCGCCCGCTGTACTCGGCAAGACCGATCCCGGCCAGAATCAGCGCCAGGGCAACGGCGTGATACAGGTGAAATTCCTCGCCCAGCAGGGTGACGGCCAATAACGCCCCCCAAATGGGCAGCAGGTTGACGAACAGGCCGGCCCGGTTCGATCCAATCAATTCCACCGCTCGAATGTAGAAAACCTGGCCCAACAGGCTGGGAAAGATGACGATATACACAATCGCCATCCAGCCTTGCAGGTCTGGAACAATGGTGGCCCCTTGCGCCATTTCAAAGGCCAGCATGGGCAAGGCGGACAGCGTCGCCCCCACGCACAGAATGAACATCAGGCTGACCCAGTGCATCGCGGGTTTGCTGCGCAGCGCCGCCGTGTAAACACCGTAGGAAATAATCGCTGCCAGCATCAGCGCGTCGCCAAGGTTGATGTCGAAGGCGGCCAGGTTGCCGAAGTCGCCCCGTGCCGCAATGGCGACCACGCCGATGAAGGAGATCACGAACCCCACCGCCTGCATCAGGCTGATGCGGCTGCCGAACAGAACAAAGCTGGCGCAAAATATGAAAAGCGGCATGCCGCCCTGCAAAATGGCGCTATTGATTGCCGTGGTGAAGACCAGCGCGTAGTAAAGCGCAACGCTGAACCCCGTAAAACCAAGCAGCCCAAGCAGCAGCAAATACCCCAGCCGCGGCCGGATCGCCGGCCAGTCCGCGGCAATCTGTTTTCTGCTGAAAACGTACAACGCCACCATTACCGCCGCCCAGCGCATCGTGACGACCACCATGGGCGAAGCATGACCCACAGCCAGTTTCCCGGCGATTGAATTGCCTGCCCAGAAAAATGTTGCCCATGCCAGCAGGGCGTACGCCTTATACACCACCATTCATCCCCATCGTTAAACGCAGCCTTCCAATCATAACGGAAGGCCCGCAAATGACATCGACAAAAGGGGATTGCCGGCTCGGAGGCGGAAAGCCACGCCCGGCGCCGCCGATACGCCCGTTGCCGACAAGTCGCCGGCAACAGAGCACAGTCCTGGAATTATTTATCCATTTTGCACAGCGAAGCATAAGGATCGGAGTGATCCTTGACAATGACGTTCACGGGCTCGTAGTCCAGCTTGCCCTGAGCGTTGCGGGCCACGCGCACCAGATACCAGTTCTGCACGGGGTATTGATTGGGGCCGAACCTGAATTTGCCGCGCACGCTTTCGAAGTCGGCCTTGCGCAGCGCCGCACGGAACTGGTCGGGCTTGCCCTTGAGGTCGCCATTGACGGCCTTGAGCGCCGAGCCGATCAGGCGCGCCGTGTCGTAGGACGTGGCCGCGTACACCGTGGGACGACGGTTGTAGGCCTTTTCGAACGCAGCCACGAACTGCTTGCTGGCGGCATTGTCCTGCGAAGCCGTCCAAGGCGTGCTCAGGTAATAGCCCTCGCCGGCATCGCCCGAGGCGGCCAGCATGCGGTCGTCCATGGAGTACAGCGGGGTAACCATCTTGATGGTCTTGTTCAAGCCCGAGTTGGCAAGCTGCTTGGCAAAATTGATGCCGGCGCCGCCGGGCAGGAAATCGAAAATGCCGTCGGGATGCAGCGAGCGGATGCGCGCCAGTTCGACCGAAAAGTCGGACTGATCCAGCTTGGTGTAGATTTCGGCCAGGATTTCGCCCTTGTAGGCGCTCTTGAAACCATGCATGGCATCGCGGCCCGCCTGGTAGGCCGGCGCAATGAGCACCATTTTCTTGAGCCCCAGCTGGTTGGCCGCCATGGCCGAGGTATCGCTGTACGAGTCGTTTTGCAATGCCACCGAGAAGAAATTGGGGTTGCAGGCCTTGCCGGCGAAATTGGAAGCGCCCGCATTCAGGCTGATATAGAAACCGCCCCCCTTGAGCACTGTCGGCGCCACCGCCACCATCACATTCGAAAAGTTGATGCCCGTGAACAGGTGCACGCCGGCCTGCAGCATTTTTTCGGCCGACTGCTTGCCCGAGCCGGGCTTCAGGCCGTCGTCCTCGATGACCATGTCCACCGGAACGCCGCCCAGCTTGCCGCCGCCCTGCTTGACCGCCAGCATGAAGCCGTCGCGCTCGTCTTCGCCGATATAGCCGGCGGGCGTGGACAACGTGGTGATGAAGCCGATCTTGACCGGCTCCTGCGCATGGGAAAATGCCGCCGCGGCAGACAATGCTGCGGCAACGCCCAGTTTCGTGAAAAACTTCATGTCGCGTCTCCTATCGTTTTATGAATCGCAACGTCAAGCGCGCGTATGTTTATCAGGAGAAGTATAGGAAGGGGAGAATTATCAGTCGATACATCATGACTGATAATAATTATCAATTAATTTGATGAAGGCGAATTTACCCCCTATCCCAGCTTCGGGACAAGCAGCAGCGCCACACCAGGGAACAGGATAAGTATCATCAACGTCACCACGGCGGTGGCCAGGAAGGGAAGCGACCCGACGAAAATGGTCCTTAGCTGTAATTCGGGCATAATGGTTTTGACCATGAATATATTCATGCCCATCGGAGGATGGATAAGGCCAATTTCCATCATCAACACCACGAAAACGCCAAACCATATCATATTGATGCCCAACGGCTCGACGATGGCCGCGAAGATGGGAACCGTCAACATCATCATCGACAGGCCTTCCATCACGGATCCAAGCAAGACGTAGATCAGCACGATAACCAGGATGACCTCCAGCCCCGTGAAATGCTGGGCCTGAATCCAAGACACCATGGTGTTGGTCAGCCCGGACAAAACGATGAAGTTGGCAAAAAGCTTGCCTCCAAACAAGATGGTAAAGATCATCCCTGTCATTTTCGAGGCTTCCAGCAACGACTCCACGTAGGTTCGAAAGCTGAGCTTTTTACGGCTGATCGCAAACAGCAGCGATCCGCCGGCGCCGATGCTTGCCGCTTCGGTCGCGGTAAAAAACCCGCCGTACAGCCCTCCCATGACAAGCAAGAAGATGGCGAGCACCCCCCACACCCTGCCCAACAAGCGTAGGCGCACAGACCACGACGAGCGATCCCCCACGGGTCCCCGCTCGGGGTACCGAAAAACCGTCCAACGCACAGCCACCATGAACATCAGGCCGAGCAAAATACCTGGAACGATGCCGGCGATGAATAACGCGCCAATATCCTGCTGAGTCAGTATTCCATAGATCAGCAGTGGCACGCTTGGTGGTATCAAGGCACCCAGTGTGCCCGCCGAGCTGACGCAGCCGCTGGCCAGGGTATCCGCGTAGCCTCGCCGCCGCATGGGCGGCATGGCTACCCGCGTCATTGTCGCGGCAGTGGCGATGGAGCTGCCTGAAATAGCCGCAAAACCGGCACTGGCCATGATGGTGGCGTAGGCAAGCCCCCCTTTCAAATGGCCAAGAAACGAATAGGCCGAGTCGTAGAGATCCTCGGCCATCTCCGCCTTATAGATGAAAGTCCCCATCAATATGAAGAGGGGCAGGACGGACAGGCCGTCGTTGGCAGCCAGATCGTAGATCGTTTGCGCCATCATGAACAGCGCGGGCTCCCAGCCGCGAATCCACGCAAAGAGCGTAACGCCCACGGCCAGCATGGAAAAGCCGAGCGGCACACCATAAAAAGCCAACAGAAGCACAATGGCAAAACCAATCAAGGCGAGAGTCATGTTGCACTCCTTCCTGCACCGGGGTTGGCGCAAAGCCCAAGATGCAGAACAAGCAGAAACAACACCGCTAGCGCCGCGACGCAGCTAAGGGTGCCCATGAAATAGCTTAAATAGCCCTGGGGCAAGTGCAGCACCATCGTGTACTGTTTGTCTTGAAGCAGCATATGGCCGCTCAGCAGCAACTGCCGGCCTATCGTGGCGCAACATAGCAGACTGATCAGCAAAACGACCAGCCGCTGTACCCAGGCGCCTTTGGCGCCCAATCTGCCGTGCAAAATACTGACCGTAATATGCTGTTCAGTTGCCGTAACCAGCGGAAACGAGGAAAAAACGACTATCGCTATGGCAAAGCTGATCATCTCCGCACTCCCCGTAATGGGCCGGGCAAACCAATAGCGCATGAATACATCGCAAAACGTCAGCCCCATGATGAAGCTCAGCGATACAACGCACAGAAACACCAGCGCTTTGTTCGCCATGGAAACGGCTGCGCCCTTGTCCATGCTTCGTTCCGGGCCGGGCAAGCCTCCTTCGGGTCGGGCGGGGCTCATTTTCTTTCAGCCAAGGATTGTGATTGCTCACGGTAATATTCAAGAGCCGCCTTGCCGTCTACGCCCTGAGCATCGGCGGCTTTTATCCATTCGGCCTCCAGCTTGTCCGCCCCCTCCTTCATTTCCGCAATGAATTTGGGCGATGCATTTTCATAAGCAATACCCATCTTGAGGGCCGCGGCGTGAGAAACCTTCTCTGCCTTGTCAAATGCGGCTATGCGCCTGGCAAACGCCTCGCCCGATAGGGCAGTGATTTTTTCCCGATCACCCTCGTCTATGGATTCCCATTTTCGTTTATTGATGATCAGGGAAAAGCTGGGTGTCGACAGCCCGCCCGGGAAAACCGTGGCATTCTTGACGTAGCGAATGACTTTGAACATGTCGGAATTCAAATCCGAGATCCCCACATACGCATCAACTGCCCCTCCTGCAATGATTTCGCTCATTTTTGCCGCTGGAGTGGAAATGACCCCGGCTTGCGTCATTTCCATGATCTTGGCCGGAACCCCCGGCAACGCCCAAACCTTGATGCCGTCCAGGCCGTGCATCGACTGCAACGGCTGCTTCAGGCTGTACATAATGCCCGGGCTGGTAACCATGACGCCCAAAAGATGGACATTCTTATACTCATCGGCCTTTTTGAAGAATTTTTCGTACGTGCGCCAAAGTGCGATGGAGTTGGCCTCGGCGGTCGTCGCTAAAAAGGGCAAATGCGGCAATTGCATCAATTTCAATTGCGACGCGACGTTGCCGTTGAAAAGATAGGCTCCATCGACGACACTATTTCTGACCATATTCCAAAGCTGGTCGGGAGCTGCCAGGCTGGTGGGCGGAATCTTGATCTGCACCCGGCCCTCAGTGGCCTTCATCACATCTTCGGCCCAGGGAACGACCACATCGGTATTCATCGGATCCTGGGCGGGGAGAAAAGCATTAATGACCAGCGTGGTCGTTTTGGCGCTGGCCGGCAGTCCGGTACAGAACAATCCGGTGGACATGGCTGCAATAGCAGCCCACTTGAAGCAATGCTTGTTCAGCATGATGTTGTCTCCTGTTTTGTTATGGAATAGTTGTCAAGAATGTATCGGCAGCCTTCTTTTTGGGTTGGAAAATACCGCGCCTCGGCTATTGGCGCGTGGTCGTTACGACAAGCCCGCCAAACGGCGCGGATTATCGACAAGGATCGCACGGCGGCTCGACGAGTCAACGAACCAGCGTCCGAGGGCGTTGAATAGGGCAATGTCGTCCGGCATATCGCTGGCCCGGAAGTAGCCGGTGTGAGGCCAGTCCGAGCCCCAGACCAACCGGTCGATGGCGACATCGGCCAGGGCGTGGGCATAAACATCCACGTCACACCAATCCTCCAGCCGGCTGATTCGATCCGCGCCCGACAGCTTGACCCAGACTTGCGAGTGCTGGGCAAGCCGCAACAACGTTTGAAACGCCGGTTGGTCCATCCCGAATCCTGTATCGATCCGTCCGAAATGATCGATGACCACGCGACAAGGCAGTGACGCGATGAAGGGCTCCAGCCGAACCAGATCTTCGGCGCTCATGTGAAGCTGAAGATACCAATTCATTTCCCGGATAATCAGCGCTGCCGATTGGATTGCGGCCGCATCGAAGATGCCCCCATGCTGAGGGTTGAAGGCAAAGCGTACGCCTCTGACCCCGGCGCGTTGCATATTGCGCGCCTGCTCAAGGGAGAAGTGGCTTGCGCACTGAATCACACCAATCAACATTTCGGGGCATCGAGCAATGGCTTCCAGGTAAATATCGTTATCGGGGCCCTGGGTATTCGCATGGACGACCACTGCGTGCCCTATACCTAGCACCCCGGCCAATTCCATGTAGTTTTCCAGTGCTGCAGGCGGAGGCGTGTAATGCCTTGTTGGCGCATAAGGATAGCGGGCAGGCGGGCCAAGCACATGAAATTGCATATCCCAGGATCCTGAAGGGGCCTTCCACTCTGGGGTTCGCGCAACCGGGCGGGGCCCAAGGCAGGCGGGAATCTCGTTTTCACTGAGTTTCATCATATGCCCCAGTACGTTGCGCCAGTCGCGCGAAATCATCGCTTGCCTGCGCGACAGTCCGATCGACGATTTCAGGCGCCAGGCCAATATTGCAGGATGGATCCAGTAGATCCCGCAGGGTATTCTCGGAAAGATGCGCTCTTACCTCGTCATGCTTCATCAAGCGCTCCGCGAACGATTCGCCGCAATCACGCACTTGCCGGCAGATCGCATGCAGCAGGTCGTGCGCGGCGAGGCGCCCGACATGTGGAGCGAGCGCCATCTGGATGCGCTCGCTCAACGCCAGGCCCTCGGTCAGATCGCAGTTGCTTCGCATGCGTCTGGTGTCGACACGCAAGCCTTCCAGCAACTGCCGGGTTGTACGCAAGCACATTTCCATCTGGATAAAGGCCGCGGGAAGCGCCGCATGCTCCACCATCCCCTGGCCGGATCGATCCAGGTTCTGGCGCGATGACCGCAGAACCAAAGAAACTTGCGCCTGCACCTGCTCCGCCCCGTTCATGACCAGCCAACTGAGGATGGGATTGGCTTTGTGCGGCAACGTGCTTGACGTGTCGCGACCACCTGTTTCGGGTTCGGCCAGTTCGCCGATTTCAGTGCTGGACAACTCAGCGACGTCTTGGGCTATTTTTGCCAGCACCGATGCCGTCAAGGCGAGATAGAGCGCCACATCCAGGCAGGCATCGCGGGCGCTGGACGCGCTGGCGTAACGTGCCTGCAAGCCCAGTCTTCCCAGGACCCGGAGCTGAACCTGCAACCCGGCGTCACCCATGGCCATGAGCGTACCGCTCGCACCGAATAGCTCCCCCTCCATGGGACGCTGCAGCAAATCGTTCAGGCGGTTCGCGGTACGTGCAAGCGATGACAGCCATGTGGAGCATCTCAAGCCGAAAGTCGTGATGCCGGCATGGCCGCCGAAGCATCGCGAGGGCATGGGAGAGGCGCGGTACATGCTGGCCAGGCTGGCCACTTGTTCGCCAAGGCGGGCAAGCTGCGGCGCCATGAGACGCAACGATGCATTGACTTGCTGGGCCCGGACGGTAATCAACAAGTCCTGCGTCGTGGCGCCCCAATGCAGCGAACGGCCTGCGGCCCCGCACTGAGAGGTCAACTGCCGGATCAACGGGGCAATGGGATATCCGGACTTCTCCGTCGCCGCACGCAGCGCCGCATAGTCCACACTCGCATCTCTCAGGCAATCGCAGATGTCCACGGCATCCTGTTGGGGTATCAAACCCAATTCGGCCTGCACGCGCGCCAAAACGCATTCAAACTCAAGATACCGCGACACGGTATGCTCCAGCGAAAAAACCGCCGCGATACTGTCGATGGGCATGGCGGTGCGGTTGTCGCGCGAAGCCGGGCGAGCCATGGCGGTCACTCGCCGTTTTCGATGAAAAACTGTGTTTCTTGCCGGCCGCGCAAGGTGATGTCAAAGCGCAGCCGCCATCCATCCGCGCCGTATCCATCATCAATACAGATCAAGGTTTGACGAGCGCCAAGATCTTCAATGCTATTCAGGATGGGATCTTCGTCGTTGAGCGGCTCATTGGGAAAATACATTTGGGTTATCAGGCGATGCATGACACCGGCCGCATAAACCGAGAAATGCACATGAGGAGGCCGCCACCAATTGTCGTAACCCGGATTGGGGTAGGCTCCGGGCTTGATTGACACGAAACGATAAGAGCCGTCGTCTTTGGTCAGTGTCCGGCCAAAGCCTTTGAAGTTGGGATCGACGGCTTGATCGAACGTATCGGCGGGATGATCGTACTTTCCCTTGCTGTTGGCGGACCAGACTTCGATCAGCGCACCGGGCACCGGCCTGCCCGTTTCGTCGGCAAGAATGCCGCTGATGACGATCGGCTCGCCTTCGGCCCGCGGAGCGTCCGGCGACCACGCGGCCAGGTCGTGGTCCCCATCCTTGATCAAAAAGCGTGGATGAAAGGGCCCGATGGTCTGATGAGGCGTGACAATCGGCAGCTTGCGGCCTGGTGTGCGCTTCTCATGGAGGACATATCCCTTGATCAACGACAGCCGATGCGGATCGACGAAGGTATTGGGATGAGGTATAGACCGCGACTTGTTGTCAGTCATTCAGAGTCTCCCGTTGGTAGCGTGAATGACCGCAGTATAGGTATACCCCTACGATTGGAATAGAATCGTTGATCTTTTGGGCAATAACACCAAGTTATATGCCTGCCGGGGTGCGACGCAGCGCGTCGGCCATCGCCCTTGCTGCAGGCGGAAGCGGCGAAGCACTGCTGGCGATCAAATAGACGGTCAACGGAGCGAGAGGCTCCTCGATGTCTATGGCCCGTAAATGCGTAGCATAGAACGGGTGATTAAGGAGCTGGCGGGGCAAGATACAGATCACATCGTTTTTGAGCATCGAGGCCGTCAGCGTCGTGAGAGACTCAAATCGTAGAACCGGTTGCGACAGTGTCTCGCCCAGCGCCTTGAATTTTTTTTCAAAGATGCTGCCAGGCCCGTGCGCCGGACCATTGATGGCCCACTGGGCGTCTTTCAGCTCACGAATCGACGTGGCGCTCTCGCAAGCATGTCCAACCCGGCATGCGACGCACAGAGGAGACTCGAACAAAGGCTCGACCAGAAATTCGCTGTCCAGCGGATGGTCGGGAAGGGGCCCCACGGCAAAGTCGACTTCACGCTCACGAATCAACGGCAGGACTTTAGGGTAAAGGCCGTCGCTCACAGCCACGCTGACCCCCGGATTTGTGCGATGCAAACGCTGTAGCGCTCCGGGAACAACCATCATGGCCGCCGCCGGCGATACCGCAATGGAAGTATGGCCGCGTGTGTCGCCTTGTATATCCAGGACTTCCTCTTCCATACGGCCGATCTCGATCAGTACAGTCCGGGAGCGGGCCACTACCGCGCGCCCGTACTTCGTCAATACGGTGCCCTGGTTCGTGCGCTGGATCATGGGCACGCGGAATTCCTCTTCAAGAGCCCGTATGCTCTTGGTCAATCCGGGTTGGCTGATGGCAAGTTTCTGGGCGGCTTTCCGGATGCTGCCCACGTCGGCAATCGCGACGAGCTGTTCAAGTTGTTTGAGCCGCATGAGTAAACCTGTGGTTATCGTTATGTAAAACTTGAATACTATTCGCGCCCCCAACCCTTGTCTATTCTTTCTTCATCTGAAGCCGGGTTCGATTTTCGGATCAACCCCAAAACTCATCAGCAAGGAGACTGACTGACATGAACGTGAAAGATAACGTTCCCGTTGACGGCGAACGCGGTTTGCTAGACCGCTCGATCTTCGTGGATCCCCATGTATATCAACGCGAGCTGAAACACATTTTTGCACGGTGCTGGCTATTTCTTGGACACGAATCGCTGCTGCCGAACGAAAACGATTACTTCACAACGTATATGGGCGAAGACCCTGTCATCGTTACCCGCAAGGGCGACGGGAAGTTTGGCTGTTACCTGAACATGTGCCGCCACCGGGGCAACCGGGTATGCCGTGGAGACGCGGGCAATGCGCGCACATTCGTCTGTCCGTTTCACGGCTGGACGTTCAAGAACGATGGCTCGTTAAGCCATGTCCCAGGCTACAAAGAGGTCTATTTCAGCGAACTGGACATCGAATCCCACGGCCTGGTTCCCGTAGCCCAGATCGACAGCTACAAAGGCTTGTTATTTGCCACTTTTTCCAAGGATGCTCCTCCACTTGCAGAGTATCTGGGAGATATGACCTGGTATCTGGACATGATCCTGGATCGCCGCGAAGGCGGCATCGAATTCCTGCCGGGTGTCCACAAATGGCAAATCAAGGCCAACTGGAAATTCCCCGCCGACAACTTCATCGGCGACAGCTATCACGGCCCGGTAAGCCATCAATCGGCATGGGGCTCCGGCTTCGAGGGCATGCCTCGGCGCAAGCGAGGCTATGGCTACGAAGGGTTTCAAATCTGCATCCCCGGCGGCCATGGTTTGGGTGTGCGCTGGGCAGATAACCGCGAGGACTACATCGACATGGCCCTGCCGGAGTTTCAGGAATACGAGCGCTCGCGTATTGATGAAGCAACCCAAAGGCTGGGAGCATTGCGGGCGCATACTCTCTCGCCCATGCATTCCACCATTTTCCCCAACATGTCTTTGCTGTGGCAAGGCGGCACGATGCGGGTCTGGCATCCGCGAGGGCCAAACCTGACGGAAGCATGGGGATGGTGCTTCGTCGATAAGTCGGCGCCCGAAAGCCACAAGCAGCTTACCCGCATTCATGATCTACAGCGGCACGGCACCAGCGGCACCTGGGAAGTCGACGATGTCGACAACTGGGTGCAAAGCACCAACGCAAGCCGGGGGTGGGTAGCCCGCCAGGTACCGCAAAACATCCAGATGGGCGTCAAGCATGAGGCCATCCATCCGGAGCTGCCCGGCTTGACCGGGGGATTTCAATCAGAGATCAATCAGCGCGGGTTCTATCTTTGGTGGCAGGAGATGCTGAACAGCGACAAGTGGCCGACGGCGGCAGGCGCAGCGAAATAATCCGGAGGAAAAAACCATGACAACTGTATTGACCAGCAGCCTCGACGACAAAACCCTTGCGCGCATCGGCCTGCAATATGAAATCGAGCAGTTTTTATATGAAGAAGCCAGAATGCTCGACGAGCGCCGATTCAAGGATTGGATCGATCTGTTTACCGACGACATCCAATACTGGATGCCCATTGTTTCCAATCGAATGGGAAAAGACCTGGGCAATGAGCGGACCCTGCCGGGCGAGCTGGCTCATTTCGACGAAGATAAAACCAGCTTGGCAAATCGGGCCCGGCGACTGGAGAGCGGCGCCGCATGGGCCGAAACCCCGCCATCCCGAACCCGCCACATCGTCGGCAACGTGCAGGTGCAGCCGCTGGAGCAGGAAGATTCGGTCTCCGTGGTTTCCGCTTTCCTCTTGTGGAGATCGCATCTGGAACACGACGAGGAGGCATTCAGCGGACAGCGGCACGATGTATTGCGCCGCTGCGGCGGCGGCTGGCGAATTGCGAAAAGGACGATTTATCTCGACCATTCCGTCATTACTCAAAAAAGCCTGGGAGCGTTTTTCTGAAATGTACGCCGACCTCTCGACACGCACAGCCCTGGTAACCGGAGCGGCCAAGGGCATCGGCAAGGCCACCGCCCTGGCTTTTGCTCAGCAAGGCGCAAGTCTGGCCTTGCTGGACCGCGACGCCGAGGCACTGGCGGACGTGGCCGAAGCATGCCGCGCCGCTTCGCCTCAAGGGCGCGCCATGCATACCTTCGTGGTGGATCTGATGGATCACCAGGCCACGGCGCATGCAGTTCGCACGGCGATCGACAAGCTGAACGAGCTGAATGTGGTGGTCAACGTCGCGGGAATAACGTCCCCCGCCCGGGATCCCTTCGAGGGCATTGCACCGCAGGACTGGGAACGCGTGTTTTCAACCAACGTGACATCGATATTCGTCATTGTCAAAGAAGCGCGCCAAGCGTTGATCGACGACAAAGATGGACGCATCATCAACATTTCATCGCTTACCGCCTCCCGGTCGCTGGATTATCTGCCCGCCTATACGACATCCAAGGCCGCTGTGAACAGCTTTACCCGCGTTCTGGCGCGTCAGTTCGCTCCATTTGGGACGACCGTCAATGCCATCAGCCCAGGATTCATCCGCACCCCGCTATGGGATGAACGGAGCGACGAATTTGACAGCCGCATCGACAAATGGGTACCCATGGGCCGGCCGCAGTCCGCCGATGACGTGGCCTGGCTGAGCGTCTTTCTGGCAAGCCCGCTTGCTTCGAATATTACAGGCCAAATCATCGGCGTGGACGGCGGGGCCTCGATCTAATAAGGCGCGCCTTTCTATTAAAGCAAATCCCCGGCGAACGAAGCCGCAGACAGCATCATTACAGAACCGCGCCCATCCCCTTCCGCTCGATCAGGTTGAGAAGCTTCAAGGATGAGCCATTTGGCTTCTTGTCGCCCACTTCCCATTTTTGTACCGTGGACAAACTGATATTGAGCACGGCCGCAAACACCGCCTGGCTGAAATTAGCTTGTTCGCGTAGCGACTTGATCTGTTGCGGCTGCATTTCGTGCACGTCGAGATTGCGCAATACATCGAACTCGAGCATGCGGCGTTTGCTGATGAGGCCGGCGCTTTGCAGCCCTTGCGCAGTCTCGTGCATTTCATCCAGAATTCGGCTCTTATGCTTGGGTATTGTCACAACTTACCTCCTGGATCTCACCGTTGGCCAAGGCAATCGCCAATTGGCGGTCATCAAAGCTTAAAAGTTCTTTCGCTATTTCTTGAAGCATCTTCAGCTCGGCCGGGTCGATATTGTTCCGCTCATTCTTGTTGAACCCATACAGGAAAAACCAACGGTCTGTCAGTGTTGTGGCAACAATGGTTCGAGCGCCACCGCGCTTGCCATGACCAGATAAAGCGACCCGCTTCTTTACAACACAGCCACCCAAATCAGCGTCGACAAGCCCTTGGGCCATTTCAGAAACGGCCTTGAGCAAAGCACTATCAGCCAAGCCTGCCTTTCGCATCCAACGGACGAAACTCCGGGTTTTAAATATCCGTCGATAAGTTAAACTATAGCATTCAGTGCAATAGATTTCCATGCCTGCTTCTCCCCTGGAGTCTTTGCAAGCAGGCAATCTAAAACAAACGTAGCGGAAAAAACATTAGGCAAATTCATCCAGGGCCCGGAAGGCCTGCGCATGAAAACACCCCGAAGGCCGGAAGTCTCCGGCTTTCGGGGCGCGACTTCATGGCAAGGCTTTTTCAACCATCAAGAGCAGGTATAGCTGGATGCGACGAGGGGGTCTCCGCTTACGAAAGTTGCCTTCTTGGGATACATGCATATCGGCTGGCTTTTTTGAACCGGAGTGCTCGACGCCGATTTGACGACGATGCTGTCCGGCGCCACGCCCTTCTCCACCCAGTCGGTCAGCAAGCCATATATTTGCCCGCTGGCAGGATACGGCGGATTGGCATCGGGGTTCGACGTCCCGTTCCCCGGCCCATGCGCCATTCCGGGAACCAGGTACAACCTGTAGAAGTCCTGCACTGCCGACATGCCGCCCATCGCGGCAACCACGCGGTCGTAGTAGTTGATCGAACCCTGAGGGAAAATCAGCGGGTCGGCCAAACCATGATATTGAATCAACTTGCCGCCTCGCGCCTTGAAGGCCGACAGATCCGGGTTATCGGTATTGATGTCGCCAAAGGCGCTTTGCAGCGAGACCCCGCGGTCAAAAGCGTTTGAAAGCTCTGCGTACGACAGCGACTTCCATTTGTCGGCGCCGTTGCCCGTTGTGTTGATGAAGGGCGGCCCGGCCAAGGTGGGGTCCTGCAGCTCGAGCGCCACTTGGCTGGTCGCGATGGGAAACGCCGTGGAGCCGGCAAGTGCCAACAGGCTGGTTCCGCGAGACAAGCCATACCAGCGCTGCATGCCGCTTGGGCTGGCCGCCCAGCCGTTGTCGACGGCTGGATCGGGCACACTGCCGTCCGCGGTCATGCCGTACCAGATTTTATTGATGGCGCTGGCCTGCGCGGTAGATACACACGCCGCGCTGCTGTTCGAACCGCCGCTTGTCGTGCACAACACGTTTGCGTCCTTGGTTGGATCATACCGGCAGGCAGCCGGGTCGAGAATGTAGCCAAGATGGGCTCCTCCCACGACATCGCATGCGGCTATGGCGGCATTCGAAACAGCCGTCAGTTGATCCGAAGACATATAGTTGCCGCCCAGGTCGCGTTGAATGACGATTTGCGGGTAGAGCTCAGCCGTGATGAAACGGGACCAGTTATTTGCCGGATAGCCGGCGACGATACCATCGAAGTCCTCGGGATACCGCTGCGCCTGCATGAGCGCCTGGCGCCCGCCCGTCGACCCGCCGTCCCAATAGGTTCGGGTGGGGGCGGAGCCGTAATAAGCCTTGGCCAGGGCCTTGGCTTTGATGACTTCCTCATGAATGCCCCGGGAGGCAAAATCCGTCCATAGCGTCGTATTGATCGTTCCATCCGGATTCATGGCGAACGAACCGTCCAAGCCAGAAAATGCACTGCTGTGACCCGTGTCGTTGGTTGCGGTGACCGCGCCTTCCGCCGCGGCAATGGCCGGGGCCGATCGTCCGTCGGAGCCCACGGTGCCACTGGAAATCTTGGTGATATCCGTTTCTTCGGTGCCGGCCCATCCGCCGCCCCCAAGCGCGTGCAGCCGCCCATTCCAGGCGCTCTTGGAGGGCAGCCAAACCTCGATCCCGATGCCGGGAGATGTCGATGGCGCTCCGTCGGGCCCCGGATGTCCCGGACCAACAAGCAGCTTTACCAGGCACAAGTCGCTGGCAACGGTAGTCGTACCGTCCGATGCGGCGTTCGGAAGCTTGTCTCCTTTTTTATAGCTCTGGACGAGCAATACCGTGGTTTGGTCATCAGGCTTGAAGCCGTCCTTTATGCTGTTGTCGCAGGTCAAGGCGACTGGCGCAAGGGCCTCGTCGGAACCACTTCCGCCGTCGTTACAGCCGGTAAGCGCGATGAGGGACAACGCCCCCAACAAACTGCCTGCGGCCAACCGTCGCATTGACATGCGCCCCCTTCCCGAACCGCTTGGTGCCTTGTGCGTACAAGGATCAAGTCTCATGATGCGTCTCCTGTTTTTGTTGAAGTCTGGCTTGGCAATATGCACTAATATGCATCAGGCAAGTTTGCCGGCCGCCGCAACCGCTGTATATCGGAATACGCGCATGGAATATCACATTACGAGCATTTCCATAGCTAACCAGGTAACTTGGGCTTACAGACTCCTAGTAGTATCACTGGTGCCCATCTCAAAGAAAATGCATTATCCTGCCCGTCAAAACAAGACAGGTGCTTGGCACCGGAGGGAGATGATGGGCGATTCTTTGCTGTTCGATCGACGGGGCAAGCCGATAGCGACCCCAGGCGTAACACTGATCGACTCAACACCGGCGGCCTGGCAAGGCTTCCCGCTCGAGGTGACATCGATCCACGGCTCGGGAGAAGCGCGCGCGTTCCACCTGCCCATTGCGGCGATCGCGATGTGTTCAGGCGGAGGCAACGGGTGCAGCGACGTCCGGATAGGCAGGTCGACGGTTAGCCTGCCATTCAGCCACGGCGTTCTGGCTCTCCAGGACGCCGGCGTCGAGGTGGATAGCTGGAAGTGGCGCGGCTCAACCGACGAAATCGTCTCGGTGCAGTTCACGCCGGACATTCTGGCCGAACTGACGCACGGTGAAGCCAGGCTTCCCAGCTTTCAATCCCAGAGGCGGGACGAGGATGAAACAATTTCAAGCCTGATCACGGCAATGCACAGAGAACTGAAGCGTGGCTGCGGATCGGGGCGGATGTACGCGCAAGGCCTGTCTTTGGCGTTGCTCGGATATGTACAGCACCGCTATGGGACTTCGGCTGCAAGGCGCCGGACGCCCGGCACAATCCCCCCAAGGGAAATGGCGCGAGTTACCGACTACATACACCAGCATCTCGCACGCGACATCAGTGTCGACGACCTCGCCTCTTTGCTGAACCTAAGCAGCTCACAGTTTGCACGCCTGTTCAAGAAAACCGCCGGCGCGTCACCGTATCAATATCTGCAGCGAAAACGCATAGAACGCGCCATCGACCTGATGCGCGGGCCGGACTCCCTCGCTCAAATCGCGCAAGACGTTGGCTTCTCGAGCCAGTCGCATTTCACGGAAGTATTTCGAGCCGTCACCGGAACCACCCCGGCAATAGCCCGAGCCGAGCAAGCCAAGGGTTTTCCGACGGGCCTCATCCCGCATTTTCCGTAGAGTCGCCCTCGAAAAACCCCGGCGCATTCGCCACCTGAGCCGCAGCCGTATCGGCTACGCGCTCCAGCTTCCGGGACTCGTTGATGACCGTCTTTGCATAGCCACTACTATTGCCGGAGTACTTGGCCAGGGCTTTCCACAAATTACCGTCATACGATTCCAGATACTCTTCGAGTATGTCGGTGCCCACACGAACGTTCACAGCCGGGTCGAACAGCGACTCGGACTTGTGCAGCTTGTCTGAATGCCAACGCCGCACCACCTGCATCAATCCTTGCGCGCCATACCGGTTTTGCACCTTGGGCCGGAAAACGCTTTCTTTCTGCATGATGGCGATCAACAGTTCGGGAGCAAGCCCCTCGCGGCGGCTGGCCTCCTTCCAGGCAAGCTCCACATATTGGTGCAGTGTCTGCCGCGGCTGGCCCAGCTTTTCTGAAAGATATTCGACCTGCGCCTTTTTGCGGGCCTCATCGACGATCGAAGCCAGGTCCTTGACCTGTGCGAGGTCGATTCCCAACGCGGGTTCTGACTGGGCGGACTCCGGTGAGGCAGGCTCCAACAGAGCTGTTGTTGAATGCGCTTGTTCCAGCGGCGCAGGCTCCAGCCAAGCGTCAGCCGGGCGCGTTTGCTCCAGTGGCTGAAAGGCGGGTTCGAGCGTAGCGACCTGCTCCGCCGCCACACCCGCGGCGGCACCGGCGGATTCACCGGCCCAAGCGCCAGGAGAAGCAAGCAGGCTGCCTGCAACGCAGATCGCAGCGGTAAATGCGAAGGTTCGATCATGAACCTTGCGATAAAGCGGTTTAGTGCAATTTGATAAAGTTTTCTTGACAGTCATCAGCCCCGGGCGCCATAACCACATGCGCTCGGATTAAAAAGCCTTGAATGGTCGATTGACTTCGCTTTTTGGGATTACCGCATGAGGTGACCGACTCCTAGGCAGCACGGAGCCGAGTACATTTGAAAGGCGTCTTCAGTTAAGGTTGGAGCACGACACCTTCAGTGACGTGCTTATCCGTAAGACCATAACATTGTAGACGTTTCTGCGATGCAAAAAGGTGTAAGCGTAATTGACAGACGGCATAACAGTATCTGGCGAAACAGAAAAATCAAAGCAAGCATCCTGCCAGTCCTCGTTCGCAACCCCACACGACCGCCGCGCTGCGCCCGTAGGCCCCCTGTACGCGCGGGACAACGTGGCGTTATCCGCTTGATACAGAAACATCAGAAACGATGAAGCTTTTGCGTCTGGTACGGCTTTTGGCCTGTCTTTACTCTGGCCTTGTTCCTGGTTCCGAATGGTCACACGATGTGTCGATGAGCAAAATGGCTTCGTGTCATTGTAAATAAGTCTGCATACTGGCATTGACCGGTACCTGGAATCCGCGGGCCCATTCAATTCCTTCCTATAGCGAGGAACAGGGGTTTCGTGATTTCATATATTTTCATCATTGGGAGTTTGTCATGAACGTCCATCATTACAAAAGATTATCCAAGAAATCGATTCTGGCGGTCTTTACATTGACGCTGGGCGTAGGTCTGCTGGAGGGGTGCACAACGACTGCACCCAATAGTCCGAAACCTGAATCCTCAAGCGCCCAGTCTGCTGATGCCCGTATCGATGCGGATGTACAGTCCACCTTGAATCGCCTCTACGATGTCGCCGCCGGTTCGCGCAGCATGGTGCAGCACGCCGCGGGGGTGCTGGTATTCCCGAAAGTATACGGAGGCGCATTCATTGTCGGCGCGCAACACGGCCAAGGCGCGTTGCAGATTCACGGCCGCGTGGCGGGCTACTACAACACGACCGGATTATCGATTGGCTGGCAGGCAGGGGCAAGCTCCAAGGCCATCGTCTACGTTTTCAATTCTGCCGAAGCACTGGCGCATTTTCGCGCGAGCAATGGCTGGCAGGTGGGAGCGGACGCCAAGGTGGCAGTCGGGCACATCGGCGCCAACGGTTCGGTAGATAGCCAGACGCTGAGCCAGCCCGTTGTGAGCTTCGTCATGAATAACGCAGGCCTGGAAGGCGGCGTAGCGCTCGACGGCGCCAAAATCACCCCCGTAACGCACTGACGGAACAAACGGAGAAAGTCATGCTGCACTATGCCATCGTGTTCTTGATCATCGCCTTAGTGGCCGGATTACTTGGCTTCTTTGGCATCGCAGGGATAGCGGCGGAAATCGCCAAGGTTCTATTTATCATTTTTCTGATCCTGTTCGTGGTTTCTCTTGTTTTTGGTCGCCGACGATGACCTCAAAAAGAGTCGGGCAACTCGGATTCCATTCGATTTGATTCCACGGGTGATTGCGTGCTCCGAATGGCGGCACCGAGATCTTTCAACGGGCCTGAGCCGTATCAGCGTGGCGACTGCCTCTTTGACACGGTGGACGCAAGCACGTTGACGGTGCCGAGCTTCACAAAGATGCTAGTCATCCAGGAATCTTTCCACAGCCTGAGCCAGTGCACCAGGCTGATCCAGATGAACCATATGCCCGCAGTCATCGATGCGCAGCCGCTCCAGCGACTTTATCCTGCCCAGGCGCTCTTCGAACTCCTCACGCGTGTAGCGCTCATGGTTCAGCGGGTTTTGGTTCGCTTTATCCCCTTCCACCCATAGCACCGCGGCTTCAATGTTTTCCCAGGCAGCAAGAACCTCATCGCAGCGGTACAACATTGGGTTCACACGCTTATGCACCGCATCCGCCAGCACATGCCGGCGGCCGTCTGCCTTGAGTTCGGTCCATTCCCCCGCAAGCCACAGCGCGAACCGTTCGTCCATGTGCGGGCTGCGTTTCATCAGGTGGTCGGCGACGTCCTGCAAGCTTGCAAAGGTCCGCATGGAAGCCGGCGTTTTCAGCTCTGAAAGCCAGCGGGCCAGCCTGGCCGGCGCCTCGGACGGCAAGGTTCGCGCAAGTCCGAACCCTTCGACATTGACCAGGCGCCGGATACGCCCCGGACATGTTCCTGCGTAAATCATCGCAATGTTGCCGCCCATGCTGTGGCCCAGAAGGTCAAGCGGAGCATGCGGCGAAATATGGTCGATGATCGCGTCCAGATCTGCGTAATAATCGTAAAACCAATAGCTATCGCCGGGCCGCGACGCCTTGCTCCCCCCGAAACCCCGCCAATCAAGGGCAATGACTTCACGTTCGATGCTTAGCGTATCCACAAAACGCTGAAAGGAAGCTCCCACGTCCATCCAGCCATGCGCAAGGAGAAGCGGAGGGGCGCCCCGCCCTGCCTCTTCCAGCGCCGGCCAGCGTCGAAGGCGGTACGACACATCGCCTCTGATCTGGACTTGCTTGGTCGTGCTGGTTCTGTCGGGAGTGTAGGAAGATATTGTGCTCATGCCGCCATCTTAACGCCTGACGCTGCGGGTTGCGGACTATGAGCCCCCTTACTCCACCATCTCGCTCTTGGCCAGGTTACGTGGCTTGTCGACGCTGGTGCTGCGCACAAACAAGGGAGTTTCCTTAAGCAACACAACACACAGGTCATAGTACTTTCCCGCACGGCCATTGCCGTTCACTGAACCACACAGCAGCGCTCATGCTTTTTATAGTGCCGGTGTCTTCTTCGCAAGGGCACCGCATGAACAAGCACGACGCCAGTTACCGCCTGCTGACGTATTGCGGCTTGCTCTACGAAATGCTGCTGCAGCGCGAGCCAGGTCTATTGGCCACAACGCTGCCCGCAGTGTTGCCGGTAGTACTGTACAGCGGCGTGCCGCGCTGGAGCGCGGTGGTTTACCTGGCGATAACCTGGCGTCGCTCTTGTTTCGTCTGGAGCACAACCGGGGCCTGGAAGATATGCAAACGCTTATTCAAACAGTGTATAAATACACGGAAGGGCCACAATATCGCGAACTACGCCGGGCATTCGTAAGCTGGACACGCTACGTATTGCTACCCCGATCCTTGCCCGAGGTGCAGGTTCCCCCTGTGGACGATTTACTGGAGATAACCGACATGTTGGCAGATCAATCACGCTCCTGGACGCACCAGTGGAAGATGGAGGGGCTGCAGGAGGGAAGGCAAGAAGGAAGGCGGGAAGGTCGACAAGAAGGCGAGCTCGTCCTGCTGCAGCGCCAGCTTACCCGTAAGTTCGGCCCCCTGCCCGAAACAACCCAGCAACGTCTAAAAGCCGCAACCTCTGCCCAGCTGGAAACCTGGTCGCTGAATATTCTGGACGCCGCCACATTGGAAGAAGTATTTCAGGAATAGCACAGGCCACGTCGCTTCAGTCTTTATAGAACCGCGTCCACCCCCTTGCGCCCGGCCAGATTGAGCAGCTTTAGCGAAGAACCATTTGGCTTCTTGTCGCTCACTTCCATTTTTGCACTGTGAACAAACTGATATTGAGCACGGCCGCAAATACGGCTTGGCTGAAATTAGCCTGCTCGCGCAGCGACTCGATCTGTTGCGGCTGCATTTCGTGCACCTCGAGATGGCGCGATACATTTACTTGACTCGCCCCGGAAAATCAAACTCATGACTCAAACATCCCAGCCATCGCCAGAGGTTCGTCCTCTTCATATCGACGACATCACCGTTATCGATGACGCCAAGCTCAAGAAAGCCGTTACTGCCGCGGCGCTTGGCAATGCCATGGAGTGGTTCGATTTCGGGGTCTATGGTTTCGTCGCCTTTGCCTTGGGCAAGGTCTTTTTCCCCGATGCCTCGCCCGCCGTCCAGACGATCGCCGCACTGGGCACATTTTCCGTGCCCTTTCTGGTTCGCCCGCTGGGCGGAGTCTTCTTTGGCGTGATGGGAGACCGTTTTGGGCGGCAAAAAGTGCTGTCGCTCACCATCATCATCATGGCGATCAGCACCTTCTGCATCGGGCTGATTCCCTCGTACGCCGCCATCGGTCTGTGGGCGCCCATCATATTGTTGATGTGCAAGCTGGCACAGGGTTTCTCGGTCGGCGGCGAATACACGGGAGCCGCGATCTTCGTGGCCGAATACGCGCCCGACCGGCGGCGCGGATTCCTGGGCAGTTGGCTGGACTTCGGCTCGATTGCCGGCTTCGTGCTGGGCGCGGGCCTGGTCGTGCTGCTGCAGGCGCTCCTGGGCGAACGCTCGTTCCTGGACTGGGGGTGGCGCGTCCCCTTCTTCATCGCAGGGCCGCTCGGCCTGCTGGGCCTTTATCTGCGCCATGCCGCGGAAGAAACGCCCGCCTTTACCCAGCAACTGGAAAAGATGGAAAAGGAAGACCGCGACGCCGTCAAAGAACGGCCAAGAGTGTCTTTCCTCGAGATATTTTCCAAGAACCGTAAACCTTTACTGGTCTGCATCGGCATGGTGCTGACGACCAACATCACCTACTACATGCTGCTGACCTATATGCCGACCTATCTGTCCAGCAGCCTGGGATACTCCGAAGATCACGGCGTGCTCATCATCGTTGTGGTCATGATAGGAATGCTGTTCGTGCAGCCCGTCGTGGGATTTTTCAGCGACAAAATCGGACGCAAACCGTTCTTGCTGTTTGGCAGCCTGGGCCTGTTGATCGTTGCCTTCCCGGCTTTCAAATTAATCGGGCACGATAATATCGGCTTGATTTTCATAGGCCTGCTGCTGATCGCAATTTTTCTCAATTTCCTGATCGGCGTCATGGCATCCACCCTGCCTGCGCTCTTTCCCACGCACATCCGCTACAGCGCACTGGCGAGTTCATTCAATATCGCGATCATCGTCGCCGGCCTGACCCCGACGGTTGCCGCCTGGCTGGTGGAAACGACGAACAACCTGATGGTGCCCGCCATTTATCTGATGATGGCGGCAGTAATCGGCCTGATAACCTCGTTCTATCTTCCCGAAACCGCGAATCGCCCGCTACGCGGCGACACCCCTACCGCATCGAATCCCCGTGAGGCAAGAGCACTGCTGCAACAGGCCTACGACCATATCGAACAGACCGTACAGGAAGTCGACGAGGAAATCGGCGCGCTGGAACAGCAAATCGAGACATTGAAGGCGCGCCGCCAGCGATTGACGGATCGGCATCCCGACTTGGAGTGACGGGGCAGGTACATGAACTCTGCCGGCCCACATACCTTGACAATCATCGGTCTCGGGCGCCCACAGCCGCATGCACCCACGAAGAAAGCTCGTGAATGATCGGACTGCTTCCCCGTTACACTATGACAATGATCACGTGTATGGGTGACCCATGTCAGAAGAACTCTCGCTCTCCAACCAAAACAGTACGGATTCACCACCAGGCGGCAGCCGAACCACCAAACCCCGCGGGATCCAGTCGATTCTCATTGGCTTCCATATCCTGGATCGTCTGGCCGAGTCGCCGACACCGCTCGGGTTGAAGCATCTGGCCGAAGCCAGCAATATGCCCGCGAGCAAGCTGCGGTTTTATCTGGTCAGCTTCCTGGAACTGGGCCTGGTTACCCAGGAAGCGCCCAGCGGCCGCTATAGCCTGGGGCCGGCAGCATTGCGCCTCGGGCTGGCTGCCCTCGAAAAATTCGACATCATCAATCTTGCGCGCAGCGAGATGCGGCAATTGGCCGATCAACTGGGCTTTTCCGTGTTTCTTGCCGTCTGGGGCACACACGGGCCCACCATCATCGACCGGGTCGACGGACGCAACCGTACCGTTCTGGAAATCCGGGTGGGCACAGCCCTACCCTTGCAAACCTCCGCCATGGGGCGCGCCTATGCCGCCTTCCTGCCCAAGGCGGTCATTGCGCCGTTACTGCGAACCGAACGCCGGCAAGGGCTGGTGCTGGACGACTTCCCAATGCAAGGCACCCCGCAGGGCGAAGAGATCCGGGCAATCCGTCTATCGGTCTCTGCGGGAAGGCTGTTGGCGGGATTTACCGCCATCGCGTCACCGGTGCTCGACAGGGCGTGTACACCCGTGGCCATGCTGTCTGTCGTAGGGCCCATAGGTCCCCTGAAGGACACGCACAAAGATACCCCGGCGCACGCCCTGCTTGAATTGACAAAGCGGCTGAGCCTGCAACTGGGTTGGTCCGAAAAAGACAATTAAAAGCGGGGCGGGCACACGTTCTACCTACTCCTTACACCTCTTCGGGCAACGCGAATGAATGCTCTGGAACCAATCTGGGCGGAGCGACGACATGCGCCGGGTTCCGCGCTTCGTCCTTTAATCTCTGCTCAAGCAGGCGACGTGCTTGTATCGGCGCTTGATCAAGCTTGATGGCGACCTGCGGAACCTCGACATTGCGTTCTTCCATCTGCCTTTGCTGAATTTCAAGAATGACTTTGTCCTGGTCGAACGTATCCGAAATAGCCTTCTGTATCGTTTCCGTCATCGCCGCGTCGTCGATTTTATAGTTGCGGACAAAAGCCCAGAAATAGTGGGTGCGGGTTTCCGTCTCGGGTGTCAGCAAATGGAGCACATGGCCAATCAACGCCCCGGAGCGATCTTGACCGACCGGGTGAAAACCCACGACGGTGAGGTTGATGGACGGCACCAGATTGATGGCCGACTGCCATCGATTCATGACACATGCCCCCCCGAGGGACATGGCAAAAAACGGCGGCGCCTCGATATTGGGCATTTCGCGATGCGCCCGCGTCAAACAGTTCGCCTCGACAGTAACGTTGGCAGCATAGTTGGCAATGGACTCTTCCTCATCGTTCCCGATGGTGGCGCCATGCACATAGGTTTCATGGCTGAGGTCGAGCAGGTTGTCGTTAAGCAGGCGAAAGTTCGCTTCAATGTTGTGGTACCCACGCGAGGACGCCCATTCGGGGCTGTTGTTCCACTGGACGTCGGGAATCAGGTCGGGATTTGCAAGCGTTTGGTCGCCTAGCCATATCCATGCAAAACCATGGAGCAACTCAAGCGGATATGTCCTGACCCTGGCGGCGGCCGGAATGTTGGTCTGCCCCGGGATATGGGTGCATTCCCCCTGCGCGGAAAAGCACATGCCGTGATACCCGCAGCGGATTTCATCTCCCACCCGCGTCCCCTGGGACAAAGGCAAAAGGCGATGCGGACATGCGTCGTCCATGGCACAGAGCTGCCCTGTCGCTGTGCGGAACATCAGGACTGGAACATTCAGCAGGCGCCGCGCGACGAACGGTTGATCAAACTCGGACTCGAAGGCCGCGACGTACCAGACATTTTGCACAAACATTAGGGGACTCCCGGGAAATTTGCGTGGCAGGAAAAAACAGGCCAACGACACGCATCATATTCAACATTGTTGACTCAATACAACTTTATACCCATAAAATCCGCCCAAAAACTAGGGAAATCACTGAATTTTTCGCCAAATAATTTGATGTTATTGTTTCGATGCAACTATATTTATATCGACGACCAAGGAGAACACTGTGAAAAAGCTATGGATCGCCCTCTGTCTGGCATCTGCCCTCGGGGCTTCAGGTACAACGGCTCAGGCTGGCGAAATCAAGATCGGCTACGTAAACACCTTCTCGGGACCGGGCGCCATCCTGGGCAAACACTATCGGGATGCCTTTGAACTCGCTGTGAACGAGCTAGGCGGCAAAATGGGAGGGCTGGACGTCAAGGTCGAATATGGCGATGATCAACTGAAGCCGGAAATCGCCAAGAGCGTAGTGGAACGGTTGGTGGACCGCGACCACGTGGACATTGTGGCGGGCTTCAACTTCTCCAACGTGCTGCTGGCCTCGCTCAAGACCGTAACAAGCGCCAACAAGCTGCTGATCAGTTCAAACGCCGGGCCTTCGAACCTGGCCGGAGCGCAATGCCAGCCCAATTTCTTCAGCGTCGGCCAGCAAAACGACGGTGCCAGCGAGGCGCTGGGCCAATACTTGAAACAACAAAACGTGAAAAGCGTGTATGCGCTGGCGCCGAACTATCAAGCGGGCCGCGATATGATCGCCGGCCTCAAGCGTGGGCTCGGCAAGGAACTGGTGGGAGAAGTCTACACTCAGCTATCTCAAACCGACTTTCAACCTGAGTTGAGTCAGATACGCGCCGCCAAGCCGGCTGCCGTATTTGTGTTCATGCCCGGCAGCAACGGAATCAACTTTGTCAAACAATGGGCGCAAGCCGGCTTGAAAAGCGAAATACCTCTTTACTCGGTATATACAGTGGATCACACAACCTTGCAGCCAATCGGCCCCTCCGCCGAAGGCACGCTGGGCGTTTCGCAGTATGTCGAAGACCTCCCGTTCGAAGCCAATAAGAAATTCGTCAAGAAATTCGTCGACCGTTACGGCTATTACCCATCGGAATACGCGGCCAGCGCCTACGATACGGCCATGCTGATCAATAGTGCTGTGGTAGCAACTCATGGCAGGCTGGACGACATCGACGCTTTGCGCGCCGCCGTGCAAAAAGCCCACTTTGATTCAGTGCGCGGGCCCAACTTCAAACTGGGCAAAAATCACATGCCCATTCAAAATTACTACTTACGCGAGACCGTGAAACGAGCTGACGGAACACTGGGATTCGTTACCCGCGAAACCGTGGTGGAGAACTACGTCGACCACTATGGCGCCCAATGCACCAATATCAAAGGATGAATCAAGCAAAGGCCGTAATGGTCAGATGCATGCGGGCATGGTCTAAGCATTCGAGCGCTCGGATTACGGAGCTCATAATCGGCTCATGAGCACCCGAATGCTGCCTTACTCTACCGTCACGCTCTTGGCCAGGTTGCGGGGTTTGTCGACGTCGGTGCCGCGCACGCAGGCCGTGTGATACGCCAATAACTGCAAAGGTATGGTATGCAGGATGGGCGAAAGCTTGCCGTAGTGCTCGGGCATGCGGATGACATGCATGCCTTCGGTGGCGACGATCTTGGTGTCGGCATCGGCGAATACATAGAGTTCGCCGCCCCGCGCCTGCACTTCCTGCATGTTCGACTTGAGCTTTTCGAGCAGTTCGTCGCGCGGGGCGATGGTGACCACGGGCATGTGCTCGGTGACCAGGGCCAGCGGGCCGTGCTTGAGCTCGCCGGCGGGATAGGCTTCGGCGTGGATGTAGCTGATTTCCTTGAGCTTGAGCGCGCCTTCCAATGCAATGGGGTAATGCATGCCGCGCCCCAGGAACAGGGCGTTTTCCTTGGTGGCGAAGCGGTCGGCCCAGGCGATGATTTGCGGCTCCAGCGCCAGCACGGCGCCGATGGCCACGGGCAGGTGGCGCAAGGCTTTCAAGGCATCGGCCTCGGCCTCTTCGCTTAGGCGGCCCTTTACCTGAGCCAGGGCCAAGGTAAGCAGGTACAAGGCCGTCAGTTGCGTGGTGAAGGCCTTGGTGGACGCCACGCCGATTTCAACGCCGGCGCGGGTAATGTAGTTGAGCTTGCACTCGCGCACCATGGCGCTGGTGGCGACGTTGCAGATGGTGAGGGTTTGCTCCATGCCCAGGCTGCGCGCGTGCTTGAGCGCGGCCAGGGTGTCGGCGGTTTCGCCGGACTGCGAAATGGTGACGACCAGCGAACGGGGGTTGGGCACGCTGTCGCGGTAGCGGTATTCGCTGGCGATTTCGACGTTGACGGGAATCTTGGCAACGGATTCGATCCAGTAGCGCGCGGTCAGGCCGGCATAATAGCTGGTGCCGCAGGCCAGAATGAGCACATTGTCGATGTCCTTGAACACTTTGTAGGCGGCGTCGCCGAACAGCTCGGGCGTAATGCTTTCGATATCGAGCAGGGTGTCGCCCACGGCACGTGGCTGTTCGAAGATTTCCTTTTGCATGTAATGGCGGTAAGGACCCAGTTCGGCCGCGCCGGAATAGGCATGCACCACATGCGATTCGCGCTCGACGGGTTTGCCGGCCGCATCCAGTATCCATACCCGCGCCAATTGCAGGTCGACGACGTCGCCGTCTTCAAGATAAATGAATTTGTCGGTGGTGCCGGCCAGCGCCAGGGCGTCGGAGGCGAGGAAGTTTTCGTTGTCGCCCAGCCCCACCACCAGGGGCGAGCCCTGGCGGGCGCCCACGACGCGATGCGGCTCGTCGCGGCAGAATACGGCAATGGCATAGGCGCCGCGCAGGCGGCGCTTGGCCTGCTGGATGGCCTCGAACAGATCACCCGCATACAAATGGTCTACCAGGTGAGCGATGACTTCAGTGTCGGTCTGGCTTTCGAAGGTATAGCCGGCGGCTTGGAGCTCGGCGCGCAGTTCTTCGTAGTTTTCGATGATGCCGTTATGCACCAGTGCAATGCGGGCCTGGCCGTGGCTCTGGCCGGAAAAATGGGGATGGGCGTTATGCGTGGCGGGCGCGCCGTGCGTAGCCCAACGGGTATGTGCAATGCCGGTGAAACCGGCGAGCTTTTCGTCCTGGACTTCGCGTTCGAGCTCGGCGACGCGCTGGGTGCTGCGCGCGCGGCGCAAAGCGCCGTCGGCGTAGACCGCCACGCCGCAGGAATCGTAGCCGCGGTATTCCAGGCGCTTTAGGCCTTCGAGCAGGATAGGGGTAACGTCGCGTTGCGCCACGGCGCCGACAATGCCGCACATAGGGAAACTCCGTGTTGGTATTTCTTTGATGCTGTATTGTGCGTAACTATTAAAGAAATTTGATTTCTTATTTATTGTTAGGATGAATTTTTATTTCTTTGAATATAAGAAATTCGATTTTATTTCATTTAAATATCATTTATTATCTTAAATTGCATAGAAATCAAAGATTGCTATTCAATAGTTACCAAGTCATCAACGCTTGAAACAAGTTTGCACGGCGCCGCTGGCATTTACCGCAATACATCGCGCAAACGCAAATACACAAAATCGCAAAAACTCAACCGCACATGACCACGCCGCAACAGCCCCCTATCGCCCTGGACGACCTGGATCGCCGCATCCTGGATCAATTGCAGGCCGACTGCTCGCTGACCAACCTGGAACTGGCGCAGCGCGTGCATGCTTCCACGCCCACCAGCCTGCGGCGCGTGCGGCGCCTTGTCGAGGAAGGCATCATCGAAAAGCAGGTGGCCATTCTTAACCCGGCCAGAGTGGGCAGCGCGCTGACCGCCATCATCGAAATCACGCTGGACGTGCAAACCGCCGAACATCTGGACGAATTCGAAGCCGGCGTGGCCAACGAGCCCGCCATCCTGCAGTGCTACCGCGTATCGCCGGGGCCCGACTTCGTGCTTATTGCGCAGCTTGCGGACATGCCCGCCTATCACGAGATGGCCCACCGCGTGTTCACCTCGAAGGCGAACGTGCGCAATGTACGCACATTTTTTTCCGTGCACCGCTCCAAGTTCGAAACACGCACCATCGTGGCCATATGATCGCCCCGAAATTACTTACAGATTGCATGCCGCATTACGACACGCCCAGACTCTCATACACTTGCAGATAGCGCTGCGCCATGCGGGCCGCGTCGTGTTCGCGCAATACGTAGTCGTGGGCATGCGTGACCAGGCTTTCGCGCAGGTCGGCATCGTCCAGAACCCGAGTCACCGCATCGGCCAGGCCTTGCGCATCGCCCACCTTGCACTGCAAGCCGCGCCCGTCGGCCAGCAGCTCGGGCAGGCCGCCGGCATCGGTCGCCACCACCGGCACCGAATACAGGAAGGCATCCAGAACGCTGCTACCCAGCGCTTCTTCGCGCGAGCTGAGCACAAAGACATCCATGAGCCGGTACAGATCTTCGACGCGATCCTGGAAGCCCGCGAATACATAGTGCGCTTCCAGGCCCAGTTCGCTTACCAATTGCCGGGCCTGCGCGCCGGCATCGCCGTCGGCGCCAAGATGCAGGAAAAGGCAGTCGTCGCGCGTCCGGCGCAATATGTCGATGGCGCGAACCAGCGTGCACGGGTCTTTTTCGGATGTCAGGGCGGCTGCAGTGGCCACCAGACGCTTGCCGCGCAGCGCATACTGTTCCGCAAACCGCTGGGCATGCTGCAAATCGATGGGGCGCTGCACTACGGCGCTGTGGATCAGCGTAACCGGCAGGCCCGCGCTGCGCGGCTGCGCAGCGGCCGCCTCGCTGATGGCGACAAAAGCGTCGGCCTTGCGCCACTTCCAGAGGGTCTTGCGCAAGCGCTCGGCGGAAAGCGGAAACGCCGTGCGCCGGGTGAACACCACCGGACGCCGCACCCAGGCCTTAAGCAAGGCCAGCCATGTCAAAGTATTGGCGGTTTGGGCGTGCAGAATGCCGAAGCGCCGGCCAGAGCGCAACAGGAACCAGGCCAGCCCCGCCACGCCGCCCACTTCGTGCACGGCAAAGCCATCGTTGGCGGCGGCCCTGGCCAATGCCTCGCCCTTGCGCGCCACCAGCTCGACGCTGTGGCCCGCCGCGCGAAATTGCTGCATGCTGAGCAGGGTCTGGCGTTCGCCGCCGCGCCAGCCGCGCTCGATGTTCAATTGCAAGATACGCATTGCGCTCTACAACTCCAAATCGGGTGTGGGGCTGAAATAACGCACGACGTTCAAAACCAGCGCCCCCAGCGAGCATACGATTGCCACCACCAGGCCCAGCATGGCGCCGTGCTCTGTGCTGATATGAAACGCCAGGGCGGTAAGCGCCGTTCCGAAACTTTGCCCGAAAACGCGCGTCGTGGCCTGCAGCCCGCCCGCGGCGCCGCTGCGTTTGCGCGGCGCCCCTATCAGCATAGCCCGATTGTTGGGGCTTTGGAAAAGTCCGAATCCCACGCCGCCCAGCAGCATGACGGCGCAAACCAGCGCAAAGCCGGCATCCACGGGCAGCACCGCCACCCATGCCAGCGCCGCCGTCATGCCGGCGGCGCCAATGCCGCACAAGACCGCAACCTTGTACTTGTCGGACAGCCGGCCCGCAATGGGGGCCATGCCCGCCACACCCACCGACCACGCCCCCAGCAGCATGCCGATTTCCGCATAGCTGTGCCCCAGGACGTTCAGGAAATAAAAGGGCAAGGCCACGAAAGCCGCCATGGACGAGGCGTACAAGCAGAACGACGCCGCCACGGCATAGGCCACCGGCGTTATGCGCAGCAGGTCCAAAGGCACCAGGGGCGCTGTCTGGTCGCGCGAACGCCGGACCAGCGCCACCGTGGCCAACGACGCCACCACGATGCACAGCAAGGCGTCCCAAAGCGCGGTGGCCAGCATGTCCAGGCCGATGATGAACAAGCCGAACACCAGCACGCTCAGCAGGCAGGCCCACCAATCGAAGCGATGCCTGGAGCGCGGCAGATCGGGCAGGAAGCGGATGCCGAAATACGACGCAACGCACATGGGCATGTAGAACACAAACAGCCATGGCCACGAGGCGATCTGCAGGATGAAGGCGCCCACGGTGGGCCCCAGCACCGCCATGAGCCCCACCATCAGCGCATTGAGGCTGATGCCGAAGCCCATTTTGTTCATGGGATAAATGTTGCGCACCAGGCCGCCGAAAAGGGCCATCAGCATGGAAGACCCAAACCCCTGCACGACCCGCGCCGTCAGCAACACCGGAAACGACGGCGCAAAGGCGCAAGCCAGGGCCGCCAGCGTGAATACGCTCAGGCCAACCGTGAACACACGGCGAAACCCGATGCGCTCGGCAATGGAGGCGAACGGCAGCAGCGAAACGACCACCGCCAGGCTGTAGGCGATCATGACCCACATGATCCGGCTGGGCGAAACGTGCAGGTCGGCGGCCATGGCCGGCAAGGCCACATTGACCATGGTGGCGTCCAGGCAGACCACCGTCAGCACCAGCATCAAGGTGGTGACCGCCCAATGCCGCCTGGGGGCCTCCAGCCCATCGGGCAGCGGTTGCGTGCTGGGGCTGGGCGAAGGTGTTTGCACGTTATTTTTTCTTAACGGGACGCTGCCATCCGGCTATGGTTTTCTGGGCAGTGCGAGAAATGGTCAGTTGCCCGGCCGGCGCATCCTTGGTAAGCGTGGTGCCCGCGCCCAGGGTTGCGCCCCGGCCGACGGTGACCGGCGCGACCAATTGGGAGTCGGAACCAATGAACGCATCGTCCTCGATGGTGGTTTGGAATTTGTTGACGCCGTCGTAGTTGCAGGTAATGGTGCCGGCGCCGATATTGACGCGCGCGCCCACATGCGCATCGCCGATATAGGCCAGGTGATTGGCCTTGGAGCCTTCGCCCAGGCTGCTTTTTTTGATTTCGACGAAATTGCCCACATGGGCCTGGTCGCCGATGTCGGCCCCCGGACGCAAGCGCGCGTAAGGCCCGATGCGGGCGTATTCGCCCACCACGGCGTCCTGGATATGGCTGAAGGCCTCGATGTGCGTGCCGGCGCCGATGCGCGCGTCGCGCACGACGCAATGCGGGCCGATGCGCACCCCGTCGGCCAGGACCACCCGGCCTTCGAACACGCAGCCGGCGTCGATGAACACATCGCGCCCGCACTCCAGCGTTCCGCGCAAATCGAAGCGGGCCGGATCGGCCAGCGTCACGCCCTGTTCAAGCTGCCGGCGCGCCAGTTCGCCCTGCCAGATGCGTTCGAGCTGGGCCTGCTGCACCCGGCTGTTGACGCCCAGGGTTTCCCAGCCCTCGTCGGCCTGGGCCGCATTGACGGGCACGCCGTCCTGTACCGCCAGGCCCACCACGTCGGTCAGATAATATTCGCCCTGGGCGTTCTGATTGTCGATGCGCGACAGCCAGTCCTTGAGCCGCGCCGTGGGCGCGACCAGGATGCCGGTATTGACCTCGGCGATGGCTCGCTCGGCATCGCTGGCGTCTTTGTGCTCGACGATGCGCACGACCTGGCCCTGCGCATTGCGCACGATGCGTCCGTAGCCGCTGGGGTCGGCCAGCGTTTCGGTAAGCACCGCCATGCCGCCGGCGCGCGCCTGCAGCAGCCGGGTAAGCGTTTGGGGCTGCACCATGGGCACGTCGCCATACAGCACCAGCGTGGCGTCGTCGCGCCCGTCTTCGAGCAATTGCGGCACGGCCTGCTGCACGGCATGGCCGGTGCCCTGCTGCGGGCTTTGCAGGACGAACTGCACGCCGTCATGGTGGGCGAAAGCCCCCTGCACGCGCTCGGCGCCATGCCCCACGACCACCACCACGCGGTCGGGATCCAGCGGCCGGGCGTTGTCCAGGACATGGGCCAGCATGGGCTTGCCCGCGATGGGGTGCAGCACCTTGGGCAGATCGGATTGCATGCGCTTGCCCAGGCCAGCGGCCAAAATCACTATGTTCAGCATTCGACTCGTCAAATAAAAAGAAAAGGAAACCGCGGCGGCGCCATGCGCACTGTACGGCAAGCGCCGCCTAATATATATACGGCATACGTACGAGGCATGCGGCGCGCGCCCGGCAATTCGGCTTTACGAAGAACGCGGCTTGGCGGCGGCGCGTTTGCGCGGCGCCGTCTTGCGGGCCGATGCCGGCCTGGCCGGCTTCGCAGCGGGCGATTTTACGGCAGCCTGCCCCATATTGCCGGCGCTCTTGGCCACGGCGGCGGCCTGCTCGGCCAGCGGCGCGGCGGCAGCCTGCACGGCCTCGGCGCTTTGCAAGGTTGCGGCCGCCAATGTGTTGAACTGGTTTTGCAGCAGGTTCCACCAGCCTTGGCCCTGCTCCGCCCCGGACGCCCCTGCCGCCGCGCCGGAGGAGGGGCCGGCATTTTCGTGCACGGACTTGATCTTGGCCTGGCCCGACGGCTTCAGGCCCAGCACGACTTCCAGCGGCGAAGGGCCTTCGGCCGCGTCTTCGGCATGCGGCACGACCGCGAAAGACTTGAGGGTGGCAATGGTGGCGCGCTGCACCTCGAGGCCCTGGATGGTGCTGGTAAGCATGGAAAGGCTCATGTGCAGCCAGTTTTCGACGGCGCGCATTTCGGAGATCCGGCGATCCAGGTCTTCGAGGCTCATGGGCGCGGCGGCAATGCCGGCGCCAGTGAGGGCGCCGGAGCTGGACAGGCCCTGCCAGGCCTGGCGCATCATTTCCATGCTGGCAAGCAGCGGATTCTGCCCCAGTTCGCCCGCCTGACCAAAACCGGGCAAGACGAAGGGATTGGTGTTTTGCGTAGTCATGCTGGCTCCTGGGGTTCGGGTTAAACAAGTGCACGCAGCCGATGGTGTAAGCTTAAACTGAACCACGCCCCATCGTCTAATTCATCATGCAAAACTCGTACACGCTGGCCGACCTGGAAGCCGCCATCAACTATTGGCGCGCACGCCTGCCCTCGCAAGGCGAGGCGCTTTGCCTGTGCGCTCCGGCAAGCGCGCTGGCCGAACCTTATGCGCTGATGATCTTCAATGCCCGGCCCGCCATCGAACAGCACGAGCTCTCGCCCGGCGCCCTGGAGGCGCTGGCCGAGTGGCATCGGGCGCAGGCCGGCTCGTAAGCGGCAAGTCGGCTCAGGCCGCGGCGTGGTTCTGGCGCAGGCAATCCAGCACCACCAGTTCGGCCTCCAGGGTGAACTGCCCGTCGCAGGCCAGCTCCCACACCCGCTCGATCGGCATGGCGCAAATCTCGCTGACCTCGCCGTCCTGGTTGCTAGGCACGACGGCGCTGTCCAGCACGCACTCGCTGACCAGCACGTCCTCGACCTGATACCCTTCGGGCAGGCGCCTGTGCATGCGCAGTATCGTGCGCAGCGGCGTGCGGCGGGCCATGTCGGCGGGCTGCAGGCCCGCTTCTTCGTTGCTCTCGCGCAACAAGGAATCGTCGTGACTTTCGCCCGCGGCCGACAGGCCGCCGGCCAGGGTGTCCCACATGCCGGGGTCAGTGGACTTGCTTTGCGCGCGCCGCGCTATCCATAAATGCCCCTCGAGGGTCCAGGCATTGAAATGCACGGCCGTGGTCAACAGGCCCAAAGGACGCAGCGCGGCCCGTTCGATGACGCCCAGGCGGCGGCCCTCGCCGATGACGTCGAGCAGTTCGCCGCGCCAGCCGCGCAGGCAGCCCGCATCGCGCAGCACATGCGCCGCGTTTTCCAGAACTTTGTTCAGCGAAAGACGCAAGGCCGGATCGGCGCAGACATGCACAGCCTCGGGTTCGATGACGACGCCAGGCTGGCCGCCCAGGGCGCGCGTGGCCTTGGCCGTGATCCAGCCCGACACGCGCCCCGCCACGGTAAGGGGACGGGACCCCAAAGGCGGGAGATTCTGAGTGCGCTTTATAAGTTGTTGATAACGCTTGTCAATGGCGAGCATCAACGATGGAGCTAGGGCTGGCTTCATGGCGCAATTGTAGATTAAAAGCATGCGCACCCGCCTGACGTATACTAAAACACTTTAGCCGGCAGAATAGTTATTAACCCACTATAGCGGCATGTTCGCTATAATTCTGCCGTCTCGTAGTCATTAAATCGAGCAGGCAGTTTGAGGCGTTCGTTAGTTTACAGCCTGCCATCCAATCATATGTGCATTCCCCAAAGGCTTCTTGAACGATGCTTGATTCAAGTCAACATTTGGTGAAAGCACACCGTATTTCGAGGTCAGCATGAAGAAGTTGAGAGGGGTGCTGGGGACTGGCTCATTGCTCTTTGCAAGCGCCGCCGGTGCACAGTTAAAAGATATGCCTGGAGGCCCCAGGGTCAATCAGCTCAATCTCCACGAGGGGGTTACGCCGATTGCACATGACATCATGTGGCTGCACTGGATGATGCTCATTATCTGTACCATCATTTTCGTTGGTGTGTTCGGGGTAATGCTGTATTCCATCGTCATGCACCGCAAGTCGCGGCACCCGGTTCCGTCCAAGTTCCACGAGCACATGGGCATCGAAGTCGCCTGGACCATCATCCCCTTCATCATCGTCATCGCCATGGCCCTGCCGGCCACCCGCACCGTCGTGGCCATGAAAGACACCTCCAGTTCCGACCTGACCATCAAGGTCACCGGCTATCAATGGCAGTGGGGCTACGAGTACATCGACGGCCCCGCCAGCGGCGTCCACTTCCTTTCCACCTTGTCCACCCCGCGTGAACAGATCATGGGCAAAGCCCCGCGCGATCAGTTCTACCTGATGGAAGTCAACAAGGAACTGGTCGTTCCCGTCAACAAGAAAGTCCGCATCGTGCTGACCGCCGCCGACGTCATCCACGCCTGGTTCGTCCCCGAGCTGGGCGTCAAGCAAGACGCCATTCCCGGCTTCCTGCGCGACACCTGGTTCCGCGCCGAAAAAACCGGCACCTACCGCGGCCAATGCGCCGAGCTCTGCGGCAAAGACCACGCTTTCATGCCCATCGTCGTCAAGGTCGTTTCTCAGGCCGACTTCGAAAAATGGGCCGCCGAACAGAAAAAGGCGCTTGCCAGCGCCGCCGACGACCCCACGAAAACCTGGACCAAGCAAGACCTGATGGCCCGCGGCGAAAAGGTATTCGCCAGCAACTGCGTGGCCTGCCACCAGGCCAACGGCAAAGGGCTGCCCGGCACCTTCCCCGCCCTCGATGGCGACGCGAAGTTCGTGCTTGCCCCCATGAAGGGCCAAATCCTTACCGTGTTGAACGGCCATCCCGGCACTGCCATGGCCGCCTGGCGCGATCAGCTGAACGACGTCGAGATCGCCTCGGTCATCACCTATACCCGCAATGCCTGGAGCAATGCCGGCAAAGGTCCCGACCCTGTCGTCCAGCCATCCAACGTCACGGCCTTGCGCTAAGCCGGCCCATGCGCGCATAGAAAAATTCACAAGTTTTTGTCGGAGGGGCGCCGCAGGCGCCGCCCCGGTCAAGTAGGAAGGAGTCCATCATGAGCAGTATTACTGCCGATCACGTCCCTGCCAGCCAAGGACACGATGACCACGCCCACGCCATGCCGCACGGTTGGCGCCGCTGGCTGTTCGCCACCAATCACAAAGACATCGGGACGATGTACCTCATCTTCTCGCTGTTCATGCTGTTCGAAGGCGGCACGCTGGCCTTGCTGCTGCGCACCGAGCTCTTTGAGCCCGGCCTGCAGTTCTTCCAGCCTGAACTGTTCAACCAGTTCACCACCATGCACGGCCTCATCATGATCTTCGGGGCCATCATGCCGGCCTTCGTGGGCTTTGCCAACTGGATGGTTCCGCTGCAGATCGGCGCCTCCGACATGGCGTTCGCCCGCATGAACAACTTCAGCTTCTGGCTGCTGCCCGTCGGCGCCATCCTGTTCACGGCATCGTTCTTCGTGCCCGGCGGCGCCAACGCTGCGGGCTGGACCATGTACGCGCCGCTGTCCCTGCAAATGGGCATCGGCATGGACTTCGCCATCTTCGGCGTGCACGTCCTGGGCGCTTCGTCCATCATGGGCGCGATCAACATCATCGTCACCATCCTGAACATGCGCGCTCCCGGCCTGACCATGATGAAGATGTCGCTGTTCTGCTGGTGCTGGCTCATTACCGCCTACCTGCTCATCGCGGTCATGCCCGTTCTGGCCGCGGCCGTCACCATGCTGCTGACCGACCGCCACTTCGGCACCACGTTCTTCAATGCGGCCGGCGGCGGCGACCCCGTCCTGTTCCAGCACGTGTTCTGGTTCTTCGGGCACCCCGAGGTCTACATCATGATTCTGCCGGCGTTCGGCATTGTCTCGGCCATCGTTCCCGCCTTCGCCCGCAAGCGCCTGTTCGGCTATTCGTCCATGGTTTACGCCGTGGCCGCCATCGCCATCCTGTCCTTCCTGGTCTGGGCCCACCACATGTTCTCCACCGGCATGCCCGTCACCGGCCAGTTGTACTTCATGTACGCCACCATGCTCATCTCCATTCCCACGGGCGTGAAGATCTTCAACTGGGTGGCCACCATGTGGCGCGGTTCGCTCACGTTCGAAACCCCCATGCTGTTCGCCATCGGGTTCATCTTCGTGTTCACCATCGGCGGCTTCACCGGCCTGATCGTGGCCGTCGCCCCCATCGACATCGCGGTGCACGACACCTACTACGTGGTGGCGCACTTCCACTACGTGCTGGTGGCCGGCTCGCTGTTCGCGCTGTTCGGCGGTGCCTACTACTGGCTGCCCAAATGGACGGGCCGCATGTACGACGAGCGCCTGGGCAAATGGCACTTCTGGTCGACCATGATCTCGTTCAACGTCACCTTCTTCCCCATGCACTTCCTGGGCCTGGCCGGCATGCCTCGACGCTATGCCGACTACGCGGCGCAATTCACCGACTTCCACCAGGTGGCCACCATCGGCGCCTTCTGGTTCGGCCTGTCGCAACTGCTGTTCGTCTATGTCGTGCTGAAGGCCTACTCGGGCCGCGGCGAGATCGCCCCCGCCAAACCCTGGGAAGGCGCTGAAGGCCTGGAATGGACGGTGCCCTCCCCGGCTCCGTTCCACACCTTCGTGACGCCGCCCACAGTAAAGTAAACTAAGCCCATGACACCCGAGCAACGCCGCCGCAACCGCAACACCGGACTCATCCTGGCCGCAATCGTCATTGCGATCCTGGCTTGGTCTTTCGTGCGCGGCAGCGCCATTCTTACCAGCTAGGCAGGTTTCCATGAGCGACGACATCCGTCAACTTGCGCAGCGCAAGCTCAATTTCTTCCAGACACTCAAGGCAGTGGCGTGGGGGTTTCTGGGCGTGCGCAAGGGCAAGGATTATCAGCAGGACATCTCCAGCCTGAATCCCGTGCATCTCATCATCGCCGCGCTCATCGCCACCCTGGTTTTCGTGCTGGCCCTCATCATGGTTGCCCGCTGGTTCATCGGCCACGCGGTCTAACGGCTTACTCTTTCAGTATCGTATAGTCAGTTCAATAATTCGTTTCAGGAGATCAACATGAGTGCAAGTCACTCGGTTCACGGCAGCGAGGCACCCTACTACTACGTGCCAGCCGATTCGGCGCACCCGGTTCGCGCCAGCTTCGCCATGCTTTTGATGGGCATCGGCGCCGCATTGTGGATCAACGAGCATTACCTTGGCCACTGGATTTTCCTGGTCGGCATCCTGGCCCTCATCGTGGTGCTGTTCGGCTGGTTCGGCGACGCCATCCGCGAATCGGAAGGCGGCATGAACAGCCGCCGGGTCGATCACTCGTACCGCTGGAGCATGGCCTGGTTCATCTTCTCGGAAGTCATGTTCTTTGCCGCGTTCTTCGGCTCGCTGTGGTACACCCGCGAAGTCACGACGCCCTGGCTAAGCAACCTGGATCACCGCACGCTGCTGTGGCCCAACTTCTCGGGCACCTGGCCAAATCTCGGACCCGCAGGCACCATCGCCCCGTTCGAGTCGGTCGGCCCGTTCTGGCTGCCCACCATCAATACCGCGCTGCTGCTTTCCTCGGGCCTGACCCTTACCATCGCCCACCATGCGCTGCGCGCCAACCATCGCGCCAAAACCATCTTCTGGCTGGCGCTTACGGTGATCCTGGGCTTCTGTTTCGTGGGTTGCCAGGCCTACGAATACCAACACGCCTACACCGAACTGCACCTGCGCTTCAATTCGGGCGCATTCGGTTCGCTGTTCTACATGCTCACGGGCTTCCACGGCTTCCACGTCATTCTGGGCGCCACCATGCTTACCGTCATCCTGGTGCGCCTTATCAAGGGGCACTTCACCGCCGACCACCACTTCGGCTTCGAGGGTGCGGCCTGGTACTGGCACTTTGTCGACGTGGTGTGGCTGGGTTTATACTTGTTCGTCTATTGGTTTTAAGCTTTTCACCACGGCCGGTTCGGGCATTGCGCCGGAATCGGTTCAGGCAACGACTAAAAAGGCTGGCCTTGCCGGCCTTTTTTTCTGGCCGCCGTCCGCCGCCCTAAGGCTGCTGAACCAGGCCCGTGCTTTGAATCCAGCCCATGTAGTGGGCGAACAAGACAAACAGGAACAGGGCAATCGACAGCCCTACCCGCCAGGTCAGCGCATTGACCGTCCGGTTGCTTTTGCCCTGGTCGCGCATCAGGTACACAAGGGCCGACGCCAGGCTGCCCAGTATGCCCAGAAACGCCAGGATAACGATGATACGCATTAACACTCTCCGGTAAAACCCGAATTATTGCAGACATGGCCAAATCGCACTCGACGCTTCGAACCCTGGTTTCGCTTATATTGCTTGCCATCGTGGCGGCGGTATGCACCGCGCTGGGAAACTGGCAATTGCGCCGGGGCGCCCAACGCGACGCCATCATGCAGGCCATCGAAGCCGGACGCAAGGCCGCGCCGCTGCAGCTCGACACCCGCACCGCAGCCGGCGACCTGGTTCAATGGCGCCCTGCCGCCGCTCATGGCGTCTGGCTGCACGACTTCACCGTACTCCTGGACAACCGCAATTACAAGGGCCGCCCGGGCTACTGGGTAGCCACCCCCCTGCTTATCGACGCCCCCAGCCGCACGGCCGTGCTGGTGCTGCGCGGCTGGCTGCCCCGCCCCATACTTCCGGGGACCAGCCTGCCCGCCTTGCCTCGCCCCGGGGGCGAGCAGGATGTGCGGGGCCAGCTTGTCAGTCACGTGCCCCGCATGTTCGAGCTTTGGTCGTTCAGCGGCAAGAGCGCCAGCGCGCTGCCCGCCAAGCTGCCGGGCCCCGATGGCGCGCCTCCCAAGGTGCAGAACCTGGCCCTCCAGGACTTGAGCCGCATAACCAGCTTAAAATTGCTGCCGGCGGTTCTAGAGCAAACGGCGGGCAGCGGCCAGGCAACAGCCGGCGCCGCGCCTTTTGTGCAAGAATGGCCTTTGCCCTCCACGGATTCGGCCCAGAACCGCGGCTACGCGCTGCAATGGTTCAGCTTTGCCGGCATTGCCGCCATTGCCTGGCTGGTCGTCGCCTGGCGCGCATTGCGCCGGCGCCGGCAGCCCGTATGAAGCCTCCATCCAGCCCCTCACGCCGAAACCAACCCGAGAACCCCAAGGACAGCCCGCAGTGAACACCCCAACCGCCGCCCCATCCAAACCCCGCTCCATTTCGCCCCTGATCTGGATATTGGCGATTTGCCTGGCTCCCGTAATTCTGGCCCTGCTGGCCTATTACGTGCCGGCCCTGGGCCTGCGGCCCAACGGCACCAACAACTACGGCCATCTGATCAACCCCCAGCGCAGCCTTCCGGCCGCCGACGCCCTGGGCCTGAAGACGCTGGACGGCAAGCCTTTCGATCTGCGCAGCCTGGACGGAAAATGGATACTGCTCAGCGCCGACCAGTCCGCCTGCCCCAAGGAGTGCGTTACCAAGCTGTTCGTCCTGCGCAATTCGCACGCCAGCCAGGGCAAGGACGTAGAGCGCCTGACCCGCGTCTGGCTGGTGACCGACGACGGCCCTATTGCCGATGAAATCCGCAACGCCTACAAGGGCACCATCATCCTGCGCGGCGACCCGGCCAAACTTGCCGCCTACTTCGCCCCGAAGGCAACGGCCCAGGATGCCGGCGCCGAACTGGCCAAGCCCATGTGGATCATCGACCCGCTGGGCAACCTGATGATGCAATACCCCCCCGATGCCGACCCCATCTCGGTGCGCGACGACATTCGCAAGCTGCTCAAGAACTCGCACATAGGCTAGGGCCTGTTCGTGCATTCAAATTCGGATTAATAAGCATTAACAGGCCCTGGGCCCGCTCGATCATGGTTGACCGCATCAAAACCCGCTATCGCAAGCTCGTATTCTTCACCTGGTTTCTTACGCTGGATCTCATCATGTTCGGCGCATTCGTGCGCCTGACCGACTCCGGGCTGGGCTGCCCGGACTGGCCCGGCTGCTATGGCAAGGCCAGCCCATTGGGCGCCGTGAACCATATCGAGCAGGCCCTGCAGGCCATGCCCTACGGCGCCGTCAGCTTCTCCAAGGCCTGGATCGAGATGATCCACCGCTACGCCGGCACGCTGCTGGGAATGCTGATCATCGCCATCGTGTACATGGCATGGCGCTATCGCGGCATACTGCGCAACACGCCCCGGCTCGCCACCTTTACCCTGCTGGCGGTCTGCGTACAGGGCGCTTTCGGGGCCTGGACCGTGACGCACCGGCTGATGCCCATCATCGTCACCACCCACCTGCTGTGCGGCATCGGCCTGCTCGCGCTGATGACCTGGCTTGCCGCCCGCGAAAAAGAACACCCCCCCATCACCCCCGCCGCGCGCTCCATGCTGCCCTGGGCCGCGGCCGGCCTGGTGCTGCTGTTCGTGCAGATTGCGCTGGGCGGATGGGTCAGCACCAATTACGCGGCGCTGGCCTGCCTGGACTTTCCCACCTGCCACGGCGAATGGCTGCCCCCCATGGACTTCCACAGCGGGTATTCGCTGATTCGCGGGCTGGGCCTGCTGCCCTCGGGCGAGGCGATTTCCCAATACGCCCTGACCGCCATACACTGGACACACCGGAATTTCGCCTTTATCGTATTCATCTACATGGGTGTACTGGGCTTCAAGCTGCGCGCCGAGCCCGGCCTGAAAGCCCCGGCAACCTTGCTCCTGGCGCTGTTGCTGGCCCAGTTGTTCACGGGTCTGACCACCATATTCTTCCAGTGGCCCCTGCTTATCGCCGTGCTGCACAACGGCGGGGCGGCCGGCCTGGTTTTGATCACCGTCACGCTATTGGTTCGCATTGCGCGCTCCAATAGTTCTAAAATAGCCGCATGACTACCGCCTCCGTCCCTCAATCCAGTCTTCTGCGCCAGTATCTGGTGCTGACCAAGCCTCGCGTCACGCAACTGGCCGTATTCTGCGCCGTCATCGGCATGTTCCTGGCCGCGCCGGGGCTGCCCAATATGCGATTGGTAGTGGCCGGCACCCTGGGCATCTGGCTGCTGGCGGCGGCGGCTTTCGCCATCAACTGCCTCATCGAGCAGGAAATCGACGCCAAAATGCTGCGCACGGCCCGGCGGGCCACGGCGCGCGGCACCATTTCCAACATCCAGGTGCTGCTGTTCTCGGGCGTGCTGGGCGGCCTGGGCATGCTGGTGCTGTACAACTGGGTCAATCCGCTGACCATGTGGCTCACGTTCGCCACCTTCATCGGCTATGCCGTCATCTACACCATCATCCTCAAGCCCCTTACCCCGCAGAACATCGTCATCGGCGGCCTTTCGGGCGCCATGCCCCCGGCCCTGGGCTGGGCGGCCATTGCCAACGCCGTCCCGGCCGAAGCCTGGGTGCTTGTGCTCATTATCTTTATCTGGACGCCGCCGCACTTCTGGGCCCTGGCGCTGTATCGCAACCACGATTACGAAAAATCCGGCCTGCCCATGCTGCCCGTCACGCACGGCAAGAAGTTCACGCTGCTGTTCGTGCTGCTGTACAGCCTGGTGCTGTTCGCGGCCACGCTATTGCCCTTCATGGTGCGCATGAGCGGCTTTCCCTACCTGGCGGCGGCCGTCGTGCTAAGCGGGCTGTTCGTGTGGTATTCGTGGCGCTTGTATCAAGACTACAGCGACGAGCTGGCCCGCAAGCTGTTCCATTACTCCATCCTGTATCTGTCGCTGCTGTTCGGGGCCTTGCTGGTGGATCACTGGATAACGCTTATTTAATTTTCTTGCCGACTATTGGAAAAACCCCGAATGCTTCCGTTCGAACCTAAGCGACGCGTGCTGCTGGGCGCGGCGATGGCCGCCGCCACCCTGGCCTTGGCGGGCTGCAACGACAAGCCCAAAAAGCTGGCTATCCAAGGCAGCGACATTACCGGCACCCATCTGGGCAGCGACTTGGCCATGGTGGACGCCAGCGGCCAGGTGCGCACCCTGGCCGACTACAAGAACAAGATCGCCGTCATTTTCTTCGGCTACACCCACTGCCCCGACGTCTGCCCCACAGCCATGGCACAGTTGGCCCAGGCCATGAGCCTGCTGAAAAAAGACGCCGACCAGGTCCAGGTCATCATGATCACAGTCGACCCGCAGCGCGATACGCCCGAAGTCATGCAGCGCTACGCCAGCGCCTTCAACCCCGGCTTCATCGGCCTTAGCGGCTCGCCCGAGCAACTGGCCAAAACGGCCAAATCGTTCCGGGCCTACTACGCCAAGTCGCCGGGCCCCACGCCGCAGGACTACGGCATGGATCACAGCTCGTCGTTCTACATCATGGACAAAAGCGGCGAGGCCCGCATACTGCTGCCGGGCAATGCGCAGGCCGGCGTCATCGCCCACGACATCCAGCAACTGCTTTAATTCGGGCTCGACAGGTCGGGCAACGGCTCGTGCTGGCGCTCACCCGACTGGAACTGCTTCCAGACTTCCAGCGCGCGCATGCGCTGCTTGGCGACCGCTTCGATTTTTTCCCGCAATTGCGGGTCGCGTTCCAGCAACTGGTTGAAATCGCGTTCCTGCAGCATGAGCAGTTGGCTATACCCCAGCGATGTGACACGGGCCTCGAATTCCATGCCCTTGATCAAGGCGACTTCGCCGAAGAACTCGCCGCTGCCAAGCTCGATGGTGGTTTGGTCTGGCAGGACGATGACTACCGCCCCCGAGGCCACGAAGTACATGGCCCGCGTCCGCCCCGCTTGCATGCTGACCTCTTGCCCCGGCACCACCAGCCTGGGCTTGAGCAGCTTGCCGATGGCATGCAGGGTGTCGGGCGACATGCCCTCGAACAAGGGCACGCGCTTGATGAGGTCGTCGGCGCTCATGGCGATGTCGATGGCCGGCCGCTGTTCGACGTAGACCCAGCGCTGGTCTATTTGCTTGAGCAGGTCGGCGTACACCTCGCCGCTGATCAGGAACTGCGACAGCATGTCGCGATAGCGCATGCGCTCCATGGAGCGGGCCATGCGCCCCAGATACGATTCCTGCAGCCACAGGGCGAACGAAGGATACTGGAGGTTCAGCGTCTGCAGCGCGCTGTCCAGGCGCTTGAGCCTGCGCTGATGCGCCTGCACGATGATGTCGGTGGCTTCGTTGCCCAGCATGGGGGGCAGCTCTTTGCGGGCGAACGCCAGCAAATGCTGGGCTTCGGAGCGTTTAGTCCGAAGGCTCATGAAACGCTTGGCGATTTCGTTGGCCAGCCAGCTTTGGAAGCCGAAGGCGTAATTCAGGCGCAAGGCCAGCCTGAACGCCATGGAATAGCGCATGTCGGCCTCGATGGCCGCCTCGAAGCCGGCCAGCCCCCCGGCGCGCACGGCATCGCTCATGCGCTCGGCGCGCGCCAGCACGTTCTCGGCAATGCGCCAATCCACGATCTGGGCCTTGAGCATTTCGAAGAACATTTCCTCTTCGCGCGACGCCACGATGGCCAGGCCCACCGCCACCTTTTCGTCCTGCGTCAACTGCCGCACCTGGCCATCGTTGGCGCTGGCCAGGGTAGTGTTGAAGACCGAACGGATGCGGGTCTGGGCCTCGGCGCCGATATGCTCATTCTGGGCGATTTCGTCGGTTTTTTCCTGTAGATCTTCGAGAGCGACGATGAGCGCCTGGTTGCGGATGGTGCGCTCGATGGGGGAAAGCTGGTTCAGGCGCAGCTTGCGAATAAGCGGACGCAGCGACACGCCGTTGATGAAAAGCGTCAGCAGGACGAAGCTGGTCGTCGCCACCGCAATGAACTGGCGGGCTTCGTAGGGCACGTGCTGCTGCTCGGTGACCGCCAGCGCCAGAGCCAGCGACACCGCGCCCCGCAAGCCGCCCCACCACATGGCCGCCCGATAGGAGCGGCTGACCTTGGTGCTGAGCCCCATCCGTCCCAGCAGCGGCAGCACGCCGAAGACCATGACGGCGCGCGCGGCCAGCGTGACCACGAACAGCAGCGCCACCAGCAGGATTTCCACCCAGGTCACGTCGGTCATCATGCGCGGGATCAACATGGCGGCAAACAGGAAGATCAGCGAATTGGCCCAGAACCCGAACTGCGACCACGAATGCTCGAGCTGCTCGAACGTGGTGGGCGACATGCGCGTGCGGCCGGACGACCCGACGACCAGGCCGGCAATGACGGTGGCAACCACGCCCGATGCTCCGAAATAATGCTCGGTGATGAAGAAAGTCAGATAGGCCACCGCCACGGTCAGGGTGACCTCGGACATGGGCCAGCCCCGCAGCAGGATGAACAACCAGCACGCCAGGCGTCCGATCAGGAATCCCGCCAGGCCGCCGAACAGGAAGCTGTACAGGAAGCTGGAAAAAATGGACTGCACCGAAACGTCGGTACTGCCGCTGTACAGCATGGTAAGCAGCACCGAATACAGGGAAATGGATGCCGCGTCGTTGAACAGCGATTCGCCTTCGACCAGGGTGGTCAGGCGCTTGGGCGCCCCCACCTCGCGGAACATGCCGACCACCGCGGCCGGATCGGTGGTGGCCACGATGGCGCCCAGCATCAGGCACACCACCAGGCCGTAGTCGGACGCCGCGCTAAGCGAGAACCCCACGGCCACGGTGCACACCACCACGGCCACGATGGCCATCATGAGAATGGGACCGATGTCGTCGAGCAAACGCCGCACATTGGTGGCCAGCGAGGTTTCGAACAAGAGTATGGGCAGGAAAACGTAGATGATGGTCTCCGAGGAAACCTCGAAGTGCTGCAGCACGTTGAAAATGCCCGACAGCACTCTGGGCATCCAGTCGTGCACATGGATGATCACGCCCAGGACGATGCCGACGATGGCCAGCAGCACCGAGTACGGCAGGCTCAGGCGGCCGGCCAGGGCCGGCATGAAACACACCAGCGCCAGAAGCACCGCCACCCCGAAAACCAGAAACCCCACATCCATCGTCAACGACACCCTCGAAATGGTATGAACACGTTTTGCCGCGGCAGGAGAGGCGGAACGCCCGCCATCGCGAAGCACGAGGCCGATTCGGCATGGATGCCCGAACCGGCCTGGCCGCCTGCCGGGAGCGTGGCGGCGAACGGCTTCCTCCGCCCGTGCTGCCGGCGCCCGTTCGCGTAGGATACGCTTTTTTTCTTTCCGGATTCAGATAATAGACAGGAGAAACGTGGCGCCGCTACAGCCGAATGTGTAGCGCAAGGTGCGCGACGCATAAAAGGTGCCCCCTCGCTGCGCCGCGCGAGCGGCTTGCTGCCCCCGAGGGGGCTTTTTACCTTGGGGCGACCCGCACGGCGCAAAGCGGCGGCGCATAAAAAATGGGACACCGTGCTGGTGTCCCATAAACATCCGCTTCAAAAGGGAGGGGATTGAGGAGAAGCAGAAGCGGACGAATGAACAACAGATACGAGCCAGAAGCAGGTACCAGTCATATTGCTCATGATGATTAGTGTCGCCGCCGGACAATAAGTTCGGCAATTTTTACGGGAATTTGTATTTAGTTGTAAAGCACAAAACCGGCCGCGAGCCGCCCCTGGGGCGGCGATCAGGCCGCGGCCAGGGATTGGCGCATTTTCTTGAGCGCGGCCGCTTCGATCTGGCGGACGCGTTCGGCCGAAACGCCGAATTCGGCGGCCAGTTCGTGCAGCGTGGCGCCGCCCTCGTCCTGCAGCCAGCGCGCTTCGATGATGCGGCGCGAGCGCGGATCCAGGACCTGCAGGGCATCGGCCAGGCCGGCACCCTGCTGATCGTCGTGGAACCGGCGCTCGAGCACCTGGGTGGGCTCTTGCGCGTCGTCGGACAGGTAGGCGATGGGCGCAAATGCGTCTTCGTCGTCGTGCGGGCTTTCCAGGGCCATTTCGTGGCCGGACATGCGCACTTCCATTTCGCTGACGTCTTCAGGCCGAACATTGAGCTCGGCGGCGATTTCCTGGATCTGCTCGGGATTGAGCGCGGAACCGTCGGGGCGCATGCGGCGCAGATTGAAGAACAGCTTGCGCTGCGCCTTGGTGGTGGCTACCTTGACCATGCGCCAGTTGCGCACCACGTATTCGTGGATTTCGGCCTTGATCCAGTGCACGGCAAACGAGACGAGGCGCACGCCGCGATCGGGGTCGAAGCGCTTGACGGCCTTCATGAGGCCCACATTGCCTTCCTGGATGAGGTCGGCATGCGGCAGGCCATAGCCCAGGTATTGACGGGCGATGGAAACCACCAGCCGCAGGTGCGAAAGAATAAGCTGGCGCGCCGCGTCGAGGTCGGTGTCGTCGCGCACTTTTTTGCCCAGCTCGATTTCTTGCTGGTGCGTGAGAACGGGCAGGCGATGGACGGCGCTTATGTAGGCTTCGATGGTGCCAAGCGCGCCAGGGTTTGCAATGGCCGCTGTCAAGGCCGTATTGGACAAGGCCAGGGAATGCGAACTGGATGTCATCGTTTTGGGCGATCCTTAGAAAGAAAAACCACGTTATCAGATATTAGCACTCTGTTGCCGAGAGTGCTAATTTTATGACTGCCCCATAGGGAAAAAGTTCTGAAAACAGCCCGGATTTCAATTATTTAAATTGTTTCTCCGGAAAGGTCCGCGCGAGGCTCTAGCTGATAATAATTCCCATTTCATGTAGAATTAAGCGGTTTTTTGCCACGGCCAACCCAACCGGCTCTTTACACCCGCGCACCAGCACCGCCCCTACCTTATTTTGCAACCCCGTATGAAGCCCTCGCCTTCAGTTCGCCGCCGTACTTATTGGCTTAAAACCCTGCATCAATGGCACTGGATGAGCTCCGCCTTGAGTCTGATCGGGCTGATCCTGTTCGCGGCCACCGGCCTTACCCTGAACAACGCTGCCCTGTTCGAAAGCGCGCCTTCGGTCATCACCCGCCACGCCACCATGCCCCAGAACCTGCTGCAGGAACTGCCGCCGCCGGCCTCGGCCAAAAAGGGCAAGCTGCCCGCCACTGCCGAAACCTGGCTCGACCAGCAACTGGGCATCCGCATACATGGCCGGCCGGCCGAGTTCTCGGCCGACGAAGTCTACGTATCGCTGCCCGAGCCCGGCGGCGACGCCTGGCTTTCCATCGACCGGGCCAGCGGCGAAGTCGAATACGAGCACAGCAGCCGCGGCTGGATCGCCTACCTGAACGATCTGCACAAGGGCCGGGACACCGGCGTGGTCTGGAGCTGGTTCATCGATATTTTCGCGGTGGCCTGCCTGATTTTCGGACTGACCGGCCTGCTGCTGCTGAAGTTGCATTCCAAGAACCGGATCTCGACCTGGCCCATGGTGGGCCTGGGCCTGGTCTTTCCCGCCGTCCTGCTGATACTTTTTAGCCACTAACCATGAAACACCTGCTCAAGACCACTCTCGCATGCGCCCTGGCCGGCATTTCCGGCGCCGGCGCCCAGGCCGCGGAAATGACCATCCAGGTCACCATTCCGCGCATCGACGCCACCGAATACCATCGCCCCTACCTGGCGGTCTGGCTGGAAAGCGCCGACAAGAAAACCGTGCGCGACATCGCCGTCTGGTACGAACAAAAGAACACCAAGAACGAAGAAGGCAAGAAGTACCTCAAGGACCTGCGCCAATGGTGGCGGGTCAGCGGGCGCAGCCAGGGTGCGCCGGCCGACGGGGTAAGCGGCGCCACCCGCGCGGCGGGGGTTCAAACCATACGCGTCGACAGCAAGCAGTTGGCCGGGCTGCCCGCCGGCAACTACGAACTGTCGATCGAGGCGGCGCGCGAAAAAGGCGGACGCGAACTGCTGCGCCTGCCCCTGGCCTGGCCACCCGCCAAGGCCGATACGCAAACCGTCCAGGGCCAGCACGAACTGGGCGCCGTCGAGATCAAGGTAGCTCCGTAGGCAGCCCGCAACCCTGGCGCCGCCAGGATCGGGCCGTAACCATTCCATTCTGGCTCTTCCGGGAGCCGCCGCTCAACACCCGGCCACGGGCAAGCCCGTCGCCTTCCATGTTTTTTTGGAGATCCGCGTCATGAAACGTTTCGCCACCCCACTACTGGCCCTGGCCTTTCTTTTGCCCGCCGCCACGCAAGCCCACGATATCTGGATCGTTCCCTCCGCCACCGTCTTGTCGGGCGACGAAGGCTGGGTCACCGTGGACGCGGCCGTCGGCAACGACAAGTTCTACTTCAACCACCGGCCCATGAACCTGAGCGCCCTGCAGATCACCGGCCCCGACGGCAAGCAGGTCGAAGCGGAAAACAAATTCAGCGGCGAACTGCGCAGCGGCTTCGACGTCCACCTGACCACGGACGGCACCTACCGCATCGCCATCGCCAGCGACGGCGCCACGGCACGCTGGAAGGAAGACGGAAAGATGAAGCGCTGGTTCGGCCCGGCCGCCGACCTCGCCAAGAAGGTGCCGGCCAAGGCCGAGGGGCTCGAAGTGCAGGAACGCGTGAGCCGCGTCGAGACCTTCGTCACCAAGGGCAAGCCCACCGCCATCGGCAAGATCGACAAAGGCATCAGCCTGATTCCCGTCACCCACCCCAACGATCTGTTCTCCGGCGAACACGCCAAGTTCATCGCCACCATCGATGGCAAGCCCGCCGCCCAGATTCCCGTCGAGATCGTGCCAGGCGGCAGCCGCTACCGCGACACGCTGAACACCATCAAGCTCACTACCAACGACAAGGGCGAGTTCGAAGTGAAATGGCCGCAGCCCGGCCAATACTGGCTGCATATCTCCAGCCAGGACCAAAAGACATCGGTGCCCCAGGCCAGCAAGCGCTCCCTGCTGTATTCGGCCACGCTGGAAGTCCTGCCGCAATAAGCCATCGAGGCGCGCGGCGGCCACACCCCTGAAGGCGGCGGAAACATGAACCGGCCAGACGACACCGCAGACCGGGCGGTTTCCTCCACTCCAGATCTCCGGCCCCGTCTCCATGGCCGCGCCGGCGTCTACGCGCAATTGCGGGGCGAGAGCATGGGCACGACCTGGACGGTCCAGTACGCTATCCCGCGCGAAGCGGCGCACGAAAACGGCGCCCCCGGCGCCGGTGGGCCAGACGCCGACGAGGGGCCGGGCGGCAGGCCTGCCGAAAATCATGGCCTGCCGCTGCAGCAGGCCATCCAGGCCGCGCTGGATCGCGTCGTCGATCAAATGAGCACCTGGGAACCGGACAGCGTGATCAGCATGTTGAACCGGGCCGAGCCGGGCTGGTATCAAATACCGGCGGAATTCTTCCACGTCTTGCAGCGCGCCCTGCAGATCGCCGAACAATCGGACGGCGCCTACGACCCAACCATGGGGCGGCTGACCGATCTATGGGGTTTCGGACCGAAAGGCCCTGTGCAGGAACCTCCCGCGCAAGCGGAAGTCGTCGCCGCGCTATCCTCGGCCGGCTGGCGCCGCACCGCCCTGAACGAGCCGCTGCGAGGCGTCTGGCAGCCCGGCGGCCTGCAATTCGACCTGTCGTCCATTGCCAAGGGCTACGGCGCGGATGAAATCGCCCGCGTGCTGGACGAGCACGGCACCGAGCACTACCTGGTGGAGCTGGGCGGCGAACTGAAAGCCAGGGGCCGGAATCCACAAGGCGCGCAATGGGCCCTGGATATCGAGACGCCCGGCCACGCCTCGTCGAGCTTCCCCCTGACCCTCACGGATTGCGCCATCGCCACGTCGGGCGACTACCGCCGCTGCTTCCACCACCATGGGCGGCGCTATGCGCACACGCTGGATCCACGCACCGGCCATCCCTTGCGGCAGGCCCTGGAATCGGTCAGCGTCTTGCACGCGCAATGCATGGTGGCCGACGGCCTGGCCACCGCCCTGCTGTGCCTGGACCTGGAAAAAGGACTGGCGCACGCGCGCCGGCACAAGATACCGGCCCTGTTCATGAGCCGCAGCGGCCAGGAGCTGGCCCTGGACTGGACCGACGAATTCTGGATACTGGGCGGGCGCTAGCTCCGGCAACCAGCCGCTACATCCGTTTCATCAAAAGCAAGGCCGTGTCGAATCAAGACGCGCCGTGAACGAAACCCGCAGCCCCCGTCATGCCATCAATGCGCAATGATGGCGCGCAGCATGTCGACCAGGCGATCGGCATGATCGGGGTCGAGCTTTTCCAGGATGCGGTGCTGATGCTGCAGGGCGCTGTCGCACAGGCCGCGAATGAGCTTGGTGCCCTTGGGCGTGATGGTGACCAGGGTCTGCCGCCGGTCGGAACGCACGGTTTGCAGGGTAACCAGGCCTTCGGCCTCGAGGCGGGGCAGCACCTTGCTTAATGTTGGCTGCTTGGTGATGGCCAGCTCGGCCAGCGCGCCCACGGTTTCCCCTTCGCCTTCGATGAGGCTGCCCAAGACCCGCCACTCGGTGACTGTAAGCCCCGCATTGCGGACTTCGATGTGGAATTCGGCGGAAATGCGGTGGCTGGCCAAGGCCAGCACGGAAGCCAGATAGCGGTGTACGAAACGGGGTTGCTCTACTTTTTGCATTGCTCTACCTGAGACCCGACCGTCAACTCGCAAGCATTGCAGACGACCAAAATATACTGCACTGCAATATGCCGGTGCGGACACGCCACAGTGAAGAAAAAATCGTATTCCAATTGCGCGTATGCGTCAATGCGGGACAAGCCGTGGGCAGGCCGGGAAGAGGCCCGCGCGACGGCTTTTCCCGAGCCTTCCTAATGGTTTGCCCTGATAGGCAATCGACCGGCATATCAGTTAAATTTTCAAAGTATATGAATTTTCATGTTTCTCATTGACAAGGGAATGCTTCACTCCTAAAGTATTTGAGACACACACCAGAATCAGTCCAGAGCGCGCATCGCCGCACGTTCGGATCGGGTCGAATCACGGCGAGAATCAAGCAGCCCGGCAGGAGTCCAACATGGCAGAGCGTTCATTCAAGAAAGAAGTCCAGCAACTACGTATCGGGGCGGGCGAAGAGTTCCGCGGAGAAGGCATATTGGCCGTCACCAAGGCCCTGCTGCAGTCAGGTGTCAGCTACGTGGGCGGCTACCAGGGCTCACCCATTTCCAACCTCATGGACGTGCTGGCCGACGCCCAGGACATTCTCGAAGAACTCGGCGTGCACTTCGAAACCAGCGCCTCCGAGGCCACGGCCGCCGCCATGCTGGCGGCTTCCGTCATGTATCCCATACGCGGCGCGGTCACCTGGAAATCCACCGTGGGCACCAACGTGGCATCCGACGCCCTGGCCAACCTGTCGTCGGGCGGCGTCACCGGCGGCGCCCTGGTCGTCGTGGGCGAAGACTACGGCGAAGGCTCCTCCATCATGCAAGAGCGCACCCACGCGTTCGCCATGAAATCCCAGCTCTGGCTGCTGGACCCGCGCCCCAATCTCGAAAGCATGGTCAAGGCCGTCGAAGACGGCTTCCAGCTTTCCGAAGCCAGCAACACGCCAGTCATCCTGCAATTGCGCATCCGCAGCTGCCACGTGCACGGCCGCTTCACGGCAAAGGCCAACCAGCGCCCGCAATACACGCTGGCCGAAGCCATGGCCAACCCGGTGCGCGACGTCAACCGCATCGTGCTGCCGCCGGCTTCCTTCCTGCACGAGCGCGAGAAAGTCCAGAACCGCTGGCCGGCCGCCGTCAACTTCATCAAGGAAAACCAGCTCAACGAGTTCTTCGACGGCGATCTGGAAGACCTGGGCCTCATCCTGCAGGGCGGGCTGTACAACGGCGTCATCCGGGCGCTGCAGCTTCTGGGCCTGGCCGACCACTTCGGCAACAGCCGCATCCCCTTGTACGTGATGAACGTCACCTACCCGGTGGTCGACGACGAGGTCATCGACTTCTGTAAAAACAAGAAAGCCGTACTGCTTCTTGAAGAAGGCCAGCCCAACTTCATCGAGCAGAACATGAACACCATCCTGCGCCACGCGGGAATCAACACCATCTTGTCGGGCAAAGACCTTCTGCCCCTGGCCGGCGACTACACCACCGCGGTGGTGCGCGACAGCCTGCAAAAATTCCTGGAGGCGCATCAGCCCGACGTCCTGCCTTCGCTCGAACCGGCCGGCTACGCTTTGCCCAAGACCCCCAAGGTCCGGCCCGCCGAAGCCCCTGCCACCCCGGCCAAGCCCATCGAAATCAACGAGATTTCCCGCCCTGCGCCCTCCGCCCAGGCAGCGCCCGCCCATGCGCACGTCGCCCAGGCCCTGATCGCCGAGGCGCTGGTCGAAGAACAGGAAGCGGAACTGCTGGTGGCCGAACCCACAGCCGAACAGGCGGCCGTCAACGGCGGGCAGCTCAGCGCCGCGCCGGCCTCGGGCAACGGCGCCCTGGCCTTGCAGGAACAGGTAAAAAGCCTGTCCACCGTGGTGCCGCCACGTCCGCCCGGATTCTGTACGGGCTGCCCCGAACGGCCCATTTTCGCGGCCATGACCCTGGCGCAGGAAACCCTGGGCCAGCACCATATTTCCTGCGACATCGGCTGCCATCTGTTTTCCATCCTGCCGCCGTTCAACCTGGGCGCCACCACCATGGGCTACGGCCTGGGCGCGGCCAGCGCGGCCGCCTTCAACGTGCCCTCCTCCAAGCGCTCCATCTCGTTCATGGGCGACGGCGGCTTCTGGCACAACGGCCTGGCATCGGGCATAGGCAACGCCGTCTTCAATAAATACGACGGCGTCATCATCATCGTCGACAACTACTATTCCGCCGCCACCGGCGGCCAGGACATCCTGTCCTCGCGCGCCTTCAACAAGCGCCGCGCCACCAACAACCCCATCGAGGAGGCCGTCAAGGGCGTGGGCGCGAAATGGGTGCGCACGCTCGACCGCACCTACGACGTCACGAAAATGCGGGCCACCATCGAAGACGCCCTGACCACCAAGGAAAAGGGCCCGAAAATCATCATCGCCCAATCCGAGTGCATGCTGAACAAGCAGCGGCGCGTCAAGCCGCAGTTCAACAAGGCGGTCAAGGAAGGCAAGCGCATGGTCAAGGAACGCTTCGGCGTCGACCCCGACGTCTGCACCGGCGACCACGCCTGCATCCGGCTTTCGGGCTGCCCCTCGCTTACCATCAAGGAAAGCGCCGATCCGCTGCGCGAAGACCCCATCGCCTACGTCGACAACACCTGCGTGGGCTGCGGCAACTGCGGCGAGGTCGCGCACGCGGCCGTGCTGTGCCCGTCGTTCTATCGCGCCGACATCGTCAACAACCCCAGCAAATGGGACCTGTTCATGGCCAAAATGCGCCAAAGCATCATCGGTTTCCTGCAAGCCCGCCGCAGCAGCCGCCAAGCCCAATACTCCTTGTAAAAGAAAACGCATCATGGCAAACACAACGCAATTTCATGCCGGCACCCCCATCAAGATCGCCATCGTCGCCATGGGAGGCCAAGGCGGCGGCGTCCTGGCAGACTGGGTCGTCGACCTGGCAGAGAACGCCGGCTGGTGGGCCCAGACCACGTCGGTGCCGGGCGTGGCGCAACGCACCGGCGCCACGGTCTACTACGTCGAGCTCATGCCCGGCGCGGCCGTGCAGGCCGCCGGCCGCGCGCCGGCCCTGGCCATGATGCCCACGCCGGGCGACGTCGACCTGGTGGTCGCCGCCGAACTCATGGAAGCGGGGCGCGCCATCCAGCGCGGCTTCGTCACCCCCGACCGCAGCATCCTCATCGCCTCCTCGCACCGCGCGTATTCGGTCAACGAAAAAGCGGCGCCCGGCAACGGCATCGGCGATTCGAACAAAATCATCGAAGTCGGCAACCAGGCCTCCAAACGCTTCATCTGCACCAACCTGCAGGCCCTGGCCGACCAGGCGGGCAGCGTCATCAGCGCCAGCCTGTTCGGCGCTATCGCCGGCAGCGGCGCCTTGCCTTTCGCCCGCGAAGAATACGAAGAAACCATACGCCGTGCCGGCCTGGGCGTGAACGCCAGCCTCAAGGCCTTCGACCTCGGGCTGCAGGCGGCCGCCAATGCGCCCGCCACCGCCGACAAGGTCGCCCGCAACGAACCCGTCATCGAGATTCCCGAAAAGGCCTCGCACCCCAAAGTGCAGGCCCTGCTCGACGACATCAAGCAGAACTTCCCCGCGCCGGCGCAGCCCATGCTCGTGGCCGGCCTGCGCCGCACGCTCGACTTCCAGGATCTGCGCTACGCCAAGGAATACCTGGAGCACATGCGTACCATCCACACGCTGGACAGCCAGTTCGGCGGCGCGGCCAAGTCGTGGGCGCTGACCACGGCGGCGGCCCGCTACGTGGCCGTGGCCATGGCCTACGACGACGTCATCCGGGTGGCCGACCTCAAAACCCGCGGCACGCGCTTCGAGCGCGTGCGCAACGAGGTTCTGGCCAAGCCCGAGCAACTGGTCTACACCACCGAATACATGCACCCCCAGGTCGCGGAAATCTGCGGTCTCATGCCCGCCGGCCTGGGCCGCTGGATGCAAGACTCCAAGCCCGTCAGCAACTTCATCAACGTGTTCTGTCGCAAGGGGCGCTTCCTGCAAAGCGGCACGCTGTCGGGCTTCCTGATGCTGTACGGGCTGGGCGGTATGCGGCGCTTCCGGCGCGGCACGCTACGGCACCAGGTCGAGGCCAAGAGCCTTGCGCAATGGCTGAAGCTGATTGGCGATACGGTGCGCCAGGACTACGACCTGGCCGTCGAAATCGTGAACTGCCGCCGCCTGGTCAAGGGCTACAGCGACACGCACGAACGCGGCGAAAGCAAATACCAGCGCCTGCTGCGCGAAGCGGCCAAGCTGCCCGGCCAGGCCAATGCGGCAACCCGCCTGAGGCTGCTGCGCGACGCCGCCCTGGCCGATCCGCAAGGCAAGCAGCTGGACACCATGCTCAAGCAAACCAGCCAGCCGGCCGCATCCTGACCCCCACACCACTACCGCGGCGACATTCAGTTTAGGCACACCATGAACTATCGCAACAACCCGCAAGCCGTCCAGGCGTTGATCCGCCCCACGGAAGTCCACAAAGACATCTTCGTCGACGACGAAATCTTCGAACTCGAAATGGAGCATTTGTTCGCCAACACCTGGGTCTACGTGGGCCACGGCAGCCAAATCCCCAACCCGGGCGACTTCTATACCACCACCGTGGGCGACCAGCCCGTCATCATGGTGCGGGACGCCGACAACACCGTCAAGGTCCTGCACAACCGCTGCCCCCACAAGGGGGTCGAGGTCGCCCCCGAAGGCTGCGGCAACACCGGCAAGTTCTTCCGCTGTCCCTACCACGCCTGGACATTCCGGCTCAACGGCAGCCTGCTGGCCCTGCCCCTGAAACGCGGCTACGACCCCGAAGTATTCAACGAATGCGAAGCCAGCCATGGCATGGCCGCCGTCGAGAACGTGCGCGACTACCATGACTTCATTTTTTGCCGGCTGAACCCCGAAGGGCAAGGCTTCGAGGAGTTCTTCGGTGAATCGCTCACCACCATCGACAACATGATCGCCCGCTCGCCCCAGGGCAAGCTGGAAATCGCCGGCAAGCCGCTGCGCTACATGCACGACTGCAACTGGAAAATGCTGGTGGACAATCAAACCGACACCTGCCACCCCATGGTCGCGCACGAATCGTCGGCCGGTACCGCCGTTCATGTATGGGAAGAGTCGGGCAAAGTAGGCCCCACTCCCATGGCCGTGGAACAGTTCGCGCCCTTCATCTCGTCGTACGATTTCTTCGAGGGCATGGGCATTCGCGTCTGGGAAAACGGCCACGGCCACACGGGCGTCAACAACTCCATCCACGCCGCCTACTCGCCCATTCCCGGCTACATGGAAGCCATGCATGCCGCCTACGGCGAAGAGCGCACCAAGGAGATCCTGGGCGACGTGCGCCACAACACCACGTACTGGCCCAACATCATGGTCAAGGGGCCCATCCAGACCCTGCGCATCTTCAAGCCGCTTGCGGCCAACAAGACGCTGGTCGAATCCTGGGCCTTCAAGCTGGTGGGCGCGCCGGACAAGCTCCTGGAGCGCACGCTTATGTACAACCGGCTCATCAATTCGCCAACCTCCATCGTCGGCCACGACGACCTCGAAGTCTACGAGCGTGCCCAGGTGGGCTTGGCGTCCAGGGGCCGGGAATGGGTCAATGTAGCCCGGCTCTACGACCCCACTGAAAGCCAACGTAAAAACGAAGCCACCAACGGCACGACCGAATGGCAAATGCGCAATCAATACCAGGCCTGGGCCCGTTACATGACAGCATCGATGACGGAGGCCGTATGAACACCTTCAACGATCAACAACTCCACGATTTCATCTACGCCGAAGCGCGGCTCCTGGACGAGCAGAAGTTCGAGCAATGGCTGGCGCTGTTCACCGACGACGCCCACTACTGGATGCCCCTTACCCAAGGCCAGACCGACCCGCTGCTGGAAGGCTCGCTGATGTACGAGGACATGCTGCTGCTCAAGGTGCGCGTCGAACGCCTGGCGGGGGTTCGCACCTATTCGCAGCAACCGCCCAGCCGCAGCCACCACTTGCTGGCGCGCCCCGAAATCGAAACCTCCCACCCCGGGCACCAGCCCGAACAAGGCAAGTACGTCGTGCGCACGGCGTTCCATTACGTCGAAACCCGCATGGAGCAGCAATGGCTTTATGCCGGATGGGCCACGCACGAGCTGGTCACGGTGGACGGCGCCTTGCGCATCCATCAAAAGCGGGTCGACATCGTAAACAGCGACGCCGCATTGCACGGCATTCAACTCTTCATGTAAGGGGCAGACTTTGTCCACCACGGTATATCAGGCTTTTTCCAGTTCCGCCCGGCAGTGGCCGGATCAACCCTTCCTACACATCGTTCCTGAAACCGCGCAGATCTATCAAATTCCATCGGGCGACTACAGCTATTCGCAAACCGTGGCCAGCATCGAATCCCTGAAAGCCGCCTATCAGGCCGCGGGCTACGGCCACGGCCACCGGGCCGGCCTGCTCATGGAAAACCGGCCCGCCTTCTTCCTGCACTGGTTCGCCCTTAACGCACTGGGCGTTTCGGTGGTGCCCATCAACGCCGACCTGCGTTCGGCCGAGCTGGAATACCTGATCGGCCACTCGGAAATCAGCATCGCCATCGCCCTGCCCAGCCACCACGCGGTGCTGCGCGCCGCGGCGGACGCTGTCGGCAGCCCCCTGGCCGTCATCGGCCCCGACGACGCGCCGGCCCCCGCGACCACCCCCGCGCCGCTGGCGGGCAAGCCCATCGACAGCGCCACCGAATGCGCGCTGCTGTATACATCGGGCACCACGGGGCGCCCCAAGGGCTGCATCCTGTCCAACGAATATTTCCTGCACGCCGGCAACTGGTATGCGGGCATCGGCGGCCTGGCCACGCTGCGGCCGGGCGTCGAACGCATGCTCACACCTCTGCCCCTGGTACACATGAACGCCATGGCCTGCTCCACCATGGGCATGGTCGTCACCGGCGGCTGCCTGATTCCGCTGGACCGCTTCCACCCCAGAAGCTGGTGGGACACGGTGCGCGAATCGCGCGCCACCGTCGTGCATTACCTGGGCGTCATGCCGGCCATTCTCATGAAGGCCGAACCCAGCACACAGGACACCAGTCACGATGTGCGCTTCGGCTTCGGCGCCGGCATCGACCGCAGCCTGCACGCACCGTTCGAAGAGCGTTTCGGCTTCCCCCTGCTCGAAGCCTGGGCCATGACCGAAACCGGCTCGGGCGCCGTGGTCATCGCCAATCACGAACCGCGCTTCATCGGCACCAGTTGCTTCGGCAAAGAGCGGGACGACGTGCTGGTCAAGCTCATCGACGACGCCGGCGAACCCGTTGGGGCCGCCGGTGAACAGGGCGAACTGCTGGTCAAACATGCCGGCGACAATCCGCGCTTCGGCTTCTTCTCGGGCTATCTCAAGGACGAGGCCGCCACGCAGGAAGCCTGGGAGGGCGGCTGGTTCCATACCGGCGACATCGTCGTGCGCAACGAACAAGGTTATCTGCAATTCGTCGACCGCAAAAAGAACGTCATCCGCCGCAGCGGCGAAAACATCGCCGCGGTGGAAGTCGAAAGCGTGCTGCTGCAGCACCCGGCCGTCAAGGCGGCGGCGGTCGCCGCCGTGCCGGACGCCATACGCGGCGACGAAGTCCTGGCCTGCATCGTCTGCGCCACGCCGCCCGATGCCGCCGGCATGCCCGACCTGGCGCAGGACATCGTCAAATGGAGCCTGTCGCGCCTGTCGTACTACAAGGCGCCGGGCTACGTGGCTTTCGTCGACGCCCTGCCGCTTACCGCCACCAACAAGATCCAGCGCGGCGAGCTCAAAACCAAGGCGCCCACCCTGGTGGGCACGCCCGAATGCATCGATACCCGCGCCATGAAAACCCGCCAGGAAGTGGGCTCATGACGCGGCGCCGGGCCAGCTATGAAGGCGTCGTGGCCACCGTTCCGGTTACCGTTCCCTATGTGCGCTACTCCATCCACAGCGCGCACTGGTGGCTGGGCAAGGCGCTGCGCGCCCTGATCGACGGATCCGGCCTGCGGAAGCACGATATCGACGGCATGTGCGTTTCCAGCTTTACGCTGGTGCCGGACACCGCCGTGGGGCTCACCCAGCACCTGGACATGGCGCCGCGCTGGCTCGACCATATTCCCATGGGCGGCGCCAGCGGCGTCGTGGCGCTGCGCCGGGCCACCCGGGCCGTGCAGGCCGGCGACGCCGACGTCGTGGCCTGCCTGTCGGGCGACACCAACCACGTCGACTCGTTCCGCCAGACCATCAGCCAGTTCTCGCGCTTTGCGCAAGACGCCGTGTATCCCTACGGCGCGGGCGGGCCCAACGCCAGCTTCGCCCTGCTGACGCACAACTACATGCGCATGACGGGCGCCACGCGCGAAGACTTCGGCAAATTGTGCGTGGCCCAGCGCGACAACGCCCTGCGCCACCCCAATGCGCTGATGAAAAAGCCGCTGACCCTGCAGCAGTACATGGACGCCAAGCTCATCACCGATCCCATTCATCTGTTCGACTGCGTCATGCCCTGCGCGGGCGCCGACGCCTTTCTCGTGATGCGCGAAGAAAAAGCCGTCGCGCTCGGCCTGCCCTTCGTGCGCATCCTGTCGACCATAGAACGCCACAACGCCTGGGCCGACGACCCCATCCAGTATCGCGGCGGCTGGTCCATGGACAAAGACGATCTCTACGAACAGGCCCAAATCGGCCCCGGCGACATCGACTTCATGCAGGCCTACGACGACTACCCCGTCATCAACTTCCTGCAGATGGAAGACCTGGGCCTGTGCGAAAAAGGCGGGGCGCCGCAGTTCGTGCGCGACAACACATTCACCGTGGATGGCACGATGCCCTTCAACACCAATGGCGGCCAGCTTTCAGGAGGTCAGGCGGGCGCCGCCGGCGGCTACCTGGGCATGGTCGAAGCCCTGCGCCAGCTTACCGGCACCGCCGGCGGCACCCAGGTCAAGGACGCCGCCATCGGCCTGGTCAGCGGCTTCGGCCTCATCAACTACGATCGCGGCATATGCACCGCCGCGGCGCTTCTGGCGCGAGGTGCGGCATGACCCAGCCCCTGTCCAAACCACCCCGCAAGAACCCCGTCGCCCGCACGCGCCAGCCCACGCTGCCGCCGGCTTCGCGCAGCCGCCGCACCCTGGGCCTTACCGCCTCGGCCGCGGCGGGCAGGTTCGACCTGCAGGTCTGCCAGGAATGCCGGGCGGTTCAGTACCCGCCGCGCGAAGTCTGCCACCGCTGCCTTTCCGACCAACTGCTCTGGCAGCCTGTCGCCCCGCGCGGCACGCTGCTGGCATCGACCACCCTGCATCACAGCAACGACCTGTTCTTCAGGGAAAGGCTGCCCTGGCGCATCGGCACGGTGCAGCTCGAATCGGGCCCGCGCGCCATCGCCCACGTCCACGGCGACTGCGAAGACGGCAAGCCCGTCAAGCTGGCCCTCAAACTGGATCGCAGCGGCCAGGCCGTCATGATTGCGCTACCCGAAAAGGCGACTCCCAATATGGAAGACGACAAAGTCCTGCGCGAGACCTCGTGCGATCCCAAGTTCCGGCGCGCGCTCGTCACCGACGGCAAGTCGGCGGTGGGGCTGGCCGTCATCAAGGCCCTGCTCGATGCCGGCGCCACCACGGTATTCGCGGGCGACCCGCACACCTGGAAGAAGAACCGCGCCTTCGACGCCTTGTGCGAAGACCCGCGCGTGCTGCCGCAGGCCCTGGACATCACCGACACCGACTCGGTCGAACGCCTTTCGCGCTCCATCGGCGGCAAAGTGGAAATCCTGGTCAACACCGCCGACTACGCGCGCGAAGGCGGCATTTTGCACAATCGCGACCTGCTCAAGGCGCAGGATGCATTCAACGTGAATTGCCTGGGCCTGATGCGCCTGGCCCAGCACTTCGGCCCGGCCATGGCGGGGCGCGGCGCGGACGGCACGGCCAACGCCGTGGCCTGGGTGAACACGCTGTCCATCTACGCCCACCTGAATCTGCCGTCGCGCGGCATGTGGTCGGCTTCGCAGGCCGCCGCGCTGTCCGCCAGCCAATGCCTGCGCAACGAACTGCGTCCGGCCGGCATCCGCGTCGTCAATGTATTTTCAGGCCCCATCGACTACGAATGGGAGCAGCTTACGCCTCCCCCGCGCGTCAGCCCTTCAGCCATCGCCAGCGCCATTGTGCGCGCGCTGCGGGACGGCGTCGAGGAAGCCTACGTCGGCGACGTCGCGCAGGAATTCCTGGCCCGCATGCACGACAACCCCAAGGGGCTGGAGCGCGAACTCGGCACGCAAAGCTGAGCCGTCCGGCACGCCTGCGGCCCGATCCCGGGCCGGCTTTTGGAGCAACAATGAGCACTACCGTATTGAGCCAGTTCATGGCGGAGCTGTTAAGCGGCAAGATCCGGATCGTCGACCTGACCGAAACCCTGACGCCCGAATTCCCGACCATCGTCATGCCGCCGGAGTTCGGCCAGGCCTGGCCTTTCCGCATCGAGGAAATCTCGCGCTACGACGAGCGCGGCCCCGCCTGGTACTGGAACAATTTTTCCATGTCCGAGCACACGGGCACGCACTTCGACGCGCCGGTGCACTGGGTTTCGGGCAAGGATCTGCCCGACAACACCGTCGACTCCATTCCCCTGGAGTCCTTCATTGCCGATGCCTGCGTCATCGACTGCTCGGCCGAATCGCGCGAGAACCCCGACTTCCTGCTGACCATCGATTTCGTCAAGCAGTGGGAAGCCAGGCACGGCACGATTCCCGCCCGCTCGTGGGTGTTCATGCGCACCGACTGGTCGCAGCGCCAAAAGCCCAACGACTACCTGAACATGAAAGACGACGGCGCGCACTCGCCCGGCCCCGATGCGCAAGTCGTGCCCTGGCTCATCAAGGAGCGCGACGTGCACGGCTTCGGCACCGAATCGGTCGGCACCGACGCGGGGCAGGCTCAGCACCTGGATCCCCCCTACCCCTGCCATTACTTCATGCACGGCAACAACCGCTACGGCCTGCAATGCATGACCAACCTGCATCAATTGCCACCCAAGGGCGCCGTCATTTTCTCGGCGCCCCTGAAGATACGCAGTGGTTCGGGCAGCCCCTTGCGCGTGCTGGCGCTGGTGCCCAACGCTTCGTAACCCCAATCACCCCAGGAGTTCATTGTGTCCACTACCCATACAGCCATCGTCACCGGCGGCAGCGCCGGCATCGGCGCCGAAATCAGCCGCCAGCTTCTGGATGCCGGCTATACCGTCATTTCCATGGCGCGCCGCGACCCGGACTTCACCCACGCCCGGCTGCATTCGGTGAAGGTCGACCTGCTGGATGCGCAGGCCACGCAGGCCGCCGCCGCCCAGGTAACCGGGGAATTCAAGGTTTCCCACCTTATCCATAACGCCGGCGTCATCTGGCCCCATCTGCTCGAAGAGGTCACGCTGGACGAGCTCCAGGGACTGACCCAGATCCACCTGGGGTCGGCCATGACGCTGGCCCAGGCCTGCCTGCCCGCCATGAAGGCGGCAAGTTTCGGCCGCATCGTGCTGATGTCCTCGCGCGGCGCGCTGGGCCTGCAAACCCGCACCGCCTACGCCGCCACCAAATCGGGCATGATAGGCATGGCCCGAACCTGGGCGCTGGAGCTGGCGCCCAAGGGCATCACCGTCAACGTCGTTTCGCCCGGCCCCATTCAAACCGACATGTTCTACGATGTGGTGGAAGCCGGCAGCGAACGCGAAGCGAACATCGCCAAGGGCATTCCCGTGCAGCGCCTGGGCCGTTCCGACGACGTGGCGCGCGCCGTCATGTTCTTCGCCGACCCAGCCAACAGTTTCGTCACCGGCCAGAACCTCTACGTGTGCGGTGGCGCCAGCATAGGCTCCATCGTCATCTAGATTTCTCCGAAGAAACCCTGCAACTCGTCGCAAAAAGGAGCTTTGCGTCCATAAATGTTGGACAATGCCGATGAGTGGTTTTATTGTTATCCAAGGCCATCCAGACGCCGGCCTTTGCAGACAAGGCGTTCAACAATAACAGGCTGCCTTTTTTTCCATCCCTAACCGAACGAGAAAAACTATTATGAAGATCAGACAAATCGCAATCGCCCTCACCGTTCTGTCGGCGTTCAGCGCCGCGCCGGCGCTGGCTCAGGTAAAAATCGGCGTGGTCACCTCGGCCACCGGCCCGACCGCGCTGGTGGGCAAGTCGCAACGCAACACGGTTCCGCTGCTGCCCACGAAAATCGGCGACCTCACCGTCAAGTACATTTCGCTGGACGACGGCAGCGATCCCACCAAGTCGGTCACCGACTTCAAGAAGCTGATCACCGAAGACCACGTCGACGCGCTGATCGGGCCGTCGGGCTCGCCCAACGCCATGAGCGTGATCCAGTTCGCGGCCGATTCGGGCACGCCCATGCTGGCGCCGGTGGGTACCGCCTCGGTCGTGCTGCCCATGTCGCCGGAAAAGAAATGGGTGTTCAAGACCACCCAGAACACCGACATCATCGCCGACGCTCTCATCAAGCACATGGTCAAGACGGGAGTCAAGACCCTGGGCTTCATCGGCCTGAACGACGCCTTCGGTGAAGACTGGCTGAACGTCATCAGCAAGATGGCGGCCGCACACAACATCAAGATCGTCGCCACCGAGCGCTACCAGCGTTCCGACAGCTCGGTAACCGGCCAGGCGCTGAAGATTTTCGCGGCCAAGCCCGACGCAGTGCTGATCGCCGGCACCGGTGCAGCCGCGGTTCTGCCCGAGGTCACGCTGTACAAGCAGGGCTACAAGGGTACGTTCTATCAAACGCACGGTGCGGCGCTGCCTGCTTTCCTGAAGCTGGGCGGCAAGGATGTGGAAGGCACGGTGCTGGCGGCCAGCCTGATGCTGGTCCTGCCTGAAATCCCCAACAGCAATGCATCGAAGAAGGTGGCCGAGGACTATATCGCCCGCTACGAGAAGATGTACGGCGAGAAGCCGGCGACGTTCGGTGCGAATGTGTACGACGCGGGGCTGTTGCTCGAGCACGCGATTCCCAAGGCCGAAAAGGTGGCCAAGCCCGGCACCAAGGAGTTCCGCAGCGCTTTGCGCGATGCGCTGGAGCAAACGAAAGAGCTGGTGGCTACTCAAGGCGTCTACAACATGACGCCTGAAGACCACAGCGGCTTCGACCAACGCGGCCGCGAGCTGATCACGGTCAAGGATGGCCAGTGGCACTTGCTGAAGTAAACGGCTGAGTTTCGTCAGCTTAGCGGTTCAGGGGCCCGGTCATTGACTGGGCTCTTTGCTTATGAGCCGATGTTTTATTTGAGGGTGTTTATTTCGATGGGTAGTTTTAGGTAAGCTAATTTTGAAGCTATCGTTTATTTCGGTCGGCATGTTCTGAGTTCTTAGCGGCCGTGGCGTGCCTGCACCGGCGCGCTCAGGTCGCTGCGGCCTCGGCTATGCCGAGGCTTCCCATGGCGACAACCGTTTTCGGGCGCTCACAGAACTCGGACGAACGGCCAGCCCCCGGCTGGCCGTAAACGCCGTCCTCAAACAGCTGTTCGCTTGCACCCCGAAAACGGCCGCCGCCATGGCTTGCTC